>Ga0065721_10048711_pt1 | contig 118320 bp, 119 predicted proteins | sample Mesricmetagenome_FD_59108 | JGI IMG/M metagenome (GOLD analysis project Ga0065721, IMG submission 59108) | Mesophilic microbial community from rice straw/compost enrichment Sample: eDNA_1 v2 (version 2) | ecosystem: Engineered > Solid waste > Grass > Composting > Bioreactor | place: USA...
AATCGAGTAGGAGGGGGCGACTAACCCCCGTCCTCTCACACCACCGTACGTACCGTTCGGTATACGGCGGTTCACCAAGCTTGACGAATTTGAGAATATCGTTGCACTAAGTTCTTCAGCCCTTGTTGTTGCCAGTAGGCAATGCCGAGGGCTTTGTGTATATGCGGAGATTTTGTGGTACGCCATGCACCCTTGCGGGTATTTGCAATTTCAATGGCTTTTACGTGAGATATGCCAAGAGAACGAAGTTCTCGATATCTGGTTCTCACGCGTTTCCACTGCATCCACAAACAAAGACGGAGCCTGCGCCTTGTCCATTCCTCAATGGATTGTAGAATGCCCTTCGCGTCTGCAAGGGCGAAATATCCAATCCAGCCCATGAGGTACTGATTTATTCTTTCAATCCGCTTCTCCATCGAGATGCTCCACACCGGATTCGTGATCGCGCGGATTTTCTCTTTTAGCTTGAGGAGGGATTTGGGGTGGATGCGAATCCTTGTCTGTTTTGCAAAGGTAAAACTAAAGCCCAAGAATTTTCGTTTCCATGGTCGGTCTATCGCGCTTTTCTCCTCATTTACTTTTAGCCTTAGTACCTTCTCCAAGTGGTTTTGAATACTCTTCTTTACTCGTTCCCCTGCCCGTTTTGTTTTCACGTAGATGTTACAATCGTCTGCGTAGCGGCAGAAACGGTGGCCTCTCTTTTCGAGTTCCTTGTCCAAATCATCAAGTAGGATATTGGCCAAAAGTGGGCTTAGCGGCCCACCTTGCGGTGTTCCTTCACTTGATGTTGTACAGACGCCATTTATCATGATCCCCGCATTCAGGTAGGAACGAATCAGTATTAAAATTCTCTTGTCCTGAACTTTTCGAGCCACACGGCTCATCAGAATATCATGATTTACGCGATCAAAGAATTTCTCTAGATCGATGTCCACCACGAAACGATATCCTTCGGAAATATACGCTTGCGCTTTCCTTACTGCCATGTGGGCGCTACGTTTTGGACGGAACCCATAGCTAGATTCCGAGAAGGTGGGGTCGAAGATCGGCGTTAACACTTGGAGGATGGCCTGCTGAATAAAGCGGTCTACCACGGTGGGAATGCCTAATAGCCTTACACCACCGTCAGGTTTCGGGATTTCGACTCTGCGAACAGGTGAAGGTCTATAGGTTCCCCTTTCCATCTTCTCGCGGATGGCTTGCCAGTGTTCACGTAGATAATCGCGTAGTTGTTCGGTTGAAACACCATCGACTCCACCGACACCTTTGTTTTCCTCCACTCGTTGGAGTGCCATCCGTAAGTTTTCCCGTGATAAGACTTTTTCCAGCAAATCCATAATGATGTTCCTTCCTTCGCACATGCGGACTCCGTACTTGCTGTACGATACTCAGCCCTCTTTTGTACCCTCGGGGCTTCACCCCTGCTCTTCAAAAGTAGTTCCTTGACAGAATTCTGCTTCGACGTACCGTATCAAAAGACATGGATCGCATGTTGACTTGATGTTCAGCCCTTTCCCATTCAAGCGTCCTCTACTCGGGTACTATGGCCTCTGCTGACTTCTGCATGTTCAGCGTCTCCTTACGGAAACGGTTACCAACAGTTGAAGGCGTTTCATGCAGACCTCCCCAGGTAAGAACGATAACTTTCATCCCATGTACCTGCCCAAGTTTACTGCTGTATCCTTTGGCTGTATGGGGCTTTGTCTTGTTTGGCAGACTCGCCCGGATACAACAGCCTCAAATTGGGTTCGTGTACCTCAGGTCGGGATTTTGCCGCCGGCTTCCTTCAGATTCGACCTCGCGGTCGACACCCTTGCCTTGAGCTGACGGTTGGTACAGCCAACCCCCGTTCGGGACTTTCACCCTATAGCTATCGCCCATGCTGGGCGCACAAAAAGAAAAAAACGGGTACATGACCCGTTTTTCGTTGAAGCATCAATTAATATTGCACCAAGGATTTGATCGGAACATCCCCGATTTTTTTGCGTCCTTCCAGATAGGACAGCTCGATGAAGAAGGCAGCGCCTACTACTTTTCCGCCGAGTTGCTCGATCAGATTGATCGTCGTTTCGATGGTTCCTCCGGTCGCCAGAAGGTCGTCCGCAATCAGCACGCGCTGGCCTGGCGTAACGGCATCTACGTGCACAGCGAGCGCGTCTTTGCCGTACTCCAGGTCGTAATCTGCCTTGATCGACTCGTAAGGCAGCTTGCCGGATTTGCGGATCGGCACAAAGCCGATTCCCATTTCGTAAGACAGAGGCGCTCCTACGACAAATCCGCGTGCTTCCGGACCTGCAATCACGTCAGCCTGCACTTCGCGGGCAAATTCAGCCAAGTCTTGAATCGCTGCGCGATAAGCAGGGCCGTCTTTCAGCAAAGTCGTGATATCTTTGAAACGAATCCCCGGTTGCGGGAAGTCCGGGATGACGCGAATGTATTGTTTGTAATCCATGAAAAATTCCTCCTATACGGTGACCGGTGTCACCAGCTGATGAAACGTTTGGATCAATGATTCCGAGGATGAGAGCAGCAAATCCGTAGCGAGTTGCGCTTCTTCCTTCCACTCCGTATAAATGACGGAGCTTTCCAGCGGCCTTTTTTCTGCCGCCTCTTGCAGGCGATACTGTTCGGCATCCTCCTGCAAAAACTGCAACTCCAAAAAGATCGCAAGCATGCCGTCCAGCAAGCTCCGCTTCCATTGCAGCTTGCGGGCGAGCGCATCCAAATGTATGCGCTTCACTACTGGCACTTGCACAAAAAACTGGTACAACTGCTTGAAATGATCGCGGCTCGGACAGGATAGCCGCTCCATGCCCAAATCCGGGTCGCCAAACAGACAGTAGATGCGCTCAGCCTGTTGCAGCAGCGGACTGATTTGCAGCAAATCGGCACGACGCTTCGGCAAGTCGTAGAGCACAACCGCTTGCTGCGGCGCCTGCCTGTCAAGCGCGACAGCATTGCCCAGGAAAAAGAGAGAAGCCTGCCCGTCCGCGCTTGTCTTTGGCACGAGCTGTTCATAGCTTTCCGCCCGAAACACAACGGTCATCGTCCCGGACTCCGCTATCAACTGCTGCCATTTCTCTATTTTGTCCCGACTTCCCCGCCAGTCGAACACTTGCTGATGCGGAACGGACAAGTCCCGGATCGTCAGCTGCGGCTTGCGGTTGCCATTCCATTCATTGACTGAAAGCTCGCCCAGCACCTGAAAACGCGCTTTTGGGGTCACCTTTTTCGTCACGTGCGCCCAGTTGAAGCCGATGGCATCCAACGTTTGGCCTGACCTGACGAGTGTGCATTTCAAATGATTGTCATCGCGCCCGATTGTGCGCATTCCCTGTGTCTCGACTTCATCCAGCATGACGAGCGGAGTCGGATTGCCCATCCCGTAAGGAGCGAGCCGTTCCAGCTGCTCGGCTGCCTCCAGGCTGATTTCGTCCATGCTCATCGACACATCTACTTTGGTCAGAGGGGTAAAATCTTCCGGCGTCAGCCATTCCCCCGCCAGCTCGTTCAGCCTGCTGCGCAAGAGATCGAGGTTTTCCACCGGGAGTGTCATTCCTGCGGCCATCGTATGCCCCCCGTAATGCGGGAGCCACTCCTTGCATGCTGTCAAACCTTCGTACATGTCAAAGCCGGCGATGCTTCTCGCCGAGCCTTTGGCTGTCCCTTTTTCCGGATCGATGCCAAGCACGATGGTCGGACGGTAAAACAGCTCTACCAGCCGTGACGCTACGATTCCTACAACCCCGACGTTCCAGCCTTCCTTCGCCAGGACGAGGACGTTGTTTTCCTCGGGTGGATACTGCTCCTTCACCATCTGCACGGCTTCTTCCGTCATCGTCGCTACAAGCTCCTGACGCTCGCGATTCAAATCGTCCAAAGCTTGTGCGCACTGCTCTGCTTCCGCCATATCCTCGGTCGTCAGCAGCTTGACGGCGGACTCTGCCGTCTCCAGCCGTCCACTTGCGTTCAGACGCGGCCCGAGCGCGAATCCGACATGTCCGGCCGACAGTTCGCTGTCAGACAGTCCACACACGCGGATCAGCGCCTGCAATCCGATATTGCGGGTCTGATTCAGACGCTTCAAGCCCGCTCTGGCGAGGATGCGGTTTTCATCTACCAAAGGCACCAAATCGGCGATCGTCCCGAGTGCTGCCAGGTCAGCCAAATGCAAAGGAGGCTCCTTTAGCAAGGCATGCCCCAGCTTGAAGGCGACCCCGACTCCCGCGAGCATGTCAAACGGATACGTACAGCCAGGCTTTTTAGGGTTGATCACAGCAAATGCCTCCGGAATCACAGCCGGAGGTTCGTGGTGGTCGGTTACAATGACGTCAAGACCTAACTGCGTGGCATACGCTACCTGCTCTACTGCACTGATTCCTGTATCGACTGTAATGATCAGCTTGTAACCGCTTTTATGCAGATGCGCCAAGGCGTCTTTATGTAACCCATACCCTTCAGTAAAACGGTTGGGAATGTAATAGTCAAAAACAGCGCCCAGTTGGCGCAACAGGTGTACCATTAACGATGTCGAACTGACCCCATCCGCGTCATAGTCTCCGTAAATACAGATCGGCTCTTGCCTCTCTATCGCTTGTTGAATGCGATGCACGCTCTGTTCCATTCCATCAAGCAAATAAGGGTCATGAAACAACTCCGGGCCAGCTTGCAAAAAATCACGGGCCTTCTGCGCTGTGTCGACGCCGCGAATCACCAGCAGCTTGGACACGAGCGGAGTTAGCTGGCACTCCTCAGCTATACTGGCCGCAATCTGTTCATCGTAGGTGGCCAGTTTCCAGCGTGTTTTCGCTTTCAGCATAGGCTCTCCTCCAATCCTCATTCATTATAGTGGATGGAGAGGGAGACTGACAACAGCATAAAACATGCCGTTTTTACCGTTTTGGCTGTGAAGTGGGATCAAATGGGTTTACATGGACCAAAACATCGCGAATATCAGGAAATGTTTCCAGCAGCATATGCTTGACGCGCTTGCCAATTTGATGCCCGGCAAGGACGGTAATCGCCGGGTCCACCCCGATTTTCACATCGACGATCTGGTAATGCCCGTGCTCCCTGGCCCGCAGCGAATCGATGCGCAACACGCCATCGACCTCGGCAATCGCCTGTCTGAGATGCTTGGTATCTTCCTCGTGCAAGACGTGATCCAGCGTGCTGTGGATCGATTCCATCATGATGTTGTAAGCCATTTTCAAAACAAGCACAGATACGAATATCCCGGCTGCCGGGTCCAGATACAGCATCCAGGGAACCCCCAGCCGCTCGCCCACAATCGCGCCGCCGATGCCTACCAGTGCGGCAAACGAAGAGTATACATCCGAGCGATGCTCATAGGCGTTGGCGATCAACGACTGGCTGTTCAGTTTTTTGCCGAGCTTGAACTTGTAGCGGAACATCCATTCCTTGACGATCATGGAACCGATGGCAGCCCAGACTGCCAGCATGCCTGGCGCTTCCACAGGGGCAAAAAACGCTTTAATCGAAGACATCGCAATTTCGAAGCCGACAACCGCCAACAAAACTGCGACAATAATCGCTGCGATCGATTCGGCTTTTCCGTGGCCGTACGGATGATCTGCGTCAGGCGGACGCTCTGCCGCTCGCAAGCCGATCAGAACCGCCACGGAACCGACTACATCCGATGCGGAATGCACAGAATCGGCAATCAATGCCTGTGATTTCGCCATCAGCCCGATCAACAGCTTCACCCCTGCCAAAGCAAGGTTGCCCACAATGCCTACCCATGCCCCAAACTGCGCTTGTGCCAACCGATCATCGCCCATTCCTGCCTCTCCTCCTCTATCAGCCTACTTGTCTTCAAGAGTAGAAAACCGCAGGGAATAACCCCTGCGGTCTACATAGCGAAAGCTCTTTGACGAAGCGAAAAGCGAACCGCTTATGCTTCTTTCTTCTTTCTCATATTCCGCTCCTTCAAGTTTACCCAAACTTGAGCAGCAATAAAGATGGAGGAGTACGTACCGCTCACCAGACCGAACAACAGAGCCAGCGAGAAGTTGCGAATGCTCTCGCTTCCGAGTACCGCAATAGCCAGCGCGGTAAAAAATACGGTAGCTACTGTGTATACGGAACGGCGCATCGTCTGCCAAAGCGAAACGTTCACCAGATGCTCCAGATCCGGAATCGTCTTGGACTTCATGGTACGCAAGTTTTCGCGGATACGGTCAAAAATAACGATTTTATCGTTGATCGAGTAACCGAGAATGGTCAAAAGCGCTGCGATGAAAGTAATGTCTACTTCCAGATCAAACACGGAGAACAGCGCGATCGGGATAATCACGTCATGCAAAAGTCCCACGACGCAGGCAATCCCGAACAGCACCTGGAAGCGAATCGCGATGTAAATGACGATCCCGAGGGAAGCGATCCCTACCGCGATGGCTGCCTTTTTCACCATCTCCTGAGCAATGCTCGGATCAACGGACGATACTTGTTTCGTGACCTGATCGCCGAACTTTTTCTTCAGCGCTTCTTCTGTCTTCATCAAGGTATCCGAAGAAATGGTTTGATCAAAGCGTGTGTAGGCTTGATTTTGCCCGTACGGCGTTACCTTGGAGAAAGCGACGTTCGGAATCTCCTGTTTGAGAACCGCTTCGACGTCTTCCGGCTTGAACTCTTTTCCTACGTAAATGTCCAGGCGCGTACCTGCCTTGAAGTCAACCCCAAGGTGCAGCCCTTGGAACATCATAAACAAAAAACCGATGATGATAATCGCGGAAGAGAAAATGAAGAACTTCCGGCGATTTTTAACGATATCAAACCGCACTACGGTATGCTCGCGATCAAAGCTCACCGATCTCACTCTCCTTTACTCCGAACCAGAACGGCTTTTTAAACATGTTGGCACGGACCACCAGCCAAAGGAGGAAACGAGACCCGAACACGTTGGTGATAATACTTACGATGATTGTCATAGCCAGTACGACAGCAAAACCTTGAACGGAGCTTGTTCCGAAGTAGAACAATACGCCTGTCGCGATCAGCGTCGTCACGTGCGCATCAATAATGGTGATCAAAGAGCGGCGTTCGCCGGAGCGGAACGCTGACAAAATCGTTTTGCCCGAGCGAATTTCTTCTTGGATACGCTCATACGTAATGATGTTCGCATCGACAGCCATCCCTACCGCCAAAATGAAACCGGCGATACCTGGGAGAGTCAGCGTTGCGTCCATCCAGTCGAGAACGACCATACAAAAGTAAGTAAATCCAGCCAATGTGATATTCGCAATCATGCCCGGCATGCGATAGACGAGCAGCATGAACACGAAAATCAGCGCAGCGCCGATATAGCCGGCATAAAGCGTCTTCTCCAATGCCAGGGCACCCAGAGACGCTCCCACAGATGTTACCTGCTTCTCGATCAGCTTCGCTGGCATCGCACCGGAGTTCAGCAAGTCAGCCAGTTCCTGAGCCGATTCTTGGGTATAGTCTCCTGTGATTTGAGCGCTGCCGCCCGAGATCACGGATTGGATCGTAGGATTGGTTTGGAGGTTTTCGTCCAGGAAAATCGCCATGCGCTTATGCAGGTTGGCGCGAGTTACATCCTCCAATTTTTTTGCATCCGAGAATTTCACGGTTACGAGAGGGCGTTTCAGGTCATCGTAGCCGACCGCTGCCCCGTTTGGCGCCAAGTCGCTACCTTGCAGGATGACCTTGCCCGACTCGTCGCGGAACGTCAGTACAGCAGGTTTTCCGATCAGTTCACGCAGCTTGTCCTGATCAGCGGATTGCGAAGCGATTTGCACGCGAATCCGGTTTGGCAGCTCGGTAGAAATGACAGGTTCTGCCACGCCGCCGATGTTAATCCGTTTCTCAATCATGTGTGCAGTTGATTTCAACAGCTCGATATCAACCTTGTGCCCAGCCTCAAGAGGCTCTACCTCATACAAAATCTCAAACCCGCCTTGCAGGTCAAGACCGAGAGTGATGTTTCCTGCCACCTGTTTGGTCGTAGTTGACACAAGTGTCGCCAAAAGCCCTACAACAACCAGGAACAGGAGAAATCTTCCCCATTTTATCATCGTTGTAATACCCCTCTTTCATAAACAGGGTCCCGCCCCTAAGCGAGAAACCAATATGCCCATTATAGCGAAGTATGAAAAAACGTGTCAATTATTGCTGGAAGAGCGAACCATGGTAACCAACCCCTTATCTATAATGAGCATGCTACTTATACGAATAGGGAGGCTGGAAGTTTCACTAAGAATTTTTATACATTTGAATCATGAGATAGTTCATGTACTTGTTCGGTTTCAGAGACAAAATATCGTTGACGAGACGGTGCATCGGGGGAAATTCCTTGTACCCGTTCGTGACGCATTCCCATATGTCCTTGGCATCCACGTTTTCGTAGCCCAACAAGGCAAATTCCTCGGCCTTGCTCTGGCAAAGACTTGCTACTTGCCCATACCATTCCTGTTTTTGCGCTTGGTCCATCCCCGTTTCCCCCTCAAAGTAGTCATGCCGACAGCGGCACGTCCATATTCTTTACTGAGTGAATTTTTCCTTGCAAAGGAGCCTTCCATGAGACAGTCATTCTTTTACGGAACGGTTATCCTCATCATTGCTGGCGGCATCACCAAAGTGTTTGGCTTTGCTCACAGGATCGTGCTTTCACGCATCATCGGAGCGGAAGGAATGGGGCTGTATCAAATGGTCGTGCCCCTGTTGTACTTTCTGATCACGGTGACGACATTCGGTCTGCCTGTCGCCATCGCCAAGCAAGTGGCGGAAACCGAGGCAGCTAACAATCCGCGCATGACCCGCCGCTACTTGCTGCTCGCCCTCGCAGTCGCTGGCGGCATCAGCTTGCTGGTTTGCACACTGCTCCTGCTGTTTTCCCACTGGATTGCGGGCGCTCTATTCGCGGACCCTCGCGCCCATATCGTCATGCTCGCCGCCATCCCGGTCATTCCGATCTCCAGTATTTCACTCGTGCTGCGCGGATACTTCCAGGGAAAGCAAAACATGATTCCCACCGCCATCTCCCAGCTGCTGGAGCAAGTGGCCCGCATGGCGCTGGTCGTCGTCATGACCATGTCGTTTTTGTCCGCAGGGATCGAGTATGCCACAGCCGGTGCAGTCGCCAGCATTATTTTCGGGGAAGCCGCCGGACTCCTCTACATTCTCTGGCAATATCGCAAAGGAAGCAAAAAAGCTGCTGCGCAACTTCTGGAAAGACCGTTTCTGCAAGCTGTCTCTGCCAGCAAGACAAACATCTCCCAACTGATTCACGTCGCTCTGCCCGTCACGTTGAGCCGCATCATCGGTTCGATCGCCTACGTCCTGGAACCGATGCTCGTACCGCTTGCGCTCGTCATCGCGGGGTATACGACTGCCACGGCAACGGGATTGTACGGACAGTTTGCCGGTATGGCCGTACCTCTGCTGCTTTTTCCCACTTTTTTAACCTATTCCTTGTCCGTTTCACTCGTTCCTGCCGTAGCAGAGGCCGCCTATCAAAAAAATGCTCCTCTCGTGCATCGGCGCATCTATCAAGCGATGCGCATCACACTCGTAATCGGAGCACCATGTACTGTCCTGCTTACTATTTTTGCGGAGCCGTTATGTACACTGCTCTACGGCAGCGAATATCGAGAGGTGGGCGTCTTACTCAAGGAGCTGGCTCCGTTTTCCGTGTTCCTCTTTTTCCAGGCCCCGCTCGCAGCGGCCTTGCAAGGTCTTGACTACGCCCAGGTCGTTTTCCGAAATACGCTGATCAGCGCTGTAATCAAAACAGCCGCCATGTTCGTCTTTACAGCCCAACCGACCTTCGGCATTCACGGCGCCGTCATTGCGACCAATATTGGCATCACATTGGGCACCCTTTTGCACTTTGCCAGCCTGATCAAAAAAATCGGATTTACCGTCGATGTATGGGAGTTCGGAAAAATTGGGATCGCCATGCTGGCCATGGGTTACCTCGGCTCATACATGGCGGATCACTTGTTCTTGCATTCCTCGACGGCCAAGCTGCTTCTCGCCAGCGCGTCCATCAGCAGCTTGCTGTATTTGCTCCTCCTGGTCGCCATGCGCGTCCTGGGCAAACAGGACGTCCGCCGGATTCCCTGGATCGGAGAGCAGCTCGCCATCTTCTTCCCTCGCCGCTAACACCTAGTGTAGCGGCTTGTCTTTTTTATCCAGGTACATAATTCCTCGCTCGTCAATGCTGCAAAAGGAAACTTCCCGGATGTCCTTGATCCCGTATTTGCGAATTTCCCGCTTGAGCCACAGTTGATTTTGCCCGATCTTTTGCAATGCTTCCTGCCTGACTTTGCCGTCCAGAATCAACGGAATGGGCAAGCCTTTGTATGAAACCGGCCCGATATGTTCTTCTTTAGCCAGTTCGATATCCCCACGGGTGAGATGCTCTTTTTCCGGCTTCAAAAAGACGCTCATCTGCCCGGTAGGCTCCAGCAGGGCGAACTCGACATCCGCAATATTTTTCACGTTTTTTTGCCGCAGATGTACCATCAGGTCATCCATGTTCAACTGATTGCGGCGCATCGCCTGTTCTCGGATTTGCCCGTTTTCAATGATCATATCGGCTGAACCGTCGACCACATCGCGAAATTTCTTGCTCTTTAACGAGAGATACGCCATGGCGATTTCCAGAACGGCAATCAACAGCATCGGCAAATAAAAGCGCAACCCGGGCTTTTCTACATCCTCAATCGCCAGAGCCGCCATTTCAGCCAGCATAATGGAAATCACCACATCAAAAACGGACAGCTTTCCCAGTTCTCGCTTGCCCATGATGCGGAGCAAGATCAGGAGGAAAAAATACGAGAAAAGGGTGCGCAACATGACAGTTGAAATATCTTCCACTTCCCGCCGCCCCCTATCGAACATTTGATATTATTGTTCGGCAGGGAGCTTGCAACTATTAGCTCCAATTACAACCACTTTCGTTTGCGGAAAATGTGCAGCATGAAGAAGGTCATCGCCAGCATGATCACAAGCGCTACGATCAGCATGTAAGGCTCTGCCTCCTCACCCAGCCAGGCGAATGTGTTCATCCCGAAAAGCCCGGTGATAAACGTAAGCGGCAGGATGATGGTGGAGATGATCGTGAGTACACGCATCGTCTCGGTCGTCTTGGCGCTGATGATCGTGTAATACGTATCGAGCGCACCGTTCACCAGGTCGCGGAAAGTCTCTGTCGAGTCGGAGATCCGCTCCAGGTGGTCGGTCAAGTCGCTGTAGAACGGAACGTTTTCCTCGGAAATATCGAAAGAGAAGCGGCCATTCACATTGGCGAAGATTCGTTTTTGCGGCATGATGACACGCCTGATCAAAATAATCGTCCGCTTGAGCGCCAGGAACTCCTCCGTAATTTCCTCCATCTGATGCTCGTAAATCTCGTCCTCCAGCTCGTCAATCCGCACACTAATCCGATCGATAATCGGAAAATACTCGTCGGTAATCCCGTCGACAATCGCATACAGCAAATAGTCGGGACCCCGGTTCAGATAGGAATTGTTGCGGTGACACATGGCTGCGATCCGCCCGATCGTGTTCATCGGGGATTTGTGGATCGTCACGATGTAATTAGGGCCGAGAAAAACGTTCAGTTCTACCGTGGTAATCTCGTCATCGCTTTCTTCATTGTAACGCAGGGCGTGAAAAACGAAGAAATAGTAATCATCGTACTTGTCTACCTTGGCACGTGGACTGACGTGCAGGCAGTCCTCAATTGCCAGTGGGTGAAAGTCGAAGATCTTGGCAATATAGGGCAGTTCATTGTTCCCCACATCATACAGATCGATCCAGAGCAAATCCTCCGGAGATTTCAACCATTGATCTTTTGTCGCCAGATCAACATCATGAAACATCTTCTGCTCTGAGTGGTTATAAAAGTACGTTTTGATCAACCTTCCTCACCCCCGTCTCGTTCCCCATCCATCATACGAAAATTCCTCCTAATGTTCAACGCGAAGATGAATAGAGCGGCCAGGCCATTCATATAGATGGTACAAACAGTTGATCAGTGAGGGGGTAAACATTGTGCGGAGTGCATCCACCTCTGTGCTGACAGGTCTATTGTACACGACAGGACTTGTTTTGTTCGGGGCATTGCTCGCAACCTTGCTTCTGAGCTTCACCAGCATGCGCGAAGGCTCTTTGCCTTATTTTACGTACATCATCAATGCGGTTGCTCTTCTGGTCGGCGGCTTCGTCACCGGAAAGCGCTGTGGCGGCAAAGGCTGGTACTACGGGGGTCTGACCGGATTTTCTTATTTTCTCCTGATTCTCTTGATCGGTTTTCTGGGATTCGATGCCCCGATGCAATGGGGAACGTTCCTCTTTTTGCTCGGTGCGTTCGGAGTTGCAGCATTGGGCGGCATTCTCGGCGTCAATTCCGCCAACTCCAGCCAAAAGCCGAAAAATTTCAAGCCCAGACGCTAACAAGCTTATGCGTCCAAGAAAAAAGCAGGCGGGATTTTCCCCACCTGCTTTTTCTTTGCTTTATTTGGATTCTTCTTTTTCCAATTCGACTTTAGCTGGTTCGCTTTTCGCCGGCTCATTGCTTGCGGATGTCACGCTGTTGATCGCACCGCGATCGAATGTAACGTTTACGTTGTGGGCAATGCGCAGAGTCACTGTATCGTCAGTCAGCTCTTGAATGGTGCCGTGCATGCCGCCGATTGTTACGATCTTGTCGCCTTTTTTGACAGCAGCCAGCATGGCGTTGCGTTGTTTTGCTTTCTTTTGTTGCGGGCGAATCAGCAAGAAGTAGAAAATCGCAAACATGATGATAATCGGTAAAAACTGTGTCAAGCCTTCCATGAAAATCCCCCTCGATTAAAAAGATCTATCTTCACCCAATCCATATTGAGCGAAAAACTGGTCCCGGAAATCTTGCAAGCGGTCTTCCGCAATCGCTTGGCGCACCTGCTCCATCAGCTTCACAAGGAAATGCAGATTGTGGTAGGTGGTCAAACGAATGCCAAAGGTCTCCTCCGCCTTGATGAGATGGCGGATGTAAGCGCGGGTGTAATTCTTGCAGGTGTAGCAATCGCAATTCGGGTCGAGCGGAGTAAAATCTCGCGCGAACTTCGCATTGCGGATCACCAGTCTTCCCTGGCTTGTCATGCATGTCCCGTTGCGGGCAATCCGCGTCGGCAGTACGCAGTCAAACATGTCGATGCCGCGGATCGCTCCGTCGATGAGAGCGTCAGGTGATCCTACTCCCATGAGGTAGCGAGGCTTGTTTGCAGGAAGCAGCGGAACCGTATGTTCCAGCACTTCGTACATCAAGGGGAACGGCTCTCCCACGCTCAAACCGCCAATCGCATAACCTGGAAAATCCATGGAAATGAGATCTTTGGCGCTCTGCTCGCGCAGGTCGTTGAACATCCCGCCTTGCACGATTCCGAAAAGCGCCTGGTCGTTTGGCCGCGCATGTGCCTTGAGACAGCGTTCTGCCCATCTGGTTGTGCGCTCCATCGACTTTTTCACGTAATCGTACTCCGCAGGATAAGGGGCGCACTCGTCAAATGCCATAAAAATATCGGCTCCGAGCGCGTTTTGGATCTGTGTGGCCTCCTCAGGGCCGATAAACAGCTTTTCTCCGTTAAGATGTGAACGGAAGGAAACCCCTTCCTCCGTAATCTTGCGTAGGTTGCTCAAGCTGAATACTTGAAATCCGCCAGAATCGGTCAGGATGGCACGGTCCCAGTTCATGAAGCCGTGCAGTCCGCCAGCTTCCCGGACAATTTCATGCCCTGGACGGAGAAACAGATGGTAGGTATTACTGAGGATAATGCCCGCTCCGATCGCCTTCAACTCTTCGGGACTCATCGTCTTGACTGTTGCCTGCGTGCCGACTGGCATAAAGACAGGAGTGTCGATCGTCCCATGCGGAGTGTGCAGCTTACCGAGCCTGGCGCCTGTTTGCTTGCATGTTTTGATTAATTCGTAACGTACAGCCAAATTGTCGCACTCCTCAAGCTATGTATGTAAGTCTTTCCTATTATAAGAAAACTTGAGAGTGAAGTAAACCCACCCGACTTATAAGTGTGCACTTATGCGGGTGGGATGTGGCGTTTTTTAGACAATCAGCATGGCGTCTCCGAAACTGAAGAAGCGGTATTCCTCACGAACTGCCGTCTTGTACGCATTCATGACATGTTCTTTGCCTGCCAGCGCGCTGACCAGCATGACGAGTGTCGATTTGGGCAAGTGGAAATTCGTCAAAAGTCCGTCCAGTATCGAGAACGTATAGCCCGGATAGATGAAAATGTCCGTCCAGCCGGACGCAGCCACCAGCTTGCCTTCGTTGGCCCGGCCGACCGTCTCCAGCGTCCGGCACGAAGTCGTCCCGACCGCGATGACCCTTCTCCCTTCCGCTTTTGCCTTGTTCACCAGCTCCACAGTTTCTTCGGGAATCTCGTAATACTCGGCATGCATGACGTGCTCCTCGACAGAATCAGCCGACACAGGCCGGAACGTTCCCAACCCCACATGCAGCGTCACGTAAGCAAGCTGTACGCCTTTGGCCGCAATTTGTTCCAGATACGGCTTCGTAAAGTGCAGGCCAGCAGTCGGAGCTGCCGCCGATCCCCGTTCCCTCGCGTAGACGGTCTGGTAGCGCTCGCTGTCTTCGAGCTGCGCATGGATGTACGGCGGCAGCGGCATTGATCCCAGTTGATCGAGAATCTCGTAAAAAATTCCCTCGTACAAAAAACGAACAATCCGTCCGCCCGTCTCCGTCGCTTCCTCGCATACGCAGCGCAAAAGACCGTTTCCGAAAACGACCTCGGTTCCCGGCTTCATTCGCTTTCCAGGCTTCACCAGCGTTTCCCAGCGATCGTCTCCCAGCGATTTCAACAACAGGATCTCGATTTTCGCTCCCGTCTCGGCCTTTTCCCCGATCAGTCTGGCCGGAAGCACACGGCTGTCGTTCATAACCAGTACATCTCCGGGCTGCAAATGGTCGATCAGATCGGTAAAGCGCTGATGCGCAATCGCCCCCGTCTGTTTGTCCAAAACAAGCAGCCGCGATGATGTCCGGTCTTCCAAAGGATGCTGGGCAATCAGATGCTCCGGCAAATCAAAATCAAATTGTTGCACGTCCACGACTCGTTACTCCTTTAATGACAGTTCATGTGGCAAAAGCTTGCTAGTCGATTGTCACATCCTGGTAATAGTGTTGCAAAATCTGCTGATAGTCATACCCGCCCTGTGCCATGGCACGAGCGCCGTATTGCGATACACCCAGTCCATGTCCGAAACCGTTTCCGCGGAACAGGAACTGTCCACCCTTGACTACCTCTACGTCAAATTTTGTACTGCGCAATGCCGTACCGCCCTGGGAAAAGATCGAACGGAAAGCATCCGGTGCCGTTACCTTGATCGGAATGCCGTTTGCCTCCATCGCGATGACACGTCCCGATGGTCCTCGCTTCGTCACTTTCAGACTGGTGACGTTCCCGGGAATGCGGGGAGCCTTGTTTTTGTCCTGATTCGCATTGATCATCGCCGTCAATTCAGCCGAGGTAAAAGGCCCGCGCGTCCACGCGTAGGCATTCTCTTCTGCCTCTTGGGAGAGAATCGTCACTTCTGCTCCGTTCGGCAAAGTAGACAAAACACGGGTAGATGTGCTTGGTCCCAGACGCAGATTCGTATTTTCTGTCGTAATGACAGCCATCCTCGCTCCCGTGTCATCTGTGCCGCTTTCTTTGATCAGGTCGCCGCGGACATAGCCGATCGAGCCATCTGCAAGCTGCACGCGATACCACGCATTCACACCGTCTACAGGCAGCGCGTCATCGCTTTCCACCGAACGCAAATACGGAACAGGATTGCCCCATACTTCCGTACCGTCCGCTGTCATCCCGCCTGCATTGGAATAAAACAACGATTCGACCAGGTTACCTTGGTAATAAATGGCTTCTCCTTTTGTCTCATCGACCGCCTCGCGAACGTCTTCCGACTCTTTTCCATATCCGTAATAGGCTTGCTCCATCACCGTATCGGAGACATTGGCAATCCCGTATTTGTTTCCTTGCCATAAGGCGCGAGTGCGCGACAGCACCGCCTGTGTTTTCAGCGCTTCGAGCGGCCAGCCCGGAGCCATTTCCGAGCCGACAACCCCGTACAAGTATTGTTCCATCGGCAGTTCATTCACAACCGTCAAATGACCGTTGTATTCCGACAGTTCCATCTCTCCCCGGTATGTACGCTGATCGCGCTCCACGACCCCGAGCAATGATTCGCCGTCCGCCTTTTTCGCCTCTACTGTCAGCTTGGCTTGCGGCGAGAACACATACTTCCAGATCGGCTCGTCCGGCGATCCGAATACGTCTTGCTTCAGCACGACGTAAGATTGGCTCGAAGGTGCCGAGTAAGAAAAGTTCGGCAGCGCATTGCTCGCTTTGCGCGCCAGGGACGAGAGCGCTTCCTGACTGACTTCGTCGCCGATCCATACCGCGTATTTGACCTTCTCGCCGTTGGACAAAAGCACGGGATAAGCCGCGATTCCTTTTTGTTCAAAAGCTTCTTGCCACTTCTGCGCTTCGCTCAAGCTCTTGAACTGACCAGCTTCCAAGCGAAGAGGGCCTTGAACGATCGGCTTCTGGCCTGTCGCTTGTGCTACTGCCGCCACCTGTGCAGCTGCGGCCTGATACGTATCGTACGTGCCGCTTACGATTTGATAAAGCGTTTGTCCGCCCCGATTGACCACTTGAATCGAGCCTTCGTATTTTTTCTGGCTCATGAGTTGAGCGATTTGCTGCGCCTGATTCCAGTCAGAGGTCTGCGCTACAACCAGATGGTACTCGTCCACCCGGTAGCGGACAGCGTCTCCATCCAACTCAGGCAGCTCTATTTTGCCTTCCGGGCCAGTCAACGTCACTTCCATCCCTTTTTCAGCCGTAAGTGTAACAGAAGGGACTACTCCCCTGTATCCTTTTCCGATATCCACAAAAAGTGCTACCCGGATATTGTTGTCGCCAGCCGCCTGAGTCGGTACTGTTCCTCCCAGGAGAGCCACTGTGATCAGACCCGCCGAAAGGACTTTCCCCATCCACTTCTTTTTCATGTCGTCCAACGTCCTTCCTTTCTCCTGATTTCGTCGAAAATTGGCATGCGCTCCCATCTTTTTCGACAATCACTGGAGATTTTCCTGCCCTTTTTCCCAAAATGGGACCAATCCGCTTGCACGCAAAAAGCCATCGGGCACCCAGCTCCGATGGCGTAAGCTTTGTTCTACATGTGCAAAAGAGAAGCGCTCTCACTTGAAAAGCCGGATGACATACATCAGAAGCGACAGGACGACGCTAATCACAATACACGTCACAATCGGAAAATAAAACTTGACGTTTTCCTTTTCCACGACGATATCTCCCGGCAGGCGCCCCAAAGGCAAGAAGCGTCCGCCCACCTGCCACAACAAGCCGATGACGATCAGGACGGCCCCGCCGATGACGAGTAGCTTGGCTATTGGATTCACGATTTCATCTCCCGCCCAAAATGCTGGTACGCACTCGGGGTGAGCACACGTCCCCGCGGCGTCCGCTGCATAAAGCCGATCTGCATCAAATACGGTTCGCAAACGTCTTCTACCGTTTGCGCCTCTTCCCCGATGGTGGCGGCAATCGTATCCAGTCCGACCGGACCGCCGTCAAAGCGCTCGATAATCGCAAGCAGCAGCTTGTGGTCGATATGATCCAGTCCGCATGCATCTACTTGCAGCCGCTCCAGCGCTTCTTGCGCAATCTCTGTCGTGATGACGCCCTCGCCCTTGACCTGAGCAAAATCGCGCACGCGCTTCAACAGACGATTCGCCACGCGCGGGGTGCCACGCGAGCGTCTGGCAATCTCCTCTGCCCCGCCCTCACGAATGATGACTTGCAAAATGTCAGCAGCCCGCGACACGATAAACGTCAGCTCGGGAACCGTATAAAACTCCAGCCGGTTGACCACGCCGAATCGGTCGCGGAGCGGAGCGGAAAGCATCCCTGCTCTCGTCGTCGCTCCCACCAGTGTAAACGGCGGCAAGTCGAGGCGAACGCTGCGCGCACTTGGCCCTTTTCCGATGATGATGTCGAGCGCAAAGTCCTCCATGGCCGGGTACAGCACTTCCTCGACGCTCCGGTTCAGTCGGTGTATCTCGTCGATAAACAGCACGTCGCCCTCTTGCAAGTTGGTCAAAATCGCCGCCAGATCACCAGGGCGTTCGATGGCTGGCCCGGATGTCGTGCGGATGTTGACGCCAAGCTCGTTGGCGATAATTTGCGAAAGCGTCGTTTTTCCCAATCCGGGCGGCCCGTACAGCAAGACGTGGTCTAGCGACTCTTTGCGCATTTTCGCCGCTTCGATGAAAATTTTCAAGTTTTCCTTCACATGCTGCTGTCCGATGTACTCATTCAAATAACGGGGACGGAGGCTCAGTTCCGCAGCATCCTCTTCCCAGTTCATGTGCGTCGTAATAATTCGCTGATCCAAAATCCTACCCCCTCATGAGCAGGGCAAGCCCTTGCTTGATGAGCTTTTCTACACTCTCGCCCTCTTTGGATTTCTCCGACAGCGCGTTTCTGATTTTTTGCAGCTCGCCATCCGAATAGCCGAGCGCCGTCAAGGCGTCGAGCGCTTCGTTCAACGCGGATACCGCCTGCTCGCCTGCCGTCAGATCGCCGGCTGCGACAGTCAAAATCGCCGATGGCGTATAGCCGACCAACTTGTCCTTGAGATCGAGAATAATGCGCTGTGCCGTCTTTTTGCCGATCCCGGGGAACTTGGTCAAGTATGTCACATTTTCTTGTTGCACGGCCATCACGAGCTGCTCAGGTGTAGCAGCCGCGAGAATCGCCAGGCCGCCTTTTGGCCCGATGCCGCTCACGTCGAGCAGCTTGCGGAACAAATCGCGCTCGTCGCGGGTCGCAAAGCCGTAGAGCAATATCGCGTCTTCGCGGACATGATGGTGCGTATACAGCTTCGTCTTGCTGCCCTCGTAGCGAACGAACTGGTACGGATTGGGACAAAACAGGCGATACCCGATCCCTCCAGTCTCTACGACTATGTATTCTGAATCCAGGTAACAAAGTGTCCCTTCCACAAAATCAATCATTTTTGAACTCCTTCCGAGATGGAGATAAACGCCTTAAACTGTGCGTGCGTAATCGCAATCCCCAACGCATCCGCCACGTCATCCGGCTTTGGCACTTCTTTCAGCCGCAAGAGCAGCTTGGTCATTTCCTGGATTTGCTTCTTCTCTGCCCCACCGTACCCGGTCACCGCCTGCTTGACTTGCATCGGCGTGTATTCGTACACGGGCACCCCGGCAAGCTCTGCCGCGAGCAGGATGACGCCGCGCGCTTGCCCGACGGTGAAGGCGGTTGTCACGTTTTTATTGAAAAACAGCTTTTCTACTGACATTTCATCTGGTCGATACGTTTCCAGCAAGCTTTGCATCGCTTCAAAAATTTGTTTCAGGCGAAGCGGAACAGGCAAGCCTGCCTCTGTCTGAATGCTTCCATACTGGACGGGACGCAATTGGCTACCCTGCTTATCCAGAACCCCAAACCCAACGATCGCAATGCCAGGGTCGATTCCTAAAATGCGCATAGTCCACTCTCCGTAGGCTTAAGTTTCTACTCTCTACTGTATCACAAAGCGCCCGAAAAGCGAACGTGTATTTCCATGCAAAAGCCCGCTCCTGCTTGCGAGGAACGGGCCATACGGCGTCGCTTTAGTGTTTGTTCATCCCGAGTGTATCTGACACATCATGCTGCATGTGGGCATATTCATCCACACCGCTCTGCATTTGCTCCTGGATTTTGTTGATCTGCTGGTAATTGAGCTTGTTGTGTCCCTGATTCAACTGAACGTACAAACGCTGATGGAACTGGTCTTTGTAGCTACCTCTTGGCATGGTAGACATATGAAAAGACTCCTCCTTCGATCACCGTATGCCTACAGTATGGCGTGCGACCACGACGCTTATGATGCCAAGATTTACACCTCATTGCCCTGCTTTTGTCAAGACAACATAACTGGTGGAGGTGCTTTCATCCGGTGCGACACTTACGATTTGCTTTCGTATTCATCTGTCTTCTCCTGACGCTGTTGATCCCGGAGCCATCCGCCCAATCTGCCCATGCCAAAAGCAAAGAAGAAATCACCGTATCTGTCTCTGTCTCACCCGCTTCTTCCTTTCACTCCACGTTGACGTTTCGCGCCCAGCACTCGTTTGTGAAGCAACTGCTGCGTGCAAAGACAGTGGCGGCCTATGTGAATCCATACTGGGTCCGCGCGACTCTCGTCGTGCACAATCGCTATTTCTTGTACGATCACGACGGGAATTTGTTTGAAAAGGAACGCCCGCTGCAATACATGCTGGGCGCAAACTTGAAACAAAAAATCGAAGATCTGGTAGCAAAAGTGGAAAGTGTGCACTACGCCAAAGCAACTCCGTGGGAACAAGTCAAGCAGACTTTCGGCCGCATGGAATACGCAACCGTCATCGACCTGGAAACAGGGGAACGGTTTCACGTCCAGCGCCGGGCGGGCAGTCGCCATGCCGATGTGCAGCCATTGACACGTACGGATACCCAAACGATGAAAAAAATTTATCAGGGCAAATGGAGCTGGAAGCGCAGGGCGATTCTCGTGGAGGTCAACGGCGTTTATTTCGCCGCCTCGATGCACGGCATGCCTCACGGTGCGGGGGCTATCGCCGGAAACGACTTTCCCGGACACTTTTGCATCCACTTTTTTGGCAGCTCTACCCACAAACGCAAGGAGCCTGACCCGAGCCACAGCCTGATGATCCAAAAAGCTTCCGGCTCTCTGGCCGCGAACTTGATCGGGGCATCTGCCGAAGAGCTGGTCGGCTATTTTTTGACCGCCCTGCACGAACAGGACATTCATTCGCTGCGGATGACGACAGACGGCTTTCCGCTGCCAGATCGCCTGGCGCAAGTAGCATCGATTCGCAAAACCGAGATGGTCATCCCTTCCGATGAAAAAGGTCCCTTGCTGCTGGAAGTGCCCGTTCACCTGACCTACTTCACGCGGAACAACGACGAGCGCAAGGAAAAGTGGACGTTTGTCCTCCATCGCCCGGTTCCGTGGGACAGATGGCGCGTCATCGCGGTAGAGCTATAAGGCTATAAATATAGAAAAAAGCCGGAATCGCTCTCCGGCTTTTCCCTTCTCTGATGATCATGGCGCATCCAGTTGAAACTCCCCATACGTGGAAAGAATGCTGTTGTACTCCGCCAGATTGCGGATGCGAATGCCTCGCTTTAAGTTCTCCAGCTCTTCTTTGGGCAGATTCGCTTCCATTTTCTCCGTATTGATCCGGTAAAAAGTCTGGATGACGTCCTGTTCCGTTGGCACACCGTGAAACAAAGTCAGCATGCCGTCCGCTGACAGTCCGAAATGACCGTTTTCTTTGCAGGCAGGAGAAATGTCCTGCTCCCTTTTCATCAGGATCATCTTGGCGGCATCGGAAGTCACGATCTCCCAGCCTTTGTATTCTCCCATCGCTTGAGGGAGATATCCCGTGCCGACAGGACGCCGCTCTTCGTCTCGGACACCACACAAATAGCTTCGCGTCAATACAAGCTCATATGGCTTCCCTGTCACCTCGGCCGTCCTGCCTATGCCCGTGTGCATCAACTGCGAAAGCCCCGTCCCTTTGCTTCCGCTGCCTGCCAGCAGGATGCCCAATACGACACCTGTGAGAAGCGCCGCGCTCCACGATGCGTACACCATCCATTTTTTTCGCATTGTTCGATGAACCCCTTCACAAGCTTTTTTTCTAGTGTCGCCATGTTGGATCGGGGCCATACATGAATCACTCAACATTCGTAATTGGCTAGAAATTCACTTCCACGAAACGACAAAACGAGAGAACATTTTATGATTTTTGTCAATAGCCAAAATTTAATAATCTTAACCTGCAATTATCTACCAATCTATTGATTCTAGTGATAAACTATTTTTGCTTGGTATTCATTGTGAACTTATGGAGGTCAATCAAAACATGAAAAAGGCAAACAAAAAAATGCTGACCGCTTTTCTCCTCAGCACTTCTTTAGTTGTCAGCGCTCTCACTTTCTCTACTACGCCTGTGAGCGCCGCAGCTAGTTCCACCCTGAAACTTCGCTTGCTCGAAACAACTGACATCCACACCAACATCGTGAACTATGACTACTATCAAGACAAGTCCACAGATGAATTTGGTTTCGCCAAAACAGCGACGTTGATCAAAAAAGCGAGAGACGAAGCGAAAAACAGCATTCTCATCGACAACGGCGACCTGTTGCAAGGAAACCCGCTCGGCGACTATGTTGCTAAAATCGATCCTTTGAAAGACGGAGAAACTCACCCGGTTTACAAAGCGATGAACCTGTTGAACTACGATCTGGGCAACATCGGAAACCACGAGTTCAACTTCGGTTTGGAGCACCTCGATCGCAGCCTGAAAGGTGCAAAATTCCCTTACATCAACTCCAACGTCTACATTGACGACAAGGATAAAAATCCGGACAACGATAAAAACATGTTCACCCCTTACCAAATTCTGGAGCGCAAATTCAAGGATGAGAGCGGAAAAGAAGTGACGCTGAAAGTCGGCGTAATCGGATTTGTACCTCCGCAAATCATGCAGTGGGACAAAGCGAACTTGGAAGGCAAAGTCATCGCCAAAGACATCGTGGAAAGCGCCAACAAATTCATCCCTGAAATGAAGAAAAAGGGAGCAGACATCATCGTCGCGGTTCCTCACTCCGGCATCGGTCCTGTTGAAGGCGGAGCGAACCTGGAAAACGCCAGCTACCAATTGAGCAAAATCGATGGCATCGACGCCATCCTGTTTGGCCACTCCCACCTGGTATTCCCGGGTCCTGGCTTTGAAAACATCCCTGGCGTTGACGGTACAAAAGGCACCATCAACGGCAAACCGGCTGTAATGCCTGGCTACTGGGGCAACAACCTGGGCGTGATCGACCTGACACTCACCCAAGAAAACGGCAAATGGAAAGTAACGGAATCCGTTACCAAAACCGTTCCAATCTACGACAAAACAAACAAAGCGTCCCTGGCTGATGCAGACAAGGCCGTACTGGACGCTGTAAAAGAAGATCATGATCACACAGTGGAATGGGTGCGTTCCGCAGTAGGGAAAACATCTTCCCCTATCTTCAGCTACTTCGCGCTGGTGCAAGATGACCCATCCATCCAGATCGTGACCAATGCACAAAAATGGTTCGTTGAGAAAAACGTGAAAGGTACCGAATACGACGGCATTCCAGTGCTGTCCGCAGGAGCACCGTTCAAAGCAGGCGGCCGCAACGGCGCAACTTACTACACGAACATCCCTGCCGGCACAATCGCCATCAAAAACGTATCTGACCTGTACATCTATCCAAACACGTTGAAAGCTGTCCTGATCAACGGTTCCCAGCTGCAAGAATGGCTGGAGCGCTCCGCTGGCCAATTCAACCAGATCGATGTGAAGAAAACAGAAGAGCAACCGCTCGTAAACGAAGCATTCCCAACTTACAACTACGACGTAATCGATGGCGTAACCTATCAAATCGATGTGACTCAACCATCCAAATACGCTGTAGACGGCAAGCTGGCTAACAAAGATGCCAACCGCATCAAAAACCTGTCCTACAACGGCAAGCCTGTCAAACCGGAAGACAAGTTCATCGTCGTAACGAACAACTACCGTGCAAGCGGCGGCGGAAGCTTCCCAGGTCTGGACGGCAAAAACATCATCATCGATTCTCCAGACGAAAACCGTCAAGTTGTCATCGACTACATCTTGAGCCAAAAAGACATCAACCCTGCGGCTGACAACAACTGGACATTTGCGCCAATCAAAGAAAAAGTGAACGTAACCTTCACTTCTTCGCCAGATGCGAAGCCATTTGCAGAAAAAATGTCCAACCTGAAATTCATCAGCCAACTGGAATCCGGTTTCGCCAAATTCTCCATCGACTTGTCCAAACCAGCTTCCAAATAAGCTTCGACGCAAGACAAACATCCCTCATGATCGAGGGATGTTTTTTCTTGCCAAAATCGGTTATCCGACAAAATGATATTCACCCCAGGGCGAACGCTGGAAGATGCGCTCCCCATCGTTCAAAAATTGTTGGCGATTTTGGGCAAGTCTTCCCTCCAGCATCACCAGCTGCAAAACGCCGCGCATATGATAACCGGGACGCCTGCTATACAGCCCGGTCACCTCGCGCAAAAAATTGTCCGGATAACGGAGCAATTGATGAACCGCCCAAATCTGGGTGTCGCTCAAGTAATTGATTTTACTGTATGCCTCCATCGCCTCTACGAACGATTCCATCCGATATTCCTGCATCAACAGCATCCGCGACATCAGCTGGACGAGATCGACAAGCTGGATGTCGTGTCCGACCGTATCCAGATCGATCAGATAGCAATTCCCTCGCTGCGTCAGCAAAAAATTGTGGCTGGCGACGTCGCGATGCGCCAATGTGCCTCTTTCCATCGCCATATACATTTCCGGAATCAGCGGAAGCTTGTGGGCGGATTGCAGCAGCTGCTGACCGTCACGCAGCACCTCATCGGCAGCGTGGGCAATGACTTGCTCCAGTTTGTTTTGCGGGCCGTTTTGCTCAATCATCCACGTCAGTCGTTCAAAGTATTCCATCCGACTCTCCCACTTGTCGAGCAAGGCTGGCTTGCCCTCGTAGGCATAGGAATGAACGACAGGGAAGCCTTGAGCCGCGACATGAAACCGCGCCAACGTCTCTGCTGTCTTTTTCACATCAAAGAGTGACGCGTTATCCGCTTCCTCGCCATCAATCAGCTTCATGATGGTGTAATAGCGATCCTCGAAAGGAAATATTTTGGCACCCTCGGTAGTTGATACGTAGTGAACTGTGTGAACAAAGCCTTTTTGCCTCAAGGCGTCGGCTAACTCCGTGACCCATACTGCTTTTTCCAACTGCTTATACCCTTTGATGATCCAGTGTCCCCGGTCTGTTTTGAGCAGATTGACATTCCTCTTAGGCTTAACCCCGTGCACCTCACAACGAAAAGCTTTTTCGATCGCTGGTATGAGTCCTTTGTTCATAACCGTCCCTCTCAGTACGAAGAGGATTCATCGAGTCCGTCTCCCCAGTTAGGCCATGCGCCTTGTTCCGGCATGGAAGCGACACATTGGGAAGGAGGGAACATCATGTTGTTGTGAAACGGCTGCGGGCCACGGCTGCTTTTCGCGCTTCTGCGCCTTCTCAATTCCGGGCTGTCCGAGGAACACTCACATGATGAAGACGATGATTCCACTGGTTCTGGGCATACAGGCAACTGCGGATACGGCCGTCTTGGCGGATGCGGTGGCGGTGACGGTGGAAACGGCATGGGCATCGGATAGAGCGGCATAGGGAACGGCATTGGTCGCATCATCGGCGGCATCATTGGTGGCATTGGTGGTGGCGGTCCGAATGGCATCATGCCCATCCCCGGAAATGGCGGCATCATTTGCCCCGGACCCATAAATGGCCGATAAGGAAACATCGGCTGACCAGGGCCGCCAAACGGTCTTTGGGATGGCATTGGCCCCATCTGTTGAGGGCTTAGTAGCTGCTGCTGCCTGCCAGGAGGCATTGGCTGTTGCATCCTCGGTGCGGCACACGGTGGGCATGGTCGCACGGGCGGGCATGGCCTAAGCTGCGGCGCAGGCGGCATGAATGGCGGCATAGGACGCTGCTGCATGGGCGGCATTGGTTGCATTGGACGAACCTGTGCGGGCGGCATTTGTGTAAACGGCCTCACTTGGGCTGGCGGTCTGGTTGGTTGCACCTGCACAGGCGGGCATGGCGGGCACATGATAGCTGGCGGTGTTTGCGGCTGAAATGGGCTGATCTGTGTTGGCGGCATCGGCGGTATGTTCGGCATCCCGATGTTTGGCGGACTAGGCGGCTGGTAAATGTACGGACTGACCTGTGTTGGCGGCACAGGCGGAACGAACGGCCGTGTAGGTGTCGGCAGTGCCGGCGGACTCGTAGGCTCCGACATGATATTCGGCGCTGAAGGCGCAGGCGGAAGCACCCTTTGTGGCTGCAAAGTCGGCACAGGTGTAGGTGTAGGTGTAGGTGCAGGCGTTGGTGTGGGCTGGATCGTCTCCGGAGACACGAGTGGGCCTGGAGACGCTGGCGGCCGCTCTTTTGCCGGAGGTGTAGACGGCGCTTCTTGCGTGATTCTCGTTTCCGATTCGATTTGCACTTCTTCCTCAGGCTCAATCGGTCGCCGCTCAATTTGTCTCGGCACTTCCTCCGACTCTGCTTCTGTCCGCGGACGTTCTTTTACATATGGAGCTGCCTCACTCATCGGATGAGGCGTTGTTCGTGGCTGGGGCCTGACAGGAACGCTCTTCGTCGGAATTTTGATTCTTGCTCCTGGATAGAGCGTGTCGGGAGTTTTGACCTGGCTGTTTAAGCGAAGCAGTTCCTTGTAATCGACGCCATATCTTTTGGCGATCTTCCACATGCTGTCGCCCTTTTGTACGATGTGAATCCTCAATGTTTCTCCTCCCTTGCGTAAAAACTCCCTACCATGGTATGCACCCATGGGCTTTTTGCTCCTTGGCGGCCTTCGCTTTTACGCTTGCAGGGGAGAAAAAAGAAAGAAGCCAATTTTTACAAATTGGCTTCCAGCTTGGCTCCTTGCATATAAAACGGATACGTTCCCAACTGACGCACCTGACAACCGATAGCTTCAATCTCGGCAAAAGCGCCCGGCAAGAGGACATCGTCCATCTTTTGCTCGATATCGATGACAAAGTAGTAGCTTCCCAGCGCTTTTTTCGTCGGCCGGGACTCAATCCGCGACAGGTTGACCTTTCTCCAGGCAAACGCGGCCAACACTTGATACAGCGCACCAGGGAAATCTTCCGGCAGCGTGACAAGTATCGTCGTTTTCTCGCGTGAGGACGCCTGCAACTCCAGCGGCTCCGTGCCGACCAGCACAAAACGCGTGTAGTTATTCGAATAATCTTGAATTTGTTCCCGGGCGAACTCCAGCGGGTAAATCTCCACATTCAGCTTCGTGCCAACAGCAGCCCACGGCTCCTCGGGATGCTCGCTCACCGTTTTTGCAGCCAGTGCTGTGCTGTTCATGTACTCGATCTTGGCGTGCGGCAAGTTTTCCCGCAAGAAATTGTGGCTCTGGGCAATCGCTTGCGGGTGCGACAACACTTTTGTGATCGCAGACAAAGGCAAGGCTTGCTCTCTTTTGGCTACCAGCAAGTTTTGCGTAATCGGCAGCGCCAGCTCAGCCAGGATCGGCAAATCGACCTCGTGAATGAGCCAGTCCAAAGTCGAATTGACGGTACCCTCGATGGAATTTTCCATCGGCACGACCCCGAATGCCACTTCCTTGTTGGAAACAGCATCCAGCACATCGATGATGCTCGGATACGGAACGAGCGAGAGCGGCTGGCGTTGCGTCAAAGTCCGCGCCGCCTCTTCTGTGAATGTTCCGCGTGGTCCGAGAAAAGCAAGTTTCTTCTCCATGGCGTTCTCCTATCCACTATGCTCTATCTCTGATGGATTTCTACTTGTACGCCATTTTCGTCCGGCTGCAAAATCATTACACGGTAGGCAATGCCGTGTCCTTTCATCACTCTGTCCACGAATGCGCGCAGTTGCCCCTCCTCTTCCGCGGAAGAAAAGAAGCAAAGGATGGTTGGTCCCGCGCCGCTCAAGGCAGCGCCTACGGCACCGTGCTCAGTCGCTTTGTCCAGGATTTCGTTCAAGCCAGGTACAAGTTTAGCGCGGTACGGCTGATGCAGCCGATCCGACATGGCCCGTCCCATCAGGTCTAGTCTGCCTTGTGCCAAAGCGGCAACAAGCAAACTGCTATGTCCCACATTATATACAACATCTTCTTTGCTGTACACCTGTGGCAGGACGTTCCGCGCTTTTGTCGTCTCCAGCATGAAATCCGGGATCACGACGAGTGTCTGCAATCCGGCGGGAGGGGAAAATCGAACGTAAGGAACAGGTTCTTCGATCGTCTCTGGCATAGTCGCCACGATGATCCCGCCAAACAGGGAGGCTCCGACGTTGTCTGGATGTCCTTCCAGTGCTGTGGCGCGGGCGAAAAGCTGCTCGCGGCTAAATGGCTCGCCAGCGAGTTGATTGGCCGCCACCAATGCCCCGACAATCGCAGCCGCACTGCTCCCCAGCCCGCGGGTCAGGGGAGCTTCACTCGATGCGCGTATGGCAAGCTCCGGCACGGCAAGCCCTGCTTCCTGAAACAGACTCGCTGCTACTTGATACAACAAGTTGCTTTTGTCCGCAGGTGTGCCTTCCAGCTCTTTGCCAACCAGCTCGACGGTGGTCCGGTCACTGATTTCCATTTCTACTACGGAATACAATTGAAATGCCATTCCCAAAGCATCAAAGCCTGGCCCCAGATTGGCTGTGCTTGCGGGAATCGTTACTTTTACACGCTGACTGCTCATGAGACGACTTCTCTCCCGCTCTGGCGAACCAGCTCCATGACGGCTTCATGTGTCGCAGGCACTGAGCGTGGCTCTTCTCCAACGAGCTTCAGGGCGATGTTTGGATCTTTCAAGCCGTTTCCTGTCAAAACGCACGCAACCTTGACACCTTGCGGCAGTTTGTTTGCTCGATGCAGCTTGATGATTCCGGCCAGGGAGGCAGCAGAAGCCGGTTCGCAGAAAACGCCCTCTTCTTTGGCCAGCAGCTGGTATGCCTGCAAAATTTCATCGTCTGTCACGCTGTCAACAAGACCGTTCGATTCAGAAATCGCATGTAAAGCGCCGTCCTTGCTCGCAGGGTTTCCGATGCGGATCGCAGTCGCGATTGTTTCCGGGTTGGGTACAGGCTGTCCGAGCACCAGCGGAGCGGCCCCCGCCGCCTGGAAGCCGTACATGTGCGGCAAACGGCTTGATTTGCCTGCTTCCTTATACTCCTTGAAGCCTTTCCAGTAGGCGGTGATGTTTCCGGCATTTCCTACGGGAATCGCCAAAATGTCCGGTGCATCGGCCAGAGCGTCGCACATTTCGAACGCTGCTGTCTTTTGTCCTTCGATCCGGTAAGGGTTGACGGAGTTCACCAGCGTAATCGGCTCTTTCGCCGTAATGTCGCGCACGATATTCAGCGCTTCGTCAAAGTTGCCGTCGATGGCGATGACCTCGGCACCGTATGCGATCGCTTGCGCCAGCTTGCCCAGCGCGATGTTGCCGCTCGGAATCAGGACGATGCAGCGCAGACCGGAACGCGCTGCATACGCCGCTGCTGCCGCAGACGTATTTCCGGTGGAAGCGCACATGATCGTTTTGCTGCCTTCCTCCACTGCTTTGGCAACAGCCATGACCATGCCTCTGTCTTTGAACGAGCCTGTCGGATTCAGTCCTTCATATTTTACATACAGCTCGACTCCCAGCTTCTTGGACAAGTTCGCCGCATGGATCAGCGGAGTGTTTCCTTCGTGCAGACTGACCAACGGTGTCTTGTCCGTAACCGGAAGAAACTCCCGGTAGCGCGCAATAATGCCAGATTGACGATCAAAACTCATTACTTGTCTCCCCCTTCTACACGGTAGCAGCTCTCCACTTTGGAGATGATGTCCATTTGTTCCATATAGGCGATGACCCCATCCATATCGCTCTTGGACGATTGGTGCGTCACCATGATGATCTCCGCTTCGCCGCCATTGTTGTACGGCTGCTGAATGACTTGCTCCAGCGAAATGTTTTTGTCCGCCAGCAACTGGGTAATCTTTGCCAAAACGCCGCGTTTGTCCGCCACCACGATTCGCAGGAAATATTTGGACAGCTTTTGGCTGTCGTCTTTAAGCACTTTTTCCTTGTACGGCGCAACCATCCCGCGTCCGTTTACGCCCAGCTTTCTGTTTTTCACAACCGTGACCAGATCGGACACGACTGCGGTTGCGGTCGGAAGCTCGCCTGCGCCCGGGCCGTAAAACATCGTCTCGCCTACGGCTTCCCCGTGTACGTACACCGCATTGAACACGCCGTTGACAGAAGCAAGCGGATGCGATTTCGGCACCATCGTCGGCTGTACGCTTACCTCGATCGCTTCCTCGTCGCGGCGGGCCAGACCCAACAGCTTGATCTCATAGCCCAACTGCTTGCCGTATGCGATGTCTTGCTTGCTTACCGCACTGATTCCTTTGACGTCCACATCTTCCAGCTTCATCGGCACGCGGAAACCGAGTGTGGCGAGAATCGCCATCTTGCGGGCTGCGTCAAAACCTTCGACATCGGAGGTAGGATTCGCTTCCGCGTAGCCCAGCGCTTGCGCTTCTTTGAGGACGTCGCTGTAGTCTGCGCCCTCTTGGCTCATTTTGGTCAAAATATAGTTGGTCGTCCCGTTGACGATCCCCATCATTTTCGTAATGCGATCGGAGGAAAAGCCTTCCACCAAAGCGCGCAAAATCGGAATCCCGCCCGCTACGCTCGCTTCATAAAACACGTCACAGCCCTTTTCTTGCGCCTTGTTCAAGATTTCAGCCCCATGCAAGGCCATCAAATCTTTGTTGGCAGTGACTACGTGCTTGCCGCGCTCCAGCGCCTGGAGGATGTATTCTTTGGCCGGGTGGATGCCGCCAATTACCTCGACGATTACCTCGATGTCCGGATCATCCAGAAGCTCGGCAGGCTCTGTCGTCAGCAAATTTTCCATGGCGGCGATATTGCGCGACTTCTCGGCATCCTGCACGAGAATCTTCGTGATCTCAATCCCCAGTCCGGTCTGCTTTTGCAAATCGTCCTGATGAGCAGAAATGATGCGGACAACCCCAGTCCCGACTGTTCCAAACCCCATTAACCCCAGCTTGATGCTTTGCTTCTCCATTGTTTCTCTCCTCCTACCCTTCTTTTACCCTCTACCGACGATCATCGCTTTGCGAACGCCGGGGATTTCTTGCAAGCTTTCCAGAAATTCCGTGCTGGATACGCGCAGATTGGCCATATCGACAGACATGGAAATATTGGCAATCCCTTGCAGCGGAATCGTCTGATTGATCGTCAGGACGTTCCCGCCTTGTTCTGCAACATACGTGAGCACCTTCGACAAATAACCGGACATGTGCTCCAGCGAAAACGTGATCGTCATGATCTTTTCGCTCATCATGGCATTGAAGGGAAATATCCCGTCCTTGTATTTGTAAAATGCACTCCGGCTCAGTCCCACTCGATCTACTGCCTCATTCACGGTGTCCACTTCGCCGGATTCCAGCATCTTTTTCGCTTCGATCGTCTTGACGATTGATTCTGGTAAGATGTCAGATCGTATCAAGTAGAACTTCTCTTCCCGTTTCACGTGTTGTGTCCTCCTGAGAAAAACAGTTGTTTCTTCATAGAGGACATTATAACGGATAGTACTCGCTGTGACAATCCTTCATCGCCAACTTTTTTCATGGAACCATATTCGGTTCACCTGGGTTACATGGCTATGTCGATCTTCGTACACACTAAAAGCGGTAAGAAAAGAGGAGGTGAAGCACGAATGGCAGGACGCGGAAAGTCAGACAAATCGGAGCGCCGCAACAATCATCCGGCTGGAAAACCGAGCAGCCTGGAGCAGTTCGGTTCTGATCTTCGGGGCAAAAAAATGGCGCAATCGCCTAACATCATCGAGGACCCGAGCGGCAATAAATAGCCGTCAACGGCCAAGCTTTTTCAGCAAACGGCCACAGGCGTATGGTCAGGCGCAAGCAGGCACATTTCCCTTGCTAAAAGCGAGTGAGCTGTTTTGTAAAGAAAAAAACCCCGGGATTTGTGTATCCCGGGGTTTGACGCTTGTTCGTATGGTTGTTTTTGGTTTAGTACGCGAGCGAAGACAAGCCGTTGATGTGAGTCAGGTAGCGCACGTTGCTCGCTTCCTTCATCAGCGTAGCTGGCAAGCCTTTCAGCTTCAACTGGCTTGCACCGATGGTTCCGATGGCATCTTTGCGGCCCAAGCTTCCGAGAGTACCGGAAAAGACTGGCTTGAACGTGTCCATTTTGGAGCCGTTGAAGTGAGCGAACAAGTTGTAGCCAACCACTTCACCCATTTGCCATGCCAATTGAGCAGTTGGCGGGTATGGACGGCCTTCTGGCCCCATAACCACTGCACTGTCTCCCGCGAGGAATACTTCCGGATGAGAAGTGGACTGCAGGAACTCAGTCACAGTTGCGCGACCGCGGTTTACTTCGATGCCGCACTCAGCCACTACGCGATTTCCTTGAACGCCACCAGTCCAAACCATTGTTTTGGTTTCGATGGTGTTGCCGTCTTTCAGGCAAACGGTTGTTTCTTTCATTTCGGTTACAGGAACGCCAGTCAGGAACTGAACGCCACGTTTTTCCAGGCTAGTTTTTGCACGCTCTACCAGGTCAGGAGCAAAGCCCGCGAGGATCGATGGTCCTGCCTCTACGCAATAGATGGACAGGTCTGCAAAATCTACGCCGTACTTGCGGCAAAGATCAGGCAGCATGTCAGCAAATTCGCCAACCAGCTCGATGCCGGTCAGACCGCCGCCGCCAACCACGAAAGTCGCATCGGCTTTGTTTTTGCTCTTGCTGTATTCCACTACGCGCTCTTCGAGGTGCGCGCGCAGACGGTTCGCTTCCTCTACGGATTTCAGTGTAAAGCTGTACTCTTGCAAGCCAGGGATACCGAAGAATGCGGTTTCGCTGCCCAGAGCAACTACGAGTGCATCGTATTTGATGCTCTCGCCGCTCGTCAAAGTGACGCGTTGCGATTCCAGACCGATTTTTTCAACAGTGTCGATCACCAGGTTGATGTCTTTTCCACGCAGCAGTCTTTCCAATGGCAGTGCCACGTTTTGTTCAGACAGGTTGCCTACTGCCAAACGGTGCAGCTCCGTGATGATTTGGTGCGTAGGGAAACGGTTCACAACCGTGATCGTCGCCTCTTCCGCCGTCATGTATTTGCGTGCAGTCAAAGCGGACAGCAAACCGCCGTAGCCGCCGCCCAGAATGAGAATATGCTTCGCCATGCCTAATCCTCCGTCCTTGTCTCTCGTAGGTTATCGTAATTAGCGTTTTTGTTGTTGGCGCTCAGCCAAAACTTCGAGGAATGCTTGTGCAAAACGCAATGTTTTTTGCACTTGCGGATCTTTCAGCATTTTGAGCATGCCAAACAAGCCAACGGTCGTTTCCTCAGTGTGCGCGCGGTCGTTTGCTTCAATAGCCGCTTGCGCGATGCCTTTTGCCTTGTCGGAAATCGGTTTGACGAACTCTTCCATACCGCCCTTGATGTCGTCGATGAGTACATGATCGTTAGCTACGGTGTTTACCAGGTCGTACGTTTTGGTGAGGATAGTTGTCATCTCGGCCAGTTTTGGCAAGTTTGCCACCAATACATTCAGGGATTCTTGAATTTCTGGTTTCATCAACTGATCGAGTACATCCATTTGTTGCTCAGGTGCCAGAGTAGCTGTGCTTGCTACTTCTGCTTGAGCTTGTTGCGTGGTTGTTTGAGACATGGAAAAACGTCCTCCTTTGCTTTGGAATAGAGGCCTTCATTCTCGATGCCTGTTCATACGAGTTACGGCCGCTATTCTCCCAAAATACCGAAAAGCACGTGTGCTTGTAATATTTTTCACAAAGCGAATGATACAGCTACGTGGAATAATCAAAAGTGCATGATTTCACAAAGTGATATTCAGGAAAAAGCACAGAACAAATCCATCAGGTGAACAGGCTCGATTTAGAACTCTATGTACTCTACTATATACCTTCTTCGCGGGAACAGCAAAGGAAAAAAACCGCTTCCTTAGGAAGAAGCGGCAGTTGAGAGCTTTTTATAGTAATCTTTGATGACTTGGTGATGTTTTTCATTGATATCCGTAAAAATTAACTCGATTACTGTCTGCTTGTCTTCGAAGGTCTTTTCCACGATTTTTGCCATCATGACGATTTCTTGCCCAGTCGAAGGAACCGTGAAAGAAAGGTGGAGAAACTCCCCTTTTGCCACATAACCTTCTGTTGCGAGTATCAGTCGTGTAGGGGAAAATTTCAGCAGCACAGCCTCCCCTTTTTCCTCGATCGGTCTTGCGCCCATCACCTTGTACGGGACGCGAATGTCAATCCCGGGCGGAATGGGTTCCTGCTTGCGGCTTGTGGCAATCTCGACGCCGACGCTGACCGGAACCATCGCCAACAGCTTGATAGGCCATATCGTTTCTTCCGAAATCACTTCCAGATCAATCGTGTTAATCGCCGCATCCGATTCCCACCGAACACGCACCGTTGATCCGAGCAGTTCGGCCTTTGCATCGGCCTTCATCTCAAGAGAAACGACGAGATAACTACTTTTGACATGCTCAACCATTACTTGAATGGGCGATTTGACCTGTCTAGAGATCATCATCGGCAATGAAGCACCGCGTTGGAGGCGTTTGTCCGCCATAAAAGGGGTGAGGGATGGGATATCAATCATTCTGTTTGTCACTCCACAAAGTCAAACTCTAATTTGCCAATCCGAACGGTATCCCCGTCTCTTGCACCGTGTTTGCGCAATGCCTCGTCCACACCCATGCTGCGCATCTGTCTCGCGAAGCGCTGAGCTGCGTCATAGCTGTTGAGGTTCGTCATGCGCACCAATTTCTCGATTTTTTCACCGCTGATCACGAATACTTCGTTGTCGCGAGTGATTTCAAACGGCTCCGGCTCTTTCTCCGCACGGAACATCACGCGCTCTTCCACTTCTTGTACTTCTTCGACTGTCGGCTTGTCCGGAATTGTGGACAATGTCTCGCCTACTGCGTACATCAGTTCCTTGACACCTTGCTGGGTCGCTGCCGAGATTTCGAAAACTTGAACACCTGGCACTTTTTCTTTGAAGCGCTGCAAATTTTCGGCCGCTTCCGGCACGTCCATCTTGTTGGCAGCAACGATTTGCGGACGATCTTCGAGCTTCAGGTTGTACAGCTTCAGCTCGCGGTTGATCTGCAAATAGTCTTCGTACGGATCGCGTCCATCCACTCCCGCCATGTCAATGACATGGACAATCAGACGAGTGCGCTCTACGTGGCGCAGGAATTGATGACCAAGCCCCACACCTTCGTGCGCTCCCTCAATCAGCCCTGGCAAGTCAGCCATGACGAAGCTCTGTTCGCCCAAATCCACGACACCGAGATTCGGAGTCAATGTAGTAAAGTGATAGGCAGCAATTTTTGGCTTCGCTGCGGTCACACTGGAGAGCAGCGTAGACTTCCCTACGCTCGGATAACCAACCAGACCGACGTCGGCAATCAGCTTCAGCTCCATGACGATGTAGCGCTCTTGGCCAGGCTCGCCGTTCTCGGAAATATGCGGCGCCGGATTCGACGAATTGGCAAAACGGATATTACCCCGTCCACCGCGTCCGCCTTTGGCGATCACAGCACGCTGACCATGCTCGATCAGATCGGCGATGACTTCTTTTGTATCGTCATCGATCACAGTCGTTCCCGGCGGTACGCGAACAACCATATCCTCCGCACCTGCTCCGTGCTGCGACTTGTTGCGGCCGTGCTCGCCGCGTGTCGCCTTGAAGTGTCTTTGGTAGCGGAAGTCTACGAGCGTGCGCAGTCCTTCGTCCACCTCGAATATGACATCTCCGCCTTTTCCACCATCGCCACCTGCTGGCCCGCCCAGTGGCACGTACTTCTCTCTGCGGAAAGAAACGGCTCCGTTACCGCCGTCTCCACCTTTGACATAAACTTTTACCTGATCGACAAACATGGTGCCACCTCTTTCATTGCGCGAATGGAACCAGCAAATCCAGGACCCATTCGTCTTCCGTATGTATCCACTCGGTGACCTCCACCGTACTTTGCTCGCTATTCCGTATCAGCTTTTCCAATTTTTCCATTCCGGATGCATTCAGCTCTCCGGCCAGGTCAAAACGAAAATGAACGCCTCGTTGATCCGCCTGCAAGCTTACTTGCATACTGGCTGGTTCGTAGCCGCTTTGGTCTACATGATCGTTCACTGTGCATAATATCTCTGACACCAACTGAAACAAGTGCTGCTCGCCTAATGCTATTCGCGTGAGATCCACGTCATTGCACACGTCTACTTCCAAAAGCATTTCCTTGTTCAGCGCATTGAATGTCAAGAAGAAGACGGACAACAGGGAGTTGTTCAAACGGGCGACCATCGATTCCTGCATCGCCATCTGCGCGATGCGCTTCAAATGCGCCTCTCCCTGCTCAGTACGGTTCATATGCAAATAGCCGAGCAGAACCTGAACGTGGTTCAACCAGTCATGCCGCTGCCGGTTCAGTACGGCCAACAGCTGGTCTGTCTGATGCGTAAGCAGTCTCCGCTCGTCCCCCATCACATTCACCCAAGTCGATAAGAATTTCTTTCTTAACTATTGTACCATAAAAGGGGGCCAGACAATGAGAAAACTTGGCTGCGCCCAACTATTTTGACACAAGTCTTATTCCCAAAATCCGCCTACCCGAAACCAAAAAGAAAACCCAGCACCGATGCTGGGTTTTCTTTTGGAAAAATATTTACGCTTCGGAAGCAACTGGCTCGATCACAACTTGTTTGCGATCGCGGCCCAGACGCTTGAAACGAACAACACCATCTGCAGTTGCAAACAGAGTGTCGTCTCCGCCTTTCATTACGTTCGTACCTGGGTAGATCTTCGTTCCGCGTTGGCGAACGAGGATGTTTCCGGCAGTAACGAATTGACCGTCACCACGTTTCACGCCCAGACGTTTGGAAATGGAATCGCGTCCGTTTTTAGTGGAACCTACCCCTTTTTTCGATGCGAAAAACTGAAGGTCCAAATTAAACAGCATGTTCATATCAGACACCTCCCTGCCATTTATGGTCATTCACTTTTACGTATTTCCCGTACTGCGCTTCTACCGATAACAGAGCGATCACCATGCTCTCAGCCAAAAGCTGCTGCTTTTCTAGTATGTCCGCCGCTTCTTGCGAAGCCAGCGTCCATTTTAGAAAGCCGCCACCTTCTTGGGCGACTGATACTTGCGGTGTCAGTCCTGTCAACGGCTGCACGCTGTTTAATATACCAAAGCTGATGCCTGACACGGCAGAACAAACGATGTCCGCCCCATAGGCACCCGCATTGGCATGTCCGGAAATACAAATTTCATGGATACCGTGCTGCGCACGGCTCACGATCACTTCAATCATATCAGGTCACCAAAATTAAGCGTTGATCTTTTCGATCACAACTTTGGTGAACGGTTGACGGTGACCTTGTTTGCGACGGTAGTTTTTCTTGGCTTTGTATTTGTACACGATAATTTTTGCAGCTTTACCGTGTTTTTCTACTTTACCAGTTACCGTTGCACCAGCTACTGTAGGAGCTCCTGCAGTAACTTTGCCGTCTTTGCTTACGAAGAGAACTTTGTCAAAAGTAACAGATTCTCCTTCGTTGCCAGCCAATTTCTCGATGAAGAGAACGGAACCCTCTTCAACTTTGTATTGCTTTCCACCGGTTTCGATAATTGCGTACACTGTGTGCACCTCCTATACTCAGACTCGCCTCTACAGGTGCGCCGTCTGGCGGCGACTTATGTACCCGATTCGTGCGGTTACAGTATGCACGGGGCATAGCTGCATGACAACCATTAGGTTATCATAGCTGCAATTGCCCAGTCAAGTTATTTTCCATTGTTTTTCGTACAGACGCTTTGCTTCTGCCGTATTTCCCGCATATGCAATCCGGTACTCGTCTGGAGCGAGCCGCGGCTCCTCACGCTTGAAGACGCGTAGCGGCCAGCTTTTTTCATCCCCTGTCGTCTCCAACTGCTCAACGAGTTGGAACAATCTGCCGGAAAGCTCCACCACAGCTGCCTCCACTTGCTGCGAACGGGCCAATCCTGCAAGTTCGTTTTGCAACCGCCGGATGCTCTCATCCCCGCGCAAAATTCGCCCGCGCCCATCACACACCGCGCACGTTTCCATCAGCCGCTCAGAGAGACTCGCTCTCACCCGCTTGCGCGTCAATTCGACCAGTCCAAGCGCTGTCATGCCATGGACTGTAGAAGGTGTCGCATCGCGGGCAAGCTCTCTTTTCAGCGTCGACAGCACGCGTTCTTTGTTGGCAGACTCTTTCATATCGATAAAATCGATGACGACGATCCCGCCAATGTCGCGCAATCTGAGCTGTCTGGCTATTTCTTTGGCCGCCTCCACGTTGGTTGCCGTGACTGCCTGCTCCCTTTGCTGGCCGCCCGCTCCGGTAAAAGAGCCGGTATTGACATCGATCACGGTCATGGCTTCTGTCTTGTCAAACACCAGATGTCCGCCGTTTGCCAGCGGCACCTGACGCCTGAGCGCCTGTTCCAGCTTGGCCTCCAAGCGCAGCGCGTCAAACAGCGGCTCTTTGCCTGTATGCTTGCGCAGCAGACTTTCCGCGTCGGCAGAAAAGACCGTCAGCATGTCTTTGATTTGCCGATACGTGGCAGCATCCTCCACGATCACCTCATCAAGCCCTTCCGCCAAAGCTTCGCGCAATATCGCTTCGATTCCATCGAGATCGTGACCGACCCGACCCGGCGTCTTTTTCGCCTCCGCTTGCTGGCAGACGCCTTCCCAGCGCTTGCGCAAATAGGCCAGTTCGTTTGCCAGCTGCTGTCCGTCCACGCCAGCCGCTTCCGTCCGCACAATGACGCCTTCCCCTTCAACGAGCAGCGGCGCGATGGTTTCTTCCAGTCGTGCCCGTTCTTCCGGCTGGCTGATTTTTCGCGATATAGATATCCCCGCTTCTTGTGGCAGATACACGAGGTAACGTCCCTGGAGACTGACTTTCAACGAGATTTTTGGAGCCTTCCATTCAGAGGCTTCTTTTGTCACCTGGCAAATAACCGCTTGACCAACTTGCACCCGCTCGGAAATGTTCGGCTTCCCTTTTCCCGCCGTTCCTTTGTTCAGCGTATCATCTACGTACAAATACGCGTTTTGTCCACAGCCGATGTCGACAAAGGCAGACTGGATGCCCGGTTTTACGCCCGCGATCCGCCCGTAGTAAATCTCCCCGGCGCTGACAAGCCCGCCCGTCTCCTGCGTCCGCCATTCGATCAGCTGTCCGTCTGCCAAATACGCGATCTGCACGCCGCTTCTGCCGCTGATAGCCAATTGTCTCATTACGCTCACTCTCCGCACTTCCGTCCTTTTTCCGGCACCCAGGCAGGATTGCCGGACATACAGGAAGTAATCTATCATAGCCTGCCGTAAAAGAAAAGTCATCGCAGCGGAGCAATCCATCAGACACCTTGTGCCCGACGATGCCGTCCATTTGCTCAAATGGCTCTCGGACGAGCAGGCTCTCGCTTTTTACGAAGGCCGTGACCGCCCCCATGACGCCGCACTTGTCCAGGAGCATTTTTATTCCACAGACGATGATGAAGGCGTGACGCGCTGTCTCGTCTGCCATGAAGCGGTCCTTGTCGGCTACCTCCAGTTTTATCCGCTCGATCCTGCGACCAAGGAAGCCTACGGTTACGCCAAAGACACGATCGTCTACGGCATGGATCAGTTTATCGGCGAGCCGGCCTACTGGAATCGCGGGATAGGTGCTGACTTGGTACAGGCTGTAATCCGCTATGTTCACCAGTTGGGAGCAGCGGTCGTTGTCATGGACCGCAAGAATGGAACAAACGGGCGATCCGCTGCTATGAAAAATGCGGTTTTCGCCAAAAGAAAAAGCTTCCCCGGCACGAGTGGCACGAAGGAAGCTTGCGCGATTGCCTGCTGATGGAGTGGCGCCCATCTCCCGCTGAAAACTAGAGGAGCTTGCCGACCGCAGCATCGTGTTTCTGTTCGAATAACAAGGCGTGCAGCAGCTGCTCCTCTGCCAACAGCCCCGCCCCCTGTACGTAAAAAAGGTGAGAGCGGCCACGCCGCAGCTTGTGGGATACAGCCAATACCGTCTCCTCTGGACGGACGCGGATAGCCTGTACGTTTGTTTCCTCTTGCCTGCGCCCGTACTTTTCCACCAGAAAGCGAAAAAACTGGTACGGAAAGCGGACGAATGCCTGAATGTTCATCGCCAGCAAATACAGCCCGATGATGATCAGGTTGAGCTTCAGATCAAAGCCGGACACCCCGACCAGGATGCCAGCCAAAAGGGTGCTGCCCGTCATGGAGACGATCGCTGCCTGCCGATAAGACAAAAAACAGCACAGCACCCCGAGCACGATCCTCCCGCCATCCAGCGGCCAAATCGGCAGCAGATTGAACAAAGCAATCGTGGCGTTGCTGACGAGAAAAAACCGGGACCAGTCCTCCGTCCAGACACCTGTATACCAAAACAGGTACGATGCCGCCATCATCACTACATTCATGAACGGCCCGGCCAACGCTACGACAATCTCATCCATCGGGTCTGTCGCATAGCTGTTTTCTACTGTCGCCACTCCGCCAAAAGGGAGCAGCTGGACTTCATGCACTCTCCACCCCAACTCCCGAGCCATTGCCACATGTCCCAATTCGTGTATGAGCACGATCACGAACAGCGTAATTACTTCCAAAAAGTGGCCTGTCAGCACAGACACACCGATTACCGCCCAGAAGAGCAGGTGAATGCGAAAGCGTATGTCCAGCCATCCCCCTCTATTCAAACGGGATCACTTCCAGCGGATCGACGAACTCTTCCTCTGCCCTGGCCGCAAAGTACAGGTGACGCTCTTTTCCGTTCACCACCCGCGCTGTGCCGATCACTTGACCAGGTGATAGCACCTCGTCTTTTGTCACTCCGACGCTGTCCAGATTGCCGAGCCACACTTCCCGGCCTTTTGTCAGCCGGACGATCACAGTCGTTCCAAAGCCAGACTGCTCTCCGACGTACGTAACCCACCCGGCCTCCCCGATCTTCACTTGCTCCCCTAAGCCCGTATCCAATACGACCTTGGCGTTTTGCAGTTCAAACGGCTTCACGATTTTCCAGCTTGCCGGCAGCCGCCAGACAGCGACATCTTTGGCTGTGCTGGTTGCAGGAACCGCACTCGGTCCCTGCATCGCAGGCAACAAGGTGGGGATCGGTCCAAAACGCGCCTCGTACCAATCCGCTACGCCAGTGAAATTGAAATCCCGGGTCATGACCTCGCGCGCAGAGTCTTTCCAGTTGGCAGGAATCAAGGACGTCTGGAACAATAAATAGGCCGTTCCCAGCAAAAGAATGGAAGCAAACACTTGCAGCCCCCATTTTTCGTGAGAAGGCGGCTTGTTTTCCTCATCATTTTCCCTAAGGGGAAAATCGTATGGATCAGACTGCACATCAATGGGATCTTTCCAATCATCCACGTAAGGAGAGAAACTGTCTCGTGATTGTGTACGGATTCGCTCCAGTCGCTCCCGCCGTCTTTCTTTTACACGATTTGCTCCACCAAACATGTCCATCCCTCCGCAGGCCAAGCCTTTGTTCCATCTTATGACTTGTCTACCCGCTTTATGCCGTCGTCTCCTCGTGCGTTCTTCGTTGCTCTCGCGTATGGCGAAAATGCAAAAAAGACAGTCTCCCTGTTGAGAGACTGTCTCTGAATCTGTCGAAGTTTACAGTTTAGTTACGCTAGCAGCTTGTGGTCCACGGCTACCTTGAACGATTTCGAACTCAACTTTTTGACCTTCGTCCAGAGATTTGAAACCTTCAGACTGGATCGCGCTGTAGTGAACGAATACGTCGTCTCCACCTTCAACTTGGATGAAACCGTATCCTTTTTCTGCGTTAAACCATTTTACGATACCTTGTTGCATGAAACAAAACCTCCCTGAACATTACGCCCCATGAGGCGAAAGAGTGTAGCGTTAACCCCTTTTTTACAGATAAGCCTTTTGCGTCAAGGAAAAAAGTCGGACAAATTGCGATTGACCAATGGTGACGTCTCTCACAACCGTACGACTCCATAACCAATCATCCAAACCACTATAACTTGTAAAAATGGTTAACTTAGGATGATTTTATCATATACTTTCCGATTTGTCACGCATTTAGTCAAATCGCAACTTATCCTTGCGCATGCCAATATTGAGGACAACCCCGATGATCAAAAAGTTGGTGATCAACGAGCTCCCCCCGTAACTGATAAAGGGCAACGGAATCCCTGTAATCGGCATCAACTGGATCGTCATGCCGATATTCTCAAAAATCTGGAAGGTGAGCATCCCCACCACGCCCGCCACCACGTAGGAGCCGAACGGATCTTTCGCTTCCATCGCGATGCGAATCATGCGGTAAATCAAGGCGAAGAACAAAATCATCAACAGCCCTGCGCCCATGAAGCCGAGCTTTTCGGCAATGACCGTGAAAATAAAATCGCTTTCCCCGACAGGCACCCAGCCAAAGCTCGCCTGTGTCGGCGTGTTAATGCCTTTTCCGAACAGTTGGCCCGAACCAATCGAGATCAGTGCCTGCTTCAACTGAAAGCCTTTTCCCATCGGGTCCAGATCGGGGTCCATCCAAAAGACGACGCGATCCCACTGGTACGGCTTGATGATCTTGAAAAAAACATCTTGCTTGTACTCGTACAAAAGCGTCATCGCCGCAAAAAAGCTGCCGATAATGCCGCCCAAGTACAATACATGCTTCATCCGGATTCCACCGACGATCAGCATGGTAGCAAGCATCCCTGTAAAGACCATCGCTGTTCCCAGGTCTGGCTGCACCAAAATCAAAAGCAAAGGAACGCCTACGAGAGCCGCTACCGGAATCAGCTTGTAAAAATAGTAAAAACGATCCGGGTCCTCCGCCCGTTTGGACATGAAGCGGGCGACCGTCAAAATCGTAAACAGCTTCATCGGTTCTGAAGGCTGGAACAACACAGGCCCCAAGTTATACCAGCTCGTCGTATTGTTGATCGGCGTTGTCTTAAAGACTCCGATCAGCAAAATCAGCCCCAACGTGTACAAGACGTAGGAGAAGTTGTGAAAGAGCCGATAGTCAAAAAGCAATACCCCTCCGAGCACGATAAATCCGATGACGTACCACATCACCTGTCGATGGGCCGTGTCCAATCCGGCAGCTGATCCGGAAATGCCCAAGTAACTGAAGATGCCAAGCCCGGCCAAAATCAAGATAATGGTCCAGTCAATCGATTTTAAATGTCGTTTTTCCAGGTCCATGTTTTTCCTCCTAGAAAACGTGACTCCCCTCTTTAACAGAAGGGGAGCCAAGTATACCCTATTTTAACCCAAAAAATTTGCGCATTTTCGTGAAGACCCCAGCCTTTTCCTCCAGCGGTTGCAGAGGAACGGCTTCTCCGAGCAAGCGGCGCGCCACATTGCGATACGCGATCGACGCACGCGATTCATGATTCATGACAGCAGGCTCGCCCTGATTGGCCGATTTGATGACATGATCATCATCAGGCACGACACCGATCAAGTCAATGGCAAGCAAATCCAAAATATCTTCCACGTCAAGCATGTCGCCGTTTTTTACCATGTGAGAGCGCACGCGATTGATGACGAGCTTTGGCATCCCCACTTTTTCCCGCTCCAAAAGGCCGATAATGCGGTCCGCGTCACGGACAGCCGCCTTTTCTGGAGTCGTCACGACGATGGCCTGATCGGCTCCCGCTACTGCGTTGCGGAAACCTTGCTCGATGCCTGCCGGGCAGTCGATAATCACGTAATCAAATTCACGCTTGAGCTGCGTGATGATTTCCTCCATCTGCTCAGGCGAGACTGCCGATTTGTCCTTTGTCTGGGCAGCAGGCAGCAGGGAAAGGTTCTCGAAGCGCTTGTCCTTGATCAGCGCTTGCGGAAGTCGGCAAGCGCCTTCTGCCACGTCCACCAGATCGTAGATGATCCGGTTCTCAAGACCCATGACCACGTCGAGATTGCGCAAACCGATATCAGTATCTACCATGCACACCTTTTGGCCCAGCAATGCAAGTGCTGTTCCCAAATTCGCGGATGTGGTCGTCTTGCCCACGCCGCCTTTTCCTGAAGTTACGACTATTCCAATACCCACGTCCGTTCCTCCTCTTTCCCTCAACCCTCACGCTTGTTCGCGCCAAGATCCGGGCGTATTCGCGACAAGTAGTTCATTTTTGCTACGAGCATGGTCTCATTGTCCAGATAGGCAAACTCTGTCCCTCCGGAATGATTCGTCCATTCTTCTCCAGGCTTGCTGATCACATCGGCAATCCGCAACTGGGTAGGACTCATGACCGCAGCCGCTATAATCACCTGTGCATCGCCGGAAATACCTGCATGGGCGTAACCACGCAGATGACCTAGCACATAAATGCTTCCTGTACTGCGAACCGTTCCCCCGGGATTGACATCCCCCAATAAAAGCAAATCTCCGTCAAACTCCAATACTTGACCAGAGCGAACGGTGTTTACCTGTATGGAAAAATGGGTTTTTAGGCGTTCAGCAAAAGCTTCCTCCCGTGTGATCACGTCGGCTTCGATCGTGTGAATCACCAGGTTTCCTTTTTGCCGGATAATTTGTGTCAACTGCTCCTGTTGTTCAGGAGTGCAGTAACGTTTCCCCAATTTTATGGATACCCGTATCAGTGGCCCCGACAATATCTGTTGGTGGCTATGCTCTATTTTTTCACGCACATCGGCCAGCAGTTCGTCGAAGGAACAGGCATCATCCATAAAGAAGACGAGACCTTCTTTAGTCCCTTTGATTGTGACCTTGCTTTTCACAGTCGTCACCCGGTTTCACCTCGACCGATACCATTCGCCATACAGAAAGATTTCTCCTGCTCTGCATGAAAAATTTGCCGAATCGGGTCAAATGCTGCTGGGCGAAGGTCTCGTCCCGTTATTTATTTAGAGGAGGGCGGATTTGGAATCGGTACTCCGTTTGTCAAAACTCCCGGATTCAATTCGTTGTAAGCTTCCAGCAAACGGCGCGCGATCGGACCAGTCGCATCCGAACTGGATGTCCCGTCCCGCAAACTGTTTGGTGCGACGACGACAAACACGAGTTGCGGCTTCTCATACGGCGCAAAACCTACAACCAGCGCGTTTTCCGCACTTTTTCCGGTCTGCGCTGTACCGGATTTCGCCGCCACGGCAAACGGCAACCCGTTAAAACGCTGAACCGTACCGCCTGGCTGCGTAACCATGCGCATCCCTTCTTTTACAACCTGGATGTACTTAGGATCGATGTTGACCCGATTCAAAACTTGCGGCTCAATTTGTGCAAGCGTCTGTCCTTTTTGCTTCGGATCGGTCGTGCCTTTGCGTATTTCCTTGACCAGGTGCGGACGAACCCGGTACCCGCCATTGGCAATCGTCGAGACATATTGCCCGATCTGTATCGGTGTAAACAAATCGTACTGACCGATCATCGCGTCAGCCAAGTTCCCGTAGTACAGGTTCGGGTTTTCCCAGCCTGTCTTCTCGCCCGGCAGGTCAATGCCTGTTTTGACGCCAAGTCCGAACTGGGCATTGTAGTAATCCAGCACGGAAAATTGTTTCTCCCAGCCTTCTTTACCTTTTCTCGCCAAGCGGATCGCCATTTCGTACATGTACGTATTGTTCGAAACTTGCAAAGCGCGGCGCGCGTTGACGATACCGTGTCCGCCAGGCTTCCAGTTGCGCTTGTAAGAAGTACCGACATTCAAGCCCCCACGGTCATTAATCGGTTCGCTTGGCGTCGTCAGCCCTTCCTGCAACGCGATCATGACTGACAACGGCTTGTAAGTAGAGGCAGGAGGGTACGGTGTATAAATGAACCGATTGGACTCGTTCGGCAAAATGAGCGAGGTGTAGTTTTCGTTGAACGCCTTGCGATCGTAGTACAGGTTCAAATCGTAATCCGGGTAGCTGGCCATCGCCAAAATCTCGCCCGTATTCGGATTCATTACCAGGACGTGCGCATCCTTGAACTCTTTTGGTGTAGTAGGCCGCTTTTTAAACGCCTCTACCTCTTCTTTCAGGATCGCTTCCACCTTGCTCTGGTAGCGCCAGTCCATCGCGAGCACGAGGTCGTTGCCCGGCTCCGGCTCTCTTCCCGGCCGCATTTCCTTTTTCACCGTCTCCGAGTTTTTGTTTACGAAGACATCCATGACGCCGTCCTTGCCGCGCAAATATCTCTCATAGGAGCTTTCCAGTCCGGTGACACCTACGCGGTCAATCGCATTGTAGCCTTGCGCCTGATACTCTTTCAGGCTCTCGGGGCGAATCGCGTTGATGTAGCCGAGAAAGTGCGTTCCGAAGGCAGAGCCATCCGGGTCCCGGAAAATTTGCCGGACAGGCTCCAGCACAACGCTAATCCCAGGCAGCTCTGTACGGCGTTCTTCGATTTGAAACATCTCATTGTCTGTGATGTTTACCTTCACACGCCGCGGGATATAGCTCGCCATCTGCGGCGAGCGCATCTCCTGCAAAAGTGAGAGCTTGTGCCATTGAAATTGCCGCTGCTCCGGTTTGAGCGGAAGTTGTACATCCAGTTCAAACAGCGAGGCGTAACGCAACAGCTCCATGTCGGATTTGTCAGACAGTCCGTTGGGGGCAGGCAGTTTGCGAATTTGCGCCTTCACTTCCTTGCTGAGGGCATCGCGATCTTCCTTGTCCAACGTGAGCGTCAGCTGCATGTTGGCGCTGATCGCCATCTTCAGCAGCTCAAAATCGGAAACGTTGTCTTCCGTCAAGGCTTTCTCTGCGCTCTTGTTGTTGGCATTGAGCTTTTTGATCACGTCTTTTCGCTGTTTGTCATCAAATGGCGAACGTACGCGCAACCCTACATACAAAGCCGTCTTCACCAGCTCGAAATCGGACATGCTGTCCACCGCTTCCTGCTTGGGAACAGCTTGCAGCTTGGCAGCTACTCTGCTTTTCAACGCGTTTGTTTCCTCATTGTTAAAAGCAATCGGCAAAGTGGAGCCCAAGTCGATCGTCTTTTTGAGCAACTCTTTGTCCGTTCCCGTTTTTCCGATATCAGGAATCAGGATTTTCGCGAGTCGGTCAGCGACTTTTTCTTCATCAATGTCTTGTCCTTGCTCCTCGACGTATTGAACAGTGTAAACAGGCTTGTTGGATACGAGCACCTCGCCGTTTTTGTCCATGATTCGTCCGCGCGGAGCAGGAATTGGCAACTCGCGGATACTGAATTTTTCCAGTTCATGCCGATACTGCTCCCCTTCAACCAGTTGGACGAAAGCGAGCCGCAAAATGATCGCAGCAAAAAACAGGAAGACGATCAGAAACAAAATATTAAGACGCACGGGTATGTGCGATTTGGGTTCTTTGGTTTCTTCCACGAGTGATCCTCTCCTTTCCGGGAAATTTCCCGCCTCCATTTCAGTCCATGTGCATTTCCTTTTTGGCGAGTACCTTGTTGCATCCGTTCTTGATCGGCACGTACACAATCAGGCCAAAAACGAGATTCAACAATACACTTGGCAAAATTTGATGAGTGAGAATCCACTGCACATCGTAAGGAGCGACCGAGAACAGACGGTACAGAGAGTACAAGAGCCACTCGTGTCCAAACAAAATCAAAAAGCTTGTCACGAACACCATTCCGATGCCCCTTTGGAACAGCAAGACAATCAAGCCGGCAAAATAGCTGGCAACCATCATCGACATCGTATAAATGCCGATGACTTGTCCAAACAAAACATCCTGCAAAAATCCGAATGCCAACCCGTAGTACAGCCCTTCCCGTCTGCCGAGATACATGGAAATGAAAATACAGCATACGAGCGCGAAGCGAGGGACTGTCATCCATGACAGTCCCCATAGATCAGGTGAGAGGACCTGCATGACTGTCCCTTCCAGAACAAACAAGACCACGACACCCAGTGTCACTAAAAACCTCGCCATCTACTGTCCACCTCCGCCAGTTCCAGTGGAAGGTGTTCCCGTCGAATTGGGCGTTGCCGTTTTTCCTCCTGTCGCAGGCGCCTCTCCAATTGGCTGCTTCGGAATCAGCTCTCCGTTCGGGGAAATGGTAAAGTCACGCTCTACCACCATCACTTCGCTCAATTGCGAAAAATCTGCGCTTGGCTGTATGTAAGCCGTTTGAGTCAGCCCGTAGTCATCCGGGACAATCCGAACAATATAGCCAAGCGGCAAATTCCGCGGAACGACTCCCCCGCGCCCGGAGGTGATGACTTGTTGCTTCGGTTCGATTTTTTTGCCCCAAGGAATTTTGCGCATGACGAGCAAGCGCTCCTGCGGGTCGTATTCCTCGATGACGCCGCTGATAGGCTCATAAATCGTTTTGCCGTCCACAACCTGCGTGGCTTGAATATCCGCTGAAATGTGATCGCGCCGCTCATAGCTTGTCAACAGTTCAACCGTAGCGGAAAAGTTGGCAACACTTTGTACACGCCCGATCATCCCTTTTGCCGTAATGACCGCCATATCTTTTTTAATGCCGCTCTTCAGCCCCAGATCGATCGTAATCACGTTGTTCCACGTATCGGGATTGCGAGCCACGACTTCCGCAAACAGGAGATTATACGAAGATTTCAGCGTATTTTTCGCTTCCAGGTCTTTGCGCAGCCGTTCATTCTGCGCTTTGAGATCGTGCAACTCTGCTGTCAAACGGGCATAATGATCCAGTCCCGCCTTCAATGCCTTATTTTCCTCATATACACTGTACGCTTCTTCAATTTCCTGAAAAAAGCCAGAAACAGCTTGGGCAGGGCGATAAAACAAGCCCTGCACCACGCTGAACGTATCTTTGAAAAACATTTCTGGCCATGTCAGATTATCCCGTTCACGAGAAGTGAAGCCAACGACGGAGATTAAGAGGACCAAGCCTACAAGTACAATAATTAGCCGCTTATTCCCGAAAAACGACATGCCCGAAACCTCCGTTTATTTACCCCGTTTTTGTCGGGAAGAGGTGATGCCTTGTTTCGATTTGAACAGGTGGATATTTTCCAATGCCCGACCTGTTCCGATCGCTACGCAATCCAGCGCATTTTCCGCAACGTGCACGGGCATACCTGTTTCCTTGCTGAGCAGACGATCCATGTTGCGCAGAAGCGCGCCACCACCTGTCAACACGATCCCGCGATCCATAATATCTGCCGCAAGTTCCGGCGGACTCTTCTCCAAAGTCACCTTCACGGCTTCGATAATCGCTGCGACTGTCTCTGCCAGGGCTTCGGCAATTTCCGTGCTGCTGACAGAGAGCGTCTTAGGCAAGCCTGTTACGAGGTCGCGACCGCGAATATCGACGTTCTCCGGTTCTTCCGGTGCGATGGCGGAGCCAATCTCCAGCTTCAAGGTCTCTGCTGTGCGCTCCCCGATCATCAGGTTGTAGCGACGCTTGATGTACTGGATGATCGCCTCGTCCATTTCATCTCCAGCCACGCGGATGGAACGGGAAGTAACAATCCCGCCCAAAGAAATGATCGCTACTTCTGTCGTACCCCCACCGATGTCGACAACCATGCTTCCGGTAGGCTCCCAAACAGGCAGATCAGCTCCGATAGCCGCTGCAAACGGTTCTTCAATCGTGTAAGCCTCGCGCGCACCAGCCTGCTTCGTCGCATCCTCAACGGCGCGCTTCTCTACAGCGGTAATGCCAGAAGGCACACAAACCATTACATTCGGGCGACGGCTGAACAGGCCCTGGTTTTTTTGAGCCTGATTAATGAAATAACGCATCATCGTTGCTGTCGTGTCAAAATCTGCGATCACTCCGTCCTTCATCGGACGAACAGCCACGATGTTTCCAGGTGTACGGCCGATCATGCTTTTGGCCGCATTTCCCACCGCTTCAATAGAATTGTTGTTCGTGCGAATCGCTACTACAGAAGGTTCACGCACGACAATTCCTTTTCCCTTGACGAAAACAAGTGTATTGGCAGTGCCGAGGTCAATCCCCAAGTCACGTGTAAATCCACCAAACATAAAAAAACTCCTTCCAATAATATACAAATGACAAGCATTATTAACTCCTACAAGTACCCTTGCTCTTTTAAGCTGACGTACCTGCCATCCCCGATAATCACATGATCCAACAATGAAATCCCTACCAGTTCGCCCGCTTCACGCAATGTGTGCGTAATCGCGATATCTTCCCTGCTAGGTGTCGGATCTCCACTCGGATGGTTATGTAGGCAAATCACCGATGCGCTGCTACGACGGATCGCTTCTTTAAAGACTTCTCTAGGGTGTACGATGGAAGCGTCCAGACTGCCTACAAAAATAGTCTGCTTGCCAATCACGTGGTTCTTCGTATTTAGAAAGAGGCAGACAAAGTGCTCCTGTGTCAGATGAGCAAGCTCAGGCGACATCAGGTCAGCTACATCGCGCGGCAAACGGATGGAGGCACGGCTTATCCGCGGTACGCCCACCAAGCGGCGTCCGAGTTCAAAAGCCGCATGCAGTTCAACCGCTTTTACCTGGCCGATCCCCTTCAGTTCTCTCAGCTCAGCGTGAGAGGCTTGCGCCAATCCACGCAAGTCACCAAATTTGGCTAACAAGCGCTGCGCCAACTGATAGGCTGTCTCCCGCTCGCTGCCTGTCCTCAGCAAAATGGCAAGAAGTTCTGTATCAGACAGATGGACCGCTCCTTCGCGAAGCAGTCGTTCACGTGGACGGTCATAGTAAGGGACGTTTTTGACGTCTGTTTTGTTACAGGTATTTGCTGCCATTTTTCGCCGCCTCCAGCCTCTTTCAAATTCGTCAACGGCTGACTCTGATGAAGGTCATGGGGCGGTTCGCCGTTGTCACTTTTCAATAAAGCGAAACAACTTTACAAAATGGACATCCCGAAACGCGCAAGCAGATTGGAGGTCAAGCACAGCGGCAATCCGACTACCGTAAAGTAATCTCCGGTGATCCCCTCCACAATCGTGGCTCCGATTCCTTGAATCGCATAGGAGCCTGCCTTGTCCATCGGCTCCTTCGTTGCAATGTACGACTTGATCTCTGCTTCGCTCAACGGGCGAATCTTCACTTGGGTATGGCTATGCGCCACCTCAGAGCGTCCAATCGCTGCGTCAATCAGGGCCACTCCGCTGTAAACGGTATGTTCTCGCCCCTGAAGCATGGACAGCATGCGAAACGCGTCCGCTTCGTCTTCTGGCTTGCCCAGTATTTGTCCATCCAGAACGACAATAGTGTCGGACCCGAGAACGACGCCTTCTGTCAAGCGATCGGCCACTGCATTTGCCTTGCGCAGAGACAGTTCTTCCACTACTTCTTTTGGCGACAAGCCTGGCGCAGTCGTCTCGTCGACATCGCTCGTCATTACCGTAAACGGAATCCCCAGCGCCTGCAACAGCTCTCTGCGGCGAGGCGATGATGAAGCAAGAATGAGAGTATCCTGTTTTTTCGTCGTCATTTTTCAACCTACTTTATCCGTCGATGTATCCAAAACGCGAGGGCAAGTCCCCCGATACTGGCTAGATTTAGTTTTACCTGAAAGTTCAGGTCGTACTTCAAAATTTCTAAATCTGCCGCAGGTGACCATGTGATCATCTTGCTTTTGGTCAAAAAAGGCACCCAGGGACCGAGAATTTCCCCGACGATGCTGCCAAACAGTAGACCACTTACCAGTAGAAACACGAGTGTAAGCGTTTCTTTCCCCATTCCTTTTCCCAACTCCCTTTTTAGAAGGGATTCTCTTTTTGCCAACCATAAGTTTAGCAAATGGGAAGGGGTGAAACAATCCCTGATTGCTCTTGGTAGTTACTGTATAAAAAGAAAAGGCCTCCTGCAAGAAATCTTGCGAAAGCCTGATCGCCACCTCATCGTTTCTCTCAACGCGCCAATTGCACCCAGCTCGCGTAGTTTTCCAAATAACCGAGCACGCCCGCCTGCACTTGCCACGCATACGATTCGGCGCTTTCTCCTTTTTTTCCCGCACTCGCTTCCGCCATCTTGTCGCGGGCTGCCAGTGCCTGATTGATCCCGTTTACCATTCCTTCAAAAAGCGGCTTCCACGCAGTCTGCACCTGAATCAGTCGGCTGTCCTCCAAAAATTGGCGATGCCACTCTTTCAGATCGGCTGTTTCCTGCGGAGTGGCAGACAGCTGTCCCGACGTAATGATCATTCCCGATTGCGCCGAAAGCGTCTTGGCGAGCTTCACGCCGTTGTCAAAAAACGCCTGCACTTTCTGCCCTTCTGCATCAGCAGCAGATTTGCTCACCGGAACTGCTCCCTGAAAAGCGGGAAACGCAAATTCTTTGACGTATACATCCATTCCTTTGTTTTTCAAACTGCTGGCAAAGCCCAGTACGGCGTCTCTGGTGGGGGCAGCAGCAGCGAACATATACTGTTTGCCTCCGTCTGTATCTTTGTACAGCAGGTGCGGAATCCCCGCCTTGGCCAGCGGCTCCACTGCGGATTGCTTGGAGGCGTCCGGTTGGAAGACACCTGCCTGTGCGACGAACATGCTGATTTGCGGCACCTGTAACGAAACATCGCGCTGTTCGCCAGCAGGCGCATTCTCGCCAGACGTTTTTGCACCTGCACCTGTACCTGCACCTGCCTCCTCAGACGAAGCAGGCGCGGCAGGCGGCTTCTGCTCCCCGCTCGAATCGCTTTCGGTGTCTTGGGCCGTCAACGTTTGCACGGTATCGCTCAACACACTTCCATACGATTGCGAAAATTGTTCCTGCGAAAAAATGTTCAGCACCAAAAATCCGAAAAGAAGTCCGATTGCGACAGCCCCGCCCGTCGTCAAAGCCGTGCGCCAGATCGGTGCCTTGGGCCAGAACGACAGGAGCCGTTTGGCAGGCGTGTGACTGTAGCTGCCGTATGTTTCTGTTGTTTCTGTAACCTCTTCCTGCCACGGGATCTCTTCCGATGACTCGACTGCAATTGGCGTCACATCCCTGCTCGTCTCCCGCTGGGCTGCGCCTCTGAGCTGCATCATTCGTTCCCAGGCGTCGTTTTCCTTTTTCTGTGGCGGAATCACGGTTGGACCCTGAATTTTCACACGCGGCGTGTCGTCTTTTGGCGTACGTTTTGCGCTTGCTTCCTGCTTTTGTGTCTCGCGTTTTTCGTCCCAAAACCTTCCATTCATCTTGACGGTTACATGATTTTTCTTTTCTCCGTTCACGCTCATGCCCTCCCAGCTTGCAGGCTCTTTGTACTAGCTTACGTCTGGGCGGGACGGGTTATGACTATGATCTAGCAAATCTAGCAAATTCTCTAGCAGTTTAAAATCTAGCTCTTTCCAAAAAGCGGAAAAACTGCTCGACAGTTACGCCTTTTTCGGGTCCCAGGTCAGCAACAGCCCGGCGTGGACAAGCCCTCCGCCAAATCCGTACAGCAAAATTTTGTCTCCCGCCTTTACCTTGCCCTCCTGAATGCCAAGCCCGAGCGCCAGCGGAATGGTAGCCGCCGATGTATTGCCGTAATAGGACAGACTGTACAACGTTTTCTCGATCGGAAAGCCGCTGCGCTCGCAAATCGATTCGATCATGCGCAGATTGGCGCTGTGCGGAATGAACCAGTCCACCTCGTCCAGCGTGATTCCCGCGCGGTCAACGACGGCTTGCATGCCGACTGGCACTGTCGTGACTGCCCACTTGTACACTTCCCTGCCGTTTTGGACGATGCAGCCCCCGCCCGTCAGTTGTTTGCCATCCATGTTTGTCGACAGCCCGGAGCGGTACACGTGGATTCCGCCATCTCCTTTGGAGCCTAAATAAGCTGCATGGAAACCGGGAGCCTCCTCGTCCGCCTCCACGAGGACAGCGCCTGCACCGTCGCCAAACAGGATGCAAGTCGTCCGGTCAGTGTAATCCGTCACTTTGGTCAATGTTTCGGCAGCTACTACCAGCACTTTGCGATGCAGTCCGGAGCTGATCATGGCATTCGCTGTGTGCAGTGCATAAGTAAAGCCTGCGCACGTAGCGGCAAGATCCATGGCCCCCGCCTGGGCGATGCCAAAATGAGCCTGGATTTGGCTCGCGACGCTGGGGAACGGATAGTCCGGGGTGCTGGTCGCAACCAGAATCAGATCGACGTCCGTCAGCTCTTTTTGATAGGTGTCCGCCATATTTTGCACAGCGGCGATCGCCAAGTCGCTCGTAAATTCATCGTCTGCCGCCATTCGCCGCTCATGTATTCCGGTGCGCTGCAAAATCCACTCGTCCGAAGTCTCGACCATTTTTTCCAGATCGGCATTGCGAAGCACACGGCTTGGCACATAAGTTCCAATCGCTGTGAGACGGGATGGTACAACACTTGTGTTCATCATATCGATCATCACCTCGGTTTATTATAATCACATCATAACACTAGATATTATTATCTGGTACTAATTTTTATGTTTTTGTCCACAAAAAAAAGACCTGGCTCTTTGCGAAACCAGGTCTTTCACTGCGTATGCTTCTTATTTTTCCAGCTTTTCCGCCAACCAGTAGGCAGACTTCCAAATATCTCCCGCTCCCATGGTCAGCACCAGGTCACCTGCTTGCAATTCCTTGAACAGTTTTTCCTGCATCTGTTCCTTGGTCGGAATATATTGCGCGCGCGGATGGCTGTTGGTCCTGATTTTTTGGACGAGCACCTCGGAAGTTACCCCTTCGATTTTGGCTTCTCCGGCCGGAGAGTAGATGTCTGTGACGATTACTTCATCAGCCTGGGCAAAAGCGCGACTGAACTCATCCATGAGGAAATACGTTCTCGTGTAGCGCTGCGGCTGGAACACCGCAATGACCCGACGGCCGGATGCTTTCGCCCCATTCAGTGTCGCGATGATCTCTGTCGGATGGTGCGCATAGTCATCGACTACCAAAATGTCGCGCGCTTCCCCGATGATCTGGAACCGCCGCTTCGCCCCGCGAAAAGATGTCAAAGCTCCTGCGATCTGCTCAAACGAAAGCCCGGCGTCCAGGCAGACGATGATGGCAGCGAGCGCATTGGCGATATTGTGTTTGCCCGGTACGGTAAGCGAGAGCGTGCCGAGCAGCTTTTCCTGGTGGTACACCTGGCATGTGCTGCAGCGATCTCCGCACTCGATTGCCTCGGCACGAAACTCGGCTTGCGTTGCAAACGACGGATCAATTGCATACGTTACCACTGTACCTGCAACGGAAGGCAGCACCTCGCGCACATGCGCGTCGTCGATGCACAAAATGGCTTTGCCGCCCGGCTTGAGATGGCTCAAAAACTGGACGTACGCCTTTTTCAAGTTGTTGAAATCGCCACCGAAGTGCTCAAGGTGATCCGGTTCGATGCTGGTCACAATCTCGTACATCGGTCGGTATTCCAGAAAAGAACCGTCGCTTTCATCCGCTTCCGCAATGACAAAATCACTCGTGCCAGCCTTGGCGTTCGTGCCTGCGTTCATCAGCTCGCCGCCGATAATAAAGGTCGGATCGACGCCGCACTCTTCCAGTACATGCGAAATCATGGACGTCGTAGTCGTTTTCCCGTGCGCGCCTGCAACAGCTACGCCTGTTCGTTCATTTAAAATCTGGGCAAGCATTTGGGAGCGGTGCATGACCGGAATCCCCAGCGCTTCCGCAGCGACTACCTCCGGATTGTCCGGGGATATGCTGGTAGAGTAAACAATACTGTCTGCTCCCTCTACATGGGCAGCATTGTGGCCAATATGAACGACCGCCCCTCTCGCTTCCAGCTTCTTCGCCAAATCGTTCATGGCGACATCGGAGCCGGTTACCTTGTATCCAAGGTCGATCAAGACGCGGGCAATGGCACTCATGCCATATCCGCCGATGCCCACAAAGTGGACGTGCCTAGCCTGATCCACCCTATTCACCTGCCTCTTCTACTGTAGTGGGAAAGAATGCGCGCACTTGGGCGATGAAGTAGAGCGAACCGCAGACGACCAGCCAGTCATCCGCTTTCGCTGATTGCTTCTCCCGCATCCAAGAAAGGAGAAACGTTTGCCAGTCCGGGACGGCTTCGAGGTTTTCCTCTGCCCATCCACCTTGCAAAAACGCCTCGCGCAGCGTGCTTGCATCTGCTGCACGCGGAAAGTCAAATTCCGTTACGTATAAGGATTGGATTCGCTCCTTGAGGGGAGCGAGTGCTTTCGCCATCTCGGATAGCGGTTTATCAGCCAAGCCGGAAAAGAGCAGGTGCAGACCCGCATCGTTCGGCAAAAGCCGCTCCAGACTTTTGGCCAGCGCTTCCATTCCCTCCTGATTGTGCGCCCCGTCCAAGATCACAAGCGGTCTTGGCGAGACGACTTCTAGACGACCAGGCCAGCGTGTTTGTTGCAAGCCACGCGATATTTCTTCTTCTTCCAGCAAGAACGAAAAATAGTTGCGCAAGACATCAATGGTCATCAGAGCAATCGCTGCATTCGTCGTCTGGTGAATGCCGTTCATCGTCAAACGATAGATAGATTCATCGCGCCGATGGATGCTACCGTAGCGGAAACGCTGCTGTCCCAGCTCTTCTTCTACCTGTTCGGCAAAAAAATGCTCGTGCAGGCTGTACAGCGTGCTTCGCGTCTCGCGAGCCCGCTCCTTGAACACAGCGAGAATTTCCTCTCGTGTCTCGCAAGTGATAACAGGCACGCCCGGCTTGATGATGCCAGCTTTTTCACGGGCGATGTCCTGCAGTGTATCGCCCAAAACTTGTGTATGATCCATGCCGATATTCGTGATGACAGAAACGAGCGGCAGGACGACATTGGTCGAATCGAGCCGACCGCCAAGCCCTGTTTCCCATACGACGACAGCTGGTCTCGCCACTCTCGAAAAATAGAGAATGGCGATCAGCGTAATGACTTCAAATTCGGTAGGCGAGCCAAAATCCGTCTCCTGCTCGCAGCGCTCGCTCAAGACTTTCACCTCATTCACCAGCGAGAGCAGATCAGCCTCGCTGATCATGCTCCCGTTGTAGCGAATGCGCTCGCGGAAATCTAGCAAATACGGCGAAGTGAACGTCCCGACACTGTAACCCGCCTCCATCAGCATTTGCGTCAGGAATGCGCATGTCGAGCCTTTTCCATTGGTGCCTGCCACATGAATAAACGGGATTCTCCGTTCCGGATGACCCAGTTGCTCAAGTACCCACTGCATTCTCTCAAGCCCCGGCCGCTGGCCGAAGCGAAGCAGTCCATGCAGCCAGTCGAGCGCTTCTTTGTATTCAACAAATGATGCTTCTGCATGCATACTACAATGCTCCATTCTCAAAAATATGCGTTGGTACGGCGGATCATTCGCCTTTCAGTTCGGCAAGTCGCGCAATGACCTTATCGCGCTTCTCCATGTAGTCGGCCATCTTCGCCTTTTCCTCTTCCACTACTTTTTCCGGCGCTTTCGCCATGAAGCCAGCGTTGTTCAGCTTTTTCTCGATTCGCTCCACTTCACCGTTCAAGGTAGCCACCTCTTTGTCGAGACGCTTCAGCTCCTGCTCGATGTCAATCAGCCCAGCCAGCGGCAAGAACAGCTCTGCTCCTGTCACAACCGCAGACATTGCCTTCTCCGGCGTCGCCAGGTCCTGACTGATCGTCAATGTCTCCGGGTTGCAGAAACGCGCGATATACTCCTCGCCGCGAGCCAGACGCTCTGCCGAGATCGCATCGCTCGGCTTGATCATCAGCTCGATTTTCTTGGACATCGGCACGTTTACTTCCGCACGGATGTTGCGCACGCTGCGGATAATTTCCATCAGCAAGTTCATTTCGCCCTCTGCCTCAGCGAAAATCCACTGCTCATTGACCGCAGGCCAAGGAGCTACGGTAATGCTCTCGCCTTGGTGCGGCAACGCCTGCCAAATTTCCTCAGTGATGAATGGCATGAACGGGTGCAGCAGTTTGAGTGTTTGATCCAGCACGGTAACGAGTACCGATTGGGTCGTTTTCTTCGCTGCTTCGTCGTTTCCGTAGAGCGGCAGCTTCGCCATCTCGATGTACCAGTCGCACAGGTCATCCCAGATGAAGTTGTACAGCACGCGGCCCGCTTCGCCAAACTCAAATGCGTCGGACAGGCGCGTCACATCAGTAATCGTCGCTTGCAGACGGGAGAGAATCCACTTGTCTGGCGTCGACAGCTCGCCGCTGAGATCAATATCGTCGTAAGTGAATCCGGTCAAGTTCATCAGGGCAAAACGCGAGGCGTTCCAAATCTTGTTCGCGAAGTTGCGGTTTGCCTCCACCTTTTCCCAGTAAAAGCGCTGGTCGTTCCCTGGCGAGTTTCCTGTTGCCAGTGTGAAACGCAGAGCGTCCGCGCCGTATTTTTCGATCACTTCCATCGGATCGACACCGTTTCCGAGCGACTTGGACATTTTGCGGCCTTCGGAGTCGCGGATAATGCCGTGAATCAGCACAGATTCAAACGGACTTTTTCCGGTAAATTCAAGACCGGAGAACATCATGCGCGCTACCCAGAAGAAAATGATGTCATATCCGGTAACCAGTACATTGGTCGGGTAGAAATACTTCATGTCCTCGGATTCTTCCGGCCAGCCGAGCGTGGAGAACGGCCACAGACCTGACGAGAACCACGTATCGAGAACGTCGTTGTCTTGCTCCAGCTTGTGGCTGTGGCAGCTCGGACATTCGCTTACATCGTCACGAGATACGACGGTTTCTCCGCAATCTGCGCAATACCAGGCAGGAATGCGGTGACCCCACCAGAGCTGGCGGGAAATGCACCAGTCGCGGATGTTTTCGATCCAGCGCAAGTAGTTCGTTTTGAAGCGCTCCGGAACGAACTTGACGCTTTCTTCGCTGTTGGAGTTGGCAAGCGCCAGGTCAGCCAATGGCTGCATTTTTACAAACCACTGGGTAGACAGGTACGGTTCCACGACAGCATCGCTGCGCTCACTGTGACCTACCTGGTGAATGTGCTCCTCTACCTTGAACATTACGCCTTGCTCTGTCAAATCTTTAATGATTTGCTTGCGGCACGCAAAACGGTCCAGACCTTTGTAAATGCCTGCCTGTTCGTTCATCGTTCCGGTTTCGTCCATGACGACGATTTGCGGCAACTGATGGCGAAGTCCCAGTTCAAAGTCGTTCGGATCGTGCGCAGGCGTGATTTTTACCGCGCCGGAACCGAACTCGGGATCGACATACGTGTCTGCTACGATCGGGATTTCCCGGCCGACAATCGGCAAAATGACCATTTTTCCGATCAAATGCTTGTAGCGCTCGTCTTCCGGATGGACAGCGACTGCCGTATCACCGAGCATCGTTTCCGGACGAGTGGTCGCTACTTCGATGTAGCCAGTACCGTCAGCCAGCGGATAACGCATGTGGTGAAGCGCGCCTTTTACTTCTTTGTAAATAACTTCGATATCGGACAGAGCCGTACGGGCAGCCGGGTCCCAGTTGATGATGCGGTTGCCGCGGTAGATCAGCCCTTTTTCGTACAGGCGGACGAATACTTCGCGCACCGCTTTGGACAAGCCTTCATCCATCGTGAAACGCTCGCGGGAGTAATCCAGGGCAAGACCGAGCTTTTCCCACTGTTCGCGAATGTGCGAAGCGTAAATATGCTTCCATTCCCATACTTTTTCGATGAACTTGTCACGGCCGAGGTCGTGGCGGGAGATTCCTTCTTCGCGCAAAGTCGCTTCTACACGGGCTTGTGTGGCGATCCCTGCGTGGTCCATCCCTGGCAAAAACAGCGTGCTGTACCCTTGCATCCGTTTGGCGCGCGTGATGATATCTTGAAGCGTCGTATCAAGCGCGTGGCCCAAATGCAGCTTGCCTGTTACGTTCGGAGGCGGGATGACGATCGTGAACGGACGCTTCGCCGGGTCGCGTTCCGCCTTGAAAAACTGCTTTTCGATCCAGTACGGATACCATTTGCTCTCTGCTGCCTTCGGGTCGTAGTTCTTCGGCAGCAATTGGTCGATGTCGGTTGTTGGCTGATTTGACATAGTTAGGTCCTCCTCTAGAAAAAATAAAAAAACCCTTCATCCAAAGGACGAAAGGATTTCATTTCGCGGTACCACCTTTGTTAACAGACGACAGGCAAAACTGCCCATCGCAAGTTCCCTCAAACAAGATAACGGCTGCGAACCGCTTTCGGCTAGACACATCGTGTTCACCAAAAACAACTCCCGGGCGACCTTCAGTCCATTGTCTCCTTAGAGAATCTTCCAGCAACTGATTCTCCTCTCTGTAAAAGGGCTCCTGACCTACTCTTCCCGATCATCATTGATACGATATGTAGTTGTGGGATCATTGCCTTTGCTTATTATATACAATCACGCTGTTTGGCGTCAAACCCGGTTTCGCCTACTTTTCCGACCGTAATGCCCAGCGCCTCGGTAAAGCCCAGTACACTTAAAATGTCCAAAATTTCTTCCCGGACATTGACAATCTCTACCTGTTTGCCAGAGGCAAGCAATTCTTTCGTTGTGAAATACAGACTGCCAATACCGGAAGAATCTACAAAGGATACACCATGAAAATCGACAGTCACGGAATGGTTTCGCCCTCCGTATTGCTGGAGCAGTTCACCCACTCGATCTCCCACCGCCATGTCCAGCTCTCCAGCGAAAAACAGCGTCGCCTGTCCGTTCGTCTCTGTTGCTCGGTAGTCCATGCTCAAACTCCTCTCAATAGGTATCGGTACACCTGATTCTTTTCTCTCTCTCATGTTACCCGGTTCACTCCACTTGCAAACATTTGGTATTTTCCCCAATGTTCATCAGCTTGGCAACGCACTCTCCAAAATAAGCTTGGTCCCTTGTGCTGTGCTGCTCAAATAAATGCGATCGCAGTATTGCAGCATGACATGAAAGCCCGCACCGAGGGAATTTCGCGTCGAAAATCCTTGCTGCAACGTCGCTCGCGGCAAGTCCTCCAGCAAAATCCCCTGCCCCTGGTCGTGAATGACAACCCGGCAAAGTCCCAGATCGTTTGCTATGTACAAAGTAATCGTTCCACCGCTTCCATGCTTGAGTGTATTCGAAGCCGCTTCGTTAACCGCCACCAAAAATTGCAGCAATCGGTTGGCAACAAGCCCCAACGGCTCAAGAGCACGCTTGAACGCTCGCCTGAGCAAAGCCAGATCGCCTGGCTCCTTGATGTCCATCGCCAGCGATTTCCGGCCCTCCCGCAGCAAAAAAAACAGCTCTTCGTCGCTTAGCAGCAGCAGCTTTCCGGCGGTAACCACCCCTAAAATATCGCGGTAAATCTCCCATTCGCGCCGCTTTCTCATCCGTTCTTCCGCGATAGCTGCCGTGACATCGATCAGGGCAATCCCACAGGTACGGTCCGGGAGATCGGAAACATACATCTCGAATACTTTTTTCCCGTCGCCGCTGACGATCTGCTCCCGCAGCGATTCGCCTGCACCACGAACAGCCGCTTCGTTGATCAGACGCTGCATCTGTGTCTCGACATCCGGATCTGCCCGACTCGATCCAAGCGGGCGGATGTTTCCGTCATCAAAAAGATAGAGGAAGATCGATTCGATTTGCCGCAGGATTGACAGCTTTTGCAGTTCCTGTTTAATCAGCCGTCCTCGCTCGTCGTCGCGATCCTTCCAATTAGTTAATACGTCTGTAGGGTCCAATTCGCCACGCAAATGCCAGGTGTGAAATTCTTCCAGAAGCAATCGCTCCAGAACTTCTTCTTTGCGCAAAACCTTCTCGATATCAACGACATAGTAAGGAACACCGTTGATTCCCTGTAGCCCGCTGCCGATAATGCGAAAATCGAAAGCGAGCTCGACCTCCATGCGTCCATGCAATTGTTTGGACGGACTAAGCAGGCCGATAGCTGTCCGGCTGACTGCTATCAATTGCGCTTGACTTGTTTCCATTGTCGCAAGCTCCGTCACTTTTACCTTGCGCGGCGGCAGCACTTTTTGAGCGGACCCGCCAGAACGGAGCTCCAGAAGACAGTTGCGACAAGAGGGATTGTCCGGACACTGTTCACACAGAATCACCGTTCATCCTCCTATTCACGGGCGCTTCAGCTCGGGTACTCCCAACAGTACAGGAGTTTCCTTTCCTCTATGTCCGGCAGAAGAGCCGGACTGAAACTGCAAAATCAAAACGGATATGTCATCGGTTTGCTGGCCTTGGCGCATCATCGCCCACAGGTACGATTCCACACGCTCAATCGTCTCTTCACTGCCCGGCTCGTGCTCGTCCAAAAGAACAGCAAGTTCTTCGAGCAAACCGTGAGAGCTTCGCAGCACATCTTTTCTTCCCGTATCCAATAATCCATCTGTGTATAGTAGTAGTATACCCTCTTCTTTCAAGGGTACTTCCTCAAGCTGATAGGTGCTATCCGCCAAAAGCCCTAGTCCTACGCCCCCGTTGCAGCGCAGAACCGCTTTTTTCGTCGCCGACAAATAGAGCGGCTGCGGATGGCCTGCCCTGGCAAGCAAAATTTTGTGCTGGACAGAGTCGTAGACGGCGACCAGCATGGTAATGTACGAGCGCGTTTTGGCCAAATCAGTATACAGCAGCTGATTCAACCGCTGCAAAATGTCGTCCGGCGACGCATTGTTTTGCAGCACCGCCCTTACGGCAATGCGAATGCCTGTCGCCCAAATGCTCGCAGGCAGACCGTGCCCGGATACGTCCGCTACAATAAAACAAGTGTAGCGTTCATCAATCGGGACAAAATCAATGTAATCTCCGCCTACGTAAGTGACCGGAACAAAAACGGTTCTGGCGCGCAATCCGTCCACCCGCCATTCCTCTTTCGGAATCAGCATGGACTGGATTCTGCGAGCCAAGCCCATCTCCAGCTCAAGCTCTTTCAGCTCTGACGACTGGTGCTCATGCAGGCAGCGCAAGATCAATCCCCGCACGGTCACGAGCAGCAGTTGGAAAAACGATTGCTCCAGCTCTTTTGTTTCCATATCGTACTCGTTGCATACAGTCTGAGCCAACAGCCTGACATAGCGGGGTGTCTTGGCGGTGTCCCACTGCTCCGAGACGACAATCCGCTCCTCGACGAAGTGCGCAGCGCCACGGTCGTCGCGTCTGCCCCGCTCCATGTGAAAATAAACATCCCCGTGCTCGGACTCCCAACTGATGCCAATGTAAGCAAGTGTTTTGATTTGATGAAACCAGACATCTACAAGCTCAGTCGTTATGCGGTGAATGCTATCGTAATGGACGTCGCTCACGCTGATTTTGTTGCTCGCAATCAGCAATTCCTCGTAATTTTGCTTGAGTTCCTCAACGAGAGACAGCTGATTGTTCATCCACTTCGTATGGGCGAGTTGCTGGGTAAGCCTCGATTCCAGAGAGCTGACCGACGATAGCGTCTCCGACATGAGATGCTGGTTGTCCCTATTGTTTAAGTATGTCCGAACGCTCGTATAGCCAACAGCTATAGCCAACCCTACTTTAGCATAAAACGGCATTTCCGGCAGCGCAAGCAAGGAAGCGGTGATGACCAGAAGAATCACCTGCACGATGCCTGTGTGCTGCCTTGTGCTCATTTGCCAGTCCATTAAAAGCTGGGCACCCTTGATTTGCGTTTTCGCGCGCAGCGGTCTGTGCGTCAAAAGCAAAAAGAGCAAGGAAACGATGCCCGCCAGATAAGTCCCTGAACAAAACGGCACCCCTAGCCCGTGACCGATCCAGGCGAAAGCAAGAACGAGCAAACTGCCAAGTCCCCAGGCAATCAGTCCGATCCCTTGCAAAAAAGAAATGTCAAACCATCTATGCGGTTGCCGCTGCAAGCCGCACGATAAGAAAATCAAATACACACCTATACCTATCCCTGACAAGTAGAGTGCTATTTTCCAGATCATTCGCTCACCTTTACACGTTCGTCCTAGCCTTCCTGCCCTATACGTTCCCGTTTCCTCCCATTCTCAAACCCATATGTTCAAATATACGTAAACAAGAAAGAAATCTCGTTTTTTCGCTGCGGAAATCTAGGCACTGACCCAGCCCACCTCGCATATGCTGAAATGAGGTGATAACGATGATGAATTTTCGCTGGAAGTACAACCCTACCTACCTGCGAATCAAATATGGATGCAAGCAAGTGTTGATTCCCTTGATGATTTTTCAGTTCATCCGCACCGTCCTGTTTCCCACCTCGTTTGACGTGATCCTTCTCGGCCTGCTCGCCCTTTTGTACGTGGCGATCGTGCTGGAGTGGCTGTAAATGCAAAAAGCAACGCCCCACCTTTGTGAGACGTTGCTCGTCAAAAAGCTTGCTGGACCCAACGATGCAACCGCATCAGACGGTCCATATCTTTTTCCAGGCGCTTCACCGCGTACAGCTCACTCCAATCTTTGCGATTGTGGTAATAGACGTCGATGTCCCTCATGATTCGTTCCGGGTACGACAGGAACGCTGCCAACAGCTCGATTTCTTCCGGTCGCAAGGGAAAAATGGCTGCGTAGCGATGGTACAGCTGGGAGGCGCCTGCTTCATCTCCCGCCAGTTGGAAATACGTCCGGTAAAACAGGGTGAGGTCGCGCACAGGCGTGTCAAAGCTGGCTCGGTCAAAATTGAGCAGCTTTCCCTTCCCAGAGCGATCCGGCACGATATGCGCGGGGTGCGGATAGCCGTGAATCAGCGACAGGCGAAAATGCGCGTGTGTCTCATGCCGTTCTTTCCAGTCGGTCAAAAGGTCGGTGGCTGTCTGGCTCATCTCCGTCACAAACGCTTTGTTTGCCAAAAAGACGAGGTCGAACGGAGAAGGATACTGCCGCCCTCCCGCCACTTCCGCCGCCTTTTCCATCTGGCCTTGCCAATACTGCCAGCGATTCAGCAGCGAGTCGATCAGCGGCTCTACCTGTCTCGGATCATCGAAGCGATAGTTTTGCGTCAGATGATGAAGCTCGGCCAGCCGCTCGATGGCTGGAGTTGCCCACGCCAGCGGCTGCTCTGTCCACTCCTCGCTCCCCGGCTGCCAGGGCGTCACATAGTACACCGCATCCCCCAGCACAATAAACGGATCATCGAATTTCGTATACGTAAAAGGAACCGCTCCATCCCAGCCTCGCTGCTGCAGCTGGCGCAGCATGTCGCTTACGAAAACGAGCCGCTTGGCAGACACGTTCGCCCGCTTGCAGACGTAAGAGCCGTAGGGAGTCGTCGCCTTGAATACGTTTGGTTCTTTTAGAAGATCGATGCTCTGCGCGTACATATCGTACTCTTGAAACAACGGATAAACATCGTCATATCGGCTCATCTACTCCCTCCCTCCTCGTCTGCTCAGCCCGATACGCAATGTGCTGAAGCAACTGGTCTACCGACTCTTGAATGCGCAGCGCCTGCTCGATCGCTTTTACCGATGCTTCTTCCCTGTTCGCAATCCGTCTGGTGTAGGCTTCCATGCTTTTGTACACTTCGCGAGGACGAGCCATAAAAGCGAGCATGACGGTGTAATCTCCGTAGGTGAGCGGCTTGACCTCCTCGTATCCGTCGAGAAAAGCGTCAATTTGCCCCAGATCTTTATGCGTCAAGTAATGATCCCGCAGAAAACTCGCCACGTCTCTTTGCTGAACGGACAAGGCTGGCCGGAAAAAGCCCCTCAGGTACAGCTCTCCTTTCACCATGCCCCAATTGTCCCGCAGCAGCTCCCGATGCGACACACTGACGGTTTCCGGCGTAATACTCGGATGAGTGAGCATGGCCGAAGAGCGCTCCATTCGCTGAAGCATCGGCTGCATCAACTCTGCTACCCATCTTTTTTCTCCCGGCTCGCGTCCGTGCTTGTTCCGAAACGCTTCTGCGAACGCCTTGGCCTTCGTCCATTTGGCATCTGCACCGATTTGTTCTTGCTTCAAGTAATCGATCCCCGACAAGATGGGACTTTCCTGTTGAGACAAGTGCATCATGCCAATGACTCGGCCACACCTGTAAGCCCATTCCGTCCCAGGCTCGCACGCTTCGATGTGCCGGGCGTGGTCGGTCATGGTGACGCCACGCTTGCCTACAACCAGAAACGGCTTAGTCTCTCGCGTACGTATGAACCTTTCCACTACGCGAAACCCCTGACGAGCCAATCGCTCGCGCCAGGCAAACGACCAGCGCATCACATCCACACGCGGCCAGACGTGGAGTTCCTTGGGGCCCCGGTTAGTCTCCAGTAAATAGCAGTCATCGAGCGGCGTGATTCGAATCACGCGCGCCCGATAATGCTGGCAAACTTCGGAGAGATCGATCTTATCCACGGTCCCCCACTCCTTTATTGCGGGATGTACAAAATTTGTCCCGCGACAACCTGTTCGGAAGCGAGCCTGTTCACTTCCACGATTTTGGACACTGGCAACGAATAGCGCTGGGAAATATGCTCCAGCGTCTCGTCACGCTGAATGATGCACATCTTCAACTGACTTGTGCTCTCTTCCTTGCGCCGCACGAACGAGGTGAGATTATGCATCGCCTCCATCGTCCCGGGACTCGCCCCCACTGAAGAGCCGTGGCGGGAGGTGCTGGACGAGGACTCCGCTTCGCTGGCTTGCGCTTCCTGTTTGGCGCGACTGGCTTGCGAAAAGATGGTGGTGATGTTGACATTGGCCTTCTCTTCGCGGGAAGCCTTGCCGGAAATGGCTACTTTCAGCTCTGTCTCTTCCACCACTTCTGGCTGCGCAATCACTGGCTCTGCTTCCTCTTCCTCGAGGTCGGCATGCACTTCTTGTACGGCATTCGCATCGTAGGCAGACTCGTCAGGCTCACTCGCTACCGGAGCGTAATCAATCTCGTTCTGTTCGTGGATGGCAAGCACAGGTTCATCCGCGTCATGCTGTTTTCTCTCCTGCTCGCGGGCCTGAACATCCTGATAGGCAAGCACATCGTACGCAGGGGAGTCGTACTGAGCCTCAGCCTGACCGTGCGTTTCGTAAGCGGCAGGATCGGCCATCCACGCTTTTTGCGGCTCACTTTGCGCCACCTCCTGCACCTCGCCATAATGTTCCTGCACTTCCCCGTATTGCGACGGGATATCCTCAGGATCGCTGTAGGCAATCGCGGGAGCGTCGAAAACGGACGGCGATTCAGTCGAGTCATAAGAAGCTGGCAATGCCTGCCGTTCCAGTTCTGCTTCGAGCGCACTCAGCTTTTCCTCGATTTCGTCCAGAGAGGCAGGTGAAGCGTACTCCTGATACGATTCGTCCGTCGCATGGGCGTATTCCCAGGCTCTCGCTTCCTCTGCAGCCGGTTCCTGATCGGCTGACGCTGGCTGGGCAGCCTGTTGTTCGCCCAAAAGAATCCCCATGATTTTCAAATCTGCATCAATCAGCATTTGATGCGGAGATTCCAGCTTGTAATCAAAGCTGTCTACAATCGCGTAAATGTCGCCAATTTCCGCAATCCGGTCCAACGGAATCGTAATGTTCAACGGGATGCGATGGCCGATTTGCTCCTCCCAGCCGTACTGCACCTCTTCCGACGCTTCCTGACGAAACGGCGGAAAAGTTACTGCCTCAACCAGAGTTTCCGTTCCGCCGCTGTTCGCTTCTGCGGCCTCCCTGATCGGCTCGTATTTTCCTACCAATTGCAAGCAACCCGTGATCGAGACATACGAATCGTTTTCCAGAACCTCGACATCAGGCACCAGTTCCAGCTCTTGCAATTCGCCGATTCCGGCTCTATCGGATGAGAGGAAAATGGTCTCCTTGATGGCAAACGAAAGCAGCCCATCCTGTAACGCCATTCGTGCTCCTCCTTTTCGAAAACTTGGGCTCCGCCAAGCTTTTTTTTGGGCGATGCCTTTGATGCGCCAAGGTCGATACGAGTTGTACAGGCATCCGATCGACCGAGTGCAGGACATTTCCCTATACTATATGGACAGGACGAGCCGTTTAGCACCGAAAAAAGGAAAAACCGGGGTTAGCTCCCCGGTTGCACAGATGCGATCCATTCCAATATGGCTTTTTTTCCTTGGGCAATACAATCCGGCACACCTACACCGTCGTAGGATGCCCCTGCCACCATGACCCCCGGCAGGCTGGCTTTCAGCTTTTGTTTCACGTCCCGCACCCACGCCTGATGTCCGACTACATATGGAATCGCGTTTTGCAGACGGGTGACACTGTAAAACTCCGGCTCTTGACGGATGGTCATGATCTTGCGCAAATCGCGCAGCACAACGTCCAGAATCTCTTCGTCAGTCATCTGCATAAAGGCTTGCTCTGTCGCTCGCCCGACGAAGCTTCTCAAGAGCGCCTTGTTGTTCGGCACCATGTGCGGCCATTTCCGATGCGCCCACGTACACGCCGTAATCGTCGCACCGGAATGGCGCGGCACGATGAAGCCTGTCCCTTCCATCCCCAGCTCGATCCCGCTCTCCGGAAAAGCCATGGCAATCGTCGCTACCATGTGCGGCTTGGCGTTCTCCAGTGCCGCGACATTGGCAAAAGGCCGCAGCAAAGGCTCCGAGACAGCGTGGGGTACGGTGAACAAAACTGCGTCCGTCTCAAGCAGCTGACCGTTTGTCAAAGCGAGCGCATACTTGCCGTCTGGCCGTTTTTCCAGCTTGGTGACCCCTGTGCCTTTCAGCAACACTTCACTAGGCAAGCTTTTTTCAATGCCTTCCACCAACGATTGCAATCCGTTCGCAAGCGTCAGGAAAATGCCTTTTGGCTTGCCAGGTGCTTTCGACTGCGGGCGCGAATGCTTCATCGCGAGAATCAGGCTGCGGTGCTGCTTTTCCATTTGCGCGAACTGCGGAAAGCTCGCCAGCAAGCTGAGGTGGTCGAGATCCCCGGAGTAGACGCCTGACAGAAGCGGAGAAATGAGGTTGTCGATCACTTCATCCCCCAGCCTGCGCCGGAAAAATTCGCCTACGGAAATATCCGCATCGCCTTTGGAGGCAGGCAAAATCAAGTCGGCTGCTGCGCGGATTTTGCCTGGCCACGAGATCAGGTCTGTCGTCACAAACGGCATCAGCTTGGTCGGCACCCCCATCACGGCGCCTTCCGGAATCGGCTGCAAGCGATTTTTGTGCCAAATGTAAGCCTGTCCGGTGCTGTTGCGCACCAGTTCATGCGCAAGCCCCAAATCGGCTGCCAGCTCGCCTGCGCTCGTTTTCCGCTCCAAAAACGAATCCGGTCCCAGCTCGATGACAAAGCCTTCGTGCCGCCACGTCTTGATCTTTCCGCCCAGGTGATCCTGCTGTTCGAGCAGCTGATAGGAAATCGGCAGCCCTTTTGCTTCGATCTCTTTTTGCAAGTAAAAAGCAGCGGTCAATCCGGTGATGCCGCCGCCAACAATCGTTACATGATAAGATTTCTCGCTCATGTGATCAATCCCCTAGTTCGCCAGCTTTTTCCCGATCGCATCAGCCAGACAGGAAATAAACGCAGGTCTGGCGTTAGGCATCGGAGGGCGATGGTAGTGAACACCCAGCTCTTCCGTTACTGCCTTGCATTCCATATCATTGTCAAACAACACTTCGAGGTGCTCGGCTACGAACCCGACCGGACAATAGACGAACGACTGGTAGCCGTGCTCTTTGTACAAGTCTCTCGTCAAATCTTGAACGTCTGGCCCAAGCCACGGCTCTGGCGTGTTGCCCGCACTCTGCCAGCCGATAGCATAGCGGGAAATTCCGGCCTGCTCGGCAATCAGCTTGGCTGTATCCTCCAGTTGCTGCGGATAAGGATCGCCAGACTTCAAGATTTTTTCCGGGAGACTGTGGGCAGAGAAGATGACGACGGCTTGTCCGCGTTCTTCTTCCGGCATCGAGGCAAACGTACCCGCAATCGCTTTCGCCCAGTATTCAATGAAGCCCGGTTCCAAATACCAGCTCTCGATGCTCTCGATTTTCGGGCCTTGGATCGATTCGGAATGCTCCTGCGCTCTGCCGTTGTACTCTTTTACGCTGTAGCTGGAGTAATGCGGAGCGAGAACCAGACTTACCGCCTCTTCAATACCGTCTCGCTTCATCTGCTCGACAGCATCCTCGATGAACGGGGCAATATGCTTCAACCCCAAGTATCCGACAAACTCCCGATCGGGATAACGCTTGTTCAGTTCCGCAGTCAGCGCTCGCACCTGCTCGTCCGTAATATCCGCAAAACGGTTCAGCCCATCTACCGCCTCATAGCGGGCTCTCAAGTCGTCAAGCAGTTCTTGCGGCGGTTTGCGGCCGCGGCGAATGTGCGTGTAGTATGGTTCGATTTGCTCAGGGCTGCGCGGCGTTCCATACGCCATCAGCAAAAGCCCTGTTTTTGGCTTCGACATTTCCAACCCCTCCTGGTCACACGTCCCGTTTGTAGCTATGAATGAACGCGGTCAATTTTTGCAGCGTTTCTACCTTGGCGTCAGGGAATACACCGTGCCCCAGATTGAAAATGAAACCTGGCTGTTTTGTACCTTCGTCGAGAATCTCTTTCGCTTTTGCTTCGAGCTTCTCCCAAGGAGCAAGCAGCAGCGTCGGGTCGAGGTTGCCCTGGAGCGTTTTGGTCACACCCATATTGCGCGCTGTCGTGATGGAAGTGCGCCAGTCCAGACCGACGACATCCACAGGCAAGCGGTTCCAATCCAGCAAAAGATGACCCGCACCGATTCCGAAGTAGATGGTCGGCACTCCTGTTTCTTTCAGCGCTTGAAAAATCCGGGTCATGACAGGCGTTATGTACTCGCGATAATCTTCGTCGTTCAACGCGCCTACCCATGAGTCAAACACTTGAACCGCTTGCGCCCCGGCCTTGATTTGCGCCTTCAGGTACGTGATCGTCAAGTCGCCGAGCTTCTCCATCAGCGCCTGCCAAGCTGCTGGTTCCGTGTACATGAAAGCTTTGGTCTTGTGGTAATGCTTGGAAGGGCCGCCCTCGATCATGTAGCTGGCAAGGGTGAACGGCGCTCCCGCAAAACCGATCAGCGGAACAGACAACTGCTCGCGCAACAGCTTGATCGATTCCAAAATATACGGCACGTGCGTTTCCGGCTCCAGGTCGAGCAGGCGCTGCACATCCGCCAATGACTCAATCGGATTGGCAATCACCGGGCCAATTCCCGACTCGATGTTCACGTCGACACCAATCGGTTTTAGCGGGGTCATGATGTCCGCGAACAAAATGGCGGCATCTACGCCCAACTGGTCTACAGGCAGGCGTGTCACTTCTGCGCACACTTCCGGTATGTAATTCATCTCAAAAAAGGTATACTTCGCGCGAATTGCGCGGTATTCGGGCTGGTATCGTCCCGCCTGGCGCATGTACCAGACAGGGACATGCTCTGTCGCCTCCCCGCGGCATGCTTTCAAAAACGTATCGTTAAATGGTTTTGAAGTCATGAATAATCCTCTCTTTGCACAATAATCTGTCCCATCAATATGATACCACTGGGCATTCGACAAGTAATGACTCTTTTGTGTCAAAATCTTTTCGTTTCGCGCTTTCCAATCCTATCCACCATTGTTGCCAAACTTCTTCTATTGAATGCGGATATCTCCCGTAGAAGTCTTGACATACACCTTCGGCCCCGCTGTTCCGAGCGTTCCTTTCATGTAATACCTGTCTTTTTCCTCGTAGGACATCCCTTGCCAGCCAGCCTCGATCGTTCCCGTATCTGTGGAAAGTTCCAGTTGCGCCTTTTCCGGCTGCTTTTCCACTTCCATCCGCACATCGCCCGTATCGGTCCGGATTGTCGTATTTTGCGTCAACTCAGGCAAAATCAGCTTGTCGATGTCTCCTGTGGCCGTGTCGATCGTTACAGCGGCGCGGATTCCGGCAAGCTGCATATCCCCCGTGTCGGTCTGTATGTCCAGCCGCTCACCCGCGAAGCCGTTCAACTCCAAATCACCCGTGTGAGACGCGATGTCGGCTTTTCTCGCAGTCAACGCCCCGCTGGTGATATTGCCTGTGTCGGTTTTCAAGCGAATGCTCTCATACTGCTTTTCCGGCAACGTCACTTCCAGCTTCAAGTCGTCGTTGCCTATATAGAAAAGGCTCACGCGCAGCTTTTCCTGAACGTACACCACAAGCGTCCCGTCCGGCCTTACTTCGCTCGTAAATTGCAGGCGATCTTTTTGCATCTCGGCAACTTCTCCGACGAGCCGCACAGTCGCTTTCTCTACTTTTGCCGGCGTAATGACCAAATCTGCGGTTCCTGTGCTCACATCCACTGCCTTGAAATCTTGCTCAATCGTTTGCTGCTGCTCGACTTTTTTTAGCGAGAAGGCGAAATATTCTTGCTTGGAAAACAGCCAAACAAGCCCGCACACCCCGATGATAAACAGCAGAAAGCTGATGCCGAACAGCTTTTTTCCCCAATTTTTCATCTTATTTCCCCCTGATCATCTGCACGTTAAATTGCAGATACTTTAGGAACATGCTGTAAATCCACTTGGTGAAGCGCAGCAAGCCTACCGTGAGCATTCCTCCCAGTCCGACCGATACAAGGCTGCCAAACAAGAGCAAGAGCCGTTCCTGCGACGGTTCGGGATACCCGTATTCCATCAAAATGCCAAACGGTGCCACCAGAAGCGAGAAGGAGACGGCATAGCAGGCGATCAGCACGCCGATCAAGCCAAAAAACGGCCCGAGGACAAACAGCAGATTGAAAAAGCCCAGACTGATCGTGGCGAGAATGGCTCTGGACATATTGCTTACCGATGCGTTGGACTGCGCCTGATCAATCCGGTAGCCGGCCAAAAGCTCTCTGGCAATCGTTTTTGGGCTGCCCAGGCTTTCCGCAATTTCATGCTCACTTTTTCCTTGCTTGATCCCGATCAAAAAATGTTCGGTATAATCAGCCAGGATGTCCAGACGCTCTTTGTCAGGCAAATCGCCAAGCAACGCGCCCAGCTCATCCATAAACTCACGTCTTGTCATACCCCAGTCCCTCCTCTATCATTTCGTTGACCCCGCGGTTGAATATGCGCCACTCCAGCACGAGATCATTCATGTAGCGTCTTCCCTGCTCGGTCAGCCGATAATATTTTCGTGGCGGCCCTTCTTGCGATTCTGTCAGATAGGTTTCAAAAAAGCCTTCCAGGGTCAATCGGCGCAGCAAAGGGTAGACGGTCCCTTCCGCAATATGAAACTTCTCGGAGATGCTCGCGACCAGTTCATATCCGTATCTGTCGCGTTTGGCGGTCAACACGAGAACACACAGCTCCAGGACACCTTTTTTAAACTGTACGTTCATTGTCCATCACCCATGTCAAAGCTTACCAAATTGCTACTGTATATTGCAAGGTACTTTATGATAGAAAAGACAGGGAAGTGAACATCTTCCCTGTCTGATCCGTCACAACCTTTATTTTACTTCGACAATACGTCCTTCTACTTTCGGATTGACCACTTTGCGCTTCATCAATCCTTCTTCCACGATGCTGTACATGGACAAGCCTGTGTTGAAGAACGGCTTTTTAAAGGACTCGTAGCCATCGCCGCCAGCTGCCAGGAAGTCGATGGTCGCTACTTTGTAAGTTTTGGTCAGGTCAAGCGGCTTGTCGCCTACCTTCACTTCCAGGACGCGCTCGCCAACCGGTTTTGTCGGGTTGTAAGTAAAGCTCATGCCGCTGATTTGCGGGAAGCGTCCTGCTCCTGTGCCCACTTGGCTCACGCCGTTTTCCAGCGCCTGCTTCAGCTCTTCTCCCGTCACTTCCACAACAGACAGTGTGTTGTTTTCAAACGGGAGCAGCGTGTACAGGTTTTTCTTTGTAATGTCTCCAGCCGGAAGCTGTGTACGGATACCGCCGCCGTTTGCCAGCGCTACATCCGCTTCATGTCCTTTGATCGACTTCGTGCGCTCCAGCATGATATCGGTAATCAGGTTACCTACGTTGGTTTCCTTCGCGCGTACGAGCGTGCGGTCGCCGTCCAGTGGAACCTCGGATTTTGCAATGACCACATTCATGACGGAATCAATTTTCTTCACAATTTCCTGAACCATTTTGTCAACTTCCGGATCGGCAACGACAGTTTCATCGTATTCTTTCAAGCCGCCGCTGAATGCAACCAGCTCTTTGCCCAGGTAGTACAGGTCAGCGCGTCCCAAAGACTTGCCGTATTCCCAGTCCTGAACGATGTATGTGCCGTTGACCAGCTCAGGCTCTTTCAGTGGCGTATGGGAGTGGCCGCCGACGATCAGGTCGATGCCAGGAACGTTTTTCGCGATTTCGCGGTCCACATCTACCCCGATATGGGAGACGACGATGACGTGATCGACTTCTTTTTTCAGTTGCGGCACAACTGCTTTTGCCACTTCAACCGGGTTCTTGAAGGTCAGACCCTTCACGTTGTCAGGGTGAGTCAAAACAGGAGTATCTTCAGCCACAAAGCCGACAAACGCGAATTTTTTGCCGCCGATTTCAGCCTTGAAGGTTGGCAGCAACAGCTCTTTGCCATCCGCTTTGAACACGTTCGCGGAAATGACCGGATGTTCCAGCATGTCGCGCAGTTTCAGCAATTGCTCGTAGCCGAAGTCAAACTCGTGGTTGCCCGCTGCCATCACATTGTAGTCGAGGCTGTTCAGGATTGGAACGACGGATTCGCCCTTGAACTGGTTGACGAATACGGTTCCTTGGAACGTATCACCTGCATCCAGCAAAAGGAAGTTGTTGTTTTCCGCACGCCATTCTTTCAGCAAGGTAGCGATTTTAGCGAAGCCAAATTCTTTTTGGCTTTTGTCTTCCTGAATGTGTCCGTGCGTATCGTTTGTGTGAGCGATGGTTACGTGTGTCGTCGCAGCGTCACCCAACGCCTGGAAAAACTCTCCGCGCGTCACGTTCGCCTTGTTTCCGAAAGTGACTTTGTAGCCCAGCTTTTCAGCCATTTGCGTCAGTTTTGCAGAAGTGACCACTTGAGTCGGATTTTTGAAGTCGTCCTGGGATACTGCCCCTTGGCCTTTTGCCCAGTCCAGGTAAGGAGTTGCCCAGTGCGCGCCTTTTGCTGCCGCACCGATTTGAGCGCCTTTGAGTTTGGAGAATACAACGGTTGCCTCAGCGAGCGTTACGGTACGATCCAGAGCCAGGTCGCCGTTTTGCCCTGCTGTTACGATCGCTTTTTTCACCATCCAGTCCACGTGTTTGACAGGATGCAGTGGAGCTGCGAGTGCGGAGGACGACAGCAACGATGCGAAGACAACCGATGCAAACGCCATCATGGTAATGCGACGTGCTTTTTTCATAGGAAATTCCCCTCTCATCTATGTATGCAAAAAGATAGGATAACGCTTCCATTATAGCAAAATTTGCTAGGCTGATGGTGCAGATTTGCTGTTTTTTCCGACAAAATCGGCTATGGCTTCTGACAGTTGCTCCGGCGCTTCCAGCATCCCCATGTGTCCGGCATCAGGCAACAACCTATGAACCACATGACTTCGTTCCACAGTGAACGTTTTTTCTACCGGAATGATCTGGTCTTTTGCCCCTGCAACCAAAAGCACAGGCAGCGCTGTCTCTTGCAAAACGCGATTGCGGTCCGGGCGATCTCGCATCGCATAAAGCGTTTGAATCGCGCCAACCGGACTGGTGGCGAACCCGATGTCTTTTGCGGTTTGGACCTCTTGCGTGAGTGAAGCGACGTGATCAGGTGCAAACAGCTTGGGCACAAGCGCTTTGATAAACGGCTCCATCCCGTTTTCGCGAATGCTGTCGGCTCCTTTGTTGCGATTCGCCTTGGCCGCTTCGTCATCCGGGAACGGCGTGGAGTGAATCAGCCCGAAGCTTGCCAGCTTGTCCGCGTGCTTTTCAGCAAAAGCGAGTGTCACATAGCCGCCGAGCGAATGGCCGAACAGATGGAATTTCGCAAGCCCTGCTGCTTCCGCCCAAAGCGCGATGTCCTCGGCAAACCGTTCCATGGAATAAGGCTCGTCCGGAGCAGCGCTGTGGCCGTGTCCCCGCAAATCAACAGCCAATACACGGTGAGTGCGGGACAACAACGGGATCAGCTTGTCCCAGTAGCGCGAGCTGCCGCAGAAGCCGTGCAAGAGAACGACCGCTTCCCCTATGCCCTCCTCTACATAGGCGAGCTTGACTCCGTTTGTCAGTTGAATTTCTTTTCGCATGTGCATCGCTCCTTGGTGATTGGTTCAGCCTGCCCGCGTGCCAGTTGCCAGCGCTGACTGCAACGCTTGAAAAAACAGCCTCCTCCAGGCCATCTGTTCAACTTCATTTACTAGATGGGTCAAGCACTCCAACGCTACCCGAAATGCTTGGAAATCCGCTTCAATGCCTTTTTCAAATGCTTGCGACGGCACAGCAGCACTTTTTCGATAAACCGTTTTTCTGCCCGGGTCAACAAGCCCTTCGGTACTCGGCGAATCGCTTTTTTGAGCTTTCCTTTGGGCAAGGACTGGATTTTCTTGACCATTTTTTCCAGTTGCTTGCGGTTGTCGCGGGTAAAGCGCTTCAGCCCTTTGGGAATGCGCTGTTTTTTCTTTTCGCCGGAATGCAGGCAAAACTTGTAGGCTTTTTTGCAGGAAAACTTTTTCCTGGCGCGGCGCAGATTCCATTTAGTAGGATTACCAAACAAGGAAATCCCATGATCGATTCCGTACCATTTGTACTTCTTCCACGACTTTTTCTTGTGCAGAATCAGGTTGCGGTTGGAGCGATCCGGGTTGAGAATCCAGGCGTCAAAAGCGACGAGCCGCGCCAGCTTTTTGGCCCCTTTGATGTGCTTGTGCGGTTTTTTCAGCCATTGCTTTTTGACTTTTTTCCAGTGGATCACCTTGCTGCCTTTGCCCTTGATGGAAATAATTCCACGCTTGATCCGGCCGTTTGGCCCGCGCACATGGGCTTGCATCACTTTTGCGACAGGCACCCCGAGGCTTTTCGCCAAATGCGCGGCGATGTACTCGTTTGCTACGAGAATGCGGTAATTTTTGCGATGATGCCGATATACCGTCGATTTGAAGTATCCCTTGCGTCCTTTGCGGCTTTTGACCTTCCAGATCAGTCGGCCGTACCGTTTACGCAGGCGCTTCCGATAACGCCATCTCAATCTCACCACCTGTACACCTCGTCCCTGTTTTTTAACAGTATACGAATTTGGGTGCAGAATGGTGAAATCAAAAGGAACATCTCCTCGCCAAAAAGCAAAAAGAGGTGTTGTTCCCTTGTCGCTTAGCGGAGCGGAATGAAAATTTCGTACGTATTCTCCGCTCTTTGCCGGGGATGCACGGAAGGAATGAAGCGCTGGTCGTACCGTTCCATGCGCAAAGCTTGCGGATCGACCTGGTGGCCGTGTGCGTCAAGCCAGCCAAACAACTGACGGTACGTGTCCTGCACCGTCTCCATCGGTCCTGCATGGGTGAAGTGGGCGTACGTTCTGGCTGGCAGCGTGAACCCGACCATGCCAGGAGGAATTTTTTCAAAGCCTTCTACCTCTACCACGATATACTCGGTATACATTTGGTACGTCTGGTTCTCGTCACTGATGTCATAGCGCACGTCGGGCTGCACCATAAGCGGAATCTCCCCTTGTCGCTGCAAAAACGTTTCCCACAGCTTGGGCATGTGCTCGATCAACATGGAAAACGAGCCGGAAAAGCTGAGTCCTACCACGTGTTTTTCTGGCACCTGTACAATTGTTCCTTCCATGACTCCACCCCGCTCTTTTTTGCTCCCCTCGTATTCTCATCCGTTACGGCAATATCCTGCTTCTTCCAGCCGATCTTTACAAAAAAACTAAAAAAACACCTCCTGCGCAGTTACAGAAGGTGTCGCTCTCTTGTTTATTCAGCTTCCAGCGCCTTTTTCATAGCGCGGTAGCTCGCTTCAATCGTCCGTTCAATGTCCTCTTCCGTATGTGCCAAGGAAACGAACATCCCTTCAAACTGGGACGGCGGGATCATGACGCCTTCTTCCAGCAAATAGCTGAAGTAAGCCGAGAAGCGTTCCAAATCAGCTGTTTTCGCCGTCTCGTAGTTGATGACTGGCGTATCGGTAAAGAACAGGCATACCATGGAGCCAACCCGGTTGAGCGTGTGCGGGATACCCAGCTTGCGAGCATTTTCTGCCAGTCCCTCACCCAGTCGCGCAGACAGCTTTTCCAAATACTCGTAAGCACCTGGCTTGCTCAGCTCTTGCAAGGTAGTCAAGCCTGCCGCCATCGCCAGCGGGTTGCCGGACAGCGTTCCCGCCTGATAGATCGGTCCTGCCGGGGCAATCTGCTGCATGATTTCCCGTTTGCCGCCGTACGCTCCCACCGGAAGACCGCCGCCGATGACTTTGCCCATCGTGGTCAGGTCAGGCGTGATGCCGTACAGTTGTTGAGCGCCGCCAAGCGCTACACGGAAGCCTGTCATGACTTCATCGAAAATGAGCAACGCGCCGTATTGCTTGGTGATTTCACGCAGCCCCTCCAAAAAACCGGGCTGTGGCGGCACTACGCCCATGTTGCCTCCGATTGGCTCGACAATGACCGCAGCCAGATCGTCGCCAAAATGCTCGAAAGCGAGCTTGACGCTGTCCAAATCGTTGTATGGCACTGTGATTGTATTCACAGCGGTTCCTTCTGGCACGCCCGGACTATCCGGCAAACCGAGCGTCGCTACGCCAGAACCGGCTTTGATCAGCAGACTGTCGGCATGGCCGTGGTAACAGCCTTCGAACTTCATGATTTTGTTGCGCTTCGTGTAGCCGCGGGCGAGACGCAGAGCGCTCATCGTCGCTTCTGTGCCCGAGTTGACCATGCGCACAACTTCCACGGATGGAACCAGCTCACATACGAGCTTCGCCATCTCGGTTTCGCGCTCTGTCGGAGCACCGAAGCTGGTTCCGAGCGCAGCGACTTCCGTAATCGCCGCCAGCACGCGCGGATGCGCATGACCGAGAATCAGCGGTCCCCACGAGCCGATATAGTCGATGTAGCTGTTGCCGTCCACATCAAAAATGCGGGAGCCTTCCCCTTTTTCAATGTAGACAGGATTGCCGCCCACACTCTTGAACGCCCGCACCGGGCTGTTCACTCCACCAGGTATGTAATGCTGTGCTTCTGCAAACAACTGAGTCGATTTTTCTCTCATCATCTTTTGCTCACCTCGCCAGCCATTTTGCTACATCTTTGGCATGATACGTAATAATCAAGTCTGCGCCAGCCCGTTTGAAGCCAAGCAGCGCCTCCATTACGATGCGCTCTTCATCAATCCAGCCGTTGAGGGCTGCCGCTTTGACCATGGAGTATTCGGCACTCACGTTGTAGGCGACGATCGGCAGGTTGAAGTTCTCGCGCAGGCGCAGCACCATGTCCATGAAAGCCAGACCTGGCTTCACGATCAAAAAGTCTGCCCCTTCTTTTACATCAGAAGCCGCTTCTCGCAGTCCTTCCCGTGCGTTTGCCGCGTCCATCTGGTAGCTTTTGCGATCGCCGAATTGCGGTGTCGAACCAGCGGCATCGCGGAATGGGCCGTAGAAGGCGGAAGCGTATTTCACTGCGTAGGACATGATCGGAATATGGGAAAAGCCTGCTTCATCCAAAGCTTCGCGGATCGCAACGACAAATCCGTCCATCATGTTGGAAGGAGCGATGATGTCAGCGCCCGCTTTTGCCTGGGAGACCGCTGTTTTTGCCAAAAGCTCAAGCGTCTCGTCGTTGACGACTTCGCCATTGTGAATGACGCCGCAATGACCGTGGTCCGTGTACTCACACAGGCACGTATCGGCAATCACGATCATTTCCGGGTGGGCTTCCTTGATCTGACGGATGGCTTGCTGCGTAACCGCATCGTCGTTGTACGCCTCTGTCCCGCAAGCGTCTTTGTGCTCCGGCACCCCGAACATCAGCACGGACTGGATTCCCAGCGCCACAATCTCTTTCATTTCTTCCGCCAAAACATCCAGAGAGAACTGGTACACGCCTGGCATCGAAGCAATTTCATTTTTGATGCCGGTTCCTTCCACGACAAACAAAGGATAAATCAGATCTTCCAGGTGAATGTGATTTTCTCGTACCAGATTGCGCATAGCCGCGCTTTGGCGCAGACGGCGATGACGGTCAAATGTAAGTGCCATGTCAATTCCCTCCCAGATTCTCTAGTAAAGCTTCTAACAGTCCATCCACCGTGTACTCGCTCGCGACCACATCGACAACAAGCCCGTTCTGTCTGGCTGTATCAGCTGTGATCGGACCGATGCAGGCGATCCGCACCTGATCGAGCCAGCCTGGGGTCGCATAAGGCGACATCGCCTGGATGAAGTGAGTCACGGTAGACGAGCTGGTAAACAAGATGACATCAATGCGGCCTTGCTGCAACTCTTTTGCCGCTTCCGGCGCAAGCGATGCGTCGATGACCGTATGATAAACGTCCACCTCTGTCACCGCAAGCCCTCGTTCTTGCAATTCGGCTGGCAGCGCTTTGCGGGCAATGTCCGCTCGCGGCAGCAAAACACGCTGGCCAGGACGAAGCTGTTCGTGCAAACTGGCGAGCAATCCCTCGGCTACGTAGTCGGAAGGGATCACGGCAACCTCAAGACCGTGGCTGGTCAGAGCCTGAGCCGTCTTGGGACCGACTGCGGCAATCCTCCCTGCGAATGCTTGAAGACCGACTTCCAGCTGCTGCATCCGATCCAGAAAAAAACGCACGCCATTGACACTCGTAAAAATGACCCACTCATAGCTGGACAACTCGGCGATGGCTTCATCCAGCCTCGCATTGTCCGCAGGCGGGATCATTTTCAGAAGCGGAAAGGCATAAGCCTCTCCGCCCAAATGTTCGATTTTGTCCACCAGTTCCTGAACCTGGCTTTTGGCGCGCGTCACCATGATCTGCTTGCCTGTCAGCGGCCCGCGCGATCCGACGGCTGTCATTCCTGGTTCTCCCGCAAAACTTGTGCGAGCACCTCGCCCGCTCCTTGCGCGAGCAGCGCTTCCGCCACCTGAACGCCGAGCGCCAGCGCATCCGTGCCTGTCGCCGTGTTTTTGAACAGCTGTTTTCCATCCGGCGAGCCGACCATGCCTGTCAAAGTGATCTGCTTCGCCTCATCCACGGTCGCATACGCCCCGATCGGAACTTGACAGCCGCCTTGCAGCTTGTGCAGGAAGCTGCGCTCGGCTGTAACAGCCAGACGCGTAGGCTCATCATCAAGCTGTTTCAACAGGGCCAGCGTCTCTTCATCATCTGCGCGGCATTCGATGGCGAGCGCACCCTGTCCGACAGCTGGCAGGCTGATTTCCACGGGCAAATATTGCGAAATGTTTCCCGCATACTGGACGCGTTCCAGACCCGCTGCCGCCAAAATGATCGCATCGAAGTTGCCTTCTTCCAGCTTACGGATGCGCGTATCAATGTTTCCACGCAGCGACTCGATCTGAATGTCCGGGCGATGCGCGAGAATTTGCGCACTGCGGCGCAGACTGCTGGTTCCGACCAGCGCCCCCTCCCGCAGCTCATCAAGCGTTTTTCCATCCAGGGAAAGCAGGACGTCCCGCGGGTCAACGCGCTTCGGAATCGCCCCGATCACGAGTCCTTCCGGCAATTCGGCTGGCATGTCCTTCAAGCTGTGCACCGCCAAATCCGTTTCCTTGTCGTACAAAGACTGTTCGATTTCTTTGACGAACAAGCCTTTTCCGCCCACCTTGGACAGAGTAACATCGAGAATCCGGTCGCCTTTTGTCACAATCTCATGCAGTTCAAAATCAGCTTCCGGCGCGATTTCCTGCAGTTTCGCTACAACCCACTTCGTCTGGGTGAGCGCCAGCTTGCTGCGCCGCGTACCCACTTTCCATTTTCCCATGACAGCCTCCTTGATGAACAGCCGCTACCACCAGCTGTGAAATGTAGATGTCGTGATTCCTAAGAAATTGATGAGCAAAAGCAAAAACGCCAAGACGTTCCATTGCGCCATCCTGCGCATTTGCATCGTATCGCGAAATCGCTTGTACAGCCAGAACGAATAGCTGGCCAAGACGAGCAAAGAGAGCACGACTTTGGAATCCAGCAAAAATTTCTCCGGCAGTACCATTTTTCCCCAAATGATCCCCAGCACAATCGAGAGCAGCAGCATCGGCACACCGAGCATATTCATCCGGTAAGCGTAGCCCTCCAATTGATCGAGACTGGGCAATCTGCGCAAAAGCGGAGTCCAGCGGCGCTCCTTGAGCATCTTATGCTGCAACAGGTACATCGCTGAAAAGATCATCGACAGAGAGAAAGCTCCGTAGCTGAACATCGCCAGCGTCACATGTGTCAACAGAAGCTCAGAGGTCAGCACACTGGATACAGCGACGATGGGCGTCTCTGGCAAAAACATCGACATGACCAGGACGACAAATCCGATGATATTTGTAAAAAAAACCAGTAAATCAATGCGAAAAAAATAGTGAATGGCAAGTGACAGACTTACCAGCACCCATGAGTAAAAAAACAGCGTCTCAAACAGTGTAATGACAGGAAAATAAGCTTTCATCACCGTTTGCGACACAAAAAAAGCGGTTTGCAAGGCCCAAACGACAATAAGCAACCCGAAAGCCAAACGATTGACTTTCCGGTTGCTTTGCAAGAAGTCGTTAAAATAGAAGAGAACACTTGCAGCGTAGAGAAAGATCGTCAGGTCGTAGATCCATCTCACCTCGGCCATGCACTCTCTCCCCTCTTTCCCTATCGGTTTCTATCGATGGCAGTATCGTTTTTGCAAAGAAGGTTGTTAGTCCGGCAGGCGGGAAGCCAATACCTTTTCACGAGCTGCTGGTTGTTTTGTTTTATCGTCTGCCCAGATCGCCTCCTGCTCTTTGCGTTCCAGGATTTCTTCCAGAGCAAACATCTTGGTGAAAATGTCCAGCACTTCTTCTCCGGATTTGGTAGCTGCCATCTCCTTCAGACGGACAACCGGATCATGCATTAGCTGATTGACGATCCCTTTTGTCGTCTTGCGGATGATGTGCATCTCGCGCTCCGTCAAGTTTGGCAGCTTGTTTTCAATCTTGCGCATCGCTTCGCCTTGAATGGTGAGCGTTTTTTCACGCAGGGCAGCGATCAGCGGCGCTACTCCGAGCGTCTGGTACCAGGCGGTAAACGCCATGATTTCCTCTTCGATCATAGCCTCCAGTCGCTCCGCTTCCCGCGAGCGCTCTGCGACGTTGCTTGCGACGATGCCTTCCAGATCATCGATATCGTACAAAAAGACGTTATCCAGATCGTGCAGATCAGGGTTCAGGTCACGGGGAACCGCAATATCCACCATGAACAGCGGGCGGTGCTTCCGCTGCTTCATGATCGGCGCCAAATCTTGCTTGCCGAGGACGTACCCGGTCGCTCCCGTCGAGCTGATGACGATGTCTGCGGTGAGCAGCGCCTCAGGCAACTGCTCCATCGTACAGGAATCCCCTTTGAATTTTTCCGCCAAAAGCTGCGCTCTCTCCAGCGTGCGGTTTGCTACCGTGACGCGTTCGGAACCGTTGGCGTGCAAATGTTTGGCAGTCAGCTCGCTCATTTTGCCCGCTCCGACAATCAGGACGGACTTCCCGGCGAAAGAGCCGAATATTTTTTTGCCCAGTTCAACCGCCGCATAGCTGACCGAAACGGCGTTTTGTCCGATAGCCGTCTCCGTATGGGCACGCTTCGCGAACGTAATCGCTTGCTTGAACAGCGTGTTGAACACGGTTCCCGTCGTTTTCAGCTCTTGCGCCATCAAAAAGGCATCGCGCACCTGACCGAGAATTTGCGTCTCTCCCATCACCATCGAATCAAGACCAGCAGACACTCTAAACAGATGGTCGATTGCCTGTTCGTTCTCTTTTATATAGAGGTGATCCTTGAATCGTTCTTTTTCCACACCGAACCATTCCGCCAAAAAACGACGCGAATAGTCCCGGCCGATATTCGCCTGATCGCAAACGACGTAAATTTCCGTACGGTTGCATGTCCCCAAGATGACACATTCTGCAATACTCTTCGTCTGGGAGAGAAGATGAAGAGCGCGCACAGTCCCATCATCGCTGAATGTAAACTTTTCGCGAACTTCGACAGGTGCCGTTTTATAATTTAAGCCCAGCAAAAGAATATCCATAATGTCCTCCCAGAATGACATACTTGCATACGCCATATGTAAAATGCACTATTATTATAACATTATGCCCGTAAACGGACATGAGTAATTGTGAAAAGTTTATTAACTGAACGCACTTTTGGGCGCTCATAGAGTCGAATCGCTAGGGTGCAAACCGCGGCAAAAAGCGACAAATGGCGCATAAATCCGCTTGAAATCCCATTGCCGATACCGTATGATGCTGGCTATACGTCTATAAATATAAAATTTCGTAAACAAGCCGGGAGGAGAGAAAAGAAGCATTGAGAAAACCATGGATGGCAGACATAACGCTGCTTCTTATCGCTTTGGTCTGGGGAACCACATTTTTAATCGTACAGCAGGCGATCGCCTCACTGCCCCCCAACACGTTCAATGCTGTGCGCTTCACAGTAGCCGCTCTGTTTTTGCTCGTCATTCTATTGATTCGCAATCGTCGCCAGCTTACCGAGTTCCGCGGTCCGATCATTCGCGCTGGCATCATTCTCGGCTTCTGGCTCTGTCTTGGCTACGCTCTGCAAACAGTCGGCCTGCTTTACACGACGCCTTCCAAAGCCGGATTTATTACAGGCTTGTCTGTCGTGCTCGTGCCGCTGTTCTCTTTTTTGCTTTTGCGCGACAGAATCAAGGTTGTCGCCGTCATTGGCGTGATTCTCGCAGCAGCAGGCTTGTATTTGCTGACCCAAAATCAGGAGTTTTCGTTCAACCTGGGTGATGCGCTCGTGTTCGGCTGTGCGATTTGCTTCGCCATGCAGATCGTTTTTACCGGAAAGTACGCGCCACACTTCTCGGCCTTGCCGCTCGCCATCGTTCAACTGGGCACCGTCGCGGTCATGAGCTGGCTCTACGCTTTTTTCTTCGAAGACTGGAGCCGTGCGTTTGATCCGGCGATCTTGTTCATCCCCGAAGTGGCAATGGGCCTGATCGTCACGTCGATCTTTGCGACCGCGCTTGCCTTTTTGGCCCAGACGGCTTTGCAAAAGCAAACCAGCTCGACGCGAGTGGCACTCATTTTCGCCCTTGAGCCTGTGTTTGCCGCCCTTACTTCGTACATCTTCATTCATGAAGTATTGAACGGACGCCAGCTGACTGGCTGCTTGATGATTTTTACCGGAATGATCCTGGCAGAGCTGCCGATCGCCCAATGGCTCCAGCAAGCTCGCGAGCGAAAAGACAAAACAAAAGCAGGCCGCGAATCGGCCTGACTGAGTGGCAAAAATGACAGAAAAAAGGTTCCTTCTCCCCGCTGGAAAAGGAACCTTTTTCCATGAAATTGGCTCTGACCGCTTGCGGCCAACAAGCTCCGACACGCCTGGATCGCGCGTCAGGAGCTTTTTTTCACTTCCTGCAAAATGGCATCGACAAACAGCTGCATGACTTGCCCGCACACCTTTTGCGGCAATCGCTCCGTCCGCTTGAGCCACTGCCGCAGCCGCATCAGGTGGAAAGCCGCATGCGGCACTCGGCCGCTCGTTCCGTGGTCAATCAAGGCGACAGCCGATTGCCCCACTTTTGCCCAATGGCGGTATTTTTCAATCCACGGCCGCGCTTCCTTCGCGAGCTTGTAGTTGCTCATTCCTCCCAGCAGCTGGTGGGCGGTCTGCTCCATCTCGCGGAAAAGCAAGTTCAGCTCAGAGACTGCTTTGTTCCGATCCCCCTGCAAAAACTGAAAGCGAAAGGACAGAAACGCTTCGAGCAGACGCGGCGACTCGACTTCACACAAAAACGAGCTTTGCACATTATCGGCAAACGCGAAAAAAGCATCGGCATCGGCATCACCCGCTACTTCTGCCACCGCCTGTTTCCAGGCGATGTGCGGATCGTAGCCGTACGGATCGCGCAAATACGCAGCCGTCGTCATCAACGGAATCTTGGAACACTCCGGCAGCGACATCGCATTCGCCACATAACCCGAAGCGTGTTGCCACAAGTCGGGGTCGCGATGGCGCAAAGGGCCAATGTGCAACTCGTTTGCCATAGCCAGATCGTTCACCGGGTAGTTGTCCCAGTAAAACGGCTTGTGGCGCGTGTACTCGGCAAAGCGTACAGCATCCCCATCTGTCAAGTACGGAGAACAAACGAAGCGTCCCGTCCAGAACAAATCCATCTCTTCGGACAAATGCTGGCCGAGATGCTGGATATATGGCTCTTTGCCAATCCCGTTGTACTGGGTTGGACACACAAACAGCCTGACCGGCTCGCCCCATCCTTGCATCATCTCCCATACCCGGCTGGCCGTCTGCACGTGAGCGTCTGCCAGGTGAGCGAACTGCGCAATGTCTTGCTCATGCAGCAAGTGCATGGGAATGTCGTCAAACAACAAGGAAAAATACCGGACGCCTTTGTCGTACATCGTCCGATATTTTTGAACAAGCTGCTTGATATGGGCCGGATTCGCATATTCCATGCTAAGGCCGGGGCTTAAACAGTAGACGAACTGCATCTGGCGCTGCCTTGTGCTGTCAATCAGTTCGTCCAGCTGACGCATCGCTTCTGTCGGGTGCGACTCCATCCAGCGCTCCCGCAAAAACAGATCGTCTTTTGGCGAGTAGAAATAGGCATTGTAATCGTGCCGATGCAAAAAATCAATCATGTCCAGCCGCTCTGCATGCGTCCAGGGCGTTCCGTAGAAGCCTTCGATCACACCGCGTACGGCAAAGCAAGCCAGTTTGCTCACAAGAATGCCTCCCCTTCCCAGTTGCGGATTGGGTCTTGGACTTTTTCTCTTCCCTTACTCTGACTCGCTTGAGGTCGCTGCCGGAACCGAAGCTGCTGCTCCCGCTTCCTGTGCAGACTCGTTGCTTTCGCGCAGACGGCGCATGATTTCTCCCCACAGCTCATCTTTGCCTTGTCCTGTTTCCGAAGAAAACACGATGATCGTATCGCCGCCACGCATGTTCAAAGTCTGACGAATGATTTTTGTATGTTGCAGCCAGCGTCCACGGGCAATTTTGTCGCCCTTGGTCGCCACGATCACTGTAGGAATGCCGATCTGTTTGCACCAGTCGTACATCGCCACGTCGTCCTTGGACGGTGCGTGGCGAATGTCAACCAGCTGGATGACAAACCGCAGCTGTTCGCGGTTTTTCAGGTAGCCTTCGATCATTTTTCCCCATTGTTCCTTGATCGTCTTCGCGACCTTGGCGTAGCCGTAGCCGGGGAAATCGACGAAATAGAGCATCTGATTGACGCGGAAGTAGTTCAGCGTCTGGGTCTTGCCGGGCCGCGAGCTGATGCGGGCAAGCCCTTTGCGGTTCATCATTTTGTTGAGCAAGGAAGACTTGCCCACGTTGGAGCGGCCTACCAGCGCAATCTCGTGCAGGCCGTCCTCCGGGTATTGTTTCGGTCCGACAGCGCTGATGACGAACTCGGATGATGTTACTTTCATGCTTTGTCACCTGCTGTCGGCTGTTTGGTCAGAGCGTGGCGCAATACTTCATCCAGGTGCTCGACCGGATAAAAAGTCAGTTCTTTTCGCACGCTCTCCGGAATATCTTCAATGTCTTTCTCGTTGTCTTTTGGCAAAATAATCGTCGTCAAGCCAGCGCGATGGGCTGACATGCACTTTTCTTTCAGGCCGCCAATCGGCAGCACTTTGCCGCGGAGCGTGATTTCCCCGGTCATGCCCACTTCTTTTTTCACAGGAACCTGGGTCAGAGCCGAGACAAGCGCGGTCGCCATCGTAATCCCTGCGGACGGACCGTCTTTCGGAATCGCGCCTTCTGGAACGTGAATGTGAATGTCGTTCTTCTCATGGAAGGCCGGATCAATTCCCCACTGGTCCGCGCGCGAGCGAATGTAGCTGAACGCAGCCTGCGCCGATTCCTTCATCACATCGCCGAGTTTTCCGGTCAGGGTGAGCTTGCCTTTTCCAGGCAAAATGCTGACCTCTACGTTCAACGTATCCCCGCCTGCCTGTGTCCAGGCAAGACCTGTTACGGAGCCGATCTGGTCTTTTTGCTCTGCCAATCCGTAGCGGAAGCGCGGTTTTCCGAGCAGCGTCTCCAATGTTTTGGCCGTGACCACGACACGCTTCTTTTCTCCGCTGACGATCAGCTTCGCTGCTTTGCGGCATACATTGGCGGATTCCCGGTTCAAGTTGCGCACGCCTGCTTCACGCGTATACAGGCGGATGAGCTTCAGCATGGCATCTTCGTGCACTTGCAGCTTATCCTTGCCAAGACCGTGCTCCTCCATCTGTTTGGGCAGCAAGTACCCGCGCATGATGTTGAGCTTTTCCAGCTCGGTGTAGCCGGAGATCGAGATGACCTCCATCCGGTCGAGAAGCGGACGCGGAATCGTATCGAGACTGTTCGCCGTCGTGATGAACATGACATTCGTCAGATCGTACGTCTCTTCAATATAGTGGTCGCTGAACTTGTCGTTCTGGTTCGGGTCCAGCACTTCGAGAAGCGCGGAAGCAGGATCTCCGCGGAAATCGGATGCCAGCTTGTCGATCTCATCGAGCAAAAAGACCGGATTGATCGTGCCAGCCTGCTTCATTCCCTGGATGATCCGCCCTGGCAGAGCACCTACATACGTGCGGCGATGACCGCGAATTTCCGCTTCATCGCGCACGCCTCCGAGCGAAATCCGCACGAAGTTGCGCTCCAGTGCACGTGCGATCGAACGGGCGAGGGAAGTTTTCCCTACCCCCGGAGGTCCAACCAGACAGAGAATCGGCCCGCGCATGGAATTGACCAGCTTTTGCACAGCCAAATACTCCAGCACGCGTTCTTTCGGCTTTTCCAGTCCGTAGTGATCCTCGTCCAGAACTTCCTGCGCGTGATGGATATCCAGATTGTCCTCGGTCGTTTTCGTCCATGGCAGCGCCAAAAGGGTGTCGATATACGTGCGAATGACAGAGCCTTCTGCGGAAGTCGCCGGCATTTTTTCCAGGCGCTCCAGCTCTTTTTCAATTTTGGTCTTGATTCGCTCGGGAGCGTCGGACTTCTCCAACTGCGAGCGCAGCTCATCCACTTCTCCCTGACGGCCGTCCTTGTCGCCCAGTTCTTTCTGGATCGCTTTCATTTGCTCACGCAAGTAGTATTCCTTTTGCGTGCGCTCCATCTGCTTTTTCACCCGGTTGCCGATCTTGCGCTCCAGCTCCAGAACCTCGCGCTCGTTGTTCAAGATATCCAGCAAAATTTCGAGTCGCTCCTTGATGTTGACCGTCTCCAAAATTTCCTGTTTGTCCTTCATTTTCAGCGGCAAATGGGAAGCAATCACGTCAGCCAGTCGGCCTGGCTCTTCAATGTCTGTCACGGATGTCAGCGTCTCGGGAGAAACCTTTTTGGAAAGCTTGATGTATTGCTCGAAATGGTTTAACAGCGAGCGCATCAAGGCTTCTACTTCGTTTTCCTCCGTTTTTTCTTCTTGCAAGTATGTAATAGACACGACGAAATAATCTTCCTGTTGAAGATATTCCTCAATCTTCGCGCGTTGCAGCCCTTCCACCAATACACGGATTGTGCCGTTTGGCAGCTTCAGCATTTGTTTGACACGCGCAACGGTACCGATGCTGTAGATTTGCTCTGCATCTGGCTCCTCTATGTGGACTTCTTCCTGTGTTGCAAGCAAAATCTTGTTGTCGTCCACCATGGCTTGCTCCAGCGCGCGGATGGACTTTTCCCGTCCAACGTCCAGGTGGAGTACCATGGTCGGATACACAAGCAATCCTCGCAACGGGAGAAGCGGTAATTCTCGTTTACCGGAACGTTCGCCCAAGCGGATGCACCTCTCCTTGTTGATCTATCCCTCTTACCAAGAGCCTGATAACAGACAAAAACGGCTCCCAAAGCCGTTTTTTGCCCACCCGGCATATCCGAATCACCCCAAAAGCAAGCGCGAGAAAAACTGATCTTCCCGCCATTTGGGGAGCCCGTAACAGGCCGGGTAGGGCCCCGGGCTCTTTGCAAGCAGAAGCTTTTTACCATTGTAGCGCAAACACAATCCGATGTCTAATCTGCGGGCGCACGCGACTGCTACAGGGTCATAGGCGAGGAAGCCAGATCCTCCGCCGGAAGCTGGAGCGTAAAGCCAGGCGCTTCTTCCTCCTGTACAGCGACTTGCGGCACAGCCAGTTCAATGACTTGCGACACCGTTGAGACAGGAATGACCTCAATGCCTTTCATGTCGGCAAAAATGCTCTGCCAATTTTCCTCGGGGATCAACACGCGTGTGGCTCCCGCTTGTTTGGCTGCCTCTACTTTGGCGACGACTCCGCCGACAGGCTTCACTTTGCCGTGAATGCTTACCTCTCCAGTCATGGCGAGCAAATTGTCGACCGGCACTTCCGTGATCGCGGAGTAAATGGCGGTCGCGATGGTAATTCCCGCTGATGGCCCGTCGACTGGGACACCGCCTGGAAAATTGATGTGCAGATCGTAATCGTACGGGCGAACACCCATGCGGCTGAGGACGGTCAGGACGTTTTCAATCGAACCTTTTGCCATCGACTTCCTGCGAATGGTGCGACTGCGGCTCCCCATCTCCTCTTCCTCTGCCATCCCTGTCATGGCCATCCGGCCTTGTCCGGGCACAGCAGCAGGCGTAGCGGTCACTTCCAGCTCCATGACGCTGCCCATGTTCGGTCCGTAAACGGCAAGCCCGTTCACCAGACCGACTTGTGGCGTATCATGCACCTGTTTTTCAGGGCGCGGCGACTTCTGGCTGCTGTGCACGACCCACTCCACATCTTGCGCGATGATGTTTTTGCGTTCCTCGGTCAAGGCAATTCCGGCGGCGATTTGCAATGTATTGATCGCTTCGCGGCCGTTGGTGGCATACCGCTCGATGACGGACACCGCGTCCTCATCAATGTTCATATGCATTTTCGGAACGGCTGTGCGCACGATGCTGCCGATTTCCGCCCCTTTCAACGGGCGAAAGAAAATTTCCAGGCAGCGGGAGCGCAAAGCCGCTGGCAATTCATCCGGCAGCCGCGTCGTTGCCCCGACCAAGCGGAAATCCGCTGGCAGTCCATACTTGAATACATCATGAATATGCGAAGGAATCTGGTTGTTTTCCTCGCTGTAATAAGCGCTTTCCAGCATGACTTTGCGGTCTTCGAGCACTTTCAGCAGTTTGTTCATCTGTACAGGATGCAGCTCCCCGATCTCGTCGAGGAACAGCATCCCGCCATGTGCTTTCGTGACGGCGCCCGGCTTCGGTTGCGGGATACCCGCCTGCCCGAGCGAACCTGCCCCCTGGTAAATCGGATCGTGAACAGAGCCGATGAGCGGGTCGGCGATGCCGCGCTCGTCAAACCGGGCGATCGTGGCGTCAATCTCGATAAACTTGGCGTCTGCATTAAAAGGCGACAGTTGGTTTTTCTTCGCTTCTTCCAGCACGACCCGGGCAGCAGCCGTTTTGCCCACTCCCGGCGGACCGTAAATGATGACGTGCTGCGGATTCGGCCCGCACAGCGCGGCTCGTAAAGCGCGCAGTCCGTCTTCTTGGCCGACGATTTCTTCCAAAGTAGCCGGACGTGTTTTTTCCGACAAAGGCTCCGTCAATGCAATCATTCTCATTTTGCGAATCGAGTCCAGATCTTTTCGCGATTCTTTTTCCGTGGAAGTTTTCGTGTTTCTCTGCGCTCGCAGCAAATTCCAGAAGTAGGTGCCGATGACAATCCCAACGACCACTTCAATGACAGCAATGACCAGTGTGGTATAGTCCATATGCAGTCCCTCCCATGCGTCCATGCAGCTTATTTACGCATATGTAAAATCTCTTCAGCGATATCAAGTAGTATTGCCCCGCATCCGTATACGTAAACCATAAACCCGCAAAGCGCACAGGATGAATATGGAAAAAAACCACCCCGAAAAACGGGATGGTTTTGCTTGAAGCGTCTTTATGCCGTTTCGCCGTGCAGCTCTTGACCTTCTTTGGTCATGAGACGCGGCTTCACTTTGTCGCGCACCGTTTCTTCTGTGATGACGCATTTGGTCACGTCTTCACGGGAAGGCAGCTCATACATCATATCGAGCATGATTTGCTCGATGATCGCACGCAGTCCGCGAGCCCCTGTATTGCGCTTGATTGCCTCTTTGGCAATTTGCAAGAGGGCGCCAGCGTCGAACTCCAGTTCAACACCGTCCAGGCTGAGCAGTTTTTGATACTGCTTCACCAGGGAGTTTTTCGGTTCTGTCAGGATGCGCACCAATGTTTCCTCGTCCAAAGGCTCCAATGTCGCCAGAACTGGCAAACGGCCGACGAACTCCGGAATCAGACCGAATTTCAGCAAGTCTTCCGGCAGGATGTACTTCAGGTACTCGCCTGCTTTCAGATCGCCTTTGACTCCATCGCCAAAATCAGCGCCGAAGCCAATCACTTTTTTACCCAAACGGCGCTTGATGATTTGCTCTACGCCATCGAAAGCACCGCCACAGATGAACAGGATGTTCGACGTGTCGATCTGGATAAATTCTTGATGAGGATGCTTGCGTCCGCCTTGCGGTGGCACGCTGGCAACAGTTCCCTCCAAAATTTTCAGGAGAGCCTGCTGCACACCTTCACCGGAAACATCGCGTGTGATCGAAGGGTTTTCCGATTTGCGCGCAACTTTATCGATCTCATCGATGTAGATGATGCCTTTTTCGGCTTTTTCTACATCGTAGTCAGCAGCCTGGATCAGTTTGAGCAAAATGTTTTCCACGTCTTCGCCCACATAACCAGCCTCAGTCAGCGAGGTGGCATCTGCGATCGCAAACGGCACGTTCAAGATACGCGCCAGCGTTTGGGCGAGCAACGTTTTCCCGCTACCTGTAGGTCCGATCAGCAAAATGTTGGATTTTTGCAGCTCCACATCTTCGATCTTCGCTCCGGAATTAATCCGCTTGTAGTGGTTGTACACCGCTACCGACAAAGATTTCTTCGCCAGGTCCTGACCGATGACATAGTCGTCCAGGATTTTGCGGATTTCCACAGGCTTTGGAATTTCCTTCATGTCAATTTCTTCTTCCGTGCCCAGCTCTTCCTGCACAATTTCGTTGCACAGTTCGATACACTCGTCACAAATGTAAACGCCAGGACCGGCTACCAGCTTGCGCACCTGTTCCTGGGACTTGCCGCAGAAGGAGCACTTCAGTTGGCCTTTGTCGTCGTTAAACTTAAACATGCGCTTCACCTCACAACGGGTCAGTTTTTGCGTTCGATAATCGTGTCAATCAATCCATAAGCCTTGGCTTCTTCTGCACTCATGAAGTTGTCGCGATCCGTATCAAGCTCAACACGTTCGTACGGCTGGCCTGTACGCTCAGACAAAATCTGGTTCAGCTGGCGCTTCGTTTTCAAAATCCATTCGGCATGAATGCGAATGTCTTCTGCCTGTCCGCGCACGCCGCCGAGCGGCTGATGGATCATCACTTCGCTGTTTGGCAAAGCAAAGCGCTTGCCTTTTGCGCCAGCAGCCAGGAGAAATGCTCCCATGCTGGCAGCCATGCCCACGCAAATCGTGGACACATCCGGCTTGATGTACTGCATGGTGTCATAGATAGCCATACCTGCTGTAACAGAACCGCCTGGAGAGTTTATGTATAGCGAAATGTCTTTGTCCGGATCTTCTGCCTGCAAAAAGAGCAGTTGCGCGACCACCAGATTGGCTACCTCGTCGTCAATCTCGGTGCCGAGCAGAATAATCCGGTCTTTCAAGAGGCGCGAGTAAATATCGTAGGAACGCTCGCCTCTGCTGGTTTGCTCGATGACCATAGGGATCAGCATTATGTATCTTTCCTCCTTTGCGGTAAAAGGGATGGCCCTTTAAGTGAGAAGGATTTTACCAAAAAGTCGATGGTGGAAAAACAAGGCACGAGTGCATCGTGCCTTGTGGTTGGTACAGCCAGTGGTCAAGAGAGCCTGACCACTAACCAATCATGCGTCTTCCTAAGCTTATGCGCTTACTTTGCTTTCTGCAACCAGGAAATCAACCGTTTTGCGAATTTGAACGTCACGGTACAGTGCCAAGAGGTTGTCTTGAGCAGTGAAGATTTTGCGCAGCTCGTCAGCAGGACGGCCGTATACGCCAGCCAGCTTGTTCAGCTCTTCTGTTACATCTTCTTCTGTCACTTCGATTTTTTCCGCTTTGCCGATTGCTTCCAAAGTCAAGGATGTGCGAACGCGGGAAGTAGCGTCTGCACGCAGTTGGTCGCGCAGTTGGCTTTCATCCATACCGGAGAACTGGTAGTACAGCTCCAGAGTCATTCCTTGGTATTGGAGGCGTTGGCCAAACTCGTTCACCATTTGGTCCAGCTCATGCTCAACCATTACTGCTGGCAAATCGATTTCCGCGTTTTCCGCAGCTTTCAGAACCAGTTGTTCACGAACATACTGTTCTTTTTCTTGTGCGGATTTTTCTTCGAGCTTTTTCTTGGTGTCAGCTTTCAGCTCTTCCAGTGTGTCGAACTCGCTCACGTCTTTTGCGAACTCGTCGTCCAGAACTGGCAGGTTTTTGCGCTTCAGGCTGTTCAATTTCACTTGGAATACCGCTTCTTTACCAGCGAGGTTAGGAGAGTGGTACTCTTCTGGGAAGGTAACCTTGATTTCTTTTTCTTCGCCGATTGCAAGACCTACGAGTTGCTCTTCGAAACCAGCGATGAAAGTGCCGGAACCCAGTTCCAGAGAGTAGTCTTCTGCTTTTCCGCCTTCGAATGCAACACCGTCTTGGAAGCCTTCGAAATCGATAACCGCGATGTCGCCTTCTTGTGCAGCGCCTTCTTCTACGGATACCAGCTCAGCGTGACGCTCTTGCATGCGCTTCAGTTCAGCATCCACGCTCTCGTCAGTCACTGCGAAGTCTTTTTCTTCGATAGCCAGACCTTTGTAGTCGCCGAGTTTCACTTCAGGCTTAACGGTTACCGTAGCTTTGAAGATCAGGTTTTTCCCTTTTTCCATTTGCTCAACGTCTACTTCTGGACGATCTACCGGCTCGATGCCAGCTTCACGAACAGCCTGTCCGTAAGCGGTTGGAAGCAGAATATCGAGTGCGTCTTGGTACAGAGATTCTACACCAAAACGGGATTCGAACATTTTGCGAGGTACTTTTCCTTTGCGGAATCCTGGAACTTGAACCTTTTGCACAACTTTTTTAAACGCTTGATCCAATGCTGCGTCTACTTGCGAAGCATCTACTTCAACCGTCAGGACTCCCTGGTTATTCTCTACCTTTTCCCAATTTGCTGCCACGTAAACTTCCCCTCCTAAATCGAATCAACAGAACATCGCCAGCCGCGCCATGGTATCTTCGCAGGCTCGGATGATAATATTCTAGCCATTATAACCATTCTAGTATAGCATAAATCTTTTATTTTACAAGAAGCCACTCGCTTCAGCGCCGAATCGAATAGCTTCCTCCCAGCTCCCTTACCGGATTGCCCTGATAGTCGTAAAACGCAACTGCCACCTGGACCGTTTGCGGGGTGACTCCTGTCTCCTCGATGATCGCATAGGTCGGCACAGCGAAGCCGCGGGGCATCTGAAGGCTGCCAGGATTTACAAACAAAATATCCCGTTCCACGCCACAGGCCGGTACGTGCGAATGACCGAAAACGACTACATTCGCACCGACTTCCTCTGCCCGGTAGTGCAGGCGAAGCAGCGAGCTTTTTACTCCGAACAGGTGTCCGTGGGTTTGCAGGATGTGGAGATCGCGCCATTTGGTCTGTTGCTCGGTCGGAACCTCTGATGTCGCATCGCAGTTTCCTCTCACCAAAGTCATCCCGGCGAACGGCTCACGCTTGTGATCGACACAAAAATCGCCGCAGTGCAAAATTTTGTCGACAGGGTGTCTCTTGACCACCTGAGCGACTTCTCTGACCAGGCCGTGGCTGTCACTTACGACGAGGATTCCCATCGCACTCACTCTCCCGTGTTGTCTTTCTGTCAGGCTGTACGGCCCGTTATTTCAGCAGCTCCAAAAGCTTCTGCATCGCTTTCGCCCGGTGGCTGATCTGATTTTTTTCTTCCGGCAAAAGCTCTGCCATCTGTTTGTTCAGCTCAGGGATGTAGAAGACCGGATCGTAGCCAAAACCGTTTGCGCCTTTTGGCTCGCGCGCGATCATGCCTTCGCAGGCGCCTGTCGCGATGATCGGCTCTTCGCCCGGAATCACCAGCGCCAGCGTGCAGCGAAAACGCGCCGTGCGCTGCTCCATCGGCACACTGTCAAGCTCGGTCAAAAGCTTGCGCCAGTTTTGTTCGTCAGTCGCTTCCTCTCCGGCGTATCTGGCGGAGTAGACGCCTGGACGGCCATCCAGCGCGTCTACTTCCAGTCCGGAATCGTCACCGAGAGCCGGCAGATTCAAGTATGTAGAAATTTCGATTGCCTTTTTCAGGGCATTGGCTTCAAACGTCTCTCCGTCCTCCACCACTTCCGGAACGCCTTCATACTCGGCCAGGCTGATTCCTTCCCAGCCGTACTCGGCAAACAGTCGGTTAAATTCTTTTACTTTCCCTTGGTTGCGCGTCGCAAGCACGACTTTTTTCAGATCAGACATGACTTTCCTCCGCTACCGATTCTGCAAATGTCAGGGGAACATCCGAGAGCGCCTGCTTCTGGTTTTGAATCAGATTGCCGATCCCGATTTTCGCCAAGGCGATCATCTCTTGCAGCTGCTCGGGGGAAAACGGTGCGTCCTCGCCTGTGCCTTGCAGCTCGACGAATTTGCCTTTGCCTGTCATGACAACGTTCATGTCAACCGTTGCAGTCGAGTCTTCCTTGTAGTTCAAATCGAGCACGGTTTCCTCGCCGATCACGCCAACGGATGTCGCCGCCAGAAAATCGTTGAGCGGCAGTTGCTTCCATACGCCGTTCTCCACCAGCTTATGCATGGCATCGACCATCGCCACGTACGCTCCCGTAATGGAAGCTGTGCGCGTCCCTCCGTCCGCCTGGATCACGTCGCAATCCAGCCAGATTGTACGTTCTCCCATCGCTTCGAGATGCACCACCGAACGAAGCGCACGGCCGATCAGCCGCTGGATTTCCATCGTCCGTCCTCCGACTTTTCCTTTGGAAGACTCACGCGCGTTGCGGGTCGCTGTCGCTCGGGGAAGCATGGAATACTCGGCTGTGATCCAGCCCTTCCCGCCGCCACGCATGAAAGGCGGTACCCGATCCTCCAGAGTCGCCGTACAAATCACCTTCGTATCTCCGACTTCGATCAGGCATGATCCTTCTGCGTGTTTAATGTAATTGCGCGTAATTGTTACTGGGCGCAACTGGTCATGGGCACGGCCATCCACTCTCATTCCAAGTTCCTCCTAAATCGCTTTGTTACACTCCGCTCATTATACCAGAGGCACGAAACGATCTGCCACTGCCCAAACCGCTCTGGGCTATTTGCCTCAATTGGCAATTTTCCAATGACTTGCGCGACGGGATGCTTTCTTTCCCCGCGAAGCAAGAAAAAGCGCTTGCGAAAAACAGATGCCTTAAATTAGAATAACATCTAATTAGACATTTAATTAATTAGAGGATGATGAAAAATGAACTTTCTTTTCTTGTTGAAAAATCCGAACATGCGGCGGCTCGTCTCGGCCAATCTGCTCAGCGGAATCGGCGACTGGTTCAACAGCGTCGCGGTTCTCAGCCTGCTTTTGCAAATAACGGGCGAAGCGCTGGCAGTCGGAATTACGCTTGCCCTGCGGACGTTGCCGCACTTGCTGTTCGGGCCGCTGGGCGGATACTTGGCGGATCGTTTTTCCCGCAAATCAGTGATGATCGTTTGCGATCTCGCTCGCGGACTCATCGCGCTCTGTTTTTTGCTCGTAGCAAGTGATGCCGACGTATGGCTCGTGTATGCGGGCACTTTTTTGCTCGTCGCGTTTTCTTCGCTCTACAATCCGTCCCGCCTGGCTATTCTCCCCGACATCGTGGACAAAAGCGGGCTTGCTTCCGCCAACGCCCTTGATCAGAGCGTATTTGGAGTTGTGATGGCGATTGGCTCGCTTGTCGGCGGATTTTTCGTCGCGCTCTGGGGGAGCGAAGTGGCTTTTTGGTTCAATTCGCTGTCGTTTTTCGTCTCCGCTCTCCTTTTGCAGCGGTTGACTGTCGCTACTACGACCGACGGCACGACTGCACCCGCCAAGCAGCGACAAGTGGAATCGCAGGCAACAGACAGCGCTTCCTACAAAAAAGCTTGGCAACAGATCAAAGCAACTCCAGTTGTGCTGGTGATTTTGTTGCTGACAGCGCTGTGGCCGATTGGCGGCGGCTTGATCAATGTGCTGATTTCCGTCTACGCCTATCAAGTATTCGCTGCGGGGCAATGGGGCATCGGGCTTTTGTACGGGGCAATCGGGGTAGGCTTCATCGCTGGCGGGATCGTAGCCCAGCAGTTCCAGCGGCATACGCGGGCGATCGCTTCGGTCAGCTTCGCTTTCGAAGGATTTTTCGTCCTGCTGACGAGCGTGTCGCCGTCGATTTTTGTCACAGCCGCCTGCTACGCTTGCTCGACTGTAGCAGGCGGAATGGGGAATGCCAGCCTGAACACCTTGCTGATGAAGTACGTTAAGCCTGATTATTTGGGCCGGGTCTTCGCTCTGGAAGCCACGCTCTCAAACGTCCTGCTCGGCCTGTCCATGCTCGCTGGCGGCTGGATTTTGACTTTTGCCGATCCGCGGATTGTCGGTTTTGCCGCCGGGGCGTTCGTCACCACTTGCTCGATTTGTCTCGGCCTTCTGATCTGGCGAGCGGCGCGAACTGCCGAGATGGCTGAAACGGCTGACGACCAGCCAGCGCCATCCCGCAGCATATAGCCGTGAACTGTCGTGCAAAAGAAAAAACCACGCTCGAAAACTGGCGGGCGTGGCATTGCGTTGGTTGATTTAAAAAGCAAGCGGGTTGAGCTGCAACGGCCGGGATACCGGCTTGGTGAAATCTCCGCTGGCAAGCGGTTTGCCCTCGACGAGAAGCTGCACCTGCTTGGCTCCGGTCGAGTCGGTCAAGGAAAGCACAAGGGATTGCAGCGCCTCGGGACTGGCTTCCTTGCCATCGTCGTATTTGAGAATATCGCTGCTCAAATTGACGGTGACCAAGTCTTTTTCCTGCTTCACGTCCAGTACGCGGGTCGTTCTGAGCAGCGAGCTGAATAGCTGCGAGCCTTGCTTCGGCCCTTTGATCAGCTCTTCCACTGTCGCCTTGGCGATGTCGGCTGTCTCTGGAACGAGTCGCGTGACCGGAACGTAATACGTACGGGTGTCATTCAGTTGCCCCTGAAAGTACACGGTGACTGCTGACGTGTTGCCCGGCACGGCTCCGTCTGCCAGCTCCAGATTCACCCCATGATTGCGGTCCAGCTGCGTAATCGGCGTACTTGCTGTCGGCATCTCGGTCAACGGTGTTCCGTTCACCCAGATTTGCACCGTTTTGACATTGGGAAATTCCGTCAACGCCCGCGTCACAGCGTCGAGAATTTTTTTCTCGTCCTTTTCCTCATACGCTTTGAACTCTTTGGAAAAGTCCACCGTCGCCACGCCGTCTTTGATTACGAGTCCTTTCACTTCTGTCCCGGTTGGCAGCACAGCCGTGAACCCTCCTTGCAGCAAGCTTTCCACAGGACCGCCTTTGACCATGTAGTTCAAGACTTGCTTGGCAGGTCCCTCCGATTTGGGAATCGTCAAGGACACGGGCACGACATAACCGTTTGCATCGAGCAAATAAACGGTCTTCTCGTTTGTCTCTTGAACCGCCTGCTCTTTTCCTTGCACCGCGACATCCGGTGACACGGTGCCATTTGGCTGATTGGCCGACACCTGTGACTGTGGCGGTGCGTCGATACTGCTCGTTTCCTGTTCCGGGCCAAAAAGACCGCAGCCCGACAAAAGCACGGCGCTTACCCCCAGGACAGCCGTCATTTTGCCTATGTGTCGCATCTTCATTTCCCCAGCCTCCTCCAGACACTTTGTACTACCATGTATACGAGCAGGGCTTGGGTTTATGCGTTGAAAGTTTGTCTGGCAAAATGGACGGCCTTCCGCCGTTTTAAGGCTGCACGGATTTTTCCAGCGTGTGGTGAATGACGTCCACCTTGCTGCCCAGCCATTCCTCCGCAATCAGCCGGAAACGCTCTGTCTCGCCGCTTGTGACAAACAGATGCTGTACTTGTTCCAGCTTCTTGCCAGCTTCCGTGGAGACGATTTGCAGCGACAGCTCACGGGCGGTTTCCTCCGCTGAGTTGATCAGCCGGACGCCATCTCCCATGACTTCCTGGATCACGGGCGCAAGCAACGGATAGTGCGTACAGCCGAGAATCAACGTATCCAGATTCTCGCCCTGCAACGACGCCAGTGATTCTTTGACGACTTGGCGTGCTTCTTCCGAGCTTGCCTGATGGCTTTCCACCAATGGCACAAACGCAGGACAAGCCTTTCCCACCACGTATAAATCCGGCTCCGCCCGCAGCAGAGCGCGCTCATACGCCTTCGTGCGAATCGTCGTCTCCGTACCGATCACTCCGACCCGTCCATTTTTCGTCACTGAAACGGCAGCACGCGCTCCCGGCTCAATCACCCCGATTACCGGCAGCGGCAAATAAGAGATCGCTTCTTCCAAAACGACAGCAGTTGCTGTATTGCAAGCAATCACCAGCGCTTTAAGCGGTGTGGTCATTACATAATCAATCATTTGAAAACTGTATGTCCGAATCTCTTCCGGGGACTTGGAGCCGTACGGGCACCGCGCGTTGTCTCCTACGTATATGATCCTTTCTTCGGGCAGTTGACGCATGATCTCTTTGGCTACAGTCAACCCTCCCACTCCTGAATCAATGACAGCAATCGCTCCATCTCTACTCATGCAAATGTGTCTCCCCTGTTGAAATGAATATAGTACAGCATACCACTCAAACATTTGTGCTACTACCATATGCTGAGTTTAATTTTCTTGTACTCCGCGAATGTCGCACCTTCTCTGGGCTGCGTTCATAATCTGTGGGAGAGATGCGCCCATGTGAGGAGGAATGTTTGTGGAGGAGCAAGCCAAGCAACTGCTGGATTGGAGTCAGTGGGGCCGTCAGTGGATCGACCATCTGCGAAAACAAAAACCAATAAACCGCGAGCTGGAACGGCATCTGCACAAATTCGAAGAGTCTTTTACGAAAATAGGAAGACAGGCTTCGCGCCTGGATAAGTTGGCTGCCGAGGAGACATTGCCGACGTTAATTGCGCGGGCCGAACAAGTTCAGGAGCAATTCCACCACTTTTTGCGACTGGCGCAACTGACCGAAGAGGAGCAGCAAGACGACGCCACCGCCGTCGTTCCCGTTCAAGAAGATTTCCCCGAAACTCAGTTGGTCCACACAGCAACTCTCGCAGAGGTCGATCCTGTCGGCGCCCCCACGCCCGTGTCGTATCCAACAGCCCGGGAACCTGTTCGCGCAACCCGCCCTGTCGCTGCCGGACGCCACACTCTGCCCCCGCTGCCATACGCGCACAACGCTCTTGAGCCATACATTGACGAACATACGATGCGCATTCACCACGAAAAGCTGCATCAAAAATATGTCGACGACCTGAACACGGCGGAGAAAAAACTGGTCGAAGCCCGGCAAAGCGGCAACTACGATCTGGTTCGCCACTGGGAACGCGAGCTTGCCTTCAATGGGGCTGGCCATTATTTGCATACCATTTTCTGGCCGTCCATGAGTCCAGAGGGCGGTGGTGCTCCTACGGGAGAGCTGGCCGAAGCGATCCAGCGGTATTTCGGGTCTTTTGGCGCATTCCAGCAGCAATTTTCCCAGGCCGCTGTCAAAGTGGAAGGCCCTGGCTGGGCGATCCTCGTCTGGTCTCCCCGGGCGCACCACCTGGAAATACTGACGGCGGAAAAACACCAAAATCTCGCCCAATGGGATGCGATTCCGCTCCTCGTTCTGGACGTCTGGGAACACGCGTACTTCCTGTCTTATCAAAACCAGCGCGACAAATACGTGGAAAACTGGTGGAACATCGTCCATTGGCCCTATGTCCAGGAGCGTTTTCAGCAAGCGCGCAAGCTGCGCTGGGAGCCGTTTTGAGCCATTTTCCCCGCAAAAAAACCCCCTGTTCTCCCAAGACGTCGGGATGAAAGGGGGTATAAGGCTTCTGGGTCCTGTTTCCTGTTCGTTACGGATTGTAAATGACGAACTCGATCTTTTTCACCTTGACCGGATTTGTGAGCGGCTTGGCGTTTTCATCGGTTTTTTGGGCGGCAATCTTGTCTACGACTTCCATCCCCTCAAACACTTGACCAAAAACGGTATGGCGGTTGTCCAGGTACGCCCGCCCGCCAATTTCCTTGTACTTGGCTTCTGCATTCAGCGGGAGCGCGGACAGATCGAGGTACTCCTGATCTACATTCGGACTTTGGACGATATAAAAATGCGTGCTGTTCGTGTTCGGTCCTGCGTTGCCCATGGACAGCGCCCCGCGGAAGTTGAACAAGTCGCGGTTGAACTCATCTGCAAAATCTTTGCCGTAAATGCTCGGCAGCTCCTTGCCATCCGGGCCAGTAAGCTCTCCCGCCTGAATCATGAAGTCGTTGATGACGCGGTGGAAAATCATGTTGTTGTAGACGCCTTTTTTGGCGAGTCCCTTGAAGTTCTCGACCGCTTTCGGAGCTTTGTCCGGGAACAGCCTCAGCTTGATCACACCCGCATCGGTAGTCATGACGACGATTTCTTCCCCTTTGCGCGGCTTTTCAAGCTGAAACAGCTTCACGTTGGAGACGTCGATGCCTGTATCCTGCCACACCATGCCCCACGCCTGCCAGACGGCCCCGTCTTTGTTGCCGCGTTTGACGAGGCCGATCAAATCTGTTTTTTCGATTGCCTTATTGTCCGCTGTGTACCCGATATATTTAAATTTCACAATGGAACGATAGCTGTTGTAAGCGTCCTCTTTTTCCACGGTGTACAGCTTTTGCGGCACCGCTTCCACCACTTCAATCTTCTGGAACTGGGCCAACGTTTTTACATACTCCTGCATCGCATAGTAATTCAGGGAGTCTTTTGCCAACAGCTTGTCCAGCTCGGCCGGATTGGTGCGATGCTTCACCAAAGCCTGGGCGAAATCCGCCACTTCCTGCTTGTCTCCACCATGCGGGCGAAATTGGTGTGTCTGGACTTCTGTTCGATAATTATGAGTGGTGCTCGCAGCTGCTTGTTGGACAGCAACCGGACTGAACAGTGGGATAGCCATACTTGCGACTACCAGGAAGGAAACAAGCTTTTTCAATAGATTCGCCCCCTAAAATGTGCTTTTGAAAATATTTCCATGAAGGTAGTATAGCGTAAAGCTTGTCTGGAAGGTAGTTGTTTTTGGAATATTTCTACTTTTCATCCGCCACTCTTGCTCTCGCCGGGAGCAAGTTTTTCTGGCTGAAAGCATTTGACTGCTCCTTTTGAAAGGTTCATATTTTTATTCGGACAAGTGAAAGATTGCCAAGCCTTTATTCGTCTTTACAGGGACAAGGAGGTGAAACCCTTTTGAATCAAGATACTGGCTCGCGAATCGAGCAATGGTTTCATTTATACAGCCAGGATGTCTATCGGTTTCTCGTCTATTACACCGGGCGAAAAGATATCGACGATCTGGTTCAAGAGACCTTTATTCGTGCCCTGAGAGCAGCACAGCAAACAGAGATCGAGAATCCAAAAACGTGGCTGTTTGCCATTGCGCGAAACGTAGCCATTGATGAAAAGCGCCGAGCCAAGCTGATCAACTGGCTGCCGGATGTGTTTTTGCAGCATCTCGTTTCGCGCGATAAAACACCCGAGGAGTCGCTGGAGTTAAGCGAAAACAAGCGCATGCTGTACGAGCTGATCAATCAGTTGAAGCGTTCGTATCGGGACGTTTTGATCCTGCGCGGAATCAAGGGGTTATCGAGCAAGGAGACGGCGGAGGTTTTGGGCTGGACGGAAGCCAAGGTCAATCTCACGTTGCACAGAGCGATGAAGGCGATTCAAAACAAAATGCATGTTTCGATTGCGGAGGTGATGCACGATGCCATCACAAGATGAGCAGATCATCCTGGAGGAATTGAACCAATTCCCGAAGCAAAGCCTTTCCCGGGAACGCAGCCAGGCGATCTTGGAAGGTGTACGAAAAGAAGGAGGCAAACTGCAAAAAGTGAACAAACGAAAAGCGTATTACGGCTGGATGGCCAAAGGACTGATCACCTGCGGCTTGTTGCTCGGCTTTTTCTGGCTGAAACCATTTGCTGTTCCGGCAGAAACAACGAGTCAGGCAGCTTTGACTCCTGAGGAGCAAACGTATTTTGCCGCTGCCCAAAAAGCCGTACAAGCAGCGAGCGGCATTCAGAAAACCTTTCCTTTTGACGAGCTCGAAAAAGACGCGGAATACACGATTGTCCGGGCAAAAGATTACCAAGCCATCGTAACGTTCAAGCCTGGCACGACAGAAGTTCGCAGTGTTGCCGCTGAATTTGCCACAAACGAACTGATCCCGCCCTATCAAAAATATGTAGAAACGGCGCAGAACGCCTTCAAGGAGGCTTCCCAGCAGGTTGCCCTCCAGAAAAGCTGGTTTTTTAAAGGCATGGGCGAACACTATTTTTCCTTCGAGCTTGCGGGCAATCAGCACGTCCAAGTCGATTTTGCCACAAACAAAGTCGCTGGTTTCGCATTGAATTACAACCCAAAAGACGTGGATCAAAAGGCAATCTCCATCGCACAAACAGCCTTGACGCGCCTCTCCCACGAAAAACAGTTTGCCTTTACCGAAGCCAAAAAAAGGAAAGAGACGGGCGAAGCTACTTGGCAGCTCGACAACAAACAAGCGAACTATGCGGTGACAGTCGGCGCAACGACAGGTCAAGTGTACAAGGTGGACTATGTAACAGATATGTACAAAATCAAAGCACTGGATGAAGTCATTCCTGTTACCAAGCCGCTCATTCAAGACATTTTTGGCATGGACATCAGCGGATACACAGCGCACGGCGGCAAAGATTGGGGCGGCTACGTGCTGAGAAGCCCAGGGAAACCAAGCTTTTCCATCCACCTTTACAATTTGGACGTCGGCAATATTTACAGCATCCGCATGGAAAAATAAAAGGAAAAGCTGCCGACTTGACTAGGGTCATGGTCAGCAGCTTTTTCGCATTTTACTTGCACGTATTTTTTCTGTTCGGATTTAAAATGAGCGCCTCATCGCCCAGTTCAAACAATTTGTCCAGCAAGGCATCCATGCCGTGCTCCAGCTTGTAGTCCATCTCTTCTTTATACAGTGGAAGCAAGAAGTAGGCGTGAATCTGCGTTCCGTCCTTGGCAGAAATGACGCTGAGTTCCTCGGAGAGCTGGAACATAATGACGCCATTCAGTCCAGTCCCATCCGCATACGGCTCATATTCCGCATAATTCGGAATCGTGTGTCCGTAACCGAGCCACGTATTGTACTGGTGCGGAAAACGCGCCATCTGCTTCATCAGCCGGATCGGCCAGTACAGATTTTCATCCTTCAGCGACTCTTCTGTCAGCTCCCAGGATGCTGGCAAAAATATCATCACTTCCGCCCGATCGATCACTTCCTCCATCTGCTCCTGCACTTCATCCGGAATCGTCATCGGCAAATCGCTCATCCCGTTTGTGTACAGCACCCAGAATGGCTCTTCTTCTGTCGGGCTCATGACATTGACATCAATATGGATGGTATCAGAAATGATCTCATGGAAAACGCTGCTCTCTCTCCCGGCAAAAACCGTTTGGAAGTGGTTCACGACATCGTCTACATATTTCATCGGAGCCGGCGGTTCAAAGCCAGCTTGCTGGTTGTAGGTATAAATCGCAGTGCCGTCCTTTGCTTTTTCGTCGGTTTCCACGCCGCCAAACAATTTCTTAAAAAAGTTCATGGTGGTGCCTCGCTTTCTTGGACTTTGGATTTTTTATCCTTTTATTACATCGGTTGTTTTGGATGGGGGATAGAGGTTAAAATTTGAATCGCTCTCATTCAGGACATGCTATTAGCCTATTTTTACTGATGTTTTCTCTTGTATATGAATTTCAAACTTTTCATTTGGAATAGGAAAGCTCTCGGTTGTATGCAGGATGTATATATTTGCGTCGTTTGTTGGCTCAAGCTTAATAAAGCGGGGCACTTCACCCCAAGATATTCCTTGAATCTTGGTTAACGGTAGGTCTACAGCGATTCTAAGTTCCTCCCGTGTATTCGCATTTTTTAAATACAAGCGAGCTGAGCCATTTTGCTGAAACAAATTAATAAGTTCTAAACAGTACATATAGCGCTGATCTGAGGTTTGCTGGATGGAATCCGTCTCTAGTTTCTCTGTTAACCATCCGCTCGTCTCTACGTTTTTATACAAATGTGGAGTCAGTACAAGCATGGCAGTCATGATCATGAAAACCCCAATGACCTCCCACCACCTAGCTGGACTCCACTTTTTCAATAATAGAAAACTAGAAACGACTATCAATAAAATGGAGGGTATACCTAGATACACAAGTATTACTGTGGAAATTAAGTCTATACCCCGTTGAAAATTTGCAGTCGACCCCAGTACAAACCAGATCACACCTGATAAATTAACGAGTATAGTGATGACCCACATTACTTTCAACCACAGTCGCACTGGGTGTTCCCCCTCTTGCTAATTAATCAGGTTTCGCGGGAAGATTGGATTCATAAATGAGATTCCCTTTGAAGAGTACGTTGATTCATTATTCCAAGCTATCTCGATGTCACCGCCAACTCTTCTAAAAAATACATCCGGCAAAAAAAGCCTGCTCTATTTGAAAACCATGAGTGCTTAAACTCCCCTTCTTGCTTTGCATCAAACCACGCATCACATTCATCATCATCGTCTGATTCAAACAACAAACAATGTTTCAACAGTTCAAGTGAATGTTGTCCTTTAACAGGAAGGGGGAAAGGTTCGTCTCACAAAATATACTTTACATTTTCGCTGAGCCATTCAACCATGTATATCAAATTCCATTCAAAGGCAGTCACGCGATCCCCCTCTTTTAAATCGACAAACATCTATACCGTGAACAAATAACTTAAGCTGCCCCCATGTTTCACCAGTCAAACTGGCTTCATTAAAAGGATTGACCCCGAACTCATACTGCATTGCAAATATGTTTTTATCTCCAAAACTCCTCATAATGAAGCACCTCCGTAGCCACCCGTTTACTTCAAAATCATAATTTTAGACATTAACCTGATTCATGCCCAAATAGGCAGTAACTCCATTCCCACTATATCTCCTCCAGCGACTTTTAAAATGTGACGGACAAAATCCATCCTTCGCAAAGGATCTGCATTGTTGTTGCATACCCGTCTCCAGCTTTTATCTTTTTCTTGCTTTCCATTCTTGTTTGATGATTTTTTTGAACTTTGGTAATAAAGTTCTAAGTTTCTCATTATCGTACCACTCTATATCTTCCCAGAATGCATGAAATCCCTTTAATTGCTCAAGCGTTACCAGTAAATCTGCTTCTGACAATTTTTTAATTTCACATCGCGAATTAAGAATATCGTCCAAAATCTCAAAACACACCACTTGCTTGCCATCTATCAGCATCCCATCGCACAATTCTTTTAATAACGATATTTCTTCAATTTCCTCTTCCAAGAAATATTGCCCGAGTGATTCCATTCCCCCTCACCTTCCTATTTGTTAGATTGATAACTTGACTCATTTTTTCCTGGAACAGTAAAAGATGACTTCTGATACAGATAAAGAAGTCATCTTTTTAACACTATTACTTGAGCACATTTACACAGAATTTTTTGATACCCTCTAAGATTCCCTTTAATATCATGCTTGTTCCTTCCTTATTCCTCTTCAATCCATTTACTGAACCCGCAAAAGTTAAGCATTTCAATTACTGTTGGCACTTCTTCACAGGTAACAATGTTAGCAGCAACTTTATAAATATCATTTAGAACAATACTCTCTGCTTTTCCCGATACTTTTGAAATAACTTCTGCTAAATTCCGATCTGAAAGGTGTTCGTATAGTACTTTCAGCAAAGAAAAGTAGTGCCTTTCATCAATGCCATTTGGAAAAGCTTTGTCTAGCAATATATATGTACTTTTCAGAGACGATGCGTGTTTCTCGCTCACCGTTATTCTCCTTTGGATCGGCTACATTTGACTTTTGACCTGGCTTTGCTCATCGTTATCCAGCGAGAAGGTCAGGACGTCGTTTTTTTACAGCTTGTGGGTCAGATTCTCAAAAAACAGACGGAAAGATGTTACCCTTTGTCCAGCAAAGAATAGAATCCTTTTTGAAAACCTATTTTATGAAACTAATGAATTGATCAATTGTCCTAAAATAACTATTTTTCGCTTTTCCTATCAGATTTACATATTCTTCGTTTTCTGAACTCCACTTATAAAAATTTGTAGAATCAACTGAGTATTTATCATTTAAATACGCCGGCATAGCCATTAAAGCTAAACTTGTGAAGTTTATAAAAGTTTGATAATCCATTTTTGTATCACCATTCAAGAAAGCCTCAACCCAAGAACCAACCCAGTTTTTGGCATTTTGCAACAATTCGATCCATTCTTCTCTTTTAGTGGTACCTTTCTCTAATAATTGTCTAACAACTTCAAGATTTAGATGGTATTTTTCGGTTGCATTCATCGCTGTTTCAATAAGTGCTTCTTCAAACATGTTCAATTGTTCATTGTCCATGTGGTAAAAAAGAAAAGGAATATACTCATGATTATCATTACAATCAAACTTTGCAGTAAAGTAAGTTGCAAGTGGATTTAGTAGCTTTTCATTCTTAGCAGTTAGAAAAACTACAATTTTATCGACGCAAGGATCATGAGCGTTGAAGTGATATTTTAGAGCATCAAACATTCCTAAATAATCGCTCAGATTTTCCTCATCAAAAGTAACTAATTTACGCAATGTAGTTTCCTCAGTATACATATGAAACACCTTGATCTTTTTTAGTTTAAATGCTCTTTTCATCATAATCACCGCTAATTCAGCAGTCATTGTATCAGCAAGTTTGTTAGCTTGAGCAGCACTGGTGGGGATCCCATAATTTTCTGATGCTGGGCAACTTGTCACTGCCAACGAAAAATTCATAGATACCCGCAGCAGTTACGCCTATTCCTGCCGCTGCTAAGTACACACCATAACTAATCGCTACTCCTTCTACAATACATGCACCCCATATTCATGCTCCCTTACTCAATTGATACCGAAAAGCTTTTGGTTCATAACGCGAACTAACCAGAAATTTAGGTTTATTTTGTGTTTCAGTCATTAAAAAGATCAATATAGTATCCTTTCGACTCCCATGAAGTCCCTTGTTCGTCATACATAGACGCTATATTTAAATTTGGTAATCCATATTTCTTTTTTAATGATTGTAGGACATCATGGATACTGTTACCTTCATAAACATAATCCGCGTAACTGTAACTATCCGGTAAATAAACAGGATTGCCTAAGTATTTCGATAACTCCAAACAAATTTTCCTGAGTGCTTTTTGTATAGACTCGTCTTCCAAAAAAGCCAACCACCCAATTAAGCAACTGAATTCACAAAGGCCTTTCCCTATAATTAATTTATACCTATTATCAAACATTAGTGTGACAAATAAGCCCGGAGTTAGTTCAGCGTTGGAATGAAAGTGCCCATTTGTATAACCCCATTTCCACTTAAGATGGTTTATCGTATTTATATTTCCCCCAGTAAGAGAAACGAGTAATTTTTTTAAATGTACCGAATCATCCAATTCTTTTTTTAAAAAAACAATATCTTCATAATCTTTGAATTTATGTCCGAATACGGCAGTAAAATCACTCCCCATTATACTCCTCACTCCTCATATAACTGCTTGTGCTCCTTGTCTTAAACCACTACTCATTTGCCCAGGTGCGGTATTGCGATTTAACTCAGCTCCAAAGAGTATCTTTAATTCAGTAAGCACTCCATCAACAAAAAAATCAGACGTTCTTGTACTGTTTTAACCGAGATTATTTTTAGTATTCAATGTAGTAACATCTTGTCCCATCATCATTAGGTATGTGCGGCTTTACTCTCTTTCTTATCGTTTTCAATCATCACATCGTTCCATCTGTCTTCTAACGAATTTGCTAGACACATATCTTTGCTATAACGTAGTAAAAAACCCGCCCATGAAAAATCTAATCCTCTCGACTTATGACCATCTAGGTCAACAAACTTCAACGGATTATCCACTTGTCCTTTAATGCGCATCCTCCGACACAAACCTTCCCATCTTCGGATCATAGTACCGCGCCCGCAGGTAGTAAAAACCGCTCTCCTTGTCATGTATCTCCCCTTGATCTTCACCACCTCGCCATGGCCGTTGTAATAGTAGGTACCTTTCTGGTTCTTCTTGTAGTCTTTGCTCCAGATCAGTTGTTGCCGAAGACGCGTTGCGGGCTTTGACCTGGCCGTCTTGGGTTAGTTCCTCAATCACTTGCCCGTTCCGGTGGTGTCGGTTACCGTTCCGGTCTGCTGTTTAGTAGCACCCAATCCGCTTGTAGGTCGTGGTTCCTTTGTCATCCTTGTATTCAGTCAGGCGGTTGAGCAAATCATTCAGTTTGTACGAGCTCGTCGATTCTGCTGGCACATTGACAGACTTGGCGGTTCCATGGGGCCTAAGCCATATTGAGCTGTGTTGTTCTGGACCGTTTCTTTCTGCTTGTCGTAAGTAGCTTCCCCGCGGAATGCTGCCGAACAAATCGTAGCCGTTGGTTGCTTTCATCCATTGTTGTGACTCATCCCGGTGGCCCCGATAAAGAGCTAATCGTTTTCTACATCGCTTCGATTGGCTAGGATAGAGGCCATTCATGGTTAGCTATCTGAAACATTTCCGTTTTAAACGAGTATTACGTTCTCATCTGGACGTCAAGGACTATATAAAAGAATCCAGAATTAACGCTTTTATATTGTTATAATCCTTCTCCTCTCCCCAATATTCACTAATTTTTTGATCCAAAAACCAAATTTCAATGCGCCTGTTTCTATCACTTACATATTCTAATATTGCGGCATCAAGATCTAATGTCACCTTAATATTTTCAAATAGCTCTATCTCAGCATTAATCATGTGTTTCACAACATAAAAGTAATAAATTTTTTGAAAAACAATGTTACTATCTGAAAATTCTTTTATGTTCTCGTCATTTATTTTCTTAATAAATGTGAACTTCTCATGTATTGTTAAAGACTTATCATTTAGAATGCTCTCGATGCTATTAAATGAATCGATTAATTTGAGCTTAGGTTGTTCATAAAGCATCTGTTCATTTCGCCCTTTTGTCTAGTGAATCGATTGCTTTTACTACTAGTAGAGCCCCCATTGCCTTGTATTCCTTCTTGTTCTTCATCATATTTATGCATCGTAATCAATTTCAAAGTATCATTATCTATAGCAGGAAGGTCTAAATATTCATAATTACTTATCTGATTGTGCAACTTTAGATGTTCTGATACACGATAGTAAATCGGTTTCAAGGTCTCTTCCTCACCCAGTTTCATTGAATCTATTGATAATATGACAGTCTTTCCTAAAAACAAATCTTTAATTTCCTTATCCGTATACTTTGTCACTTTACCAAGAGCAAATATACGCTCACTCTTCCATTCACCCAATATGTTTTTAATGGAATCTGGTAGTATCGCCTCATGGTTTTGAATTAGTAACCCTAGTATGGAGCTCTTCTGAATTTACACTGGAAGTAGGTTCATTATTATAATTTGGGGTAAAGATGTTGTTTTGTTCTTCGCAAGCTGTGCAGATAACTAGGGCTACAAGGAGTATGATAACAGATGTAATCACTCTCATTTATTTTAGTCCTTCCTCTAAAAATCACTTAGTGACTTCCCTGATCGTTGATATCGAAGCGAGCGATCCAGTGCCTTGCCAGAAACTTTTTCGTCCCAAACGATCTGTTTAGAAATTCGATATGCGGCAGTAGCTGCCTTGCGTAGTATCTAGGTTAATCACAGTCTTTTTTACCCATTCGTACAGGTACACACTATAGCTTTTTGGCAACGAATTTTGTTCAAATAAGTGCGACAAGCAACTGATGCTACCCCTAAACATTGTGATGCTCTGTGCTGGACTACATTCTATTTCTCAATGGTATGCTCATACAATAGGAAACAAAAAAGATGACCTCTATAATTAAGTAAGAAGCCATCTCTTTAAACAATATAAACTGAGCATAATTTACACGAAATTACTGAAATACCTTCGTGAACTACTTATGAGTAGATGTACAAATCAAAGTCAAATTCTGCTTTTATTTCATGCGCAAATGCTATTATATCACTATCTAAATATATAGCAGGTGTTTGATTTTCCTCAATTTTAATAACGATACAAAATTTGATTTCGAGGTTGTTCTCTACCTGCAACTCTTTAAGATCATTTTTTTTGGGCCTTATTTTTTCAATAACATCTCTAAGTTGAATATTAACATCAAGAGACTCTTGATATCCCGTATTAATTGACCAGCAAGTCTCCTTTCTCACAGCTTTTCTATGCTTTGCTTGCTCGCCTTTATAATAGATTTCATTTGGTTTAATTTCCAATCTCTCTGCAATAAAGTCTGGGTTAAACTGGTCTCCAGTTAGAGTAAACTCTACCATTACGCTAGTCTTATTCATTCTTCCCCTCCCTAATTATCAATAAATTCCTCAGTAGGTATACCATTGCCTAACCCTCTCTTTTCAAAAAAATACTTTGACCAGTTTAAGTGTTGCTAATCCAAAAATCTTCTAAAGTCTTTATTGTCCAAGACTTAGTAGTCTGCGAGTGCTTCCAGTGCAGGCTTGTAGTTCTCAATACTCGTAACGGTATTAATGGCTTTTTCATAACTGGCAGGATCAGTAAAAGTGCCCCATCCTTCCTTAAACGTTATATTTCCCGTAGGGTCAATGAACATAATTGGATTATTCTCCGCATACGTATACCGATTCAAACTAAGCGAATTATCCACTTGCCCTTTATACGTATCCTCCATGATAAAGCGGAAGATGGAAAGAGAAACGTGACAACAGTTCTGCTGCAACCATCTTTACGGTGAAAAGAGGCCCACATTTGCTTTCTGCCTGGCTAAGCAGTTCTTCCAGCAGCTTTAAGCGCTCTTTGATTTGCGCTTGCTCTGCTGTAAAATCTCGTAACAGCGCCACATAATGCTGATCTGTAATTCGCCCCAATGCATTGCTTGCGCTGAATCGTTTGCAGTTCGCTCTCCCGCTTGGTCAGCTTGTCCCGTTCCTTGAGAGCTGCCCCCCATTCTTTCTCTTGTTGCTTCTGGCTTACGTCGACCAGCATCTCCACAAAAGAGCTTTTCCTCGGCTGTCCGCGCATGGCGCTGAATGTCCGCCAATAGCATTTCATAAATATCTACATAGCTGATGTAATGGAAGATACAATATTACGAGTAGGCGTCCTTCATGGCAGCTAAAAATGCTTTGAATTGTTCGACATACGACGAAGGCTCCATGATCCTCACGTCCGTACCAAAACCGGCTAAAAAGCGAAAACCGTCCTCGTTTTGAGGAATGCTGATCGAGGCAATCAGGTATTCCGGATCAGAGGCATCCATGCATTTTCGTCCATAGCGCTCAATGAATTGTTCCTTCACGCGGGGAGAGATCCGTGCTTTAATCGCAACAAGCGGGCTTTGATAATCAAGTTCCGTTATGTGGTCCTCGCTATCGTCTCTAGGCACAAATCGGGCCTCTTCCATCCTGAACCGGTCTGTCCTGGACAGCTTGAAGGTTCGAAAAGTCTGGCGCTCCAAACAGAACCCTCTGAGATACCAGCTTCTTTCACTAAAATGAAGGCGATGCGGTTCCACCCTTCGGTGCGTGGCAATCCCCTTGCGATCCAGATAGTCGAAGGCAACCAGCCTGTTTTGTACAATGGCTTGCTGGCATCCGTTCAAGACGGGGAGAAGATCCGAGCGTCCTTCCCAATCGTAAAAGGAAAGTTGAATCATGCTATTGCGAGATGCGGTGCCGACCATGGACGCGATCTTTTGAATAGTGGCTTCTACTTCTTTGCTCACCATCAGCTGCCCCAGCCCGTTCAGCGCCGTCAACACATTTTCCAGATCCGTTTGATTCAAAAGACGCTTGTCCAATTTGTACGTATTCATTATCGCATAGCCGCCATGAACCCCGTGAACCGCATAGATCGGAATGTTGGAAAGTCCCAGCGTTTCCATGTCGCGCAGAATGGTTCTTTTGCTGACGCCAAACAGGCTGGCGAAGGCTCCCGCCGACATGACCTCTTTTTGCAACAAAATCATTACAATCGAAACCAGCCGCTCCACTTTGTTCATTTAAAGCCTCCCGTTTGCCTTGCGCTCAACAATGAAATTTCTTTTTGACACAATGCGAATAAGTGACACATAAGATGTCACCTATTATAGCTTAACATGTAGCTAGAACAAGGAGGAGGTATTCATTTTATGGCGGCAGTTGTGTATATGAATTTCGATGGGGTTGCAGAGCAAGCCATTGCGTTTTATGCAGAGGCTTTGAGCGCAAGTGAAGTGAAAGCAGTGAAGTTCAAGGATATTCCTCAAGACCCGAACTACCCGTTGCCGGAAAATGAGTTGAACATGATTATGGAGTCGTCTATAGCCTTCGAAGGTGGAAAAATCATGATGTCGGATGTCCTGCCTTCGATGAAGAAGGTAACGGGGGAAGTCGTTCAAGGCAATAACATGCTGATTACGCTCGTCATGAACGACAAATCAAAACTGCAGGAATACTTCACCGCTTTGTCCGTTGGCGGCCATGTGATCATACCGTTAGGCAATATGCCTTGGTCATCGTGTTTCGGGATGCTGGTTGACAAATTCGGGGTAGCCTGGAAGTTCAACAGCGACGCGGATATTTTCCTGGACAGGGTAATTGCAGACAAGCGGTAAAATCATTCAAAAAAATGGTCTTGCTACCGAAGAGAAGACCATTTTTTATTTTCCCGCTAAGAACGGGAATCGTTTGTTTGTTCACCTTCTCCATCAATTTACAATAAATTTTTAGTTTTATATTGCTTCCCCAGAGGAATTACATCCCCTAGGTTCGTTACTCTTGTACAATGCAGCAATCATGTCTGGATTTACGAAGTCTTTTAATCCCCACCACATATACTCTAGCTTGTTGCCATTCATGACTTTGTTTACGCCGAACCGTGCACAGATCTCATAATACTGCTCTTTTCCGAGTTGACCATCACGTTCTAGCAGTTGTTTTCCCATCCAGATCATCCCGCTACGTTGAATCGTTTTCACTCGTAAATTGTCCAAACCAAAGTATTCTTCTAATGCATGTAATCTCTCATAAATCAGATGAGGACTGACTTGTTTCCTATGAACATTTCTTGTCTTGGCTGGCCTGATTACATAGCCTGTTTCAATTAATTCACTTGTTTCTTTGAGATGATCTCAATGGTGACGCCTGCAAGGCGCATTTCAATTGCTTTCATTTTAATTTCTATGGGATAACTAACTCTAGTTGCCAACACAAAAACACCTCCAAGGTTGTCCCCCTACTTACGACATGGGCGTGTTCTCTTGAAGGTGTTTTGATTTGTCTCACGTTACGGGGTCAGTCCCAGTAGTTGGTTACTCGTTTGGGGTGTTACGCTTTTTGCGTAGATTAGTCTCTATTCCCCTTGTACGTATATTTCTCTGGATTTCTTACATAGTCGCTAGTTAATACACAATTATTTGTTTCAAATGACACTGTCACTTTTCCAGTTGCGTTAATACCTAATTGAGAATAACCTCTTGGCCAGTCTAATACTCCCCCTAGATGATATTGATACTCTTCAAAACCTAGAGGCTTCCCCCAGCTTTTTGTTAACGTTAAATATTTCTCATTTTTGATTTTAATGAAATCATCTTTATTTGTTTGGTATAACGAAACCTCTATTAGACCCGATGTCACTCCTTCAAAGCTGATAGTCGCAATTCCTGATACATAGTAATCTTTTGTCTGTTGTGTTTCTATAAATGAAAGACCCCATACTTCGATTGCTATTGATTCGGGTAATTCTCTATGACCGTGGAAAAATAATGTCGCTTCTGTAAAATCTACTTGATCAAATAGCTTACCAGTAACATCAAGGACGTTTCTAATTTTACTCACCCATTTCTTAGTCAAAATGTAATTTATACAGTGTAATCTGTTTTAATGTATCTGATTTGATTGGTTGACCATTAGTTTGAAAACTAGTTCATAAACCTTCAACTGGTTTACCTTTATATAACAATCCAAAACCCGCACTACTAAGTTCTTGCTCTGATGCGTTAAATACATTCTTAAAATACTTGTTATTATAGGTACCCACAATAGTAAATGTGCCCCCTTCTTTTAAGATTCTGAATGCATCAGATGTTAACGGGTTATATTCAAAAGGGCTAACAACGGATTATTATGTACATACGTATACCGATTCAAACTCAGTGGATTATCCACTTGCCCCTTAACCGTATCCTCCGAAATAAACCTTCCCATCTTCGGATCATAGTACCTCGCCCGCAGGTAGTAAAACCCGCTCTCCTTGTCGTACATCTCCCCCGCATACGCAAACGGGTTGGGCATCGTTTCCTTTCCTTGACCTTGTCCGCGAGCAGGTTGCCCCAGATGTCGTACTCATACGTATTCAGGACGTTGCCGCTTGACCCCTTGATCTTCACGACATCGCCGTGGCTGTTGTAGTAGTAGGTGCCTTCCTGGTTCGTCGTGTAGTCTTTGCGCCAGATCAGTTGGTTGCCGAAGACGTTGCGGGCCTTGACGCGATCATCCTGGTTTAGTTCCTCAATCACTGGTCCGTTCAGGTACACGTAGTAGGTAGTGTCGGTTACCGTTCCGGTCTGCTGTTTGGTAGCACGCAATCCGCTGGGTAGTACGTATAGGTCGGCGTGCCTTTGTTGTCCTTGTATTCGGTCAGGCGGTTAAACAAGTCGTGCTACTGCTCGGCTTGGGTTTCCAGGTTCTTTTCTGATAGCTTCCAGGACAGCGCATGATACGTGTACACGGCGGAGGTCGTGCCGTTTTCGACAACGGTGACGAGGTTGCCGAGTCCGTCGTAGCCGTATTCGTTGACGTTGTTCTCCGGGTCGCGCAGGTAGACGAGTTGGCCGTTGGCATCGTAGCGCAAGGTCCAGCGTTGGGAGGTGCTGCCGTCGGTTACTTCTTTGTCTGTCACTTTTCCGAAACGGTCTGTCTGGATATTCGTGACACGGCGCTTTCCGTCTTGTTGCGCGGTTTCCTCGGTGCTCTCTACCTGGCCGTACAGGTCGCGGTAGGTCGTGACGATGTAGCCGTTTGGTGCCACCGTTTGTTCGGTCAGGCGCGGCAAGTAGCTGCTGCCGTCGCGGTAGGCGTTGTTGCGATGGGAGCGGGTGGTTCCGAGAGCGTTCGTCGTTTGGTAGACAAAGCCGTCCCAGTCGTAGGCATAGGTGGTGCTCTGCGCCTGGTTCCCGTATGGGATCGTGCGGCTGATCTGCATGCCGTCCGAGGTAAACTCGTTTTCTACTAGCGGGCAATTTCCCTGACTGTCCCGCCATAAAAGAAATCCCTGATATTTTTAATCAGGGAATATGGTATTAAACTTATTGTGAAATTGTAGAAAGATAACCTTTGAAAACCTCATTAAAATCCGAATTTGCTTGTATCTGTAGATGTTCGGATATCACCGTTTCGCCACTTGAATATTCGAGTATCTCAACATAAGCGGCATTAGTTTCCCATAGTGTAATCAAACCAATGAATTTTTCAGGAGAATAGTGATGTACAGTGATACTAGGATTATCAGAAATGATTGAGTCTACAATATTTATTTCTTCCGTCTCAACTCCCTTAGCTTGTAACCACCCCTTTATCTCTCTAGTCCAAATTTGAAAATTATCAAGCATTATTTTTCACCTACTATTCTTATGTTAGTGGCAGATGGCATCTGAGGTATTTGTTGACCTTTTTTAGCTGCCAGTCTACCTTCAAGTGAATTTGGCCCAACACTCTTGGCCCAACACTCATTTGTTTGCTTTAGCGACGACGTGGGAACATCAAATTCGACATATATTGATCCCGGCTTTGCTTGCTTCCCAAAGGCATTAGCATCCGCAGGATTAGCAACATGGGTCGTCCCGGTATAACTTTCAGGTACTTTACCTGTTTTGACCATGGTATCGTATTCTTCTCTGGACATCCATCGACCTACTCGAGTAGTCGCAACATTTCCTGTCCCCTTAATAGTATTGGTAATTGTATTTTTAGTGCCTAACTTAACTCCGGGAGCTTTTACTGAATAGCCTGCACCTCCACCATCCATGGGAACGCCATTTTCCATTGCCCAGTCCCATGTAACCTGAGCTGCTATGCTATTTTTAATTTTGTTTGTACCTCTCAGTGCATCTTGCATGCCGGCTTGATCTTTTTCGAACCACTCACGATAATACTGCCAATCAATTTCCTTTGTTCCATGTATTCTCCGGACTCCCTCATTATCAAAATAATAATAGGTTCCAGAATTTCCTTCACCAACTCCTACATTGATATGTCCACTTGGATCAACATATTTTAACGGATTATTACTCA
>Ga0065721_10003661_pt1 | contig 117868 bp, 103 predicted proteins | sample Mesricmetagenome_FD_59108 | JGI IMG/M metagenome (GOLD analysis project Ga0065721, IMG submission 59108) | Mesophilic microbial community from rice straw/compost enrichment Sample: eDNA_1 v2 (version 2) | ecosystem: Engineered > Solid waste > Grass > Composting > Bioreactor | place: USA...
CAGGATAACGGGACCGCCAAGCCCCGTCTGGAGGACCTATACGCCCGTTTTCGCGGGCGGATCATGTTTCCCATCCGCAGCGATTACGGCGAGGTGATCGCCTTCAGCGGGCGTGTGCTGGATCCGGACGCCAAGACGGCGAAGTATGTCAACTCGCCGGAGACCCCGCTTTTCACCAAGGGCCACGTTCTTTACGGCCTCGACAAATCCAAACGCGCCCTCATCGAAACCCAGACCGCCATCGTCTGCGAAGGCCAATTGGACCTCATCAGTGCGTTTGAGGCGGGTGTGCAAAACATCATCGCACCGCAGGGCACCGCCTTCACCCCCGAACAGGCCCGCCTGCTCAAGCGTTTCGTGGAAACGGTCGTGCTGTGCTTCGATTCCGACCGCGCCGGTCAGGAGGCGGTCACCCGTTCGCTGCCGGCGCTGCTGTCCCACGGACTCGAAGTGCGTGTCGCCCGCCTGCCCCAGGGCGAGGATCCGGACTCCCTCATCCGCTCCCAGGGACCCGAGGCCTTCAAGGCCGTCGTGGACCGGGCGAAAAACTTCTTCGACCACGCCCTGGACCTCCTCGACGAACGCGGCACGCTGGACGACCCCACGGGAAAGGCCGCCGCCGCACGCCGCCTGGGTCCCTACGTGGCCCACCTCAAGGACCGCGTACTTTTCGACGCGACCTGCAAGAAAATCTGCGCCCGTCTGGCCATCCCGGAGTCGGCCTTTGCGCAGCACATTAAGGCCACGCCGGTCTCCACCCCGGAATCCGAAGAACACCGTCCGCAGATTCTTCCCCTGCCCCTTTCCGAGGGGGTGCGTCAGCTTTGCCGCCTCGCCCTGTTGAATTCCCAGGCCCGCACCTGGCTGGCCGCCCAGGAATCCCCGCGGGCGGAGGACCTCGGCGAAGGAGGTGCCTTTCTGGCGCGCATTCTCGCCTCCCCGCTGGCCCTTGAGGAACCCGGCGCCCGGGCCGCGTTTGCGGCCGGACTCAGCCCCGCCGAGGAACTGACCCTGGCGTCCATCGACCTCGACCGGCCGCCGGAAAACGGTCTCGTCCTTGCCCAAAACCTCTGGTTGGGCCTCGCCGCCACGCACTACCGTGCACGTCGCGACGCCGCCACCGCGCAACTCCGTCAACCGGGCCTCGACGGGGCCGAACGCGTGCGCCTGCAAACCCTCATCGCCGAGGCCAGCAAACAAATCCTTGACCTCCAAACCCGCGTGAACGAAGCTTAAGGGCTATTCTCGAAGCACCCAGGCTGCGTTGAAAACTACCAAAAAATCCACCAAGTCGAAGTCGAAACCGGCCGCAAAATCCAAAGCTGCCAAAGCTGCCAGCCAACCTTCCGCCAAATCCCGCACCTCCAAGGCGGCTCCCGCCTCCAACGGCAGCGGGGCCCCCAAGGCGTCGGATGCCAAGGCGGAAAAGGCCGCGCTTTTTGCCGATCGTCCGGCCGCTCCGTCCGCCTCGCCTCAGGACATTCAGAAGGTCCTGCAGGAAAAGGTCCGCGAGCTCATCAAGCTCGCCAAGGAACAGGGCTACGTCACCTTTGACGATCTGGACGAGGCCCTGCCCGAGGGCATCAACGACCCGGAGAGCATGGAGTCGGTCATCGCGCAACTTCGCGCGGTGGAAATCGAGATCATCGACTCCTCCGACGTCGACCGCGTCAAGGAGGGGCGCAAGGACGGGGACGGCGACGAGGAGAAGGACGAAAAAGCCGACAGCAAGCTCGACATCCTCGACGACCCGGTCCGGATGTATCTCAAGCAGATGGGCCAGGTGCCGCTCCTCACCCGCGAGCAGGAGGTGGAAATCTCCAAGCGCATCGAGGAGGCCGAGCTCAAGGTGCAGGAGATTCTTTACCAGTTTGGCTTCATCAGCCGCGCCCACCTAGACCTCGCGCAGAAACTCATCGACATGCGGGAGCGTTTTGACCGCGTCATTCTCGACAAGAAGATCGAGAGCCGCGAGCGTTACATGAAAACGCTGCCCCGCCTCTGCCAGCAGGTGCGCAAGCAGGCGGAGGTCGTCGGCGAAATCTACCGGGACAACATCGCGGGGCACAAAAACCCCAGCGAAGCCTCGGTCCAGAAATTTCAGAAGGCCCTCTCGGCGCTGCAGAAACTTTATCCCAAGTTCTACTTCAAGCAGAAGGTGGTGGAGGATTTCGTCACCCTCGCCGACGAAAACCTGCGCGCGCTCCACACCCTCATGCACGAGCATGACAAGCATGCCAAGCAGCCCGATTCCAAGATCCGCAGGCACCTCGCGCAGCAGATCAAGGACATGAACCTGCGGAACTGGATGACCGCGGAGGAACTCGGGGAAAAGCATCGCGAGCTCCGCGAGTGGCACCGCAAGGCGCTCAAGGCCAAGACCGAGATGGTCGAGGCCAACCTGCGTCTGGTCATCTCCATCGCCAAGAAGTACACCAACCGCGGCCTCTCCTTCCTGGATCTCATCCAGGAGGGCAACATGGGCCTCATGAAGGCGGTGGAAAAATTCGAATACCGCCGCGGATACAAGTTCTCGACCTACGCCACGTGGTGGATTCGCCAGGCCATCACCCGCTCGATCGCCGATCAGGCCCGCACCATCCGCATTCCGGTGCACATGATTGAGACGATCAACAAGCTCATCCGCGTACAGAAGCAGCTTGTGCAGGAATACGGCCGCGAGCCCACCCCGGAGGAAATTTCCGAGGAAATCCAGCTTCCGGTCGAACGCGTCCGCGCCGTGCTCAAGATGGCCCAGCAGCCGATTTCACTGCAGGCGCCGGTGGGCGATTCCGACGACACCAGCTTCGGTGATTTCATCGAGGACAAGGGTGCGGAAAACCCCGCCGACCAGGCGGCGATCGTGCTTCTCAAGGACAAGATCAAGGACGTGCTCGACACGCTGACCGAACGCGAACGCCAGGTGCTCGAACAGCGCTTCGGACTCGTCGACGGCTACAGCCGCACCCTCGAGGAGGTGGGCCGCCAGTTCAAGGTCACCCGCGAACGCATCCGCCAGATCGAGGCCAAGGCCCTGCGCAAGATGCGCCACCCCACCCGCATCCGGCAGCTCGAAGGATTCCTCGAGCCGCAGGACTGGTAGGAAACTGCGGCCCGACGGAAAACCGGATCGGCCGGAGGAGGTTTCCGGGCGATCCCCGGCTCCGCCAGGGCCGCGGGAGGCGTCAGAGGGTCTTCAGCAGTTCCTCCGTCGTCGGAACATCCTTGATGATCTGGCTGCGCAGCGGGCCCACCCCGATGTAGCGGAGGTTCGGCAGCACGGCCGGACGGTTGTCGCCGTAGGCGACATCGATGATCGCCTTCATGACCTCCGCCACATACCGGCGCGCGGCGGCGGGCAGGTCGGCGAATTTCCGGATGCCGGAAAGGTCTTCGCTCCAGCCGGGAAGTTTCTTGTACACCGGCTTCAGCGTCCGGCGGAAGGCGTCGTCGCGGGGCACATGGCGCACCCGCGTGCCATCGGGCGCCTCATAGGCCACGCAGATGGCGAGTTCGCCCCCGGTCCAATCCCCGCCGTAGGAAAGCGCATCGAGTTTGTTGAGCACGATGTCCTGGTATCCGCCGTAGCGCAGGGCGTCGCCCTTTTCCACGGCGTCAAACCATCCGACCATGCGCTGGCGTCCGGTGGTCGAACCGAATTCAATGCGCCGCAGGGTGCGGCCCAGAGGGTGTTCGTCGGTGAGTTCGGTGAGAAAGACATGCGTACCCACCTTGGTGTCGTAGGCCTTGCAGCAACCGATGGTGTGTACGGGCTGCACGGGAATGCCCGCAGACTGGAAAAATTCCGGCGTGAAGGTGTGGGAGGCGGTGACATTCGGCGGGAAGCCGTGGCGTTTGTCGAGCCAGTAGGCCTGACCGAATTCCCCGATGATGCTGCGCCCTTCCTCGAGGTTCTGCAGCACGATCTCCCGCACGTCGGTGATGCAGGACAGCAGTTTCTGTCCGGCCTCCCAATAGGTGTCGATAAGGAGGTCGACGTTGAGCGTGAAGGGTTCGGGTCCGGCAAAGCGGGAAAAATCAAACTCCTCCGCCGGGAAAATGCCGGCCTGCAGGGTGTCCTGGTTGGCCCGCGTTTCGGCCTGGGTGAGCGTCGCAAAAAGCTCCGTCCAGCGCTCCGGACGAAGCTGGCAGACGTATTGGATCACCCGCACGGCCCGGTCGATGCGGTGGCGCAGTTTGCGGGCAAAGACGGCCTTGTCCGACCGGAAGTCGGCATAGGTGATCTGCATCTGGGTGATCTCGTCGGTGTAGGCCGGCGTGATTCCCCGTCCGGTGGAACCGCGGGGCTCCTCCCTGAGGATGTGCACGCGGTAATCCTCCCAGGCAAGATCCAGGAGACGGTGGGACAGGTCCGAAACCAGGGTGCGTTCATCGATGCGCAGGCGGCGAAGGGTTTCGTGACCATGCTGTTCGGCGTAGGCGATTTCCCAGAGGAATTTTCGGGGATCGGCCACCACGCCGCAGCCGATGAGCAGATGCGGCAGGGTGGCGTCCACCACGCCGCCCGGAATGAGGTTCAGCTTCACATTGCCGACGGAGTGGCCGGAGTTCGACCCCCCGTTGACCTTCATGACGGCCGCCACGGCGTCCGGATTCCCGGTGGACTCGCGCAGTTCGTCGATGATTTCAAGAATGAGGCGTCCCTTGCCTTCGTCCCCGGTGGAAATTCCGGTGTCGGCAATCAGGAGGCTGGAAAAAGGAGTGAGGGCCATGAAAAACGCAATGGGAATGGGTTGTGGAGCATGAAGGATGCGGAAGGCGGAGTCCAGTATTCAGGAATCCCCCCTTCCCCACTTGCTCCCGCTTCTGCACCTGCTCCCGTCTCACGGAATCCGGGCCGAAGAAGGAGCAAGGGCAGGTTTAAGGGTAAAAGGAGTTTCTCTACTCGCCTTCCGACTTGGCCGAAGCCTTCACGGTGATGACATCGTGCGAAGCCGCCTCCTTCTGGCCGGCCGGGCTCACCCGGATGTAGCGCGCATTTTTCTTCAGCGCCGCCAGATCCTTGGCGCCCAGATAGCCCATGCCGGACTGGATGCCGCCGATCAGTTCGCGCAGCACGACATCCAGCGGCCCCACCGATTCCTTGAGGGCTTCGATACCTTCTGGGGCGGCCTTGGACACGGCGTCCTTCTTGTCGTGACCGTAACGCGCCGCCGATCCCTCCTTCATGGCCTCGCGGCTGCCCATGCCCCGGTATTGTTTGTAGAGCTTGCCGTTGATTTCCATGATGCGGCCCGGTGCCTCGTCGCAGCCGGCGAGGAGTCCGCCGCAGATCAGGCCGTCCGCGAGGGTGAGCGCCTTCACCATGTCGCCGGACTTGGTGATGCCGCCGTCGGCGAGAACGGTGACACCGAACTTCGCCGCCGCCCGGGAGGCGACATAGAGGGCGGTCATCTGGGGAATGCCCACCCCGGCGACGATGCGCGTCGTGCAGATCGAGCCCGGACCTTGGCCGACCTTGATGCAATTGGCTCCGGCCTTGGCCAGGAACTCCACCCCTTCGGCGCTGGTGACATTGCCCGCGATGAGGGTCAGGTCCTTGAACTGCTCACGCAACAAGCGGACGCTGTCCCCCACCCCGCGCGAAAACCCATGCGCCGTGGAAACCGCCACGGCATCGACCCCCTCGTCGACCAGCCGGCCCACGTGGTTGACAATGCGGTCGGCGTCCAGCGAGCCGTCGGGTTTGCGGTGTGAGGCCACGGCGGCGCCGCAGACGAGACGGAACCGCGTGTCACGCGCCGGTTTCACAATGCGCGTCGCCTCCTCCTCGATCCGCTCGATGTCGCTGAGGGTGAAAAGTCCGCAGAGGCGGTCCTGGTCGTCCACAATGAGCAGCTTGCTGATGCCGATGTGCTCGGTGAAAAATTTGTCAGCCGTTTCGATGGGGTTCCGGCTGATGGCGCTCTCGGGCAGGGTGTAAACCGCCTCGCGGGGCGTCATCGCCTCGCGCACCAGGCGCTCGCGGTAGCGTTCCTTCACGCAGCTGCTGGAAAGCAGGCCCACGAGGTGGTTTTCTTCGTCGACGACGGGGAAGGTGCTGAAGCCGAAATTTTTCCGCGCGATGCGGTCCAGAACGTCGCCGATTTTCTGGTCGGCCATCACCTTGATCGGCTCGCGGATGAAGCCGTGGATGTGATTCTTGACGCGGGCGACCTCCTTCACCTGCGCCTCGTCGCTCATGTTGTAGTGGATGAGTCCGAGTCCGCCGTTGAGCGCCATGCGGATGGCCATCTTGGACTCGGTGACGGTGTCCATGTCGGCCGAAAGGATCGGAATCTGCAAATGCAGCGTCGGCGAGAGCGACGTCGCGAGATTGGCGTCCCGCGGCAGGATGTCGGAATACTGCGTGGCCAGCGAAATGTCGTCAAACGTGAGGCCGACCGGCAGATTGCGGGGGAAGAAGGTATCGGCGTCCGTGAAAAAGGCGGAGAGGTCTTCCATGGGCAACCTTCACCGAAGAATTGCCGGGAGCTCAAGCAGATTTTGCAGGAGGAATGACCAAAGATTTTCCCGCCTCCGGGAGGGGGGGGACCGCGCCCCTCCCCTTGCGCGGTCCGCGGAACCGGCGTTTTTTTCCTCATGTCCCGGATCTTTGATCACATCGACCTGCGCGTGCCGGACCTGGCCGCCGCGCGGAAATTTTACGACAGGCTTCTCCCGCGGCTCGGCTTCACGGTGGAACAAAAAATTCCCGGCTGGGTCAGCTACCATGCCCCCGGCGAGGGGCCGACGGAGTTTTTCGGCTTCATCGAATCGCGCGATTTCCGTCCCAACGAAAACCGCATCGCCTTCCGCGCCGATTCCAACGCCTCCGTGGACGCCTTCCCGCCCTTCCTCCGCGAAATCGGCGCAAAAAACATCGAGGGGCCCTGCTTCGAGGAGGAGGGTTATTATTACGCCATCTTCTTCGAGGATCCCTTCGGCAACCGTCTCGAGATCTGTCACCGGCTGCACAATTAACCTCCGGGCGGCTACCGGGGCGCGGAGGCCCTCCGGCAGGCGGCGCCGCTCCAATTCTCCTTGCCAGACGAACGATCAGACCCGATTCCGGAGGGATGGAATTCACGCATGTCACCGCAGTCGCCAAGGCCAACATCTATTTCGACGGCAAGGTCGTGTCCCACACCATCCTGCTGGCCGACGGCTCGAAGAAAACCCTGGGGGTCATTTTCCCGGGATCGTATCATTTCAACACCGACGCCGCGGAATTGATGGAAATCACCGATGGCACCTGCGAGGTCGTGCTCGACGGACAGACCGCCTCCACCCGTCATGAGACCAACGGCAGCTTCCGCGTGCCCGCCAAATCCGGTTTCACCATCACGGTGAGCGGCGCGCCCTGCCAGTATATCTGCTCGTTTCTGCCCTGAAAGGCGGCGGACGCCCGTTTCCCCTTCCCGCCCGGGGCGGGGCGGGTTAGTCTGAGGCTGTTCCCATGAAACTCTCCAAGCGCGGCGAATACGCCCTGCGCGCCCTCATTGATCTTGGCCTTGCCCGGGAAGCCGGGCGGGAGCTTCTTCAGGCCCGCGAGATCGTGGAGAAGGAGAACATTCCGGAACCGTTCCTCGAGCAGATTCTGGCCCAGTTGCGGGAGGCGGGGTACGTGGACGCGCGGCGCGGCAAATACGGCGGATATTTCCTCGCCCGCCCGCCGGAAACCATCGTCCTCGGCGCCGTCGTGCGCCTGATCGACGGCACCCTGGCTCCCATCGGCTGCGTGAGCCGCAGCGCCTACGAACGCTGCACCTGTCCGGACGAGGATCACTGCGGTCTGCGCATGCTCATGATGGATGTCCATAATGCCGTGGCCGAAATCATGGACCGGCACACCCTCGCCGACCTTGTCGGCATCACCGTCCGGAAAATCCGGCGGGACCGGCTTCCGCTGCCCTTCGCGCAAAAGCCGACCGCGTGACCCGCGCGCGGAATTTGACTTCTGCAAAATCAAAGTTTACTGATTTGGTAAACTTTCCCCCGTCATGAAATCCCTCACCGACCAGCAGATCTGCCATCAGTTTGAATCAGGCGCCCAGGACGTCGACAGCCTCATTGCGCCCCTGCGGCAGCTTGCCGAGGAATCGTCGTCCCTCATCCTTGGCTACGGCACGCCGCAGGCGGGGGTGCGGAAAAACATGATTCCGTATTTCCACATCTGCGGGACCGAACCGGTACAGGTGCCGATTCGCGCACTCATTCTCGGTGGTTGGGTGGGAACGGAAAGCATCACGCCCTATGCGGTGGCCCGCATGGTGGCGGCGCTGGAGGACCGGCTCCAACTGGTCAACGGCCTGGAAGTGACGGCGTATCCGGTGATCAATCTGGAGGCGCATCATGCCCGGGTGTTTCTCACCGAAAAACAACAGCTCCACGGCGTGGCCTGCTGGGAGGACTCGCCCTGCAGCCACATCAAGGTGCTGGAAAACGAGCTGCGCCGCTACGAATACGACCTCATCATCGTGCTGCGCGAACACGTGCGTTCGCATGACGCCGACGTCGAGGCCTGGCTCGCGGAGGACGAGCAGAAGGCGGTGCTTTCGGACTGTCTGGCGCGCCATGCCGCGGTGAGTTCGAATTTCCGCTGGCGGGTCAATCCGGTGCGGCCCACCTATGCGCGTGCCCTCACCCCGATTCCCCAGGCCAACCGTCAGCCGGCGGAAATTGTCATCGGTCTGCCGGGCGCCCTGCCGCCTAAGGCCCAGGCGCAGGAGGCCCTGATGCTGGCGCTGACCCTTTGTCATGCCGCGCGTCAGGGACGGGAAGAGGGATTGATGTAAGGGACGTCTCTCCGCCGCCGTCCGCGCGGCGAAGGCGAAGCCCCGGCCGGGAATTTTTCCGAGGATTTTCCGACGGCAAAAAGTTCGCCCTCCGCGTGATCTTCGGCCTATGGTGCCGGCCTCGTGAGCACCGGGGATCCTTCCGTTTCACCTTCCTTTGCCAGCGCGGCGCGCTTCTGGCTGAAGCTTGGATTCTTGAGTTTTGGCGGGCCCACCGGGCAGATCGCCATCATGCATTCGGAGCTGGTGGAAAAGCGGCGGTGGATCGGCGAGGAGCGGTTTCTGCATGCCCTGAACTTCTGCATGCTCCTGCCGGGACCGGAGGCCCAGCAGCTGGCCACCTATGTGGGCTGGGTACTGCACGGCACCTGGGGCGGCGTGGTGGCGGGTGCGTTGTTCGTTCTGCCGGGTGCGCTGCTTCTCTGGGCCCTGAGCTGGCTGGCCATGGCGGGCGGGGATCTGCCGGCCGTCCGGGCGATCTTCCACGGCCTGCAGCCCGCGGTCATCGCCATCGTCGCGGTCGCCCTTTTGCGCATCGGCGGCAGGGCCCTGAAACGTCCGCTGCACTGGCTGATCGCGGCGGCGTCCTTCGTGGCGATCTTTCTTCTCCATGTTCCCTTTGTCGCCATTGTGGCCGGCGCGGCCGCCCTCGGGTTCCTCGTCGGACGCCTGGCTCCGAAGTTTCTGATCCCGGCATCCGTTGCGAACGCCCCGGATCCGGCCTCCCTGGTCGGAAAACAGAACACCCGGCGTGTGGTTTGCTGCTGTCTTGCCCTGTGGTTTCTGCCTCCGGCGCTGGTCGCGCTCTTCTGCGGGACGGGAGACATCCTCTTCCGGCAGGCCCTGTTCTTCAGCAAGGCGGCGTTGGTCACCTTCGGCGGAGCCTATGCCGTACTGCCCTATGTCGCCCAGCAGGCGGTGGAAAAGTTCGCCTGGCTTTCGACCGGGGAAATGATGAGCGGACTGGCCCTGGCGGAAACGACTCCCGGACCGCTCATCCTCGTGCTGCAATTTGTCGGTTTCGCCGGCGCCTGGCATCACCCGGGCTCCCTGCCGCCCCTGCTGGCGGGAACCCTTGGGGCGGCGATGACCACATGGTGCACCTTCCTGCCGAGCTTTCTGTTTGTCCTGGCCGGCGCCCCCCACGTTGAACGGCTCCGGAGCATCCGCCCCCTGTCGGCCGCCCTTTCCGCCATCACGGCCGCGGTGGTGGGAGTGGTGCTGAACCTGGCCGTCTGGTTTGCCCTTCACGCCCTCCGTCCCCCGGGCGGAGGGTGGGACGGCTTTGTCCTCGTCGGGGCCGTGCTTCTTTTCCTCGCGCACGGAAAGGCCCGCTGGGGCATTCCCGTCGTCGTGGGCGCGGGAGCCGCGGCCGGACTGATCTGGTCATGGCTTCCGGGATTTTGACGGACGCCCCCCGCAAACGGACTGCGTTCTAGGCTGGTCACTGCGCGGCGCGCTGCGGTAAACCCAGACGCTCGATTCCATGCCGCACGACATTTCCCTCATCTCAACCATCGCCGTGGGTTTTGCCCTGGCCTTCGTTTTCGGCACCATCGCGAACTGGTTCCGGCTTCCCCCGCTGGTCGGTTACCTTGTTGCCGGCGTGGCCATCGGGCCATTCACGCCCGGGTTTGTCGCAGACAGCGCCATGGCGTCCCAACTGGCCGAAATCGGCGTGATGCTCCTGATGTTTGGCGTCGGACTGCATTTTTCGGTGCGCGATCTTCTGGCCGTCCGACGGATTGCCATTCCCGGCGCCGCGGCGCAGATCCTCATTGCCACCGCGGTGGGCGCGGCGCTGGCCATGACCTGGGGCTGGCGCTTTGGGGAAGGACTCATTCTCGGCCTGAGCCTCTCGGTGGCCAGCACGGTGGTCCTGCTGAAGGCCCTGGAGGAACGCAATGGCGTGCAGACGCCCAACGGCCGCATCGCCGTCGGCTGGCTCATTGTGGAGGATCTGGCCATGGTGCTTGCCCTCGTCCTGGTTCCCGCCTTCGCCCCCGCCCTGGGCGGACACGTCGAAGGCGACGGGCACGGGGCCTCTTCGGGCAATCTGTTCGTCACCCTCGCCATCACGCTGATCAAGGTCTCCGCCTTTGTGGCCATCGCCCTGCTCATCGGGCCGAGGGTGATGCCGTGGATTCTCCGCCAGGTGGCCCGCACCGGCTCGCGCGAACTCTTCACCCTCTGCGTGCTGGCGGTGGCGCTCGGCATCGCCTACGGCTCGGCGAAACTCTTCGGCGTCTCCTTTGCACTGGGCGCGTTCTTTGCCGGCATGGTCCTGAACGAATCCGACCTCAGCCACAAGGCCGCCACCAACTCGCTTCCGCTGCAGGACGCCTTTGCCGTGTTGTTTTTTGTGTCGGTCGGCATGATTTTCGACCCCAGCGTGATCGTGCGCGAGCCGATGATGGTCGCCGGCGTGCTGGCTCTCATCATGGTGGGCAAGGCGGTGATCTCGCTCTGTCTCGTGCTGGGGCTGGGTTATCCGGCCGGCACCGCGCTGGTCGTCTCCGCCGCACTGGCGCAGGTCGGCGAATTTTCCTTCATCCTGGCCGGTCTCGGCATGGAATACGGCATCCTGCCCAAGGAGGGGCTGAATCTGATCCTCGCCGGCGCCCTGCTTTCCATCACCCTGAATCCCCTCGCCTTCGGCATCGCCGACCGCCTGTGCCGGTGGATCGACAAAAATCCCAAACTCCACCGTGCGCTGGAGGAAAACCGCGCCAAGAAATTCGCCGCACTCCAGGCCGAACTCGACGCGGCCCGCAAATACGCCGAGGAAAAAAGCGCCGCGCACAAAACCTTTTCGCCCGAGGAACTGGTCGATCGCTTCCCGCTCTTTGCCGGACTCACCCCCGAACAGCGCGAGGTGCTGGTTCTGCATTTTGAACCGCGCGAAGCGCAGCCCGGCGAACGGATCATCCGCAAGGGCGACGCGGCGGACGCCGTCTATTTCATCTCCAGCGGGGAGGTCGAGGTGGACGTCTCGGGACGTCGCATCAAACTGGGTCCGGGCGATTTCTTCGGCGAAATGGCCATCATCAGCGGACAGCCGCGCTCGGCGGATGTGACCGCACTCGACTACAGCAAGTTCGCCACCCTCACCCAGCGCGACTTCCGGAAATTCCTGCAACGGTATCCGCAGATTTGCGAGCAGATCGCGGAACTCGCGCGTCAGCGCGGGGAAATGAACCGCCAGTTCCTCGAGGAGGCTTCCGCCGCGGAAACGACCGCGGCTTGAGGCCGCGCGAAGTCCGCCGTTTTCAGCGCTTCACAATCACCGGCGTGCCGAGATCGACCGCATGATAAAAACGGCGGGCCTGTCGTTCCGGCAGCCGCACGCAGCCGGCGGAGGCCGGATAGCCGGGCACCACGCCGGCATGCAGTCCGTAGGGTCCGTGAAAACGGAGAAAATAGAACATGGGGGCGCCGTCAAAGGTGGCCCCGGGCGGCTTCGGCATCTTGCGCACATCCACGCCCCGTTTCACCACGCGGCCGTTGCGGACGTAGTTTCCGTAAAGGTTGGAGCGATGACGGGCGTCCTTTTGGATGACCTTGTAGCGTCCCGGCGGGGTGTCGTTGCCCTCGCGGCCGGTCGAAACCCGGCTGACCCCGATGACCGTGTCGCCGCGGTACAACGTCGCGGTCTGCCGGCTCAGATCGACCTCGATCTTTTTGTCCCGCCGTCCGGTGTCGACATAACGGCTCACCCACCGGTCGGCCGTGTCAAATGCCAGGCCGGCTTCCGGCACGGCGGAGCACCCGGTGAGGCCCAGCAGAATCGTTCCGCCGAGCGCCAGAAATCCCCGGCGGAGCGCCCTCCCCTTCACGGCGGGCCCGTCCTCCGTTCTCAAGCCAGACGACACCGGATCGGATTCCGCCGTCACCTCAGACCGCCCGGACCCTCGAGCCGTAATACTCGAAGCTGTCGGTCAGCGCCCGCCAGCTCGCATCGATGATGTTGTCGGAAACCCCCACGGTGCCCCAGGAGTCGTGTCCGTCCGTCGAAACGATCAGCACGCGCGTGCGGGCGGCCGTGCCGCGGGCTCCGTCGACGATGCGAACCTTGTAATCGCTCAGGCGCACCTGATCGATCCAGGAATAAAACGGACGCATCGCCTTGCGCAGGGCGGCGTCGAGGGCGTTGACCGGACCGTCCCCCTCCGCGACGGTGTATTCGGGAACGCCGTCCACCAGCAGCTTCACGGTCGCCTCGCAGGGATCCGATCCGTCACGACCGCTGTAGCGGTAGTGGCAATGGTATTCCTTGAGTTCGAAAAGCGGACGATATTGTCCGAGCGCCCGGCGCACGAGGAGCTCAAAGGAACCCTCCGCGGCCTCGTATTCATACCCCTCGGCCTCGGCCTCCTTGACCTGGCGGAGAATGGCGGCGACCTCCGGCGAACCTTTTTCCAGCTCAAATCCCAGCGCCCTGGCGCGCATGAGGATGTTGCTCTGGCCGGACATGTCGGAAATGACGATGGTCTGGCGGTTGCCGACGAGGGTGGGATCGATGTGTTCGTAAGTGCGGGCGAGCTTCTGCACCGCGTGCACGTGCAGACCGCCCTTGTGCGTGAAGGCCGCCGAACCGACGTAGGGCGCGCGGATGTCGCGCGGCACGTTGGCCAGTTCGTCCACGAAGGCGGACAGGTCGTGCAAACCGGTGAGATCGGGCACGACGGGCAGGCCCACCTTGAGCTGCAGGGTCGGAATCACCGTGGTGAGATTGCAATTGCCCACCCGTTCGCCGTAGCCGTTGATGGTGCCCTGCACCTGCGAGGCGCCGGCCTGGATGGCGGCCAGGGCGTTGGCCACGCCGAGTCCGCTGTCGTTGTGCGTGTGAATGCCGACGGCCCGCCCCAGATGCGCGATGGCGCGGGTGGTCACCTGGGCGACAAAATCCGGCAGCGATCCCCCGTTGGTGTCACAGAGCACGACAAGATCCGCCCCGGCGTCGGTGGCGGCCTTGATCGTCGCGAGCGAGTAGGCCTCGTCCTCGCGGAAGCTGTCGAAGAAATGCTCGGCGTCGTAAATCACTTCCCGGCCATGCTTCTTGAGATAACGGACGGTGTCGGAAATCATCGCCAGATTTTCCTCGAGCGACACGTTGAACACCTCCGTCACATGCAGCGGCCAGGTTTTTCCCACGATGGTCACGACCGGGGTCTTCGCATCGAGAAGCATCTGAACCTGGGGATCCTCCTCGACCTTCATGCGTCCGCGCCGGGTCATGCCGAAGGCGGAAATTTTCGCATATTTCCACGTCCGCTTCGCCGCCTCCTCAAAAAACGCGGCGTCCTTCGGATTCGAACCCGGCCATCCCCCCTCGATATAGTCAATGCCGAAGGCGTCCAACTTCTCGGCGACACGAATCTTGTCGAGCACCGAAAAGGAGATGCCGGTACCCTGCGTGCCATCACGCAACGTCGTGTCGTAGAGAGTGACTTTCTTCATGGGAAAAAGGGAAAAATCTACGAGGGATTTTATCCGGGATCAAGTGCGGCGAAGGTCCGCCGGTTTTCGGCTCCGTGAAGAAACGGGAGGGACACCCGGCCGGTCCTCCATCCGTTGGAGTTCACGCTTCGGCGTGTTCCTTCCGTTTCCGCCTCTCCCGTTCGGTGGAAAAGGACCGCGAAATCTCCGCCGACTTCCGCCTTGTTCCGGCCGACAGCTGCTGTTTACTACCCCAATGCAAATCACCGAACGCAAGGAAGGCCCGCTTCTTGTCCTCGCTCTGGAAGGACGCCTCGACCACGCCGGCGCCGGAATCTTTCAGGAGTGCGCCTTGAAACACATCACGAATGGCGTGCGCTCCTTGGTCGTCGATTTCGGCGGCACGGACTTTGTGGCCAGCACGGGGATTCGCGCCGTCATGCTCCCGGCCCAGGAAATGTCCCGCGCGGGCGGACGGTTTGCCCTCGCCAATCTCAGCCCCCAGCTGACCCGTCTGTTTGAGGTTGCGGGACTTCTCCAGGTCTTCAAGGTGTATCGCACCGTGGAGGAAGCCGCCGCCGATGGGACGTGGAATTAAGCTGCGCGGTCACGTCCCCCGTCCGTCTGCTGGCCGGATCCGCCTGAAGGCGGTCTTCCGGCGCGGGCTTTTCGCCGCGGCTCTGCTCGGAGCGCTCACCGGGGCGCCGGCCCAGAAGATCGACGGTTCCGTCAAACAACTCATTGTCTCCGTCGCCCCGTCGTGGACTTCCTCCTCGGGAAAACTCCAGCTCTTCGAGCGGGACGGCAAAACATGGCGCGCGGCGGCCCCGCCGGTCCGTGTCCTCTATGGCCGCAACGGCCTCGCCTGGGGCCGCGGGGTGTTGCAGGGTGAGAATGGCCCCCAAAAGGTGGAGCGGGACAAGCGCGCGCCGGCCGGTGTCTTTGCCCTCGGCAAGATCTACACCTATGACACCGCCCTGCCGGACGGAGCCGACTATCCGTTCCACACCATCACGGAACGTGATGCGTGGATCGACGACCCGACCCTGCCGGAATACAACCGGCATGTCATCATCGACCCGCGCAATCCCCCGCCCTGGTTTGAGAAGCAACGGATGCGACTCAACGACCCTCCGCACCGCTGGCTGGTGGAGATCCGGCACAATGCCGATCCGCCGGTGCCCGGCGCCGGCAGCGCGATTTTTTTCCACATTCAGCGCGGACCCGACCGGCCCTCGGCGGGCTGCACGGTGATGAGTCAATCGTCCATCATCCAGCTCATCCGCTGGCTGCGCGCATCGGCCAGGCCGCATTACGTGCTGCTCCCCGCGGATGAATACCGTGCCCGCTGGAAGGTCTGGGGCCTGCCCTCCCCGGAAGAGGCGGCCGCGTTGTTTTAGTCCCCGCGGCCTCCCCAGCCTACTGAGGCTCCCCGCCTTCCAACAGTCGGATCAACCGGGGATACACCCTGTCGACCTGCTGGTTGACCTGACGCGGATCGATAAAATCGTGCGGCACGTTTTCCTCTTTCGGAAATTGATACGTCACGACCGCCCCGGGTTTCCGCATCTTCCAGGCCGAGACCAGACGTTCGGTAAAGGCATTGCTGACGGCCGCATCGGCGGCGGTTGTCACGACGACAATCGCACCGCAGACGGGTTCCCGCCGCCGGGCCTCGTCATACACCTCGGAACCCAGGCACATCGTTTCGCCGATCACCCGCGTCGGAAAACGCGGATAAACAAACGGCGGCCGCGGCATTTCGGCCCGCCGGCGGGCGTCCCACCAGAAAAACATGTTCGGCAGGCGCAGGAGGAGACGCTCAAGCGGTCGGGCCGCCCACAGGGGAAGCCCCGCCGGGGCCAGGAACGGGGAAAGAATCACGGCGCGGTCGAGGTCGGGCCGGTTTTGGGCCAGCCAGGCGCAGGCGGTTCCGTTGAGCGAGAGACCGGCCGCGGTGACATTTCCCCCCAACCCGCGCGCGAGATCCACCGCACGGTTGGCGGTGTCCAGCACGTCACCCGCCGTCAGGCGCGCCCAGTCCCCGGTCATCGGGTTCCGGTCGCCGTGATACGGCAGCCGGGGAATCAGCACGTTGTGACCGCGTTGAAAGAGCTCCTGTCCCAACTGCAAGAACTGCCCCGGATGATTCGACAGTCCGTGCATCAGAACGAACACACGCTCCGTGGGACGGCCGTGGTCGAGCAGGATGGTGCGGGCCTCCTCCGCGATGTTGCCGGGAGTCGACGCGATCTCGCGGCGGATTTCCCGAACCGCCGCGGCAAAGTCGGATGGCTGGTCTGGCGGAGCGTGCATGAGGGGCGAACGCTGAAGCGGAATCAACACCAAACCTCCCACGAGAAGGAGGGAAACGCCCAGCAAAATGAACGCCGCGGCCGCCATCCGTTTTCGGCGACCGGACAAGTCACTCACCCCGGTAGATGCACCGGGCGGTCGGCGTCTCATGAAGAACAAGCTCCGCCAGACCGGGCAGCTTCGGCGAAAGTTGTTCCCAGAACCAGGCGGCCATCATTTCGATGGTGGGATTTTCCAGTCCGGGAACCTCGTTGAGATACTTGTGGTCGAGCAGCTCGAGAAGCGGCTCCATGGCCTGGCTGATCAGGGCGTGATCGTAGACCCAGCCGGTTTCCGGATTCACCTCCCCCTCGACGATCACCTCCAGCTTGAAACTGTGACCGTGCATGTTGCGGCATTTGTGGCCGGCGGGCACCTTGGGAAGCGTTTGCGCGGATTCGAAGAAAAAATCTTTGGCAAGGCGGGCTTTCACAGCGGTCAGTTTGCCGCAGCGCTCCGCACAGTCGAGCGAAAGCTTGGGAATTTTCCCGCCTCCCCGCGGGTCTTCACACCCCGCGCGCCCGGGGCTCCCAGATGAACTTGTGCATCTGGAGCTGGAAACGCGCCGGGAGCCGATCCTCCAGCATCCATTCCACGATCTGACGCGGTTCGATCTTGCCAAAAACCGGACTCAGCAACACCGCCCGCACCCGATCCCCCAGCTCGTGGGTCCGAATCTGTTCGCGCGCCCACTCGTAGTCCTCCCGCGAACCCAGGACGAACTTCACCTCGTCCCGTTTGGTGAGATGCGTGATGTTGGAAAAAAGATTGCGCGCGACCTCGCCGCTGGAGGGCGTCTTGAGGTCCATGATGCGATGAACCCGGGGATCGATGCCCGAGATGTCGTGCGCCCCGCTGGTTTCGATGAGCACGGTCCGCCCCGCGTCACAGAGCGCCGTCATGAGCGGCAGAACATTCTTCTGCAGGAGCGGCTCGCCGCCGGTGACCTCCACCAGCGGACAGCCGTAGGCCATCAGGGCGTCGAACACTTCCGCCACGGCGCGCTTCCGTCCCTCATAAAAGGCGTACTCCGTGTCGCAGTAGGTGCAGCGCAGATCGCAGGCGGTCAATCGGAGAAAAACACACGGCAACCCCGCCCACGTGCTCTCCCCCTGCACGGAGAGGTAGATTTCGTTGACTTTCAAATTGCCCGTCAGGGCCGGTTGCTGCGTCTGTTCCATCAGGCGAAATCCGCACCATAAGGGCGAAATTCCCACTTTGCCACCGCGAAGAACACTCTCCCGGCTTGAGTTTTCCCGGGCGTCCTGTCAGGCATACGTGGCGTCCATGCCGGTCCACATCACCCATCGAATTTCCAGGATTCCCCGCATCGTCGTCCCCGGGAAATTCGGTTCCCGGCCCCTCGTCCGCTGGGGACTCCCGCTTGTGGGGCTGGTCCTGCTCTGTTCCTGTTCGTCCGTGCCAAGGACGGAAACCGTCCCGCCCCAGCCGGCGCCGGCTTCCGCCCCCGGGGCGGACAAAAACAAAGTGGACAGGCGCAAGAGCATCCCGGTTCGCCCGACCCGCTCCGCATCCGTTTCTCCCGTCGTCCCCGCCGCCCGGGTCACCCCCTCCACCCCGACCCCTCCCCGTCTCTCCGCGGAAACCCCGCCGGCGCCGCCTTCCCGGGCGGAACAAATCCGCCGGTTGGTGCGGACCGGGGTTCTCGTGGAGGCGGACCGCGATTCGCTGGTGTTCAGCACCTCGCGGACAATCCAGACCGCCCCGGGGGGACTCTTTGAGGACGCCATCGTGCTCAACCGTCTGCGGGGCCAATTGAAAAAGATCCCCGGACTTCCCGAATCCGTGGCGGGCACGGCCACCGTCCAAGGCGCCCGCGCCCACCTTCGGATCGACACCAACCTTTCCGCCGAACTGGCCGCCCGCGCCATCGAGGCCGCCCTCAGCACCGACGGCGTCGAAGTCGTGCAGGTATCCTCCTCCCCGGCCGCCCGGCTGTAAAACCACCCCGCCTTTCCGAAAGCCCCGGTTCGTCGCCATTTTCGCCAGCACGCGAACAGAGCCGCCGTTTTTCCATATTCTCTCATTCGCATGCCTGCATTCAAAACAGACAAATCCTCTTCTTCTCAGTACTTGACGCTATTCATTCATACGCGATCATGACGCCATGGCAGCACAAACCCTTGGTATGCGCATTCGCGAACTGCGTCAGGCCCGCGGCTATTCCATGCGGGAGCTGACCACCCGGGCGAAGTTGAAATCGGTGGCGTTCATCGCCGACCTCGAGCGGGGTTACCGCAATCCTTCCCCCGAGGTTCTGGCCAATCTGGCCGCCGGTCTTGGGGTGCCGTTGGAGGAGTTGCGGGCCTATGACCGCCGGGCGCCTTTGCATGAGATTGCCGCGCTGACGGAAAAGGATCCCGCCTGGGCGCCGGTTTTCCGGGCGATTGTCGATGCGGCGAATGCCGGCAAGCTGACTCCGAAAAAGCTGCAGAAGCTGCTGGAGACGCCCGCCAATCCGGAGCCCGTCACCCAGCCTCTTTTCAATCTCTAGGGGGGCGCGACGGCGCCGATCGGTCGTCGTCCGCTGTTCGGATCACCCTCCCCAGACCAACCGGCTGAGGGCGTGAAGGGTCAGTCCCACCAACCCGCCCACCACGGTGCCGTTGATGCGGATAAACTGGAGGTCGTTTCCGACCTGGCTCTCCAGTTTTTCGGCCACTTCGCGGGCGTCCCACGCCTCGACGGTTTCCCGGATCAGGTTGCCAAACTCGTGACCGTGGGCGTTCACCAGACCGGTGACGGCATTTTCGATCCAGCGGTCGAGCCGCCCGCGAAATGCTTCGTCCTCCTCCAGCGCGGTGCCGACCTGTCGGAACGTGGCGGTGAGTTGCCGCCGGATGCGGGAATCGTCCAGCGCCAGATCGGCAAGCAGCTCCGTTTTGAGGGCGGACCAGAGGGCGTCCAGCGAGGACAGGAGCGTCGGATTGGCGAGAAAACCTTCCTTGAACTGCTCGGCCCGGGCGGCCATTTCCGGCGAGTTCCGAAGCTGGGCGACAAAATCCTCCAGGCGTTCCTCGAACTGGGCGCGCACCACATGGCACGGGTCGGCCAGGATGTCATCGAGGGTGCCCTGCACCTTTTCGACGATCTTGCCGGCCAGGCTGCGGCAGACGGCGATCTTGATTTCGGCCACGCCGGGAAAGTCGGGAATGACCGCCAGTTCCTCGGCGATCTTTGCGGTGATAAACGGTTTGTTCTGCCCGACGGAGTGCCGGGCGATGCGCAGGGCGTGGTCCAGGATTTCTTGGTCGCGCCCGTTTTCGGACAGGATGCCGAGCAGCCGGCCGGTCAGCGGCGCCAGCGGAACCCGACGGATCTGCGTCACCGCCTGCTCGCGCAAAAAATTCCGCATGCCCTGTTCGTCGAGGGCGTCGATCAGCCCGGGAAGTCCGGCCGTAAACCTTCGGGCCAGTCCGTCCGCATTCGCCTCGCCGGCCAGCCAGGCGGCCAGGCGGCGGGAAAGGTCCGCCCGGCGGACGCGTTCGAGGATTTTGTCCGCGGTGAGAAAATTGTTCTGCACGAAGGCGGCGAGGTTTCGGGCGATCTCGTTTTTCCGGCGGGGAACGATCGCGGTATGCGGAATGGGCAGGCCGAGCGGATGACGGAACAACGCCACCACCGCAAACCAGTCGGCGAGCGCGCCCACCATGGCGGCCTCGCAGAAGGCGCGCACCCAGGACAGGACCGGAACCGTCGCCTCAAAACTGCGGGCCACCGCAAAACCGAAGGCCATGAGGGCAAGCAGGCCGGTGGCCAGAGTGCGGGTGCGGGGTGCGGGCATGTTGGTGGTTGTGTCGGGTAAAGAAGCGATGATACCACGACGGAAATGCCAAGCGCCAATTCCCGCCATCCGTCCGTTGAACCCTCCGCGCCGTCCCTGCGTCGCGGTGCGGGGCGGGGTTCGTATTCCGCGGGGGCGGAGCATGGCCTCCCGAAAAAAAACCGGCCGCCGGGACGTCCCCGGCCCGCGGGGAGTGTGTCCGACCGTCATGCTTCGTGAACTGCGCCTCCGGGATTTTCGCTGCTTTGAGCAGAAGGAATTCCGCCCCTCGCCCGGGCTGAATTTCCTCATCGGCCCCAACGCCCAGGGAAAGACCTCGCTGCTCGAGGCGGCCTGCGTGTTGCTGCGGTTGCAGTCCCCGCGCACCAACTCGCTGGGCGACGCGGTGCGTTTCGACCAGCCGGGGTTCGGGCTTGACGGCTACTGGAACGGGCGTCACCTGCACGTGAAATACGCCGGCGCCCTCAAGGCGTTCGCCCTGGATTCCAAACCGCAGTCGCGCTCCGCCGACTATCTGGCGGTGGCGCGGGTGGCGTGGATTTCCAATGACGACCTGCAGCTGGTCCGCGGGGGCGGTTCCCAACGCCGGCGGTACCTGGATTTCCTCGGCGCGCAGGTCGTGCCCGAGTATCTCCGGAATCTGCGGACCTACGAGCGCGCGCTGCGCTCGCGGAATGCACTCCTGAAAAACAACCGTCCGCGCCGCGAAATCGCCTCCTTCGACGGCCCGCTCATCGAGTCGGGCCGGAAACTGCTGGCCGCCCGGGCGGAGCTCTGCGAAACCCTGCGCCCCCTGGTCACCGCCGCCGCCCGGCAGATCTCCGGCCGCAATGAAACCCTGGAAATCGCCTACCGTCCGGGCAGTCCGCCGGATTTCGCCGCAGCGCTTGAGGAAACCCGGGAGGAGGAAATGCGCCTGCGCTCGACGGTGACCGGTCCCCACCGCGACGATGTCGAAATCACCCTCGAATCCCGCAGGGCCGCGAGTTTCGCCTCCGAAGGACAGCAGCGCACCATCGCCCTGGCGCTCAAACTCGCGCAAGCCCGCGCGCTGGAAGCCGCCGCCGGCACCCCGCCCCTTTACCTGATCGACGACGTCTTCGGCGAACTCGACGGTCTGCGCCGCAACAACCTCCTCGCCGCCCTGCCGCCCTCCGCCCAGAAACTCATCACCACAACCTCCCTCGACTGGCTGGAAACGCCCCAGGACGCCGTGCGGCACGAATTGGGAAAACGGTAACCGCCCCCCTCCCCGTGCACTCCGGTGGGGTCGGCTCATTGGGGGACGATACCCAATCGCCTTCCGGACCGGCAAAATTTTGCGGGCCAACCTCCCCGGGGGGGATTTTTCCCAAAAACGGCATAACCCCCTGCAAATCCGGAACCTCCGGACGGACGCGCCTTCGTCCCCCCGGCCGGCCGGCTCCGGCCCGGACCGACTTCTCCTTGCACCGAAAGGGAAAGCCGCTAAAGCACACCCATGACCGACACCGAGGCGTTTGTTGCGCTGAACATGCTGCCGCGCATTGGCCCGGTGCGGGTGCGCCATCTGCTTCGGTCCTTCGGATCGCCCCAGGCCGCCCTCTCGGCAAAGGCCTCCGACCTGCGTCAGGTGCAGGGACTCAGCGCCGACGCCATCGATTCCCTTCTCAACTGGCGGAAGCACGCCGATCCGGCGGCGGAAATGGACCGCGCGGCCGCCTTGGGGGCCGGCATCATCACCCCCGCCGATCCGGAATACCCCCCGCTGCTCGCGGAAATTCACGATCCGCCCATCGTTCTCTACGTGCGGGGGGAACTGCCCCGGACCACCGCCATCGGAGTGGTCGGCACCCGGAAACCGTCCCACTACGCCCTGGAGTGTGCCAAAAAACTGTCCTACCAGCTCGCCTACGCCGGTCTGACCGTGGTCAGCGGCCTCGCGCGGGGCATCGACACCGCCGCCCACCAAGCGGCGCTGGCCGCCAGGGGAAAAACCATCGCCGTGCTGGGAAGCGGACTCGCCCGGCTTTATCCGCCGGAAAACGCGGAGCTGGCGGACCGGATCGCCGCGGACGGCGGGGCCGTCGTTTCGGAATTTCCCATCGAAACCCAGGCCGACCGGCAGACCTTCCCCATGCGCAACCGGATCATCACCGGCCTCTCCTCGGGGCTCCTCGTCGTGGAAGCCGGCGTCACCAGCGGCTCGCTGATCAGCGCCACCCAGGCGGGGGAGCAGGGACGCTCCCTTTATGCCGTTCCCGGACGAATCGACCACCCCCAGGCCCTGGGCTCCAACCGCCTCATCCAACAGGGCGCCAAGCTGGTTTTGAGCGCCCAAGACATCCTCGACGACCTCGGATTGCTCTTTCCCAATCCGCCGTCCCTGGCCCCCCGTCCCCCGGTTCCGGGGCTCAGTCCCATCGAGGAGGCGGTGCGCAATGCCATCGGGGAGGACGAGACCCCCATGGACGACATCATCGCCAAATGCGGGTTGCCAACCCCCCAGGTCTCTTCTACGTTGCTCGCCCTTGAAATGCGGAAGCTCGTCAAACAACTGCCGGGCGGACGCTTTCTAAAGATCCAGTAACCCATGTCCAAAGCCCTCGTCATCGCCGAAAAGCCCAGTGTCGCCGCCGACCTTGCCCGGGTGCTCGGCAAGGTGCCCAAGCAAGGCGACTTCTACGAAAACGACGAGTATGTGATCACCTCGGCGATCGGCCACCTGGTCGAGCTCTGCCTGCCGGGGGAAATGGACAAGAAGCGCGGCAAGTGGAGTTTTGCCAACCTGCCGATTATTCCGCCGAAGTTCGAACTCAAGCCGATCGAAAAAACCGAGGCCCGGTTCAAGCTGATCAAGCGCCTGCTCAAGCGCGCGGACATTTCCGAGGTCATCAACGCCTGTGACGCCGGACGCGAGGGCGAACTCATTTTCCACTACCTGGTCACCCTGGCGGGGAACAAAAAGCCGGTGCGCCGCCTCTGGCTGCAGAGTATGACCCCCGAGGCCATCCGCGCGGCCTTCCAGGAGCTGCGGGACGGCTCCGAAATGATCCCGCTCACCGACGCCGCCGTCTGCCGCAGTGAAAGCGACTGGCTGGTGGGCATCAACGGCACGCGCGCCATGACCGCCTTCAACTCCAAGGGCGGCGGGTTCCAACTCACCCCCGTGGGCCGCGTGCAGACCCCCACCCTGGCCATCCTCGCCGAGCGGGAAACCCGGATCCGGAATTTCAAACCGCGCACCTACTTCGAGGTGTTCGGCGATTTCGCGGTCGAAGCCGGTTCCTATCGGGGCCGCTGGTTTGACGAGGCCTTCAAGAAAGGCGCCGACGAGGACGCGCGCGCCGAGCGGCTCTGGGACAGGGACCGGGCCGAGGCCATCGTGGCCAGATGCGCCGGCAAACCCGGCACGATCGAGGAGGAAAAAAAGCCCGCCACGCAGATCGCCCCGCTGCTTTACGACCTCACCACCCTCCAGCGGGAGGCCAACTCGCGCTACTCGCTCAGCGCCCGTCGCACCCTCCAGATTGTCCAGGCGCTTTACGAAAAGCACAAGGTACTCACCTATCCGCGAACCGACTCGCGGTATCTGCCGGAGGACTACGTCGGCAACGTCAAGGCGGTCTTCACGAAGTTCGACGACCCCGGCCTCGCCGAACACGCCCGCAAGGCGCTCGCGGCGGGCTGGGTAAAACCGAACAAGCGGATTTTCAACGACGCCAAGGTCAGCGATCACCACGCCATCATCCCGACGGGGGTCTCGCCCAAGAACCTCGATGAATTCGAGCTGAAAATCTACGACATGGTGGCCCGGCGGTTCGTGGCGGTCTTTTATCCCGCCGCGCAGTTTGAAATCACCACGCGCATCACCCGCGTCGAAGGGGAGGCCTTCAAGAGCGAAGGCAAGATCATCGTGGATCCGGGCTGGCTGGCCGTTTACGGACGGCAGGCCGCGTCCGACGACGAACAGACGCTTTGCGCGGTCCGCGCCGGGGAAACCGCCCGGACGACCAACGTCGAGATCAAGGAAAACCAGACCAAACCGCCCGCCCGCTTCACGGAAGCCACCCTGCTCTCCGCCATGGAGGGAGCCGGCAAGCTGGTCGACGACGAGGAACTGCGCGAGGCAATGAGCCAGCGCGGACTCGGCACCCCGGCCACGCGCGCGCAGATCATCGAAGGACTTCTTCTCGACGGCTACCTCAGCCGTCAGGGGCGCGAGCTCATTGTCACCCAGAAGGGGCTCTCCCTGATCAACCTGCTCCGCGGCATCGGCATCCAGGCCCTCACCTCGCCGGAAATGACCGGCGAGTGGGAATTCAAGCTCAAGCAGATGGAACAGGGGGCCATCCCCCGGCCGCAGTTCATGGAGGAGATCCGGCGCTTCACCGAGGAAATCGTCGAAAAGGCGAAAAACTTCTCCGGCGACAGCGTGGAAGGCCAGTTCACCGACCTTGAGGCCAAATGCCCGAAGTGCCACACCGAGGCGGGCTTCAAGGAATCCTACAAGGCCTACGAGTGCAAATCCTGCGGTCTCATCGTCTGGAAGAACATGGCCGGACGCGAACTGGAGCGCGAGGAGGTCAAGACCCTCCTGGAAACCGGCAGCGTCGGTCCGCTCGACGGTTTCCGCAGCAAACTCGGACGTCCCTTCTCCGCGCCGGTGAAACTCGACGCCGAATTCAAGCAGGTCTTCGATTTCGGCGAAGCCGCCAACGGTCCGCAAACCCTCGACTTTTCGGTCCTGCCCGCCGTGGCTCCGTGCCCGGCCTGCAAGACGGGAACGGTTCACGACACCGGCAGCGCCTACCAGTGCAGCAACACCGGCAAGTGCAAGTTCCGCATGGGCAAAACCATCTGCCAGCGGGAGATTCCGCGCGAGCAGGTGATCAAACTCATCGAAACGGGCAAAACCGACCTCATCCCGCGGTTCATCTCGAAGAAGGGCAAACCGTTCTCCGCCTTCCTCAAGTTGGAGGGCGACAAGGTGGGCTTTGAGTTCGAGGAGCGCAAGCCGGCCGCCCGGAAGGGCGCCTCCAAGCCGCCGGCAGCCTCCGCAGCGGCCTGATCCCGCGGGACCACGGGCACCCCGGCCGCACCGAAGGTCAAAATCACGCCCGTCCGTCCTCATGGGCTGGACATTTTTGACCAGCGGTGCTTTTCTGGGGTTTTAGTCGTGAACGTTCTTCCATGACCCGCCCTCAGGCCAGTCATCCCATCCGTTCCGGAATGGGCATTCTGGTGGGGCTCATTCGTCAGCACCCGCGCATGCTGGCCGCCATTTTCGTCCTGGGATTTCTTTCCACCCTGGTCAGCGCGCCGACGCCCTACCTCGCCAAAATCATCATCGACGACCTCATTTTCCGCGGCGGCGCCGCCACCGGGCATGAGGTGAACCAATGGCTGGGCGTTTCGCACACGGTGTGGATGATCTTTGCCATCGTCCTGCTCGGGGTCCTGCTCAAGCTGGTGGGCAGCCTCCTCGGCGGCTGGCAATGCCACTACATCCTGCGCATCACGCGCAACGCGCTTTACGAAGTGCGGCTCGACACCGCGCTCCGCCTGATGGGCGGCCGCCAGCAAAAGCTGGAAAAAATGGAAGGCAGCCGCATCGCCTCCCGCCTGGCCTTCGACGTCAACCAGATGGACACCGCCATCTTCGCCATCCTGCGCCACCTGCTCTGCAGCGTGTTCATGGTCGTGGTGGTGGTCGGCTTCATGCTCTTTCTGGATGCTTGGCTGACCCTGATTGTCCTGGCCACCATGCCGCTGACGGCGGCCTTGAGCGTCTATTCCTACCGGAAACTTCGGGCTTTCAGCCGCGAGGAATCCGACCGCGTGGCCGACCTCACCACCACCGCCGCCGAGACGTTCGGCGCCCTGCGGGTCATCCGGGTTTTCACGGCGGAACCGTTTTTCCTCGACCGTCTCCAGAAACGCTGTGAGGCGCTGCGTTACGAAGGGCTGCATCACTGGACCCGCCACCATGCGCTGAACCTCATCCTCATCATGCTGAGCAGCCTGGGCGCGGACATCTTCCTCCTCGTGGGTGGCATCCTGGCCATTCAGGGACAGATCACCTTCGGGGAATTTTTCGCCTTCTACGGCTACCAGGCCATGCTCTGGGGTCCCATCGGCATGCTGCTCAATGCCGGCCAGACCCTGCAGACCGGCACGGCCAGCGCGGAGAAGGTGGAATCCATCAACGAGATGGAACAGGAACCCTATCTGCTGGAACGCCGGCCTCCGGCGGAAGGCAAATTCCGGGGCGAGGTCGTCGCCCGCAATCTGACGTTTTCCTACGATGGCGAGGAGGACATCCTGAAAGACATTTCCTTCACCATCCAGCCCGGATCCATGGTCGCGCTGGTGGGACAGTCCGGATCCGGAAAAACCACGCTCGCCAATCTCATGCTGGGCATGTATCTGCCCACCGGCGGCGAGTTTTTGGTGGATGGCGTGGACATCCGGAAGTGGGACCTGCGGGCCCTGCGCAGTCACATGGGGGTCGTCCTGCAGGACGCCACCCTGTTCAACGACACCATCCGCACCAACGTCTGCATGGGACGCAAATATCCGGAGGAACGCATCTGGGCGGCGCTGGCCGCGGCCCACATCGACGACTACGTGCGCGCCCTGCCCCGCCAGCTCGACGAACCTGTCGGAATCAGCGGAACCCGGCTCTCCGGAGGCCAGCGCCAGCGCATCGCCATCGCCCGCGTTTTCCTCAAAAACCCCTCCTTTCTCATCCTCGACGAGGCCACCAGCGCGCTCGACAGCGAGACGGAAAAGGCCATTCAACGCTCCTTCGACGCCCTCATGGCCGGCCGCACCTCGGTGGTCATTGCCCACCGGCTTTCGACCATTTACCAAGCCGACCAGATCCTCGTCCTGCATCAGGGCCGGCTGGTGGAGGCCGGCACCCACGAGGAACTTGTCAGCCGGCCGGCCGGCCACTACCGGGAGCTGTATGAAGCCCAGGTCGAAGGCATGATTCCCATGAGCGGCGCCACCCGGCGGCCCTGGAACCGTCCTCCCCGAAGATGAACGCCAGCCTGCCCGTTTCGCTTCGGAAAAACTCCCCGCTGTGCACGGACAACTACCGGGCTCCCCTGGCGGACCTGCGCCGGGCCAAACCGCCCCGCTGGATGCGGAACAGCATCCTTTGGGGATCCGTGCTCACCGTGGCGGTCACCGTCCTCACCCTGCTCAGTCCGATGGACGAATACGTCACCGCCCCGGGGGTGGTGCGTCCGGCGGACTACACCTATGTCTTCAGCCGGGCTCCGGGACTGATCGAATCCATCGACATCCTCGACGGCGAACGGGTCACCAAGGGCCAGGTGCTGGCCAAACTCGACGGATGGGAAATCCGCAAGCAACTGACCCAGATCGACGGGGAAATTGCCCAGACCGAGGCGGAACTGGCCATGGTCCAGGCCACGGCCCGCAAGGTTTCCGCGGCACCCGTGCCGCCGGAATTCCTTTTCAGCGAGGTGGAAATGGAGCGTCAGAAGGAAATCCAGACCCTCCAGCAGGATTATCTTCGCCGCCTGAGCGAACTGCAAAAATCCGGCGCCGCCTCCACCACGGAAACCCTCAACCTGCGCCTGCAACTCATCGCCTCCGAATCCCTCCTCAAGCGCAGCCAGCAGGCCTACGAACTTTTCAAGGGCGACTACGGCGCCGCCGCCCAGGCCGAGGCGCTTGAGCGCGAACACATGATCCGCGCCCGGCTCTCCGCCCTCCGCGCCAAACGCGACCTGGCGCTCGCCGATCTCAAGCGGCTGGAAATTGTCGCCCCCGTGGACGGGGTCATTCTCGCCACCGCCCGCCGGTTCCCCGGCGAAAAAATCGAAACCGGCACCGCCCTCTTCAAGATCGCCGACGACACCCGGACCGAACTCCGGCTCTTTGCCTCGGAGGACCGTGTCAATCTCATCCAACCCGGACAGCTGGTGCGCTTCCGCGCCAACAACAACCCCGACCGCCTCGCTCCGCTGGGCATCGGACGCGTCACCCGCGTGGCCCGGGACCGCGACCTTTCCACCTCGGAGGACACCAGCACGACCAGCACGTATCGCGTGACGGTGGAAATCGAAAAGGAACCGTATCCGCTGGCGGTCGGCGCCACCGTGGAAGCCGAAATCGTCTTGGAACGGCGTCCCTTCTGGCGGTTGCTCTTTCTCAAACCGTCTCCGCGGGACATCATGTAACCCCTCCGAAACCGCAACCGGTTTCTGCAGAATTGACTTCCCTCAGGCGTGGGGTCTTATAGGCCGCCATGCGTAAGAATTTCCTTCCAGGTCTGCTGTCGGCGCTGGTTCTGCTGTCCGGCGCGGCCTCCTCTCCCGCCCAAGTGCTGGCCTACTGGAGTTTCAACGACAAAAACACCCACACGGACATTGGCACGGCCTCGTTGAGTTCCACCTGGTTCGGCCTCGGACCGGGCACCCTGGTTTACGCGACGGGCACGGAACTGAATGCCCGGCCCGGCTACGAGGCGGGATTTGCCCTTGGGTACGTCGACATTTTCACCATGCACTCCAACCACCGTCTTCAGATCACCGGGCTGGATTTTTCGGGGCTGACGGACGCGGAGCTGGCGTTTGCGGTCACCACCACGGAGCTCTTCGGCATCGGGGAAAGTGCCCACGTTTATTACAGTCTCAATGGCGGGGGCACCTGGGAGCATTTTGGCGAAATCGCCCTGCCAAACAGTTTCTGGCGGATGGACACGATCCATTTCGGTGACCTTTTTGACGGTCAGGCCGATGTGGCCATCCGCATCGACTACTTCGCCGCCTTCGAAACGGGCAGTTCGCTGCGCTTCGACAACGTCACCATTTCGGCGGTGCCCGAACCGGCCTCCGGAACGCTTGCGCTCCTTGCGCTGGCCGGACTGGCCCGGCGCCGCCGCAGCTCTCGCGCGGAGTGACCCGCCCCTCCGGGAAATGCACGCCGCCCGCAAAATGAGGTGGCCAACCCTCCCGGACGGCGCTATGGACATCGCGGCCCATGTTTTTTCTGACCCCGCGCTACATCAAGGAAGCGAAGCATTACCGGCACGCTCTCAAGCGGATCATCCATTACAAGGAAGACATCCTGCCTGAGGCCGACCTCGCCACACTGCGCGGCCTGCTGGAGGACCTGAAAGCCGCCATCAGGGCCCGGAATCGGGAAAAGCTGGCCCGGATCCGCGAGGAAATCGACAGGGCCACCAACCGCATCGTTCCTCCCCCGCCCGATGCCGGCCGGCGGGAAAATATCGAGGTGATCCTCGTGGCCATTGTCATTGCCGCCGGGGTGCGCGCCTATTTCCTGCAGCCGTTCAAGATTCCCACCGGCTCCATGCAGCCCACCCTGTATGGCATCGTCGGAACCCGCACGGAAACGCCTCCGCCCAACCTGCTGGTGCGCGCCTTTCAGATGGTGTGGCTGGGCCGCCATTACATCGATCTGAAGGCGAAGACGGACGACGTCATTCAGGAAGTCTCCGAAAAAACCTACGCGAATTTTTTCACCTTCAGCACCATCCGCGGCGCCCGCAGCAGCTACACACTTTTCGCTCCCGCCGCGACCCTGCGGGATTATTTCCGGGTGTTTCCCGGGCGCCGGTTGACGGCCGGGGAGGTCATTGCCCGCGGATACATCGACACCGGGGACCAGGTTTTTGTGGACAAGATGAGCTACAATTTCGTCCCTCCGGCCCTGGGGGACGTCTTCGTCTTCAAGACCATCGGCATTGAGCGCATCCAGGAAAACCTGCCCCCCAACGTGGATTCGCAGCATTACATCAAGCGCCTCGCCGGCATGCCCGGACAGACCCTCCGGATTGATCCGCCCAAACTCTTCATCGACGGCCAGGTGCCGCAGGAGTTCGTTTTTCGGCGGGTCATGAGCATGGAAAACGGTTATCAAGGGTACTCCAACTGGCCGGCTCCCCCGTGGCCGGGCATGGAACCGCGGCCCTTCCCCATTCTGGGCAACCCGTCGGCGGAATACACGGTGCCGCCCCATCACTATTTCGCCCTCGGCGACAACAGCTACCATTCCAGCGACAGCCGGTATTGGGGGCCCGTGCCGGAGCAGAACGTCGCCGGGCGCGGATTGTTCGTCTACTGGCCGTTCAGCAAACGCTGGGGGTTCATCCGCTGAACCGTCATTTCTCCGACGCCCGCCGCCTTTTCGCCGCGGGATAGTCGCGGGAGTTCGTCCTGCGAACCGGACCGACTTGGGTTGACTTGCCCATCCCGGTCGATAGGGTTGGTCACATGAAGACCGCCCGATCGCATCAGCCGGACCGCAACCGCGGCGCCCGCAAGCGTGGCAGTCTGCTCTCCCTGTAGCCCCGGACGCGTCGCGTCCGCTTCCGTCCTTTTCCCGCCCGTTCCCGGGCCTCCGTGCATGTCCCTTCTTTCCCAAGCCCTGACCGAAAACCGCCGCACCCTCGCCCTCGCCGTGCCCATCGTGGCGGGCTTTGTGGGTCAGATGGCCATGGGCTGGGCGGACACCATCATGATTGGACGCGTCGGCGTCGTGCCGCTGGCGGCGTGCGCCTTTGCCAATACGGTGTTGATGGTACCGCTCGTTTTCGGGTTTGGCGTCCTGTCGGCGGTCAGCGTCCGGGCCTCCCACGCCCATGGGGCGGACAACCCCGCCGAAGCCGGGGAAACACTCCGCGCCGGACTCGTCCTGGCGGCCGTTCTCGGACTGGGAGTGGCCCTGCTCGTGCAGCTTGGACTGCCTCTGCTGCCCCTGTTTGGACAAAAACCGGAGGTCAACGCCGCCTGCGGGAATTTTCTCCTCCTCTGTGCCTGGTCGGTGATTCCGGTCTATCTGACCACCGCCCTGAAAAGTTTCTGCGAGGCCCTTTCGCGTCCCTGGGTGCCGTTTTGGATCGTACTGGGCAGCGTGTTTTTGAACATCGGCCTGAACTGGCTGCTCATCTATGGAAACTGGGGATTGCCGGCCATGGGACTGGATGGCGCGGGACTGGCCACCCTGCTGGCGCGCATCGCGGCCACGCTGGTGCTCTTGGCGTATCTCCTCACTTCCAAAACCCTCCGCGCCCATCGTCCGCGGCGTTGGACGGCGCCCGGCGTCGGACCCCACGTCCGCACACTGACCCGCATCGGCCTGCCCGTGGGCGGCCTCCATTTTTGCGAGGTGAGCGGGTTTGCCTTCGGATCCCTCATGATGGGCTGGATCAGTGTGAATGCGCTGGCCGCGCACCAGATCGCCATCACCTGCGCGGCCACGACCTTCATGCTGCCGCTGGGCCTTTCCCAGGCCGTCAGCGTGCGCGTCGGACAGGCCCGTGGCGCCCGGCAACTTCCGCGCTGCCGCGCGATCGTTTACGGCGCGCTGGGCGTCACGGCGGGGCTGATGGCGTTTTTTGCGCTGCTTTTTGTCACCGCCGGCCGCTTCATCGCCGGATGGTTCCTGGCCGGCGACGAAATCCTCACCCTCGCGAGCCAGCTCCTGCTCATCGCCGGCGTGTTCCAGTTGTTCGACGGCGTGCAGATCGTCTCCTCGGGCGCCCTGCGGGGCTTCGAGGACACGCGGGCCCCCATGGTGATCGGCGCGGTCGCCTACTGGGTGGTCGCCCTGCCGCTCTCCGCCCTGCTGGCCTTCGTCCTCGGCTGGGGTGCCCCGGGAATCTGGAGCGGATTTGTCGCGGGGCTTGCCGTGGCGGCGGGCGCATTGTTTCTGCGGGTGCAAAAACGCCTGAGCGTCCCGGCTTGATCCCGGAAAAAATCCGGATAAAATTCACGGTCAGGAGGCGCGCGCGTTCCCCGGAATGCGTGATTTTGATTGCGCTCAGGTTTGAGTAGGCTAGAGTGCGCCTCCGCTTGCGGGACGTAGCTTAGCTTGGTAGAGCGCGTGAATGGGGTTCACGAGGTCGCAGGTTCGAATCCTGTCGTCCCGATTTTTTCTTCGTCAGAGCGGCCGAATCCCCCGGCCGGGGCATCAGTCTTTCCCACTCGCCTCCCTCCCTTCAAACAGGGTGCAGCACATCCGGCGCAGATGATTGCCGGCATTTTCGGTGATCCGCCCCCTCCGCAAAATCGCCGAACGTCCGGCTGAGCGCACCGTCACGCGACAATGCGGACAAAGGGGAGCCGGGGTGACGGGCGCGCGCTGCATCACAAAACCCGGGGCATCCCGCGGAAGTTTCTTCCCCCCAGCACAAAGCGCCCAGATTTCGCCTTTGAAAAAATTTCTCCGTCAGATGTAGGCTGGGCGCATGACAAACGTGGCCATCGTCGGCGCAAACGGATATTCCGGGGAGGAACTCTGCAGCATTCTCGCCAGGCATTCCCGGGTGCGCATCGCCGCGGTCACCTCACGTCAAAACGCCGGCAAACCCGCCTCCGCCGTCCTGCCCCGGCTGGCCGGCCTGCCTTCGGTGGCCGGATTGAAATTTTCCGAATCGACCGTCGAAAACATCCTGTCCAGCGGCGCCGAATTCATTTTCCTCGCGCTGCCCCACGGCCTGGCGGCGGAGTTTGCCGCGCCCCTGGTCGAAGCCGGGCGGCGGGTGATTGACCTGAGCGCGGACTTCCGGCTGCGGGACGCGGATTTGTACAAGGAGTTTTACGGCGGGGACCACGGGGCGAGTCATTTGCTGCCGGAGGCCGTCTATGGCCTGCCGGAATTGCATCGGGACAAAATCGCCTCCGCCCGGCTGGTGGCCTCGGCCGGCTGTTATCCCACGAGCATTTTGCTGCCGCTGGTGCCGCTGCTGAAAACCGGGCTGGTCCAACCCTCCACCCTCATCGCGAGCAGCGCGAGCGGCGTGAGCGGCGCGGGACGCAAGGCGGACCTCGCGTATCTTTACGCGGAGTGCAATGAAAGCCTGCGCGCCTATGGCATTCCCAAACACCGGCATCTTTCCGAGATCGAACAGGAACTCAGCACGGCGGCCGGGGAGAAGGTCGCCATCACCTTCGTACCGCACCTTGCGCCGATGACCCGGGGCATCCACACCACGATCTTCGCCGCCCCGGCGAAAGGCCGGCACGCCGCCGACGTGAAAGCCTGCTGGGAAAAGGCCTTCGCCGACGAACCCTTCGTGCGCCTTCCGGACTCCCTGCCGGACGTCAAGAACGTCAACGGCACCAATTTCTGCGACATCGCGGTCCGGGAGGACTCCCGCACGGGCCGGCTGATCATTCTCAGCGCGGAGGACAACCTCGTGAAGGGCGCCGCCGGCCAGGCCGTGCAGAACTTCAACATCATGGCCGGCTTCCCGGAGACCGAAGGACTTTTATGATTAAAAAAATCAAGGGGGGCATTGGCGCGCCCTCCGGCTTTGTCTGTGGCGCCGTTTCGTCAGGCATCAAAAATCCCAGGGCCCCCCGTCTGGACACGGCCCTGGTGGTTTCCGAAGTCCCCTGCACCGCAGCGGGTACGTTCACCACAAACGCCGTCAAGGCCGCCCCCGTGCGGGTTTCCCTGGAACACCTGCGCACCGGCAAGCCGCGCGCCGTCATTCTTAACAGCGGCAATGCCAACGCCTGCACCGGCCGGCAGGGCCTCGAGGATGCCCGGGCCATGGCGGCTGCGGCCGCGGAACGCGCCGGACTCAAACCGCGCGAGGTCATGGTCTGTTCCACCGGGCGCATCGGGGTTCCGCTGCCGATGAACCGCATCCTCAAGGGCATCGCCTCCCTGCCCCTTCACCGCAAATACAGTCTCGATTGCGCAAAGGCCATCATGACCAGCGACACCTTCCCCAAGGAAATCGCCCTGGAGGTGCGCACGGCCAGGGGGAGCTTCCGCATCGGTGGAATCGCCAAGGGGGCCGGCATGATCGATCCCAACATGGCCACGATGCTGTGCGTGATCACCACCGATGCCGCCCTTCCCCAGCCCGCCCTGCGCAAGGCGCTCAAGGCGTCCGTGGAGGTGTCCTTCAATCGCATCACCGTCGACGGCGACATGAGCACCAACGACACGGTGCTTCTCCTCGCCAACGGCGCCTCCGACGTCACCCCGCCGGCCGCGAATTTCCAGGCGGCCCTTGACACCGTCACCCAGGCGCTGGCCCGGATGATTGTGAAGGACGGCGAAGGGGTGACCAAATTCATCGAGATCGAACTCCGCGGCGCGGCCAGCGCCAAGGACGCCCGCCGTGCGGCCGAGGCGGTGGCCAATTCCACCCTCGCCAAATGCGCCTGGGCGGGCGGCGACCCCAACTGGGGCCGCATCATGGACGCCCTCGGCTACTCCGGCGCGAAGATGCGGGAGGAAAAAACCGCCATCTTCTACAACGACCTGCCCATTGTGGAAAACGGCGTCGTCGCAAAAACGCCCTGGTCGAAACTCCGCGCCATCGCCGCCAAACCGGAATTCCGCATTGTCATCGACCTGAAGGTCGGCAAATTTTCCCACACCGTCTGGACCACCGATCTCACCGAGGAATACGTCCGACTGAATCTCGGCGAATAATTTCCATGCTCACTCCCGAAGCCCGTTCCGAAAGCCTCATCGAGGCCCTGCCCTACATCCAGCGTTTCCGCGGCCAGACGTTTGTCATCAAATACGGCGGCGCGGCCATGGAGGAGGAACACATCGTCGAACGTTTTCTTCGCGATGTCGTCTTCCTGGAAGCCGTCGGCATCAATCCCGTGCTGGTTCACGGTGGCGGCAAGGCCATCACCGCCAAGATGCGCGCCGCCGGACTGAAGGCCCGTTTTGTCAACGGCCTCCGCGTCACCGACGCCCAGTCCATCACCATCGTCTCCGAAACCCTCGACCGGGAAATCAACCCGAAGATCGTCGAGACCATCGTCAAATACGGCGGCAAGGCGCGCGGATTTTCCGGACGCCGGGTCTTCGGCGCGAACCGCATGGGACCGCAGGAGGAAAACGGGGAGCCGGTGGACATCGGTTTTGTGGGCGAAGTCTCCTCGATCCATTGCGACGAGATCGCCGCCACCATCCATGAGGAGGTCGTGCCGGTGATCAGTCCGCTCGGCGCCGCGGAGGACGGCACCGTGCTCAACATCAACGCCGACATCGCCGCCGCCGCCCTTGCCGCGGCCCTCAACGCCTCCAAGCTCATCTACGCCAGCGACGTGCCCGGCATTATGCGCGACCCGGCCGACCGCGAGTCGCTGATTCCCACGGTCCATGCCGACCAGATGGACACGCTCATCAAGGAAAAGGTCATCGGCGGCGGAATGATCCCGAAGGTCCAGTCCGCCGTGGCGGCCCTGCGAAAGGGCGTGGAAAAGGTGCACCTGATCGGCGGCAACGTGCAGCACTGCCTGCTTCTGGAAATCTTCACCAACGCCGGCATCGGCACGGAAATCATCGCCTGATTCCATGGTTCCCCCGGAGCGCCACCTGCGGATCGGAGCGCTGATTTTTCCGGCCCTGGACCAGCTGGATTTCACCGGTCCGTTTGAGGTCCTGAGCCGCACGCCGAATTCCACGTTTCACATCTTCGCCCGAACCGCCGATCCCGTGCGCGACACCCGCGGACTGGTGCTGACGCCCGACAAGACGTATGCCGACGTCCCCGCCCTCGACGTCCTGGTGGTTCCCGGCGGGCGCGGGGTGAACGCCCTCATGGAGGACGGGGAAACCCTCTCCCTGTTGCGGCGCCTGGCGGGCGGGGCGGCATGCGTTTTTTCCATCTGCACCGGTGCCCTGCTGCTGGGAGCGGCCGGATTGCTGAAGGGCCGGAAGGCCACCACGCACTGGGCGAGCCACGATCTCCTGCCGCAATTCGGCGCCATCGCCGTGAATGGGCGGATTGTCGTCGACGGCCCTCTGGTGACGGCCGCCGGCGTGACCTCCGGACTGGACGCCGCCCTGCGCGTGGTGGCCCTCCTCCGCGGCGACGAGGCCGCGCAGGCCATCCAGCTTTATCTGGAGTATTCCCCGGAACCCCCGTTTGCCTGCGGAAGCCCCTGCTCCGCCCCCCCGGCCATTGCCGGCAGGGTCCGGGAGGAACTGCGGGAGATCACCGAGGAACGCCGAAAAATCACCTCCCGGGTCGCCCAACGACTGGCTGACCCCGGGTAACGCCGGCCCGACTTCACCGGCCGGCGGCGGATTGTTTTTCCGCCCGGCCAATCGCCGGCCTGCCAGAAAAGGACGGCGGAGCCCCGCGGCACCCCCGCCTTAAAATCCGCCGCGGAAGCCCCGTGCATGGTACTCGACGGACCCGCGAGGTTTGACGTAGGAATGTGCGTTTCATTCCAACGCCCCTTTCCATCCTCCATGCCCAGATCTTCAGAAAAAATCCTCGTCACCGGCGGCGCCGGTTACATCGGATCCATCCTCGTTCCCGCGCTTCTGGACGCCGGATACTCGGTGACGGTCCTCGACAATTTTCTCTTCGGTCAAGCCTCCCTTCTGGACTGCTGTCATCGGGAAGGATTCGAAGTGGTGCGGGGAGATTGCCGGGACGAACGGATTGTCGCTCCTCTGGTCAAGGAGGCCGATGTCATCATTCCCCTGGCCGCCCTGGTCGGCGCCCCCCTTTGCAACGTGGATCGCGTCGGCGCGGAAACCATCAACCGGGACGCCGTCCTCATGCTTTGCCGCCTTGCGTCTCCCGCGCAAAAAATCCTCTTTCCCACCACCAACAGCGGCTACGGCATCGGTGAAAAGGGCAAGTTCTGCACGGAGGACACCCCGCTGCGGCCCATCTCCCTGTATGGCACCACCAAGTGCGAGGCGGAGACTGCGGTGCTCTCGAGAGAAAATGGACTCAGTTTCCGATTTGCCACCATCTTCGGGCTCTCGCCCCGCATGCGCCTGGATCTTTTGGTGAACGACTTCGTCCACCGGGCGGTCACCGACCGCGCGGTGGTTGTTTTTGAGGGACACTTCAAACGCAACTACCTCCACATCCGCGACGCGGCCCGGGCGTTTCTCCACGCGCTCGCCAACTTCGACACCATGCGCGGCCGTGCCTACAACGCCGGCCTGGAGGACGCCAATCTTTCCAAACTCGAACTCTGCGAGGAAATCCGGAAACAGTTGCCCAATTTCGTCTACCTCGAGGCGCCCATCGGGGAGGATCCGGACAAACGGGATTATATCGTGTCAAACGCCCGACTTCTCGCCACGGGGTTCCGGCCGCAGTTCAGTCTGCAAAGCGGCATTGCGGAGCTCATCAAAGGCTACCGCATTCTTCGCAATTCCCGGTACGCCAATGTCTAGTACACCAGCGCCCCCGGCACGATCGGAACGGGTCATTCCCCCGGAACCGATTTCCATTGTCATGCCCGTTTGCAACGAGGCGGAGGTCATCGAAGAGGTGATCGAAGAATGGGTGTCCGAAGTCATCCGCTGGCTTCCCCAGGGATCCGAGTTGCTCATCGATGAGGCGGAAAGCACCGACGGGACACGGCAAATCCTGGAGAGATTGCAGGCGAAGCACCCCTTCCTGCGGGTCGAATACCATGAGAGAAAGGAAGGGTTCGCCGCGGCGGCGCGAAACCTCTACCGCAACGCCCGCTGTCCACTGATCTTCTTCACCGATTCCGACGGCCAGTACGTCGCCTCGGAATTCTGGAAACTTACCCCGCATGTCGGCAAGTTCGACATCGTGCACGGCGCCAAAATCGGCCGGCAGGATCCGTTTTTCCGGAAGGTTTCGTCGGCGTGCTTCAACCGGCTGGCCCGCTTCATCTTCGACGAGCATTATTCGGACATCAATTCCGCCTTTCGGATCATCCGACGCGATGTCGTGCTCGATCTGCTGCCCCGCCTCCGTTGCATGCCCACACTCCTCAATGCCGAATTGCTCCTCCGGGCGGAATTGGAAAACTACAGCATCAAACAGGTGCGGGTCATCCACCGGAAACGCCAGCACGGAACCAGCCGGGGACTCCCCTTCAACCGGTATTTTCTGGAATGCCTCCGGGCCTACCAGGGGCTTCTCGCATTGAAGGCCGAGTACAAAAGGTAACGCCCCCTTCCCCCCCTGACAGCGTTCAGGAAGTTTTCCGGGCTCCGCCGTCCCTCCCTTGGCCAGCGGGGGAGAGGCGTCAATCTTCGGAAGATGGCGATTTCCGCGGCGGTTCCACCCGCCGAAAGATATAGATCGCCTCGACGTTGCCGTCAAACGACTCAATCCCCGTGAAGGAACGCCAGATCAACTCGGGCCGGTAGACGTCCTTCCAGAATTGTTCGATCGACGCGACGAACTCATAGCGCACTCCGTTCCCGGCCCACCGCTGCAACATGGGCAGCAGGGACTGAACCACCGGTCCAAAGGCGATGATATAGTCCGGCGGGACTCGCCCTTGGAAATAAATCGGCGCAAAATCCTTGAATTGCTCGCGGGGAGGCCAGTCGAGCTGCCAGGCGTACAAGGGATCCGGCGCATGGTACATCAGGGGGTAGGTCATGTAATCCGGCAAAACCCAGACACTTTCCTTCGGCCTGATATTGTCGCGAATCCAGCGCGCCGTCACGGTGTAGGGATCCGAGGGGGGATCGGCCAACTCGCCGGCATATTTCAACCAGGTGGATTCCACCCCCTGTCCCGTGAGCAGAGCACCCCCGAGAAGGTTCGTCCCAAAGGCCAGCACCCCCAGGGGCACGGCGACAACGGGACGAGTCGGAAGCAGGGCCACAAGCGTCTCCACGCCAAGAAAAATGAACAGCGGGATCAGGGGGACAAGATAACGAACATCGGCCACCGACGTCATGGACACCGGTTGGGGGGAAATGGCCGTGATGATCAGAATGTAAACCCAACCGGCCGCGCATCCGCGCAAAAGCAGTTGATTTCCCCTCCACCACCCCACGAACGGAGCGGCCAGCAGCAACACTCCGACGCCAAACTCGCACAGAACCAGATCCCGAAGGTTCCAGAACAAAAGGATGAAACGCTCGGCAAGATTGGAAAAAGGCAACGCATGCCGCGCATCCATGCCAAGGGGGTTCCAGATGGAGGCACAGATCAGAATGACGACCGATTGGGGAACGATGACCGTCAGCCAGTCGGCGACACCGAGTTTTTTGCGGTGCCGTCCCCAAAACAAATAATCGACGAAAACGGTGACGTAAAAGGCGATAAAGTTCAGATAATTCGCCAGATAAAGTCCCGCGGACACCAGGGAGAACCACAAAAGCACGTTCCGCCGGCCGTTCCAATGGGTATAGACATAGGCCAGCAACAATGTCAGCGTAATGGCGAGCGCGTAATACCGGGACTGACGGAAATAGAGAAACAGGGAGACATTGCCGAGGATGGCCAGGCCCAGAAGCGCAAACTGCCACCCTTCCTGATACCGCTGTCTCCCCCAGTACAAGAGCAGCACGATTCCGATCAGGCCCACCAAGGCAAACGGCAGGCGGGCGGCGAAGGCGGTGGCTCCCAGCAGGCCCACAAAGGGGGCGGCCACATAGGATTGCAGGGGCGGCTCAAGACGCTCATGAAGGTCGCGCAGGTTCACCCCGCGATAGGTCGCCACGATGTTGTGATCCAAAATCGCCGTGGTATCCCCCGTGCGCCAGACCCCCAGGGCATGAAGGGCCGTCGCCGCCTCATCGTCCCACAGGGCATATTGACCGAGCCGAAAAAACAATAGGACCGATGCGGCGAGAACAATCAGTCCCCCCGGCCACCAATGGATCCCCTGCCTCTTGAAAAAACGGTTTTCAGCATTCATTGGGTTTCACCCCGTCGACCGCAAGTTACCGTCCTCCGGGGATTTTCCTTGGTGAAAGAAAGCCCGCCGGCAGCCGGATGATTCCGGATATTCATGGGTTGGGATTCCCGGAGGCCTGCGAAAGATAATACTCAACCGTTTTTCGCAGGCCCGTTTCAATGGGGGTGAACGCGAAATCAAAAAGCCGGCCTATTTTCGAGGCGCTGAGAACCTTTTTCGGGACCCCGCTAAACCTGGTGGTGTCGTAAATGATCTCCTTCGCCTCATAACCCGTGATCCGGCAGATCATTTCCGCATACCGCCTGATCGTAAAACCTGTCCCGCTCGCCAGATTGAGAATTTCCGCGTCCGGCCTTTCCACCGCCATCTCCATCAGCCGAACCGCATCGTCCACATAGACAAGTTCACGGACCTGGTCGCCGGTCCCCCACAGGACGACGGGGTCCCCGTTCCTCCGGCCCCGGACAATTTTCTTGATGAGGTCAAAGATAAAATGGGAGTCCTCCTCGTCGAAACGCGGACCGTAAAGGGTGGAGGGAATGAAATAACGAAACCGCATGCCAAACTGATGTTTCAAGGCCAGGAGGCCCGTATACAGCATCCGTTTGGTCATGGCATAGGTGTAGAGGTCCCGGTCGGGCTCTCCCACCATGTAATTTTCCTCCCGCAGCTCCAATTCCGGCGGGTAGGCGCAGCTCGTTCCCATCGCGATCATCAAGGCCGACGGCTGGTATTCCCGCCAGAACCAGAGGACATTGGTGTTGATCAACTGATTGATGATCCACTGTTCCCCCTTGTGATGAAGGCAAAAGTCGCCGGCCTTGGTCCAGGCGGCCAGATGATAGATCCGGTCAAACTTCCTGTCCTTGAACTGCAGCAGATTCGACCGGTCCCGGAGATCACAGTTCCGGGAGTTGATGACCTCGACCTCCCAGCCCCTCGCGAGCAGGGTGGGCACAAGATGCCGGCCCAAAAATCCGGTTCCCCCGGTGACCAGTACCTTCACGACGCCGAGCGGTCGGGATCGACCGGGAAGTAAAACTCAACTCCTTCGGAGCTGAGTTTCCGGTTGTTCTCGAGGATTTCCCTTTTGAAATTCCACGCCAGCACGAAGTAAATGTCCGGCGGGCGCTCCAGTTCGTCCTCCATGACGACCGGCAGATGGCTGCCCGGCGCAAACAGCCCCTTGCGCAGGGGATTTTTTTCCACGAGGCACCGGATCAGATCCCTGCCGACCCCGAAATAATTGAGCATGGTGTTGCCCTTGACCGGGGCTCCCATCCCCATGACCACCCGGCCCTCCTCGGCCGCCTTCCGCAGATAGGCGAGGTTCTCCTCCTTCATTCTTTCGATCCGCCGGGCGAAATCCCGATAGGTCTCGATGCGGTTGCTTCCCGCGGCGTCCTCCGCCGCCAGCATGGCGCGAAGCTGCTGCGATTCCGTCCACCTTCCCTTGTGCCCCACGTAGGCGACAATCGACCCTCCGTGAATCGGCTCGAGCCGGGCGTCGAACAACTCCAGTCCGTGCCGTTTCAGCAGGACACTGATCGTGCGCAGATTGTAATACAGGAGATGTTCGTGATAGATCTGATCGAAGGCGCCGTTCTCCACGATCTTCTTCATGTAGAGGAACTGCACCACGAACACCCCGTCGTCCTTCAGACACTCGCGGATCCCCTCGGTGACCGAATGAAGTTCTTCGAGATGGAAAAACACACCCGCCGCATTGATGACGTCGAACCGGCGCCCGAGGCCCCGCGCCACTTCCCCGTTGAAAAACGCGTTCAGCGTGGGCACCCCGGCTTCGTTGGCGATGGCCGCCGTTTTTTTGGAGGACTCCACGCCCAGCACGTCATATCCCAGTGCCTGGAAGTGTCGCAGCTGGGTCCCGTCATTGGAACCGATGTCCAGCACGCTCTTGGCCGTCCGGTGCGCGAAAAATCGCGCATCGACCGACCGCGCCACATTGGCAAAGTGCTCGCTGAGGGAGCGGGTGACCCCGGAAAGATAGGTGTGATCGCCGAACATCACCTCCTTGGCCACCGTGTAGTCGAGTTGCGCCGTCGAACACTCCCGGCAGTAAACAACCCGGAGGGGATAAAACGGCTCCCGGCCCACCTCCTCCGCGCGAAGAAAATGATTGCACCAAGGCTGCCGGCCCAGGTCGATCACGGGTTCCAGTTCCGGGGAGTCACATACACGGCAAAGCATATCAGGTCAGCAGGCTCGGAAAAAATGGCTCCGACTGCGCCCTCGAATAGTCCTCCGGTACGCCGATATCAATGAAAAACCCGGAACAGATCACATGATGCACCCGGCCCCGGACGCACAAATCCGGAAGAAAATCCCTCTCGAAGGAAAAGGCCCCCACCGGGCGGTTGCCAAAAAGTCCCGGCGAGGTCAGATAAACCCCGCCATTGATCAGGGCCGCACCTTCCGGCTTCTCCTGTCCCGGGGAGAAGCGGCTCACGCGGGCCCCGTCACACACCACGCAGCCGTATCGCCCGGAATCATCGGCCCGCTTCAGGGCCATGGTGAGATGCGCGGCCCCGTGCGCCCGTTTCATCGCCGCATAATCGAGATCCAAAAGCGAATCGCCGTTCAGGACGAAACATTCCGTTCCGCGAATCTTCTGCAGCGCGAATTGAATCGCCCCCCCGGTTCCCAGCGGAACGGTTTCCACCGCATAGGCAATTTCGAGGCCCTCCCAATGCTCCCCGAAATGACGCACGATGACGTCCGCCAGATGACCCACGGAAAGGACCACCCGGCCAATGCCCTGGCGGCGCAGGTGGATCAACTGCCACTCCAGCATCGGGCGCCCCTGAACGGGAGCCATGGGTTTGGGGATGTCGCTGACCACGGACCGCAGGCGGGTCCCCGCGCCGCCGGCAAGGATGATGGCTTCCACAAATTGAAAAGGCTGTCTATAGGAGCGGCGTGATAATTTCAAGATCGCCCCTGCGCCTGTCCTTTTTCGGGGGAGGCACCGATTATCCGGACTACTTCCTTCGCAAACCCGGCGCGGTGCTTGGCACGACCATTGACAAGTACATCCTGGTGACGATCAACCGGGGGTCGCCGTTCTTCGAGCATCGCATCCGGGTCAGTTACGCCAAGGCCGAGGCGGTTCGGCGCGTTGAAGAAATCGAACACCCCAGCGTTCGGGCGGTCCTGCAGGAATTGAAGCTGGACGACATGCTGGACATCCACATTTTTGCCGATCTGCCCGCGCGTACCGGCCTGGGGTCCTCGTCGGCCTTCACCGTCGCCTTTCTCAACGCCTGTTACGCCTATCAGGGAAAATTTGTCGGGCGCCGCGCCCTTGCCGACCAGGCGATTTACATCGAACAGGAGATCCTCAAGGAGAACGTGGGCATCCAGGACCAACTGCATTCCGCGCTGGGGGGGTTCAACATCATTCGCGCGGACTCCCAGGGCATTCGTGTCAGTCCGGTGATCCTTTCGCGGGAAAACCGCCAGCTTCTGGAGGATTCCCTCATGCTCTTCTACACCCGCATCACCCGCCTGGCCTCGGAGGTGGTGGCGGAGCAGCTCGACAACACCCGTCGGCGGGAAATTGACGACCAGCTCGAACGCATGGCGGCCCAGGTCGACGAAGCCCAGGAAGTGCTCTCCGCCCAGCGTGGGCGAAAGCTGCTGAAAAACTTCGGCGCCCTCCTCCACGAGGCCTGGAGCCTGAAAAAACAGCTCTCGTCGAAAATTTCCAATTCCACGATCGACCAGTATTATGAGGCGGCGTTGAAACACGGCGCCTTGGGCGGCAAGGTCGGAGGCGCCGGATCCGGCGGCTTTCTCATGCTGCTCGTCGAAAAGAAACACCAGTCCGCCGTCCGCGCGGCCCTCCGCGGGTTGGATGAAGTGGATTTCCGGTTCGAGTCCGACGGAGCCTCCATCATCTACAGCCACGACCCGCCGCAATACATCCCGGCCCGATAAGCAGCCCCACACGTCCCTTCCCGGGAGGCGCTCATTCCGGGCGGTCCGCCTAGATCACTCGACAAGATCGCACCTTGCCTTTAAAGCATCTCCGATGAATCGCAGTTTTCTGTTTGTCTGTCTTTTCGGCGCGATTCTTCTGGCCGTCCTGGGGGCTTTCTGGCTGCAGCAGCCCCCCTCCAATCAGGAACTGCTGGCCAATACGGCCAAGGCTCTGGACTATGCCGAAGGCTGGAAAAGCGTGGGCGGACCGCCCTGGTGGACACCGAACTTTCTGCAGGGCAGCTCGCTGGCCCCCCATCTGACCACCCTGGGGACCATGCTTCCCCTCCTGGTGGGCGTCAAATTCGCCGGTCTCTTTGCCGGTCCGAAAATTGCCGCCCTCGGCCTCACCTTCCTCGCGGCGCTGGGGGTCTTTTTCTGGGTGCGCCGCTTGACGGCGGACTCCCTGGCCGGAGCGGCCGCCTCGGTGGCCTTTCTTCTGGGCTCCCCCTTGTACCTGCGCCTCATCCATGTCGAGCACCTGGTTTTTGTGGCCGCCTTCGCGGTGATTCCGTTTGTCCTGCTCCGGCTCACCCTTCTCATCGAAACCCCCAACCGGTGGAACGGTCTCCTGTTCGGGGCCGTTTACGCCCTTCTGCTGCTGACCTACGGCAAGGCCGCCTTCCTGCTCCTGCCGCTGGCTGTCGGATATGCGATTGTGCTCTGGTTGTGGAAACAGCGCACCTGGCGGCTTCCTCCGGCGGCCCTGCTGGCCAGCATCTTCGCCGTTCTCATTCTCGGCGTCCTCCCCATCCTTCCCGCGGTGCGGGAAATGCGCATTGTCACCCTTTTTGAACTTGCGCCGTTTGACGCCTGGCAGTCCGTTTTTTCGCTGAAGAGCAATATCCTGTGGTTTGACCGTGACGGAATGCTGACCCGGGGCATGGCCCCGCAGTTCGAAGCCTGGTCGTCCTTCGGCGGCAATTACCTCGGGCTGATCCCCCTTCTCCTGATGGCCCTCGTTCTCGTCCTGCGCCCGGACGGCCTCTACCACTCGTCCCTCGGATTGTCGTTCCGGACCCTGGTCGGGCTGGTTCTGGCGGCCCACTGGCTGTCCTTCGGACCGCGTCCCGTGCTGTTGGGACAGCTGGAATATCTCAAACTGGCCAATGAGACGCTGGATGTGTCCGTGGCCCTGTCCTGGTTTCTTCTCGTCGCGCAAGGATGGGTGATTTTCCGGCTGCTGCCGTCCGACCTGCCCGGCCGGATGATGATCGGGAGCGCGGCGGTGGCGGTTTATCTGATTGTGCCGGGTTTCCGCCTCATCGAATGGCTGCCCTTTTACGCGGATCTGCGCGCTCCGCACGATTTCTCCCAGGTTCCGGGATTTTTCTTCTTCGTGGCGGCGACGGGCTGCGCCGTGCCGCTTCTGGCGGCGCGCATTTCCAGCGCGGTCATTCGTCGCTCCCTCGCTGCGGGGCTTTGTGCCGTTGCGTTTTGGGATGTGAGCCCCTACTGGAAGAATTTTTTCGCCGGTCCCATGGACCGCCGGGTGTTCGCCGACTTCGAGGAGGCCGCCCGTTTTCTGGCGGAAGCCCCCCGCGACGGACGGGTCTTTCCGCTTTCCGGCCGGTATTTTTACCTTCTGATTCCGCACCTCTCCCAACGGGGGCTCACCTCGGAGGCCTTCAATTCCTATCTCATGGTGAGCGGCATGAATTACCTGCAGGTCACCGCCCAGACCCTGCCCCATCTGCTGAAGGCCTACCTGAATCTGGGAGGCGTCACCTACGTTTTCATCGACAAGAACGATCCGGACATCCCCCCCGAATCCCAGGAACGCTTCCGAAAATTCCTCAATCCGGTCTTCGAGAACGACAACTTTGTCATTCTGGAAAACCCGACCTCGCTGGCCCCGGCCTTCGTCGCCCGGAATTTCATCAGCGGCTCCGCGTCCCTCGAGCACATCACCCGCGCCGGCCTCTCGTTGGAATCGCAGGGGCTGGTCGTCCTCTACGAGATGCCCAACGCCCCGCTGCCCCGCGACGGACGGGTGGGCACCATGGGACCGGAGGAACCCATTCTCGACAAGCCGGCGACGGCCAATTCCGACCGCAAATTCCTCCCGGCGGCCCTTTCCCAGCCGCGCAATCAGAACTACCAGGAAATCGCCCTTTCGGCCCCCGGTTCCACCGGATGGGTCATCATTCCGGAGGCGTTTCATCCCGACTGGACCGCCCAGGCGGGTTCCCGTCCCGTGCCCGTCGCGCAGGCCGACGGAGCCTTCCTGGCCGTGAGGGTCGACGACCCCGCCGAACCCATCACCCTGCGGTTTTCTCCTCCGTGGTGGTACAATGGATTCCTGTTCCTCTCCGCCGCCGGCTGGCTCGGACTCGGCGCGCTCCTTCTGGCGGTGCGGCTGCCGATTCCCGCCCGGTCGTTGCGTGAGTGGCTGAATGAGACCCCCGGGCTCGTCCAGACGCCCAAGGTTCGGATTGACGTGGACCGTCCGCCGATTCGCCGTCCCATCGTGGTGATTCCCACCTACAACGAGGCAAAGAGCCTGCCGCGCACGCTGGAGAAGGTTTTTGCGGCCCACGAAACCGTTGAGGTCCTTGTCGTGGACGACGGTTCGCCGGACGGCACCGGAGACCTTGTGCGTCAGCATCCGCTCTTCGGAAAACGGCTCCACCTGCTTGCGCGATCCGGCAAGCTGGGCCTGGGCAGCGCCTATCGCGAGGGATTCCACTGGGCCTTTGAACGCGACTACGATGCCTGCCTTGAGATGGACGCGGACCTTTCCCACGATCCCGCGGACATTCCCCGCCTGATCGCCGCGCTGGACGAGGGCGCCGACGCCGCGATCGGCTCGCGTTATCTCGGCGGCGTGCGGGTGATGAACTGGCCCGAAAACCGGCTCTTCCTGAGCACGGGCGCCTCCCGCTTCGTCCGCCTCGTCACGGGCATGCCGCTCACCGACGCCACCAGCGGCTTCAAGGCCCTTCGGGTTTCCGTTCTGCGCAAGCTGGACTGGAAGCGGTTCCGCACGGAGGGATACGGGTTTCAGGTGGAACTGCACCACACCCTCTGGCAGTCCGGCGCCCGTCTGGTCGAGGTTCCCATCATCTTCACGGAACGGCGGGACGGGGAAACCAAAATGACCATCGGCATCGCCATCGAAGCCGCCTGGCGCACCATCCGTCTCGCCCTCGAGAAAAAATGAAGCGACTCCTTTCCATCTGGCAGCCCCTTGACGCCCTCACGGCCGCCGTGGCCGGCTTCCTGAGCCTGGTATTGTACATCTGGTCCGCCGCGCCCAGCGTCACCCTGCTCGACTCCGGGGAATTTCTTGTGGCGGCGCAAAACTTCGGCGTCCCGCATCCCACCGGATATCCGCTCTGGACCATCCTGGCCTGGCTCTTTCAACTGCTCCCGCTCGGCAACGCCGCCTGGGAAATCAACATCTTCAGCGGCGTCTGCGGCGCGCTGGCCGTCGGGCTGTGCGCCGGACTGCTCTGTAACATCCAGCATTGGTGTTTTGAGAAAATCCTGACCGGTCCGCTGCGTTGGGTTCCCGCAATCGTCGCCCTGGCCTTTTCCCTGATGCTCGCCCTCAGCGAGTCGATGTGGTCTCAGGCCGTCATCACCGAGGTCTACACGCTGCACGCGCTGCTGGTCGGAATCTTCTTCGTGCTCTGCTACATGTGGGTGCATCAGCCGTGGAGGGACGGGCTCATGCTCGCGGCGTTTTTCGTTCTGGCGCTGGCGTTCTCGAATCACCACCTCATTCTCACCCTGGCCCCCATGCCCTACCTGCTCATCCTGCTGCTGCGCCGCCGGATGCTGCTCGACTGGTTCTTTGCCGGACTTCTCACCGTCCTGCTCGTCTTCCTCGGTTTCGCCATCCTTTCCGCCACCTCGTCCGACCCGGACGCCGTTCCGGATCCCAGCCTCCTCCGGACCGCCCTGCGCTTCTTCTATTGCGCCATGCCGGCCTTTGGCATCTTCGTCTGGCTGCGCCGGGGCCGCATCCGCTGGCGCCTCATCGCCTACCTCCCCTTCGTGGTCGCCCTGGGTCTTCTTCCCTACGCCTACATGCCCTTTGCCTCGAGCACCAACCCGCCGATGAACTGGGGATACACCCGCACGCCGGAGGGATTTTATTTCTCGATCAATCGCTCCCAATACAGCGGCAGCCTTTCCGATCTCTGCCTCAAATCCCTCGGGCGTCTGATGGGCACCTATCGCAAATCCGGCGAACCCGATGAAAAACCCCAGCAGGTGGGCATCTACCGCCGCCCCACCTCGCTGGAACTGGCCCAGCTTTGGATCGGCTTCTTCTGGCTGCAAATGAGCAAGGCCTTCTCGCCACTGGCCATCATCGGCTATTTCGCCTCCATACTTTTTGTCTTCCGCCTGGCACTGGAAAAGCGCGTCTGGATCTACCTCCTTCATCTTGCGTTTGTCCTGGCCGCCTTTTTCCAGCCCATGACGATGGATGCGGAGACGGACAATGCCGGCTGGTGGTTGCACATGCCGTACCACACCTACACCAACCTCATCTTTGCGCTGCTCTCCGGACTCGGCATCGGCCTCATCCTCCTGAAGCTCACCGGGCGGCGTCCGGTGTACTTCTGGCTGGCTCCCGCGCTTCTCATCCTGCCGGTTTTCACCTTCCGGAACAGCGAAGCCTCCTGCAATCAGCGCGGACGCTGGTTTGGATGGATGTATGGCTACGACATGCTGAAGGATCTGCCCCGGGGGAGCATCATGATCGGCGGCACGGATGCCGGGCGGTTTGTGCCCACCTACATGATTCTGGGCGAAAGCCTGCAGCCCCCGAGCGTCAAGGTGGATCCGTCCTTTGATCGTCGGGACCTCTACATCATCACCCAGAACGCCCTCGGCGAGCCGAACTACATGCGCTATCTGCGCGACCACTACACCACGGACCGGCCCGAACCCCGCACCGCGTTTGAACGCTGGCTGGGCCGGCAGCACACCTATCCGGAAAAACCCATTGAGCTTCCCACCCTGGAGGAAATCCGGGAAGCCGTCAAAAAAGAGGCCGCCGAGGCGAAAAACGCCGGGACCTCCCGCAAGATCGATCAGAACACGATCCTCTTCAGCACGGCCCTTCGTCTGCTCTGGGAAAAGAACCGGGACGAACACGACTTTTTCATCGAGGAAAGTTTCCCCATCGAGTGGACGTACGACTACGCCACTCCGCACGGCCTGATCTACAAGCTGAACAAGACCAAGGTGCCGATCACCCCGGAGGATGTCGCCCGGGATTTCGCCTTCTGGAAGGAATATCGGAAAAAGCTGCTGAGCGATCCCAATTTCCACAAGGACTACGACGCCAAGCGCTCCTTCTCCAAACTCCGGCAGAGCCTGGCCAACATCTACCGGCATCGCAAGATGGACAAGGAAGCCATGGCGGCCTACCGCGAAGCCATCGAGCTCTGGCCGGAAAACCTCGAGAGTGTTGTCGCGCTGTCCGCTTATCTGTGGGATCAGGGAGATTACGAAACCCCGCTGCAGCTTTTCGACAACCTTCTCGCCGGCGATCCCAACAACTTCACCGCCCACGGATTGCGTTCCGTCGCCGCCCTGCGGCAGGCGGCCGATACCGAAATCCGGAAGCTGAACGAAAAGCTCGCCGCCCAACCGCGCAGCGGCGAAACCCTCCGGCAACTGATCAAGATTCACGACGAGATTGCCGAAACCAACAAGGTGCAGCCCCTTGTCGAACGCGCCCTCCGGGACTTTCCGGACGACGCCGACATGATGCGCTTCCTCATCGCCCACTACGAGGCCGTGAAGGACATCGCCGGGTCCCTCGAACCGGCAAAACGGCTCACGGAACTGGAAAGCTCCAACGTCACCAATCACCTCCTGCTGGCCCGCGCCTATTTTGAAAGGAAGGACAAGGACGGCTTCTACAAGGCGGCGGAACGTGCCGTGGAATTGGGCGGACCGGAGGTCCGGGAAGGATTCCGCGAATCCGCGCTGTTTGCCCCGTGGCGGGATGACCCGGAATTTCAAAAACTCATCGCCACCCCGACACACCTCCCGGCCCAGGCTCCCCCCAAATAGTGAGTCCGCCCGAGGGAGTGGCGCGCTTTGGGCCGACTTTAGCGCTCCCCGGATTCCTCCTGCGGCGCAGGCACCACCCGAAACGTGTCCGCACCGTCGTCCGGCATGACCGTCCCGAATCCCTGTCCGGAGGAAAACGTGGTTCCGGTGGCATTCCATGACCCGGCCACTCCCGGAAGTCCTCCGGAATCCTCCGGAGCCCATCGGCTTCGAATCTCCTGAACCAAGGTCGCCCCGCCGGGAACGGACTCCATCCAGGAAAAAATCCGCGCGCGTTGCACATAAGCCAACGTCCCGAGAATCAGCAGAAGAAAAAGGAGGCGAACCCGTCCGCGGGGACGCCGGACTTGCGAGGGGACATTCGACGGTTGGCGCTGCCGGGCGTCCATGGCCAGATAGGATGCACTGTAGCATTCCTTATCATTTTCGGACCCGGATCCGGAGTGACTGGACACGTCCCAGATTGGCATCGCCGGGGCCGGCGCGCAAGATCGGGAAAAACGGATCCCCCACGTCGGGGTCGGATCCTCCCCCAAAAAACCGGGATCAATGCGTCCGGCCCTGGTCGGACTCATCATTCCAAACCCGCAGCTCTCGGTCGCCCGGCTTTTGGAAAGCCGCCGCCTGTTCCCGAGTCATATCCTGTCGTTCCGCCTGGGGATCTCCCACGATGTGCGGCAGGTTCTCCCCGCTGCGCAACGAAGTCTTCAAATCCCGGTGTGTCTTTTCCCGCCGATGCTTCATGCAGGGGAATCGCACCTCTGCGGGCGCGCGGACGTCATTCTTCGCAACCCTCGTCTTTTCAACAAAACGATGGAAATTCCCTCCGTCCCGCCTTATAATGCGACCTGATGCGCGCCTACAATTACGGCCGACGGAGAATCCCTGCCATCCGCTACAAACGGTGGCAGAAAACAAAGGTCCTCCTGATGCTTTCCGGAGGCGGGGTGGTTCTCAGTGTCCTTTTTTACCTGATTGCCACGAAGTAGCGGTCCCGGTCATTGCCGGTCGTGCGTCAGGCCGGTCAGCGTTTCCCCTGTTCGATTTCCGCCACCTTCCCCAGTCTGCGGAGGTGCCTCTCCTCCGTGCTGTAGGAGGCTTCGAGATAGGTTTTCACCAGATCCCATGCGACCTCCGGTCCCACGGTGCGGCCGCCCATGCAGAGGATGTTCATGTGATCATCCTCCACCCCCTGCTTGGCGGAAAAATGGTCGTGAATGAGGGCGGCCCGGACCCCGGGAACCTTGTTGGCGCAGACGGAGGCGCCCACTCCGCTGCCGCAGATCGCAATGCCCCGTTCGACCTCACCGGAGGTGACAGCCCGGGCCAGCGGCAGAACGTAGTCGGGGTAGTCGTCGCCCGGCGCCAGGTGATGCGCGCCGAAATCGACGACCTCGTGGCCGGCCGCCTTGAGGCGTCCCACCAATTCCTCCTTGAGGCCAAAGCCTCCGTGGTCTGTCGCGATGCCGATTTTCATGGAAAAACTCCGTTTGCGCGGCGGGATCAAAACCCGGAATCGGAGGCGGACCGGCCGGCCGGGACCGCTGTCCCTTTCGGCGCATCCGCCGGTCCCTCCGTCCGCCACGTTTCAGCCCTTCATCTTCCGATAGCGCCTGATGAGCGCATTGGTGGAGCTGTCGTGTTTGAGTTTGGGTGGTTTGACGCTTTCCAGCTCCGGAATGATGGCTTGGGCCAGCGCCTTGCCGAGTTCGACCCCCCATTGGTCGAAGGAATTGATCTGCCAGATCGTGCCCTGGGTGAAAACGGAGTGTTCATAGAGCGCCACCAGGGACCCAAGGGTTTCCGGCGTGAGGCGTTCGGCGAGGATGACATTCGAAGGACGGTTGCCTTCGAAGACGCGGTGTGGCACGAGCCAGGCCGGGGTGCCCTCCGCCTTCACCTGCTCGGCCGTCTTGCCGAAGGCCAGCGCCTCGGCCTGGGCAAAGACATTGGCCACGAGCATGTCATGGTGGCGTCCGAGCGGAGTGAGCGCCTTGGCAAAGGCGATGAAGTCACAGGGAATGAGACGCGTGCCCTGGTGGATGAGCTGATAGAAGGAATGCTGGCCGTTCGTGCCGGGTTCGCCCCAGTAGATCGGACCCGTGTCGGCGTCGACCCGGCGTCCGTCGAGGGTGACGTGTTTGCCGTTGCTCTCCATGGTGAGCTGCTGGAGGTAGGCCGGGAAGCGCTTGAGATACTGCTCGTAGGGCAGGACCGCAATGGTCTGCGCATTGAAGAAATCGGTGTACCACACGGCGAGCAGACCGAGCAGGACGGGCAGGTTTTTCTCCAGCGGCGCGGTGCGGAAATGCCGGTCCATCGCATGGAAACCCGCGAGGAGTTTTTGGAAGTTCTCCGGGCCGATGGCCAGCATGGTGGAAAGCCCGATGGCGGAGTCCATCGAGTAGCGGCCGCCGACCCAGTCCCAGAACTCAAACATGTTCGCGGTGTCGATGCCAAAGGCGGCGACCTTCTCCGCGTTGGTGGAGACCGCCACAAAATGCTTAGCCACCGCCTTCCGGTCCCCGCCGAGGCCGTTCAGCAGCCACTCGCGCGCGCTCCCGGCATTGGTCATGGTCTCCAGCGTGGTGAACGTTTTTGATGAAACGATGAACAGCGTTTCCGCCGGATCGAGGTCGCGGGTGGCTTCGACGAAATCGATGCCGTCCACGTTCGACACAAAACGGAAGGTCATGTCCCGCCGCGTGTAATGCCGCAGGGCCTCGTAGGCCATGACGGGACCGAGGTCGGAACCGCCGATGCCGATGTTGATGACGTTTTTGATTTTTTTGCCGGTGTGTCCCTTCCAGGATCCGCTGCGCACGCGTTTGGCAAAGCGGGTCATTTTGTCCAGGACCGCGTGCACGTCCGGAACGACGTTTTTGCCGTCGACAAAAATCTTCTGATTTTTGGGCGCGCGCAGGGCGACGTGCAGTACGGCGCGATTTTCGGTGATGTTGATTTTCTCTCCGGTGAACATGGCCTCCCGACGCTCCTCGAGGCCCGATTCCCTGGCCAGTCGGAGGAGAAGTTTGAGCGTTTCGTCGGTGATGCGGTTCTTCGAATAATCGAGAAACAGGCCCGCCGCGCCGGCCGTGAGGCGTTCACCGCGCTTGGCGTCCTGGGCGAACAATTCCCGCAATGTGAGATCCTTGACTTTCTTGTGATGGGCGGTGAGGGCCTTCCAGGCGGGGAGCTTCGCGAGCGGTTTCATGTGAGATATTGGGTGTACGGGATCTTCGTTACAATGATACGGCGATTTTTAACAGATTTTCCCGCCGGGGAAATGCAGGCCGGTCTTCGACCCGGGACCCTTCGCCCTCTTCCGGTGGCCGCGGAAAAAAGTTTTCCCCGCCCCTTCTCGGGCTCGCCTTGGCCGGGCGGACACGGTAGGATTGTGGAATGACCACCGACGCCGTTTCCGCCACTCCCGCCAAAAACATCGCGGAGTCCGAGCGCGCCGTCTCGGCCATTGGCGGCGCCATCATTGCCGGCATTGCGCTGGGACAACGCAATGCCTCCACTCCGTTTCTCCTTCTGCTGGGCGGCCTTCTGATCTATCGGGGCGTCTCCGGTCATTGCGCCCTCTACGAAAGGCTGGGAATCGACACCTCGGACCGCCCTTCCGATTCCGAGGAAGGTCCGGAGGGCATGGTCTGGGCTCACGTGTAGGCCCGGGCCGGATCCCCTTCCCCGCCGCCGTCCCGCCCTTCAGCGTCCGATCTTCCGCAACGGCAGGCCGGACATCAGATTTCGCTCGATGTTTTCCAGCGAGATTCCCTTCGTCTCCGGCACGAAAAGCAGGAAGAAGATGATGAAGAGAACGTTCAGTCCGCCATACAGGAGGAACGTATTGCCGGGTCCGATGCCGTTGATGAGCGAGAGGAAGGTCACGGCCACGATGCCGTTCGCAATCCAGTTGGTTCCGGTGCTGAATGTCACTCCCAGATCCCGTCCGGCCAGCGGATAGATTTCCGAGCAGATCACCCAGATGATCGGACCGGCGCTCATCGCGAATCCGACGATGAAGATCAGGAGCGCAAAGACGGCGGGATACGCGTAGCTGGTGCTCTTCAGGACAATGACCGCCTCCTCGACGCCCTTGGCATTGGGCACCATGTGCGTCTCGCCGCCGGCCACGAAGATGGAACCGACCGCCAGAAGGGCCAGTCCCATGGTGACAAAGCCGGCATACATGATGGGCTTGCGGCCCAGTTTGTCGACGAAGGCAATGGCAATGAAGGTCGCCAGCACGTTGGTGATTCCCACGATCACCGTTCCCCACATCTGCTCGTTGGTGTCCTCGAAGCCGGCCATCCCGAAGATGCGCGGAGCGTAATACATGATCACATTGATGCCGGTCAGTTGCTGGATGATCTGAAGCCCCACGCCCAGACCGATGGCCCGGCGGAAATTCGAGTTGGTTTTCAGGAGGGTGAAGCCATTCTGCTTCACCTTGAGGCTGTCCTGAATCTCCCGGACCTCGGAGGCGATTTCCGCCTCGTCCAGTTTCATGCGCCGGAACACGGCGATGGCCCGCTCCTGAAATCCCTTGAGGAAAAGCCAGCGCGGACTTTCCGGGAGGAAATACACGCCGAGGAACATGATCGCCGCCGGAATGGCAATGACCCCCAGCATGATGCGCCAGTGTCCCCCCTGGACTCCCCCGAACGTCGCATAGGTCGCCAGCCAGGTGTTGCTGAGAAAGGCCAGCACGATGCCGATGGTGATCATCAGCTGGTACATGGAAATCATCGATCCGCGCACCCGCCCCGGCGACACTTCCGAGAGATAGAGCGGTGCGGTGAACGAGGCCACGCCCACCGCCAGGCCGAGAATGAAACGGGCGATGATCAGAATGTGTTCATTGGGCGCCAGGGCGCAGAGGAGCGAGCCCAGGATGAAATTGAGCGCGCTGATGAGAATGGTCCTGCGCCGACCGAACCGGCTCGAAAGCACCCCGCTGAAAAGGGCTCCGCAGGCCGCCCCCCAGAGCAGGGCGCTCACGATCAGCTGAATCGCTTCATCCGTGATCTTGAAATCCTTCTGGATGAAACCCTCCGCCCCGGAAATCACCCCGATGTCGAGACCAAACAAAAGTCCGGCCAGGGCGGCGGTGAAACCGATGAAATAGACGATGGGCTGGACACGTTTGGGGGCGGCGGTTGAGTCCATACAAAGGGGTCGATTGCTTCAGAGTGACAGGAACCGGACCTTTTCACAAGGCAAACAGACGGTCCGCCTGTTTTGCCGAAGGGGCTCGTCGTGACATACCGCTCCCCGTCCCGCGTCCAGCCGGAGCGTCGCGGTCCCGACGACGCCCGGTTATTCGACCTCCGCAATCACCTTGCCGTTCTTTTCCTTCAGGGTGATTTGATCCGCGCCGCGGAGTTTGACGCCTTCAAAGCGCACGACAAACCCCTCGTCGTCCACGACATTGAGATCCCAGAATTCCCCCTTGGCATTGTCGGGAAACCGGACCATCACCTTTCCCCCCGCGGCCAGCGCCTTGCCGTTGGGGAGCACATTGCCGTTCCAGTCGCGGTTGTCGGTTGCCGAAATGTAGATCGCCTCAAAACTGCGGGACGTGTCGTTGACGAGCAGAAAATCAAGGTCCGACGCCAGCACCGAGGCGGTCAGCGCGAAAAGAACCAAGAGGGCTTTCATTTCTTTTTCTTCTTCTTCGATTTTTTTTTGTTTTCCACCTTGGTGTGCTTGTAAACGACGTCCCCGTATTGGTTGGTAATCGTCGTCGTCTTGAAAACCTTCTTTCCCTTGGTTTTCTTCGTGGTGGACTCGTGATAATACTCCGGCTGCCAGTAGATCTTCGGCCGGTTGTAATACGGATCAAAATCGCGCACGTAGACCGGTTCGCGAACGTACACGACCGGCGGATCATCCGGAGCCAGGAGAAATTCCTCCAGCGTCTCACACCCGGAAAATGAGACCGCCACGATGACTGCCAGGAGGAAGGAACGGACAACCACGGTCCTCTGGTACCAAGGGGAAACGGAGGCGTCAAAGCAAATGGCGGGCGGCGCGGGCTCCCCCGCAGCCACCTACCGGTTCGTCCCTTTCGGAAAATCCGCCTCCCGCCAGAGGACCAGTTCGTCCTCCTTCAGCCGTCCCCGGAACGCGGCGGAGAAGCCCAATTCGAGAACAAACCGGCGGCCGTTCATTTCGAAGAATTCCGGACCGATGTCCCCCGTGCCCTCCGACCAGCTGATTTTTTTCGTCCGGTCTCCCGCGCGGACCTCGAAGTCGTAAAAGAGCATGCCGCGGGGGTAGAGCGGGGATTTGACCGTGCGCGTTCCGCGAAAGATCAGTTCGCAATCGGGGAATGTCAGCGGCTCGTCCTTCTGAAAGCGTGTCCTGACCCCGTAGTCCGCGGCCGGGAGGGTCGGCGCGGACAGCGCCAGCAGCAGAAGGACGGCGAGGCTTTTCATAACGGCCGTCCCGCGGAAGGCACAAAAACATACTGCATCCCGGCCGCCTTGGCGGCTTCAATGCCGGTCGGACTGTCCTCAAAAACCAGGCAATCCGCGGGTTGGACGCCGATGCGCATGGCGGCCACGAGGAAGGGATCCGGATGCGGTTTGCCCCGCTCGTAATCCTCAAAACACACGACCGCGTCGAACATGTCGTAGATGCCGATGGCGGTGAGCGTGGCGTGGACCAGTTCGTGGTGTCCGCCGGAGGCGATGGCGAGCGGTTTGATTCCGTGCATGCGTCTGGCGATCTCCAGCACGGGCGCGATGGGCAACACCTCGTGGACGGCCGCCAGGTAATGCCGCTCCTTGCGATGAACGGTCGCATCGACGTCCAGGTTCAGCCCCTGCATTTCATTCAGCGAACGGACGATGTCGGCGGATGGCCGGCCTCCCCATTGATAAAACAGATCCTCCGGAAACTCCCCTCCGACCTCCTGCAGTGTTTGGGTCCATGCACGGTAATGCACCGGCATGGTGTCGGCAATGGTGCCGTCGCAGTCGAAAATGTATCCCTCAAAGGGCTGATCCGGAACCTCGAGTTTCATCGGATTTCACTCTATCCCCGCCGGCAGTGGCGTCAATTTCCCCCTGTCCTCCCCGGAAAAATGTGATTGATTGGCGGCGATGACCAAGGTTCGCAAGCCGCTCATCCCGCTTCTTGCCGAATACCCCTTCGGCATTCTGCTGGCCGCGCTGCTCCTCATCATCGTGGCCGCCCCGCTGACCGGACGAATTTCCCACGTGAGTTTCATGCATGGTCAGGCGGCCATGGCGCCTTATGTCTTCATCCTGACCGTGGCTTCGGCCTATGCGCTGTGGTCGACGCCCCGCCATCGCACCGCGACCCTGATCATGGGAGGTTTTGTGCTGCTGCTCCTTTATCTGAGCACGACGTTTCCGCACCATCGCCTGGCCGCTGTCCACCTGACGGCCCAGGCCGCCTTCATGGTGTTTGTCATCGCCGCGGTGCTTCGCAGGGTTTTCTCGGCGCCCGAAGTGGACGGAAACATCCTTTGTGGCGCCGCCTCGCTGTACCTGCTCATCGGGGTGTTGATGGGCTTTCTGTTTTCCATCATCGAAATCGTTGTCCCGGGAAGTTTTGCCATCGTTCCCGCGGGGGAAACCTCTCCGCCGCCCACCGTCCGTCCCGGGCCGGGTTGGTTGATCTATTACAGCTTCACGACCCTGACCACCGTGGGATTCGGGGACGTGATGCCGAGCGGGGACCTGGCCCGGAGCGCATCCGTCTTCGAGGCGGTTGTGGGTCAGATGCTGCTGGTGGTCATGATGGCCCGTCTGGTGGGCCTGCATGTCGCCCAGTCCAGCACGCGCAGCCACCGTCCGGTCATTTTTGAAACCTCCGAACCCGCCCGTCGCAAACCATGATTTTCCGCACCCTGGGAACCTCCGATCTGAATGTTTCCGCCGTGGGCCTCGGCACGATGTCCTGGCCCGGCACCGGCTTCGGCGTCTCCGATCCCGGCGCCATCACCGAATACGCCCCGGTTCGCGACATGGTTCGCGCCGCCCTGGACTGCGGAATCACGTTTTTCGACACGGCGGAAGGATACGGGCGGGGACTGGCGGAAACCCAGTTGGGACGCGCCCTTGAGGAGCTCGGTGCGCGGGACCGGGTCGTGATCGTCACCAAGGTCGGTCCGCTTTTCGCGGAGGAAAAAATCGGCGGCCGCGGATGCAATCTTTCCAAAGGCCATATCCTGGCCCGCTGTGAAGCCAGTCTCCGCCGGCTCCGCACGGATCGGATCGACCTTTATCTCGCCCACTGGCCCGATCCCGCGACACCCATCGGGGAAACCATGGAGGCGGCGGAGATCCTCCGCGCGCAGGGAAAGATCCGCTGGTTTGGCGTGAGCAATTTTTCCAACGACCTGCTGGCCGCGGCGCTGGCCCGCGGTCCCGTCGCGGCCAACCAACTGCCCTACAGCCTGGTGGATCGCGACATCGATGCCGACCGGCGGCCGTTTTGTCTGGAGAGGCGGGTGGGCATCATGGCGTATTCCCCGCTGGGAAAGGGCGTGCTGAGCGGAAAATACGATGCCGACCACCTGCCGCCCCCGGACGATTACCGTCACCAGCGCAAACATTTTGCCCGGGAAAACCTGCCCCGTCATCTCACCATCGCCGCCAGAGTTCGGGAACTGGCCCCCGTCTGCGGATGCTCCCCCGCCCAGCTCGCCATGGCCTGGGCGCTGGCGAGGCCGGGAATCACCGTGATTCTCCCCGGCGCCAAGTCGGTCGACCAGGTCCGGGTCAACGCGGCCGCCGCCGACGTGCGCATTCCGGAGGACGTGATGGCGGAGCTGGATGCGGTCTCCGCCTGAGCGGCCGTCAACACCGGCTTTGCGCCCGGCGGCTTCCACCCCCCTGCGAATCGCGGCGGTTCCTTCAGTTGACGAAATCCGCTCCGCAGCCGCCGCTTATCGGGCCGTCTTCCACTCGCCGGAAGTGATCCAGTCGCGCAGGGCAAAAAGGTCGTCGTCCTCCACCGCCATCTTTTCCACGGACCGGTCCATTTTCCGCGCACGGATGAGCCGTTCCCTCGCCTCCTGGAGGCGCCCGGTCTGACAGGCATAACAGGCGAGATTGTATTGGATCACCGCCACGTCCGGATGCAGCTCGGCGGCGCGGATCAGGATCAACTCGGCCTCGTCGATGGACCGGGCCCGCCGCACGCAATAGGCAAATTTGATCCACCAGTTGGCATCCTGCGGGTCCCGCTCGACGAGGCAGGCGGCGATTTCCGCGGCCGCCGACCACGACTGATTTTTCATGGCCACCGCCAGCCGCAGGGCCAGCACCTCCCGGCGGGTCTGGTCCTGCGGAAGCAGTTCCGACAGCGTGCGGAGGCATTCCTCCTCCATGCCCAATTCAAAATACCCCTCGGCCTCCCTCAACAGCCGCAAACGCTTCGCCTCATCCATGGCTCACCAGATGGCGGCGAGGGCAAACCAACCAATCATGAACACGGCAATGGCCAGTTTGCCCACGAGGCCGGCCGTGGTGCCGAGAAAGGTTCCCCAGCCCGAACGGCCGGCCGGGAGAAGCCCCTTGCCGCCCAGCAATTCCCCCACGATGGCTCCGAGCAGCGGACCCACAAAAAGCCCGGGCAGTCCGAAAAAAAGGCCGGCCACGGCTCCCACAATTCCCCCGATGGCCCCCCAGCGCGTCGCGCCGAACCACCGGGCGCCCGCCGCCCCGCTGAGGAAATCCAGTGCCTGGGCCAGGATCGTCAGCAAGGCCAGCACCACGAGCGTTCCCCATCCGACCGAGCCGATGGCGAAGTGGTTCACCACCGCTCCGGTGAGGATGAGAATGGCGCCGGGCACCAGCGGCACGACGGTGCCGACCAGGCCGGCCAGCATCAGAAAAATTGTCAGAAACCACCAAAAAACAGTCATGCCGGGACGCTACGATACAGAATCCCCGGCATCGCGCAATTTGACATCGCGAAGGAAGGACTTAGCTTGCCTGATGAACCAAACCTCCGTCGCGGTCCATTTGCGTTCCTGGACCGACAGCGCCCGCTCCCTCCTGAATTCCACCTGTGCTCTCGCGGAGGCTCCCATTCGCGATCTCAAATCCCAGATCGACGATCTTTGGACGGCGGCGGAAGACCTTCTGCCCCGCACCGTGCCGGCGGATCTGATCGCGCATGTCGAAAAAACCCTCACCGAACTCGCCGGCTGGCGGGCCATCGGCTTGCACAAAGGTTTCTCCACCTGACGCTTGCGGATCAGACCGCACCTTGCACTTGTTTTTTTGGGCATGGCGCGACATGGTCGTGGCGTTCCGATGCCCAAGATTCGCATTCTCCTGGCCGACGATCACAATCTCACAAGGGCGGGACTGCGTTTGCTTCTCGAACAGATCGAAGGGGTCGAGGTTCTTGGCGAGGCCGACAACGGTCGGGACGCCGTGGCGCTGGCCAAACAGCTGACCCCTCAGCTGATCATCATGGACATTTCGATGCCGGAGATGAATGGCATCGAGGCCCTCACCCGCATCAGCAAGGATGTTCCCTTCGCGCGTGTCATCATTTTGTCCACGCACTCGGATGAAACCCATGTGCTCGACGCCCTGCGCGCGGGCGCGGCCGGCTATCTGTTGAAAAGCGCGGCCACGCAGGACTTGCAGGCCGCGGTGGAGGCGGTGGCCAAGGGCGGAACCTTTCTGAGTCCGCAGGTGGCCGGCGTGGTCATTGCCCGCTCCACCGGGCGCGCTCCCTCCGCACCGGGCATGCTCGACCACCTGACCGGTCGTCAGCGGGAAATTCTGCAGCTCATCGCCGAGGGAAAGAGCACCAAGGAGATGGCATTTCTCCTCAATGTGAGCGTCAAGACCATCGAGACCCATCGCGCCCAGCTCATGGATCGGTTGAACATCCACGACATCGCCGGGCTGGTGAAATACGCCATCAAGGCCGGTCTGGTGGTCGAATAAATCCGGGAAGCAGGTCGCCCAGGGATTCCGCAAACTCCGACACGGTGGCCGGCTTGAAGATGACCCGCCGAACACCCACGTCACGCGCGCGCTTTTCGAGATCATCATTCACGGCCCCGGACGCTATGCAGATTTTTTGATCCGGATTCTGCCGGAGAAACCCCGCCGCCGCCTCCAGCCCCGACCGGCCGACCAGATTGTTGTCGATCAGCACCAGGTCCCAGCGCTGCGGGGTGCGGGCGTGTTCCCGCAGGGCTTCCTCGGCGAACTGATGCACATCCACCTCGCACCCCAACCGCCGCAGCGCGCGGCGGGCCAGCAGCAGGAACGCCACGTCGTCATCGAGACACAGGACCCGTCCGCGGGAACCGGGAGCGGCCTCCCCGTTCGCGGCGCGTTCGTCAGCCCCGGGTTCGCGCAGGAACGTTCGCGCGGCCAGCGCCGCCTTCCGGATCTCCCGCAGGTTTTCCGCCGCCTCCCTGTCCGGCGGCACATCCAGCAGGGCCAGGTCCACATTGCCGAGAATCACACCCACCGCATTGCTCAATCCGTGAACCACATTCCGGGGGACGGTGCCCAGGGACAGCGGAACAAACACCTCCAGAACGTCCTCCACGGTTCCGGCGGGATTTCGGATCAGGGAGGGAAAGGCCAGATACTCCACCTGCGAGCCGTCGGCGCGCACGCCGATCAGGACACAGGGCGAGGGATTTTCCGCGGGCAGCCAGCCGGTCCACGCAGTACCGCTTCGCTTCCGAATCGAAACAAAACCGGGCGCACCCTCCCCTTGCCAGACCGAACGGGCGGCGGCATTGGAGGCCACGAGGGTTCCGTCGGATGCCCAAAGACACGCGGGCACCGTCAGATGTTCCACAAGAATCCGAAACCCTTCGGGAGCGGGTGTCGGCGGGGTCCCGTGCATCAGTTTTCGAGCTGCGGCGGTTGGTTCAGCAGAAGCCAGTAAAGCCCCAGATCCCGCACGGCGTTGGCGAATCCTTCAAAGTTCACCGGCTTCACGATGTAGCTGTTGACCCCCAGCTGATAGCTCTCGACGATGTCCTTCTGTTCGCGCGAGGAGGTCAGGATCACCACCGGAATCGACCGCGTGCGCTCGTCCCCCTTCAGCCGTTTCAGCACTTCCAGGCCATCCACCTTGGGAAGTTTCAGGTCGAGCAAAATCACCTTCGGGGTGTCTTCGATTTTGCGATCGTGGTGGTTTCCCTCACAAAAAATGAAATCGAGGGCCTCCGCTCCGTCACGGGCGACCTGAATGCGATTGCGGATCTTGGCTTTCTGAAGGGCCCGGAGCGCCAGCTCGAGATCCTGCGGATTGTCCTCGACAAGCAATATGTCCACGATGTCCTTCACGTTCAGCGGATTGAAGGCGATTGCAAGGAAAAATAGAAGGTGGCCCCCTGCTCCGGAGCACTTTCCGCCCACACCCGGCCGCCGTGGCGCTGGATGATCCGCTGCACGATGGCGAGGCCCACCCCCGTTCCCTCATATTCCTCGGGTCGGTGCAGGCGTTGAAACACCCCGAAAAGTTTGGAGGCGTACCGCATGTCGAATCCGGCCCCGTTGTCCCGGACATAATAGGCGGGGGCGCCCCCGTGTTCGCCGAAACCGATTTCAATCCGCGCCGGATCCCGCCGCTCGGAATATTTCAGGGCGTTGGAAATGAGATTGACCCAAACTTGGCGCAACAGGGCGGGGTCCCCCTTGCAGGGAGGCAGCTTGCCCACCGCAATCACCACATTCTTCCGCCCGAAGGCCTGCAGGTCATCAAGCACGCTGGACACCAATTCCTCCGCATTCACCCACTGAGTGTTCAGCGGAGCCCGGCTGAGGCGGGAAAACCGCAGCAGGTCATCGATGAGCGCGCCCATGCGTTGCGCCCCCTCGCGGATCGTCTGCAGGTAGCGCCGACCCTCCTCGGGCAGCAGCTCGCCGTAGTCCTCCAGAATCGCCTGGGAAAAACCGTCCAGGGTCCGCAGGGGTGACCGCAGGTCGTGCGACACCGAATACGAAAAGGCCTCCAGTTCGCGGTTGGCCGCCTCCAACTGGCTGGTCCGCTCGGCCACCCGTCGTTCGAGGTCCGCATTCAGGCGCCGGACCTCCTCCTCCGTGCGCCACCGGTCCGTGATGTCCGTGATGGTGATGAACGCCAGTTGGCGTCCCCCCGACTCCGTCACCCTGGCTCCCCCGTAGCTGAAAATGGCGTTCCAATCGGAGTTCAACCGACGGATGCGGAGTTCGACATCCCTAAGCACCTCCCCTCTCAGAATCCGGCAAATCGGCCATTCGTCCAACGGCAGCACCCGGCCGTCCAGCGTGCTCAGCTCGAAATGATTCGGAGATTCCTCCATGTCGTACCCGGTCGTTTGTTCGGGGGGGAATCCGTGCATTTCCAGACTGGCGCGGTTCCAGTGCAGCAGGTGTCCGTCCATGTCGGCGATCACCAGTCCCTCGGAAAGATTTTCGATCACCGCCTGCAACCGCTCCTCCCCCTCCCTGAGCACATCCTCGGCCCGTTTGCGTTCCGAAATGTCGTAAAACACCACCACCACATGGACCTGCCCGTCCGGATCGCGCTGGAGTTCGTAGGTGACCGAAAAATAGCGTTCCTTCCCGGTGACCGGGTCAACCCGCTTCAATTCATAACGCACCCTCTCCCCGGCGAGGCAGCGTTCGAAGTGGGGTTTGATCTGATCCTCGTAAACCTCGGGCAGCACATCCTTCACGTGAAAGCCGGTCAGGTCCCGGGGCTCCAGACTCAACATCTCCGAATGGGTGCCGTTGGCGAAAAGATAACGGTGATTGGAGTCCACGAGCGCCAGTCCGACCTGGGCGTCCTCGGTCACCATGCGCAGCAACCGCTCGCTTTTTTGCAGGCGCTCCAAGGCGTTGGAAAGATCCGCCGTGCGCTCCTTCACCCGGATCTCGAGTTCATCATGCGCCCTGCTCAGATTCTTCTGGGCCTGGAAAATCGCCTGTTCCATCTCCCGGCGCGCCTGCAGATCGCGCCGGATGAAAAAGAGGATCAGCACCACCACCGGAATGGCCGCAACCACACTCGCCAGCGTGACCCCCCCCAGGCGGGCCAGCGAGGCATCCGTGTGGGAAACCCATTCGGTCAGCGTGCGTTTGCCCGCCACCTCCATGGCGTCCAGCTCCCGGTAAAACCGCCCGTAGAGCCGGAGCCCGGCTCCGTCCTCAACCCACGCCCGGGCGCCGGAAACATCCCCGGCCTCGCGCAGCGCGACGCCCCGGGTCAGTTCCGTCCGGTTCTTTCGCACCTTCTCCGCAAACACCTCGGAGCCGCCCGCGCCCGTCAATTGGGCCAGGCTTTCCTCCAGGGATTGCTCCGCCCGGCGAATGCGCTCCAGAAAGACCTCCCGACCGGTCAGGGCATATCCCAGATCGCCGGCTTCCATCTCGCGGAGACCGGCGGCCAGGTCGTGCATCGCCTCGATTTGCAGCGCCGTGGCCCGGACCACATGGATGTCGTTCTGGAGCCTGACGATGCTTAGATACGACGACAGCCCGACGGCGGCCAGGATGATGAGAGCGAAGGCAAATCCGGTCTGGATTTTGGCTTCGGTGGAAAACCGGCGCGGCTCCGTCGATTCCTTCGGAGGGGATTGAACTTCGGATTCCGCGACGGTTTCCATCTTAGAACTCGGGACGGGAAACGGCGGGAATTGATGTCAAGGCTTTCCTCGGACGACTCTTAGGCATCGGAGAGTGAGGAAATGATGGGCGAATTTGGGGGGACTGGAAAGGCCAAAGATTCCCGCCCGCTTGCAATTTGCGGGGAACTTGGATCAACTGGTCTTCTTCCCAGCTTCCGAAATGGACGAAACCGCCGCTGAGCAGCAAAAGATCTTGATCGTGGAGGATCAGCCGGCCAATCGCAATCTCCTCCGGAAATTGATGCAACGGCGCGGAAGCCGTGTCCTCCTCGCCCGCGACGGCCACGAGGGGCTCCTCGTGGCCCGCCGCGAGCGTCCCAATCTGGTCATTGCGGACGTCCTGATGCCCCGCATGGACGGGTATGAATTCGTGCGTCAGCTGCGCTCGGATCCGGAGATCGCCCACACCAAGGTCATTTTTTACACCGGCAACTACGCCGAGTCGGAAGTCCGCACCCTGGCCGAAGCCTGCGGGGTGTCGCGCGTCATGGACAAGGCCGCCGAACCGGAGGAAATCCTGCGCATCGTCGAGGAGGTGCTTGGATCGGACCACCAGGAAAAACCCACCTCCCAATGGAAGCGCTTCAATCAGGAACATCTCCGCCTGCTGACGGACAAACTTTCCCAGAAGGTCTACGAACTGGAGGCGCTCAACCGGGAACTGGAGGAACGCGTGGCGGCGCGCACCGAGGAACTGCGGGCGGCCAATCAGCGCCTCCTGGAACTCAACCGGATGAAGGACGAGTTTCTGGCCATCGTCTCCCACGACCTGCGTTCGCCGCTGAGCGGGATTGTCCTCGGCGTGGAAACCATGATCGCCCAGGACAACCGCATCCCCCCGGAAAAGCGCCTGGAGCTTCTGAAGCAAATCGCCGCCTGCGCCGCGGAGCAGATCACCTTTGTGAACGATCTGCTGGCCATCGCGCGCAACGAGGCGGAGAGGGACAAACTGGATCTGGCCAAACTGCGTCTCAGCGAACTGGCGGCCGACGCACTGCGCAACATTGCCTTCAATGCGGACGCCAAGGGCATCCAGGTGGAGCTTCAGGTCGCCCCCGACGAGCCGCCGGTGGAAGGGGACCGTCAAAGACTCCTGCAGCTTCTCAACAACCTGCTCACCAACGCGGTGAAATTCACGCCGACCTCGGGGCGCATCGTGGTGGACATTTCCCCCCAGGGTTCCATGGTTCGGCTCAAGGTCTCCGATTCGGGCGTCGGTATCCCCCCCGAACAACTGCCACACATTTTCGAACGCTACCATCGGGGACGTCGGACCGGAACCGCCGGGGAAACCGGCACCGGACTTGGTCTGGTCATCGCCAAACAGGTGGTCGAGCTGCACCACGGATCCATCACCGTGGAAAGCACCCCGGGAACCGGAACGACGGCCATCGTTCATCTGCCGGCGGCGTCCTGAGGTTCCGCGAACTCAGGAATTTCGAAGGCGGGGTTCAGGATTCACCCGGATTTTTACAAATTATTGCCAGGCCATAGTTTCTTCATGCTTCAAGGCCTCCATTCTTCCTGCCCGCCTTTGTGTCTCGGGGGAAATTTCGGGGTGCCGTCAAACCCCGGCCGGAGGAAAGCCCGATGAATGGGGAGCCGGTTCCGCCGCTCCCACCGAAGGAGACCGAATCCATGAACCCGTCCGCCGGCACCCTCCGCATTCTCGTCGCCGACGACAATCCGGTGAATCGGAAGGTGGTGCTCGGCCTCTTGAAAAAGATCGGCTATGACGCCGAAGGCGTGGAGGACGGCCGACAGGTTCTGGAGGCCCTCGCCTGCAGGAACTACGACATCATTTTCATGGATTGTCAGATGCCGGGCCTGAACGGCTGCGAAACCGCGGCGGAAATCCGGCGGCGGGAGAACACCGCCCACCGCTCGTGGATCATTGCCCTGACCGCCAATTCCCTGGCCCGGGACCGTGAAGCCTGTCTGGCAAGCGGCATGGACGACTACGTCGCCAAACCCGCCAGTTCGGAGGTGCTCGCCACCGCCATTGCCCGCTGCCCGGCCTTCCGGAACCCGACCGCCACCCGCGAAGCCGAAAAGGCCATTCGTTTCATGCAGGAAGCCAGCCGCCGTCTCCGGCAGCGGCGCCGGGATTTTCTCGCGTCCGTGCCCCGCCCGGGTTCCTGCGAACCGTCCTGAGCCGCCCCACCCCGCCCCGACGGTTTCGGCTGGCCTCGCGGACCGTTTTGCGTTTGATTGTGGTCATGGCTCTTCAAGTCACCCGTCTTTGGCTGATGTATCCCGCCCGCCTGATCACGCGCCCCGTGATTTACGAACTCGGAAAGAACTTCAATCTGGTCACCAACATCCGTCAGGCGAGCGTCACCGAGGAGATCGGTCTCGTTTCCCTTGAACTCGACGGCGAACGCGAGGAAATCAAGAAAGCCATCACCTGGCTCGAGGAGCTCGGCATCAAGGTCGAGCCGGTCGAGATCAATACCATCGAAGGCTGACACACGGGTCTTCTCCCTCCTCCTCCCCATGGCCAGGCTTCTGCAAATTCTCGGCGTACTCTGCGCGGTGACGGTTCTGGCCGTGTGGCTGATTCTGGGCGCGCACACCGGATGGACCAAAACCCAGACATCCACGCGGCATGTGGATCCGGTGACGGAGATCGAATACGACGAGTTCAAACCCGGTTTCGTGCCGGGGGTGGATTTCCTCGCCGTGGGGCTGGCCGGATCCGGTCTGCTGTTCCTCCTTGGTTTCGGAATTTCCAAACTCCAAAGAAAGAAAAACACTCCAACATGAAACTCACTCCCACCCTGTTCGTGGCGGCCGCCTTCGCGACCGCCGTTCAAGCCGAACCCCTCACCTTCGACTTCAAGGATCCGAAGGGCGTGAACAACGTCGTGTTTAAACTCGACGCCCCGCTTGAGTCCATCAACGGCACGGCCCACGGAATTTCGGGCACGGTCACCGTGGACCCGGAAAAACCCGAAAACGCCACCGGCAAGATTGTCGTCGCCACAGACTCGCTGAACGTGCCCAATCCGATGATGAAGGAACACATGCTGGGCGAGCAGTGGCTCAACGCCAAGGCCAACCCGGAGATCACCTTCGAGATCAAAAAGATCAGCGACGTGGAAAAATCCGACAACAAGGGCGAAGCCAAGGTGACCGGCATCTTCACGCTGAACGGCGTCTCCAAGGAAATCACCGTCGACGCCAAGGTGAACTACCTGCCCGGGCGCCTGGCGGACCGCAGTCCGGACAAGACCCCCGGCGACCTTCTGGTGATCCGCTCCGAGTTTGAAATCAAGCGCAGCGATTTCAACATCCAACCCGGCCAGCACCTCGACAAGGTTTCGGACGAAATCGAAATCGAGCTCGCCATCGCCGGCGCCGCTCCGAAGAAAAGCTGAGTTACCGGATCAGATTCCGGAATCTTTCAGGCCCCCGACGCGAAGCGTCGGGGGCCTTTTGTTTGGGAGGTGCAAAACCGGCGATCCATCCGACGGTCCGAAGCCTTTCCAACACGAGGATCCCCTTCCGCGGGCCAGGTCGTCCCTTCGGCCCGTCGAGGGACCGGCGCCGGCACCATCTCTGAGGCCGCACCCGGCGGAAGGGGGCGCTCTGCGGGGGCATCCCGTGGGTACGGAGATGCCATGGCCGCGGAACGGGAACGCTTCCGGAGTCCTAATTATCCGTCGGCGAATCCTCCTCCAAAACGAAGAGCCCCAGCAGGTCCGCCTGGCCGCCGAATTCGATGAACGGTTCGATCCAGGCGACATTCGAGGTCAGCGAATAGGCCCCGCTCCCCCGTCCGAAACGCTGGCGGACATAATTCCAGCGCTGGGCGGCAAAGATGCCTCCCGCGGAACCGTGGCCGATTTCCGTGCCGTTGGCGTCATAAAACCGCCAGCCCACCCGGGTGTAATCCCCTTCGGGGTAGCGGATCCAGACGCCCAGCAGGTAATTCTTTGCGGGGTCGACCCGGACGCGTTCGGCGGAAAGTTCCATCTCGTTTTGCCGGTCGCCCTCAAGGCGCGCATAGGTTCCGCCGGGGACGGGGCCGCCTTTTTCCAGCGTGATGCGCACAGGGGGAACGTTTGACCAGCCTTTGGCGACCCCGTTTTTGGCGTGCGGCAGTTGCTCGAGATTTTCCGGAGCCAGCAGCACCGTCCCCTTCGCCACCGGAACGATCGGCCCCATGGACATCTCGTCCCCGTTCCGAAGCACGGCCTTGAGAAATCCCCTGCTGGCGGGCAATTGGCCCTTCCATTCCCCCCGCGCCGGCACGGAGGTTTTGGAAAAAAGACGTTTCATTTCATTCTCGGAGGGGCCGAAATACACTTCAAGTGTGTATTTTCCGGGCACCTTCCGAAGCGGCGTGCTGTTCATCCAGATGGTACGCTCCCCCTCACCGCTTCCGCCGGCCGGACGAAGATCCCAGACCAGGCGGTCCGTCCCGGCCGACGGCACCCATGCGATCGCGGGCACCAGTGGGACCTGCCTGCCGGAGAGAAGCGCCAGTTCGTTCTCCAACTGATCCAGCGCACGCTTGTATTGCAGATGGCCGTAGTTGCGGTCGGACTTGAGAACCGCCAGGAGACTCCGGGCCTGTTCGATGAGACCCACCGAGATCATGCGTCGGATGACCTGCTCGGCAGTGGCGAAATTCATCGGCACCATTCCCAGCCTGTTCGTCTGGATCTCCCCCCAGTTCTTGAGGGCATTGCGGGCCGTCTCCGTCTTCCCGTCCTCGATGGCCAGACCGGAAACCTGAAACTGCATCAACAATATGGAATGGAAATCACTGTTTGTCTCCGCCATGCGGATGGCCGCCTCCAGGCAGCGGTAGGCCAGATCGCGGCCCTCCGGCCAGTTGGCCAGTTCCGCGGCGTAGGCGCGCAGCATGAAGGGATTGACGGAGGTGTCCTTGCTCCTGTCGACGAGCTTCCTGATCTCCGGCAGCACCGCGGGATCCCGCAACACCAGGCGCGCCATGATTTTCGGATTCACATCGTTCTCCCGCACGGGGATCTGGTCGATCCGCGGCAGCAACTCCTTAAGGATTCCGAGATTGGCGGCCAGATGCAGGAGGCGCATCGCCGGGCTCTCCAGCTCCCCGTTCGGTTTCGTGCTCCACTGGCTCCAAAGGGTGTTGGGATTGACGTTTCGGTAATAGACAAAAAGCCTGGCCGAACTGTCGTCCCGTCCGCGGGGGAAAAAGGCCTCCTCGATCACCCGGCGCGCCTCGTCGGTACGGCCTGAGCGCACGAGCGCCTGCACGAGCCGGGGACGCAACTGGGAATTGTCGCCCTCGCTCCAGGCCAGGCCCTTCAACCAGACGTCGGTCGGATCCACCGGCGGGCGGGCCCGCTGCAACTCGGTCCCGATGTGGGAAAAGATGTGGGAGTAATTCTGTCGATACGGGTTGAAGGGATCGATCTTGGGATCCGGACAGTCTTTGATCGCCTCCACCAGCCGCTGCCAGCTCTTCGTGCGCCGGTAGGGTTCCAAAAAATTGGTCCCCTGCGCAAAAAGCAGCGCGGGATCCTGCCGGAGGATGCGATCGTACATCTCCATGGCCTCCTCATATTTTTCGGCCTGGAGCAGGATGAGGCCGTATTGCTGCAGCCATTCGGGATCCTTCGGACGCAGGGCCGCCAGCTTGCGGAAGTAGGGTTCGGCTTCCTTCGGGTCCCTTGCCTGCAGGGCGACGGCCAGTTGGGCGTTGAGGCGCGCGGAATCGGGAGCCGCCTCCAGCTGCTGCCGAAGGCGATCGATGTGCGCATCGAGTTCGCCGAACTTTTTCAGCACCTGGAGGGCCTCGTACTGCACATGGCGTTCGTTGCGCGCCGAGCGCGAGAAGGGATCCCGCGAAAGCAAGGCATGGGCCATGGCCGTCGCCTCCCCGCGGTCTCCTTTTTCCATGTGCTGACGCATGATGTCCACCGTCTGGCGTATCCGCTGGCCCGGCTGGCGCGAGACGATGTTTCTTTTCCGGATCTTCGCGGCCTCCTCGGTGAGCCCGAGACTTTGGAGATTCTGGGCCAGTTCGCCCACCTCGTAGGCCTCGAGGCGGACTCCCTGAAGCTGGGTCAGCAGCTCCCTGGCGGCCTCCAGGTCCCTGGCCTCCAAGGCAAGCGAAAGCCGCAGTCGGATGGCCGCCTCAAAGGTGCTTCCGCTCCGTGCCTGGATCGCATCCAGCACCTGGCGGGCGTCCTCGGGCTTTTTCAATGCAAGCAGCAGCAGCGCATGATTGAGCGCCAGTTCGTCCGAGGACTGGTCCGCCCGCAGGGCCCGCAGCTCCTTCTCGGCGCCGGTCCGGTCGCCGCCGAACCAGCGGAGCCAGACCGCGGCCTGCCGAAGGGCGGCGGAATTCTTCTCCCTTCCAAGGGCGGCAAATCGCCGGGCCATTTCCGGCAGGAACGGGCGCACCTTCGGGTTCTGGCCGATGGAGCGCAATATGTTGATGCGGGCGACGTCGATTTCCGGGGTGGGCAGGGGAATGAAGGGAGAAAGATTCCCCTGCCGCAAATGGGCCCATAGCAATCCCTGCCGTCCCGGCCGACCGCCCCACGAACCCAACGAACCCGCGATCTTTCCCGAATAAAGAAATTCGTCGGCCAAGAGATCAACCGCCTTTTTTTGATGTTTCTCCGAATCGAGCAGACTCAGGTAGATCCCGAAATCCTGGGCGGGCACCCGGGGAAGTCCCTGCTTTTCCCGCGCCCTTTGGATCTTCCCGTGAAATTCCAGGACACGGTCGTAATCGCGGCGGTTCATGGCGAAATACCGCGCGATGTTCAACTGATTCACGTCGGACTCGTCCGTCTCGGCCAGGACCTTGTCCACGAGTTTCTCCGCCTCGTCCTGTTTCCCCGTCGAAATCAGCCACTGATATTTTTGAATGACATTCTGCGGCTGGGTGGAGTCACCCATCTGGCGACTGAGCTTTTCGGAAAGCGCCTTGAGCCGTTCTTCGGGGAAATTCGCCTTTTGGAAATTCGGATTGTTTCTCCGATTGCCGAGGATCATCTGGACCGTGTTGTAGGCCGTATTGATCACCTTCGGGTCGGGGGTTCCCCGTGCCAGTTCGTTCTCGATTTCCGTCAGCACCGCTTCGGGTGCCTGCAACAGGCTGTAAATTTCGATGCGGTCCTCGGCCGGACGGTCGCGCAGCACTTCGGCGAGTCGCTCGAGAAATTCCTTTTCCCGTCCATCAAAGGCCGCGATGCACGCCAGATACACCAGCGCATCCTCCTGCGAAGCGGACAGACCCGCCGGGCCGGACTGGGGTGCCGTCGGGGACGCGCCGAACGTCAGGCCGCCGAACCGGCGGATCTGGCGCGGGAGGGGAAAGCCCGGACCGGCACTGTTTTCGGCCAGCAATTGCCTGGCCCTCTGATAGGCTGCGGTAAAGCGGCCCGGCCGGAACGCCGTGGAGGATCCGCCCGAGGGAAGAACCGTGACGCCCATCGGCAGGCGGGCGGCGGTCCCCCCGCCCGCGGGAGACGGCGTGGGAGCCGGAGGGGCGGTTCCGGAATCCTCATGCAGGGCCATCACCTTCCAGAAACATTCCGCCGCCTTGTCCGTCTGGCCGGTGCCCATGAGAATCTCGCCGAGCGCCATGAGCGAACGCCAGTCGCGGGGATCGGCGCGCAGCCTGTTTTCCAGCATGGCGGCGAGTTCGGCCGCCTTGTCCTCGGCCTGGAGGACGCGCAGCGTTCCCTCCCAGGCGGACGGTTCCGCGAGGAATTCGGCGCTGTTTTCCCGGATGAGATTCAGCGCCTCGTCGATTTTTCCGTCATTGGCCAGCGCCTCCCCCAACTGGGCGCGGTTGGGCGCGGAAGGTTCAACCTCGGCAAGCTTGCGGGCGTACCGCAGGACGGCCTGGGTGTCGCCGGTTTCCCGGGCCAGCATCAGCAGACGCCTGAGCAGGAGGGGGTCGTCGGGTTTGCCCGCCAGGGCCTTGTCGAGCTCTTCCATCGCACGGAGGCTGTCCTGCATGACCAGATACACTTCCGCCAGATACATGGCGTACCGCCAGCCCTGCTCGGCCTTCTGGCGGTTGCGCAGTTTGGCAATCAATTCGTCCAGTCGTCCGGCTTGCAAATAGACATCGGCCAGGCGGCTCATGATCTGAAGTTTCGCGGCCGGCGACTCCTCGGCTTCGAAGGCTTCGTCCATGACACTCCGCGCCGCGGCCGGGTTTCCTTCCGCCAGATAAAGATCCACCAGGCGGAAGCGGACCTGATTGGGGTTTTCGGAGAGACGCACCGCCTCCTGAAGCACCTGGACGGCCTCGTCCCTTTTTTGGGCGGCCTGGAGGGTTTCCGCGAGAAGCACATATCCGTCGGCGCGGGCGGGCGAATGAGCCACGACCCGGCGGGCGAGTGCTGTGGCCTCCTCCATGCGATTCGCCTCCCGGAGCGCCCGCACACGCTCGGCCATCCAATCCCCCGCGCGCTGCGGTTCGATTTTTTCCAACCGTTCGAGCGCGGCGAGGCGGCGGTTCATGTTGTTGGTGCGTCGGGCGAAGGCCTGTTCGATTTGGGTGAGCGCCGCCGATTGCGGAAACTGACGGAGTCCTTCCTGCAGGGCAAACTCCGCCGTACCCAGGTCTCCGGAGGCGTCGGCCAGCAGGTAAAGCAGCCGCCAGTCACCTTCGTTCAGGGAATCGGGGGATGTCTTTTGCCTCTGCAGCAGCCGCTGAATCTCCCCGCCGAGCCGATTTCGTTCGCGCAGCGCCTGGAGCAGACAATCGTCCGCGCGCTCCCTTTCCGGGTCCGTTTGCGCCATGGTCCGAAGGGTGACGGCCAGCTTTTCCGCCTCCTCCCACGCACGATCCTCGGAGGCCAGCTGCCAGAGGAGATACAGCCGGTCGAAGGCGCGGTCCGGATCATCCTTCGCCGCCTGGAGGGTCTGGCGGGCTGCGCCGGGTTCCCCGAGACGCCGCTGAATGCGGGCGAGCCGAAGATACGTTTCGCCGGAGGCGCGGCCGTCCTCGACCATGCCGGACAGCACGGTGAGCGCCTCGGGTTTCCGTCCGAGTTCGGCGAGATATACCGCCAAACGTTCCCGCCGGTCGGGAGAGGCGGGATCCAGGGTCAGGGCCCGCCGGTATTCCGTGACGGCCTCCTCAGTGAGCTGATGGGCGCGAAAGATTTCCGCCAGCCGCTGCACGGCGTTGGCGTCGGCGCCTTCGGGCGCGAGCTTCCGCCAGGTGGCGACGGCCCTGGACGATTCCCCGCGGCCCAGTTTGAATTCCTGCCATTGGGCCTCGCCCAGTTGGGCGAGGATTTCCGGATCTTCGGGATATTTTTTCGTGAGGGCTTCCAGGATGGTGACCGCATCACCCGGGCGCTCCGCGCGAACGAGGGCGGCGGCCAAGCGTTGCTGCACATCCTTGCGTCCGGGCGCCCTGCCGGCGGCCTCCTCCAGGGCCTTGAGCGCATCGTCATTCCGGTTCAACTCCAGATAAACATCACTCAACCGCAGCGCGGTTTCGACATCCGCGGGATGGGACTCGAGTTGCTTCCGATAATAGGCGGCAAGGCCCGGCAGGTCGTCATCCGCAAGAAAGAGCCGTTCGATGCGGGAGCGGATCTCGCGCTGCAGCCAGCTCGCCTCCCCGGATTCGGCCAGGGCGGTTTCATACAGCTCCAGGGCCTCCTTCGTGTTTCCCTGGAGCCGCCGCACCTCGGCCTGCCGGAGCACCGCGCTGAGCGCGCGGGCCGGATCAAGGTCCTTCATCGCGCGGAGGCGGGCAAACATCCGGTCGGCCTCCCCGTAGCGGCCTGCCTCGAGAAGTGCGTCCCCGGCCTCCTCCAGAACGAAGGGATCGTCGGGCGAAGCCTTGGCGTAGGCCTCCCAGGTTTCCACGGCGCCGGCAAAATCCATCTGCCGCTGCTGGGAGAGGGCGAGTCCGCGATACAAACGCGGAAGCACATCGTGCGGGGGATCGAGCTCGAGGGCTTTTTTGTAGGAAGCGACGGCCTCCTTCAACTGCCCGGCCCGGCTTTCCGCATCCGCGAGTGCCAGCCACCCTCTCCAGCCTGCGCCGGCGTTGGCGGCCTCGCGCAACTCCTTCAGCGCCCCGTCGGTGTTTCCGCGGCGTTCGTCGAGAAGGCCGAGCAGCAACAGATACCCGGCCCGGGAGGATTCGTCGCGCCCGGCGGCTTCGCGCCAGCGGGCGGCCAGCGCCTCGAGGCCCTCGGTTTCCAGGTAATGCTGATAAACCTTGTCGAAGGGCGTTCCGGCCTCCGGCGCGCCCAGCAGCATCTGTTCGTAACGTTCCAGAACCGGACGCGACAGGGGCTCCGCCTGCAGCGGAACGATCCATCCAATGGCTAGGACGGGAAAAAGGATTTTTTTCATGAGCGCAAAGCGGGTTCGGGGGGACGGGAAGCTGCGGGCCGCACCGGGACCGCCGAAGCGGGGCGCGGCCAGCGACGCAGGGCGACGTCGACGAGAAAGAGAACGAGTGCCAGCGTGGCGAGCCAGGGCCAGAGTTCCTTTTCCTGCAGGGCGCGCCGGTCGTCGGTCCAGATTCCGCGCGCCGCACCGTTGAGCGACCCCCCGGTTTTGGCGGCCAGCGCGCCCAGAAGCGCTTCATCCGGCGGGCGGGCCACAAATTCCGCCGGATATCCCGCCGCGGCACTCAACGCCTGTCTTTCCACCACATCGCCCTGACGGGTAAATGCCGCCTGGGCATGCCAGGCGCCGGGCTGATTCGCCGGCCAGCGCGCCTCATACCGTCCGGGGGCGATCTTCTCCAGCGGAAGTTTCGTCCGGGAACCATCGGGAGCCGACACCGTGACCTCGCCGTCGAGCCCACCGACAAAACGTCCCAACGCATCGACGGTATCCGCGCGCAGTACAAAATCCGCGCCCTCGCGCTCGAGGGTCATGGGAAACCGCCGCACCGCCTCGGACCGCGCCAGCTTGCGCACCAACTGCGCCCAGAATTTTCCGAATCCCTCCCAGCGCAGCCATTCGACCGCCCAGCGGTTGCGCGCGTCGGAGGTCCAGGCGCCGGCCTGTCCCAGTCCGTACCGCCAGGTGGCCAGCAGCGGTTCGCCCTTTTCGGAACCCAGCCACACCTCCGCCGTGGGTTTGTGGCGTGTGGTGACGTACCCCAGCAAAAACGGGGCGCGCTCGAAGTTCACCCCGGCCAGAAAATCCGCCGGACGCACGGGAACGGGAACAAAGGGCGCCTCCTGGATGGCGGACTTGGAAACGGTCATGGTTTCCTTCGCAAAAATCTGCGGAACCATGCGCGGATCGAGGGCGAGGTAATACCGGCCGCCGCCCCACCGGGCGATCTGCTGGAGCAACTGGCTGTCGGCGTCGTCCCCGACGGCCACCGTGCTTACGGTGATTTTTTCCGCCGCCATCTGGGTGGCAAGTTCGTAAAACGGTCCGGGCGTGGACACGCCGTCGGTCAGCAGAATGGCGTGGCGCAGTTTGGCCGGCGAGCCGCGCAGGGCCTGGAGGGCCAGCTCCATGCCCGCGGCCAGATTGGTTCCCCCCCCTTCGGAAAGGGAACTGATTTTGTGGCTGATGCCGCCTTTGTCTGCGGCACTCTGCAGGTCGGCCACCCAAAAGGCCTCGTGGTCGAAGGCCGCCACGCCGGCGTAATCCCGGTCGGACAGCAATTCCAGCGCCGCCTTGGCCGCCTCCTTGGCCATTTCGATCTTTTCGCCGGACATGCTGCCGCTGCGGTCGATGACAAAAACGATGCCCAGCGACGGAGTTTCCTTTTCCTTCTCGAAATCACAACGCACCGGGAGGATGTCCTCGACGGGCGTCCGGTAATACCCCCCGAGGCCGAAGGCCTGATCGCCGCCGGTCATGAGAAACCCGCCGCCGAAATCGCGGACATAGGAGGAAAGGAGCTTCATCTGATCGAGCGTCAGCGCCGTGGCGGGCACGTTGTCGAGAATGACCAGATCATAATTCTGCAGGTCGGCCAGACCGATGGGTGCGCCGGTGGGCGGACGCGCGTCGAGCACGATACCCTCCTGCTTGAGCGCCCAGGCAAGGTAGCGCGCCTGCTCGGGTTTGTCCGCGATGAGCAGCACCTTGGAAACACCCTCGGTTTGCACGATGGCGGCGGAACGGTTGTTGTCGGCGATGGTGTCCGCCGCGGCCGTCACCTCCGCGGACAGCTCCACGAGACGTTCCTCGCCGCGGAGCACCTGCGTGAATTCGAGGCGGTTCGTCCCCGGCTTGAGCCGTTCCTGACGCGAGGCAACCTTCACCCCGTTGCGGAAGACGGCAATTTCCGCATCGGTCTCCCGATTGCTGGACACCTCAATCTCGGCGCGGAACGGTTCCTCGCTGCGCACCTGACGCGGGGCGTTCACCGCACGGACCAGAACCTCGGGTTTGTCCGGCGGCGCGGCGGTGAAGGCATGCACCCGAACTCCGGCATCCTTCAACGACGCCCCCGCGGCCGCGGCATCGCCGTGGGTCTGAAGGCCGTCGCTTACGAGCACAATGGTCTTTGCCTTTCCGGAAGGAAACGAGGCCTCCGCCAGTTTCAGCGCGGCGGCAAGATCGGTCTCGCGGTCGTTGACGGATTCGGGGGAAACATCGGCAAGTTTCTCGGGACCGGCCACGTTCACACCGCGGCCGCCGAACGCGATCCACGATTCGCTCCCGGACGGAGTCCCGGCGGCCTTGTGCAATTCGACCGCCTTTTTGATCCCCTCGCCGTCCACGCTCCGACTGGCATCAACGAGCCAGATGACGTGCAGATCCCTTGTGAGGGTGTGCCGGCGCGGATCGCTCAATGCCGTCACCAGCAGGACAAAAATCACGGCGCGCACGGCCAGCGAGAGCCGTTTGCGCCCTTCGGGCGCGGTGACCAGCGACGTGCGTCCCCACCACCAGAAGAGCGGCAGCAGCACCAGACCGGTCAAAGCCCAGGGGATGCCCAGCGTCATTCCGTGATCCTCCGTGTAAACAACCACCACTCGCCCACCAGCCAGAGACCGGCCGCCGCCAGCGCCCACCACCAAAGCGGAAAGGCAAACCACCAGGCGCCCGGGCCAGGAGCGGGCGCGGCGGCATGGTGGTCCCCGACCGCGGTCACCTCCAGGGCGCTTTCCACGCGCCCCGGCGCCGAGCTGGGCACGACGGTTTTCGAAGGACGCAGCGACTCCACGGCATTGCCGAGCAGGATGGGAAAGGCGGTCCGGAGGACCAGATCGGAGCCCTCGAGGTCAAAGGCCAGCAGGGCCCAATGACGGCGGTCGTCCCACTGGCCGTAAATCAGCGGGTCGCCGAAACTCTCGGCGAAGACCTGCGCCACGGGAGGCTTTTGCCATTTGGTCGCCGCATCGAGACTCACATTCGAAAATCCGGTGTGGCGCATGAGCGCTTCGTCCCGGGCGACCTCGCTCACCAGCGGACGTTCGACCGCGCCGTCCGGCCGCCCCCAGAAGCCGGCGGAGGGGGGATTGATGAGCAGGGCGTTGGCGTTTTCAAATCCCTCCGGCGGCACCGTGCGATTGAAAACATACAACGCGCCGGGGTCGGGAAAACCGGAAAGGGATTCCACCCTCACCCACTCCACGAGCGGCAGCGCGTCCAGCGCGGCTTCGAGGTAGGGATTGGGGGTGGAAACGAGGATGACCCTGACGACATGCACCGCGTCGATTTTGACACGGGCCGAATCGTCGACGCTCAGGGCGTCCGGCGGGAAGCCGGCCAGTCTGGCCTCAAATTCCTCCGCGCCCGGCGCCTGCAGGTCCCATTCCCGCTGCCAAGCGCCGCCCGGTTCGAGGCTCACCGGCTGCACGTCCACCAACTGGCCGCTGCGAAACAATTCCACCGTGCCCTCCATTTTTATTTCCCCCCGGGAGACAACCTCGAGGGACACCCGCACCTCTCCCGGAGAGGAAAACGGACGGCGCGCGGAAAACTGCGTGATGCCGACATTGGGCTGCGGCTCCCCCACCCAGACGCATTCCACCTTCCCGTTAACCTCCGTCGGATCCCGCCAGACGCCGTCGGTCAGCAACTGGATGGACGCATTGGGCTGGGTGGATCGAAGATTTTCCGCCAGGGCCAGCGCCGCGCGCAGGGACACGCCCTCCCCGACCGGTTGGGCCCGGTTGAGTGCATCGAGCAACACCCGGCGGCTGGCCGTCCAACCGGAAAGCACCTGGGGCGGATCGGCGGCCACCAACAGGGCGGCCCGGTCGAAGGGACGCAGCTGACGGATCCGTTGGTCGAGCATTTCCTTCGCCCGCTCCCAACGGGTCTGCGCACCCTCCCGCGCCAGCATGCTGGCCGAGGGGTCGAGGACAAACACCGTGCTGGTCGGCTGCGCCGTCTGCCAGGGCGCCAACGGCTGCGTCAATGCAAAGGTCACCAGCGCCAGAAACACCAACTGCAAAAGCAGTGAAAGCCAGCGCCGCAGCTTGCGCCAGAGTGCGGAATTGTAGGACTGCGTCCGAATCTGCTCCCAAAACAACAACGTGCTGACACTGCGACGTTCCAGCCGGGTTCGAATGAGGTAAAGAGCAATGATCGGAAGGGCCAGGCCCAGCCAGGCCCAGGCGGCNGGAAAAAGAAAATTCATCATCGGCTCCCCTGCAGCACTCCATCAATCGTAACNCCCACACACCCAAGCACTTTCAACAAGACGTCGTGACACCCCGCTTCCCGGCGGGGTTCAGGGGCGAAAATCATGCCGGAAAAGTGTCCTGTTTTCGGGCAAATCGCCAGCCGATTTCCTCGAAATGTCAGGGGCACAGGCGGAGGTCATTGCGCTTTTTTCCCGCCCGCGCTTCCATGACGCCATGTCGAAGCCGACCGTCCTGTTCACGACCCTTTGCCTTCTCGCCCTGCTGCCGGCGAATCCCTGCCGGGCCCAACAGGCTGCGGCCGCCCGGTCCCCGGCCGAACAGATTCTCCACCGTTTCGATCCCTCCCTGCTGATTCCGTTTTCCAATGAAGTGGTCCAGGAACTGAAACTCAACGAGGCCCAGAAAATGCGGGTGAAAAAACTGCTGCTTTCCCTGCCTCCCCATCCCGCCGGCAAGGATCGCCACCGACTCAAACACCAAACCCTCGCCGTGCTCACGCAGAACCAGCGCAACCGGCTGGAGGAACTGACCCTGCAATACCGCGGGGCGCTGGCTTCATTCCAGATTCCGGAAGTCGCCAACACGCTCGGTCTGAATGCGGAGCAAAAGCAGCGCCTGGAGGTGATCCGGTTTCTCCTGCGTTCCGGGGCGCAGAATCTGATCGACTACGAAAAGACGCTATACGGTCCGGCGCAACCCCGCGGACGTTTCCTGTCCCAGCTCCGGCACTCCAGCGACTGCCTGGCGGAATCCGTGCTTGTTCCCGCCCAGATGATGAAATGGCGCGAGATGCAGGGCAAACCGCTCTCGCCCCGGCCGGCGGATTGGGACTGAGGGATCGGCCTCCCCAAACGGCTTGGCAACGCCCCGCCTACTTCACAAATCCCCCCGCCACCAGCGCCCGCTGGAGAAGGTCCGCGGGGTCCAGACGGGTGTCGGCGGAGAGCAGCGGAATCTGGTGTTTGCGGGTGTAGGCGGCCAGGGCCGCCTGATAACTCTGGAACCGCTCGCGGTATTCCCGGGCCATCTGGGGACTGACAATGACCCGGCGCACCTCGCCGGTTTCACAATCCTCGAGTTCGTATTCGCCGGGCCGTCCGGCCTCGGCCTCGGCGGGATCGCGAACCTGAATGACGGCCACCTCGTGGCGGGCATGGCGCAGGCGGTCGAGGGCCTTGAAGGCATCCTGGGGATCACTGCCCCAGAGGTCGCTCACCCACACGACGAGACCCCGGCGTGGACGGGTGGCGGTCCAGGAACGCACCTCGTCCTCGAGCCGGACCGGCCGGACCGCGGTCGCGCATCCTTCGAGATAACGGAGAATTTGCAAAAACCGGTGCTTGCCGCGGCCGGCGGGCCAGGGGGCCATGGAGACGCCGCCCAGCGGGGAAATGGAAGCGCGGTCCAGGTTGGCCAGCGCCATGTAGGCAAGCCCGGCGATCACCTTGCGGGCGTAGTCGAACTTGAGCGGATCACCCCACAACATCGAAGCGGAGCAATCCAGGAGCAGATGCACATGGAGATCCTCCTCCTCGACGAAGAGTTTCATCACCAGCGTGCGCCAGCGGGCGTAGGCGTTCCAGTCGATGTAACGAAAGTCGTCGCCGTTGACGAACGGACGGTATTCCGCAAACTCGACGCTGGCCCCGCGCTGCACGCTGCGGCGCTCGGCCCGGAGGCGTCCGCGCTGGATCTTGCGCGCCAGAAGGCTGAGCGACTCGAGCCGGGCCAGAAAGGCGGCGTCAAAAAGTTCCCCGGTGGCGGAAGTGGTCATGAAAACATTGCCGGACGTTCAGTCCCGATGGTCGGCGGACTTCCCGCACGGCCTCCTTTCATCGGTCAATTCCAGGTCTTTTTCTCCGCCTCGAAGATCTGGTTCAGCAGGGCGTCGGCGCTGACCCCATCCGCCTGGGCTTCAAAGCTCAGCATCACGCGATGACGCAGCACCGGCAGCGCCACGGCGAGGATGTCCTCGCCGGCGACGTGGAAGCGGCCCTGCAGGATGGCGCGGATTTTCGCCGCGAGCAGGCAGGCCTGGCCGGCGCGCGGACTGGCCCCGTAACGCACGTAGCGCCGGACCGCGTCGATGGCGTGTTCGGTTTCCGGATGGGTCGCCATGATGAGGCGCACCACCCGCTGGCGGATGGTCGGGGCGACGGGAACGTCGCGGGCCAGCGCGCCCATTTCCACGAGCCGGGCGCCGTCGAAAACGGGCTGCACGGTCGGCAGGTCGCGTGACGTGGTGACATCGAGGATGCGCTCAAAGTCCTCGGCGCTCGGATAATTGACGGTGATCTTGAAGAAAAATCGGTCCAGCTGGGCTTCGGGCAGCGGATAGGTGCCCTCCATCTCCAGCGGGTTCTGGGTGGCGAGCACAAAGAACGGCTTCTTGAGCTGCCGGGTTTCCCCGCCGACCGTGACGCTCTGCTCCTGCATGGCCTCGAGGAGCGCAGACTGGGTTTTCGGCGTGGCGCGGTTGATTTCGTCGCCGAGGAGAAGGTTGCAAAACACCGGACCGGGCGCGAATTCGAAGCGGGAATGACCGTGACCGTCATCGACCAGGATCTTTGTACCGATGAGGTCGGCCGGCATGAGATCGGGTGTGAACTGCACGCGCTGGAAGCTGAGATGGAGTGCGCCGGCCAGGGAGCGCACCAGGAGCGTCTTGCCAAGGCCGGGCACGCCTTCGAGAAGAACATGCCCGCCGGCGATCATGGCAATGACCGTTTTTTCGATGATGTCCTCCTGACCGATGACGGCCTTTTGCACCTCCGCCTTGAGCTGTTCAAAGCGGGAGCGGAATTCCTGGAGACGGGCTTGCAATTCGTCGGGCGGCGGATTTTCGGACATGGCTGAAAAGGATAAAGGGAACGGGCCGGGGGCCGAGGGGAAAGAACGTCAGGCGGTCAATTCGTCCCCCCTCAGGGATCGACCGGACCGGCGGCCGGGCGGATGGCTTCAAAATATTTGCGGATGGCCTCGCGGTAGGCGGGCGGAAGATTTTCATCGGCGATGGCCTGCTGGGAGAGCTTTTCGTATTTGGCAAACTGTGCATTGCGTTCTTCGCGCGGCGCCTCGGAGCCGGGGGTCTCGGACGACAGGGTTTCGACCTCGGATTCCCCTTCACCGGCGAGCCCGGCGAGGCCTTCAAGGGAACGTTCCGATCCGAGGTCGGTGGGATCCTTTTCGCGATCGGGATCGATTTCGCTGCCGGCTCCCCTGCCCTGTCCCTTTTGCTCGGAAAGTTTCACCGTGAGCGACAGGCCGGCTCCCTCTTCGTTTCCCATCCCGTTCTTGCACTGACCGAGCTGGGCAAGTTGCAATCCGAGGCGGGCCTTGGCGGACTGACTTTGAGCGGCCTTGGCGAGACTCTGCGCGAGCTGTTTCATCCCCTGCGCCATTTGGGAGGGGTCCTTCCGGCGGGCTCCTTCGCCGGTCTGTTGGATCGCGGACGCCGCACTTTCCTGTCCGGACTCGGACAGCTTTTCCGCCGCGCGGGCCATCTTCTGCCGGGTGGCGGCGGAATCGGCGCCGGCGGGAACCTCCGCCCCTTTCCGAGCGAGCTTTTCGGCCGCCTTTTCGGCCAGTTCGGCGGCGCGCTCCAATTCCCTGCGGCGCAGGGCGTCGGCCAGCGGGCCCAGCCCCTCGATGTTTTCCACCGCGCTCGCCATGTCGCCCGCGACGGACTCCAGCGAATCCCGGGCCGCGGCATCGCGCAGGGCTTCGAGTTTGTTTTCCAGTTTGCTGAGGGCGAGGAACATCTCGCGCTCGTTCATCTTCGGGAGTTCGTCGCGCAGCGGCTGCAGTTCGGCCAGCAATTCCCTGAGTTCGGGATCCCGGGTCAATTCGGCGGCCTTTTCCCAGTCGGCGAGAAGTTCCTCCACAAGGGCGGCCTTTTCGTTGGGACCGGAATCCGCCACCGGAGCGGACGGTGGCAGAACCCCCAGGCGAACCGCCAGCAGCGCGGACAGCAACAGGACCGCCGCCCCCGCCGCAGCGGAATACTTCGGCCAGACCACCGGCCAGCGGGTGTTCCAATCGAGATTGGCCAGTCGCGTTTGGGTGTCCGCGCGCAGCAGCCGCACCCAGTTTTCCCCCGCTTCCGGGGTCAATTCGGAGGCGCTCAAGGCCTGGTCGGGCAACCCGAAATGGGCGTCGATGGCGCGGGCCGCCTGCAGGTCGCCCACGGGTCGGACCGCGGCGACGATCAGGGCCGCAAGCGCCCCGGCAAAGGCCAGGGCCACGAGAATCGAAAGCGCCACCGCGGCCTGGGGAAACAACCAGGCCCCGCCCACGGCAATGATCAACAGAACGCCCAGTCCCCGAAGAAGCCCTCCGGAAAGCTGAGCGAGACGCTGCAGGCGAATTCGGCGCCGGGCCGTGGCGAGGTACTCCTCCAAACCGGGGTGGGACTCAGGCATTCCAGTGGGTGATTCCCGTCTCGGTAACACAGGAGAGTCCCCGGCGCAATGACTCGTTGCCGGCGGGCGTCATTTGCCCGGGCGGCCTGCGGTCAGGGCTGGGCGGACGGGGCGGACCGCAGGGTCTTTTCGATCTCCGGGTCGGGCTCGGCCCCCAATTCGACGGCGCGATAATAATGTCGCCGGGCCAGTTCCAGGTAGGGCGGTTTGCTTTCGAGGTAGAACACCGCGAGGTTGTAATGGGCGTCGGTATAGGAGGGGTCGAGTTCGACCGCCCTGCGCAGTTCGGCCTGCGCACCGTCGAGCCAGCCCTTGCGGCCGATGACCACCCCGAGATAATTGCGCGCCCGGGCATTGTGCGGATCGTAAAGCGTGGCCTGGGCGAGCGCGGCGAGCGCCTCGTCCAGCCGGTTCTGGTCCATGTAAAGGATTCCCAGCGTCAGCCAGGCCGGCGCCGCATCGAGCTTGAGCTGAACGGCGCGTTTGAGCAGTTTCTCCGCCTCTTCGTTCCGGCCGGCGTGAAATTCGATCACGCCCAGATTGATGAGGACGACCAGATTGTCCGGGGCCAATTCCAGGGCCTTGCGATAGGCCTTGCGGGCGCGGTCGTAATCCTTGCGGCGAAAAAACGCCTCGCCCTCCGCCGCCGCCTCCCTGGCGTGGAGCGGAATGAATTTGCCGTCATTGGTCTGGGCCGAAAGCACGGCGCAGCCAAACAGCAAACCCAGGCCCGCGACCAACAGGGGTTTCACTCGCCGGAAAGTTCCTTCGAACGCGCCGCGGCCGCCTGAACGGCCCGGATGAACGCCGAGCGGGTGGCGGCATTTTCCAGCGCCGCCAGAGCCGCGATGGTGGTGCCGCCCGGACTGGTGACCATTTCGCGCAGCACGGCCGGATGCTCCTGCGTGGAGACGGCCATCTCGGCGGCCCCGCGGATCGTCTGAATCGCCAGATCGAGGGCCAGTTTGCGCGGAAGCCCGCAAAGCACGCCGCCGTCGGACAGCGCCTCCAGCACCAGATAGATGTAGGCCGGTCCGCTGCCGCTCAGCCCCGTCACGGCATCAAGCTGGTTTTCCGCCACGCGGTAAACTTCGCCAACCGCCTGAAAAACCCGCTCCGCCGTCTCGAGATCCTCATGGGACGCGGATTCGTCCGCCGCAATGGCGGTGGCACTGTGACCGACCATCGCCGCGGTGTTCGGCATGGCCCGAATGACCCGGCTGCCGGGGGCCGCCTCGCGCAGGGAGGCGATTTTCACGCCGGTCGCCACGGAAATCAGAAGCTTTCCCCTCCAATCGGCGCCGGATTCCTTGAGCGCCTTGAGGGCATCCAGCGGCTTCACGCAAAGCAGTACCACATCGGCCGCCGCCACGGCCTCGGCATTCGACGCCACCGCCCGAACGGAGGTCGCCGCGGCAAAGTTTTCCAGTCCCGGCCGCGAACGGCTGGAAACCACGATGTCCGACGGAGCGCAAAGTTTGGCCCGCAACATCCCATGGGCCAGCGCCAGAGCCATCTTGCCCGCCCCCAGAAAAGCGAAAGTCATAGGCGGGAAAGCCTAGTGAGCCCGCCCGGACGCGGCAAGACTTAGTCGACCCGGCGGAAAGGCCGGAGCGGCGGCTTCCGGACGCCGATCCGGAAAGAGTTTGCCAGCCACCAATCCCTGTTTTAGGTATTCGATCATGATCGATCGTCTCCTCCGGGCCGCCCTGCCTGTCCTCGCCTTTCTGATCCTTGCCGCGTGCGCGACGACACAATCGCAAATCGATCCCGCCATTTCGAGCACCCTCTCCGCCAAAAACGTTTCCGCCGCCACCCAGGCCAAGATGAATGCCGGACAGGTCCTCGACTACAACGACATCCTGGGCCTCGTGCAGAAAGGCGTTCCCACCGAGGTGATCGTGGGCTATCTCAACAGCACGCGGAAGGTGTACAACTTCACCTACGCCCAGCTGCAGGGTCTCAAGGCGGCGGGCGCCACATCGCAGTTGCTGAACTATCTCACCGAGACCCAGGGCTTCTACGGCCACAACTCCCCCGCCCAGACCGCCCGCCTCCACGGCGAGCAAAAACGGGCCTATTTCAACACCCCGCTTTATCAGGACCAGCAGCCGTTTGCCTACAATCCGCCGATCATCGACGACTGGTATGACTCCGCCTACGAGGAGTCGCTCTACAGTCCGTTCTCCTTCAACAACTGATCCCCTCCCCGCGTGTGGCCGAAGTTTTGCCCGCGGACCTGCTGGGCGCGCCGTTTGTGCATGCCGTCGGCGGGGAGCTTCAGGTGCAGGTGGAGCACCACCCCAATCCGGATTACGTAGATCACGTATGGATCACCATGGACGTCGGATGGCCTGTCCGGCCGTTGGTTTCCGTCAACACCCTTTCGAAGCTCAATCGCGACGCCGGATTTGATCCGCGGGTGCGCGTGGCACGCATTCGCGGCACGTGGGAATCACTTCCGCCGCGCGGCCTGAAGGTGGCGGGGCATTTGGATTACGCCGACCTCGAAGCTACACATTGTGTTTATTATGAACACTATGAGCGTCCGGCATTGGAAAGGCTTCTCGCAGCCGCCACCCACCGGGCGATTTTGCTGGAGGTATGGGGCGCGCCCTACCGCAATCGAAACCGGCTGGGCATCCATCAAATTCATTCGCGGAGGGCCAGCTGCGCGGTCCCGACGGACATTCGCGGTCATGACGGCGCGCTGCGGTTTTACTTTCCGGAGGACCGGACGACGGCAATGCTCCTGTTCAAATTCTGCGGACAGCCGTGACGCATCGGAATCCTTCGCTCCTCCGCCAAAGACTGCCTTTCCTTTACCTCCTCCTCTTCGCCATCACGGGCATTGTGCTGGGACGCTGTCTGCCGGTGCCGTCCGCGGGATGGCTGGCCGCGGCCGTGATCGCGGCGGGCATTTTCCTTCGCTGGAGGCGGGCGCTCGGACTCCTCATCGTCTCCGTCTTTGCCTGTCTCCAGCTCTGGCAGGGACGCGAATGCGCGGCGGCCAAACTGGCGCGCTGGATCGAAGGACATCACCAGCCGGTGGAAGTCCGCGGCCTCGTCGCCGGCGAACCCCGGGTGTTTGCGTCCGGCAAGGTGAGTTTCGATCTGCAACTGACCCGGCTCGTGGCGGGGGATGTGACCCTGGCTCCGCGTGTGAAGGTGCTCGCGGACTGGCCGGCGGCGCCGCCCGCGTATGGGGACGAGGTCCGTCTGACCGGAACCCTGAAAAACCTCGCCCCGCCGCGCAATCCCGGGCAGTTCGATTTCGCGCGGTGGTCGGCCCTGCGTCAGGTGTATTCCCGTCTGGAGGCCCGGGATCCGCGCGACGTGGAAGTCCTTTCCCCGGGCCACGGCAATCCGCTGCGGGCGGCCGCCCTGGCCGCGCGATCCTGGATGGCTGCGGTGATGGTGCGGGGGATGAATGATTCGACCGTGGCCGACCTTGTCGTCGCCATGGTGCTGGGCGACACCTCGTCGCTGCCGGAACGGGTGCAGGAACAGTTTCGCGGCACGGGCACCTATCATCTGTTTTCCGTGAGCGGCCTGCATGTCGGCATGCTGGCCGTGCTGCTCTGGCAGGTCCTGCGCGTTTTGGGACTGTCCCGCAAACAGGCGGCGTGGGCCATCATTCCGGCGCTGTTTTTTTATGCCTTCATGACCGGCGGAAAACCCGCCAGCGTGCGCGCGGCCCTCATGGCCGCGGTGGTCCTGGTGGGTTTCATCGCCAACCGCCGGCCGGTGCTCTTCAACAACCTGTGCGCCGCGGCGTTTCTCATCCTGCTGGGCGACACCAACCAGCTCTGGAATGCCGGATTCCAACTGTCGTTCTGCGTGGTGGCGGCAATCCTTCTGGCGGCCCGGCCGATCAGCGCGCTGGTGGAAAAACCCTTCCGTCCGGATCCGTTTTTTCCGGAAAAGCTGCTGACCCCTCTGCAGCGGCGCTTCTTTTCGGGAGGCCGCGCCGTGGCCGGGCTTTCCTCGGTGTCGGCGGCGGCGTGGATCGGATCATTGCCGCTGACACTGGGTTATTTTCATCTCGTTTCGCTCTCCGCCCTGCCCGCCAACCTGCTGGCCGTGCCGCTTTCCTTTGGCATCATGGCCGTGGCCATGCTGTCGTTGCTCACGGCGCCGGTGAGCGGGTGGGCCTCGGAAATTTTCAACCAGACCAACTGGCTCCTCACCCGGATTCTGCTCAAGACCGTGGCCTGGTTTGCGGCGCTGCCGGGATCGTTTGTTTATGTGGGCGCACCGTTTCCGCCGGCCCCGGTCGCGGAAATCGTGGTTTTCGATTTCGGGGCGGGCGGCGCCGCCTGGCTCGGCGCGGGAGGTCGCGGCTGGCTGCTGGACTGCGGACCGTTTTTCCACCACGACTCCACCCTGCTGCCCTTCCTGCGTTCGAAGGGCCGCCGCTCGCTCGACGGTCTCCTTTTGAGCCACGGGGACGCCGGGCACATCAGCGCCGCGCCGGAACTTCTCGAGTCCTGCCCGCCGCGGATGGTGGTTGATTCGGTGCAGGACGATCTTTCCCCGCACCGCCGGCGTTTCCAGGACCTGCTGGCCCGGCGCAACGTTCCCAAATCCCTCCACCGCGCCGGAGACACGCTCACCATCTCGCCCGACGTCCGCCTGCGCGTGCTCCATCCGCCGGCCTCGAATGTCCGCGCCGTCGCCGACGACAAGGTGCTTGTCACCCGCCTCGACGCGGCCGGGGTCCGCGTGCTGTTTCTGTCCGACGCCAGCTTCGCCACCGAGCAATGGCTGCTGGAACATGCGCCCGAGGAACTGCGCTGCGACATCCTGGTGAAGGGCCGCCCACGCAGCGGTCCGTCCGGCGATGCCGCCTTCCTGGACGCCGTCCGTCCCCACGTGGTCATCTCGTCCGTCGCGGAATTTCCCCAAAGCGAAAAACTCCCGCCGGAATTCGCCGACGCCCTGGCCGCCCGCGGCGTGCGGCTTTTCCGACAGGATGAAACCGGCGCGGTCACCATCCGGATTTTCTCCACTCATTGGGAAGTTTCCGCTTTCCTTGGCGGCCGACAGTATTCCCGTTTGCAATGACCGAACTTTTTTCCATCAAAGACCTCTCCATCCGCCGCGGTGACGTCCGGGTGCTGGATCACATCAACTGGACCATGCGGCGTGGTGAGCACTGGGTGATTCTGGGCGCCAACGGCTCCGGAAAAACCTCCCTCCTCAAGGCCCTCACCGGCTACATGCCGCCCACCGACGGCAGCATTGTGCTTCTGGGAGAGGAGTTCGGCGAGAGCGACTGGCGCGAACTGCGACGCCACGTCGGCGTGGTCAGCGCAAGCATTTCCCACCTTTGCCACGACGAGGACGAGGCCGAGGAAATCGTGGCGGGCGGCAAACACGCCATGATCGGATACTGGGGACGCATCGCCCCCGCGGAACAACGGCGCGCCCGGCGCCTGCTCAGGCTGCTCGGAGTGTCCTACGCCGCCGGACGCCGCTGGGAGGTGCTTTCGCAGGGCGAGCGCCAGCGGGTGCTCATCGCGCGCGCGCTGATGGCCGACCCCGCCATTCTCATTCTTGACGAACCCTGCTCCGGACTCGATCCCGTCGCGAGGGAACATTTTCTGTCCGACCTCCGCCGCCTGGCCGCCCAGGCCAAGGCTCCCGGCCTTGTGCTGGTGACCCATCACATCGAGGAAATTCTCCCCGAGTTCACCCACCTGCTGGCGCTGGAGAACGGAAAAACCCACTACGCCGGACCGCTGGCGCACGGCCTCACCTCCCGCACCCTCAGCGCCATCTTTCACGCGCCGCTCACCGTGCGGCGCCAGGGGGACCGCTACCGGCTGTCGGGAATTTCCTGAATCGCGCGCTTGCGGTTTCGCCATGACGAAGGTTCCATTTTGTCCGCCATGAAACTCACCTCCTTTGGCCACTCCTGCTTCAGCGTGGAAACCGCCGGCAAGACACTCCTTTTTGATCCCTTCATCAAACCCAATGCGCTGGCGGCCGGTGTCGATTTCTCCGCCATTCGCGCGGATTACATCCTGATTTCCCACGGTCATTTCGACCACATTGCCGACGCCGTCGAACTGGCCGGGCAGACCGGCGCCATGGTGATCTCCAGCTTCGAGATTGCCACCTGGCTCGGCAATCAGGGCGTGCAAAAAACCCACCCCATGAACCTTGGCGGCGCCTTCGGTTTCGATTTTGGCCGGGTGAAATATGTCCCCGCCCTCCACTCCAGCGTCCTTCCCGACGGCACCTACGGCGGGAATCCCGGCGGGTTTGTCGTCGAGTCCGCCGACGGCAGCTTCTATTACTCGGGCGACACCGCCCTCACCTTGGACATGAAACTGCTGGCCGACGAATTCACGCTGAAATTTGCCGTCCTGCCCATCGGGGACAACTTCACGATGGGCCCGAAGGACGCCGTCCGGGCCGCCGGATTTGTGAACTGCCGCACGGTGGTCGGGGTCCATTACGACACCTTCCCTCCGATCAAAATCGACCACGACGCCGCCCGCGCCACCTTTGCCGCCGCCGGGGTGACTNTGCACCTGCCCGCGCCGGGCGCTTCGGTGGAGGTCTANCGTCCCGACACCTTTTCTTGCAACTCGCCGTCCAGGTAGTAGGTTAATCCATTATGAATCTCCCGCTCGCGGTTGGCATGCCCGGATTGCCGGAATGGATCGTCATCGGTCTCATCGTCGTTTTGATCTTCGGGGCCAAGAAGCTTCCGGAACTGGCCCGGGGTCTCGGACAGAGCCTTGGAGAGTTCAAAAAGGCGCGCGACGAATTCGAACGCGAGGTGCGCAAGACCACCGCCGAACTCGAGGTCAAGGAACCCGCCGACAAGCAGCCCCATTCCCGGACCTGAGCTGAAGCGCCGCCCTTTCATGCCCCGGGCCTTCTGCTGGCTGGCGTGCCTGTTTTTTTGTCTCCGGCTGGCCGCCGAGGACGTCGTTTTTGCCGCCTACAACGTCCAGAATTACCTGCGGATGGACCGGCGGGTGGGAAACCGGAACCTGAAAAACGCGCCCAAGCCCGAAAGCGAAATCGAGGCGGTCGTCAAGGTTCTCTCCACCATCAAACCCGACATCCTGGGGCTCGTCGAAATGGGCGACCCGTCGATGCTTGAGGATCTTCAGCAACGGCTCAAGGCGGCCGGGATCGACCTCCCCCACAGCGAGTGGTTTCAGGCGGCGGACGAAATCCGCCACGTGTGCCTTCTGAGCCGCTTTCCCATCGTGCAGCGCGCCTCCCGCGGCGACATTTCCTTCGAGCTCAACGGCCGGCTCGTGCGTTTCAACCGGGGCATCCTGGACGTCACCGTCGAGATCAATCCGCACTACCGGCTCCGCATCGTCGGCACCCATCTCAAATCCCGGCGCGCCGTCGAGGAATACGACGAGGCCTGGATGCGGGCGAAGGAAGCCTGGTATTTGCGCCGGCACCTCGACGACATTCTCAAGGCCGATCCCGAAACGAACCTGCTTCTCTTCGGCGATCTCAATGACACCAAAAACAGCCACCCGGTTCGCGAGATCATCGGCAAAAAGGGCGCGCCCAACTACATGATGGATCTGTGGCTGACCGACAGCCGGAACGAACGCTGGACGCACTATTGGAAAACCGCCGACGAATACGCCCGCATCGATTACATCATGGTCAGTCCCGCCCTGGTGAGGGAAGTCCGCTTTGACCGCTCCGGCATCAACGACTCCCCGTTCTGGAACGACGCCAGCGATCACCGGGCCATCTACACCACCATCACCCCGGTCAACCGATGATCCCGCGAACCGGCTTTTCAGCACACCCCTCTCCGCGCTCCCCCGGGAGGCCGCTTCCCGCCCGGCTCCGACGCCGGACGCTTGCGGTTGTTGCCCTGCTGATGGCCGGTTGCGGTCTCCTGCCCGACGTGAGGGCCGGAGCCGACGAGGACTGGAATGCCATCGTCGCGCTGGATGCCGGACCGAAAAAAACGCCCACCTCCCGCGAGGAGGCGCGCACCTTTGCCCGCAATCATTTCCGCCTCCACCGCGCCGCCATCGAGGCCTTCATCGCCCGATACCCCGGGGATCCCCGCATTTTCGAAGCCAATATGCGCCGCGCGGCCCTGCTCGCCGCGGAGGGCAAGATGGATGACAACCAGAAGAAGGTGGACGAGGCGTTTGCCCTGCTCACCGAACTGGAAAAGACGCCCGGACTCACCCACGAACAGCGCGCCACCGCGGGCTTCCAACGGATCTCCCTCTATCTGCAGAGCCAGCGGGACAGCACCGACCGCATGCGCGAGGCCATCGTGGCCGCCGCCCGGGGATATGTGTCCCGATACCCCGGCGACCGTCGCGGACCCCGCCTGCTCGTGGAGGTCGCCACCATTTGCGACGATGTCCCGAATCTGAAACGCAATCTGCTGAACGAAGCCCTTCGCCTCACCTCCGAGGAACCGCTCAAACTGCGCATTGCCGACGACCTCAAGCGGCTCGATCTGCTGGGACGCCCCCTCGACCTCACCCTCACCACCACCTCCGGCAAACCGTTCCCGGTCTCCTCCCTGCGGGGCCGGGCCGTCGTGGTGATTTTCTGGTCGGCGGACTCGCCGCACAGCCTTCTCTGGCTGCGCAATTTCCGCGCCGCCTGGGAGAAGCTGCCCAAGGACAGCCTGCGCGTCGTCACGGTGAGCCTCGACACCGACCGCAAGCTCCTCGACGAAAAGCTGGCCGAACTTCCCCCGTCGTGGCCGACGCACTTCGACGGAAAGGGCTGGGAAAGCCCCCTGGCTAGGAGTCTTGGAATCAATGCTTTACCAACCGTATGGATTCTTGACAAAAAAGGAGTCTTGCAGACTCTCAACGCGCAGGCCGGTTACGAAACCTGGATTCGTCAACTCCTTCGCTAAGCCTCATTCATTATGACCAAATCCTCCCTTGCCCTCGCCACCCTTCTGATCCTCCCGTTCGCCTTCTCCCAGGCGGACGTCAAACTCCCCGCCATCATCTCCGATCACATGGTGCTGGAAAAAACCGCCAAGGTCCCGATCTGGGGCAAGGCGGATCCCGGCGAAGAAGTGACGGTGACCCTCGACGGGCAGACTGTCAAAACCCAGGCGGACGATGATGGAAAATGGAAGGTCACTCTCGACCTATCCAATTCCGGCCCCGGTCCGTTCACCCTCACCGTGCAGGGCAAAAACAAGGTGACCGTCGACGACGTGGTGGTCGGCGAGGTCTGGGTGGCCTCGGGTCAGTCGAACATGGAATGGGTTCTGAAGAACACCACCGGCGCGGAACAGGAAGCCGCCCAGTCGGCCAATCCGCTCCTCCGTCAGTTCCTCGTGAAAAAGGCCGCCTCTCCCACGCCTCTGGAGGACTGTGAAGGCAAATGGACCATCGCCGGTCCGGAGACCACCCCGTCTTTCACGGCGGTCGGATATTATTTCGCCAAGAAGCTTCAGAACGAACTCAAGGTGCCGGTCGGCCTCATCCACACCTCATGGGGCGGCACGCCCTCCGAGGCCTGGACGAGCCTTGAGGGCATTGATTCGGTGCCGGACCTCAAGGCCACGAAGGAGGCCCAGTTCAAATACATCAAGGAATATCCCGAGCTGCGGAAAAAATGGGTGGAAGATTTTGGCGCCTGGCTCAAGGCCAACGACCGCGAGGACAAGGCTCCCCAGGAAGTCGCCGCGTTTGCGGTTCCGTCGACGGACAATTCCGGTCCGACCTGGACCACGGTCAATCTTCCCGGGGAAATCTCCCTGCCGCAGAAGGACGCCTCCCAGGTTCCCGGCGCCATCTGGGTGCGGCAAACCTTCGACGTGCCGGCGGAAAAGGCCAATGCCGCGCTCGGGCTTGATCTGGGAGCCATCGACGGCTTCGACTCCGTCTATTGGAACGGCAAGTTGATCCATCAAACCACCCTTCAGGGGTATGCCGGAACCGGTTTCAGCCGCCGTGGTGAGAACTACCGGGTTCCGGCCGACCTGGTGAAAGCCGGTCCCAACACCCTCGCCATCCGCGTGTTCACGCCCACCGGAACCGTCAAGTTCTCGAACGTTCCAAGGGTCAGCGGCATCACCCCTTCCGGCGACTGGCAGGCGGCCACGGAATACACCCTGCCCGCCCTGACGGCGAAGCAACTCGAGTCGATGCCCAAGACCCCGAATGCGCTCCGTTCGCCGCAGGGCACCGCCTCCCATCTCTTCAACGGCATGATCAATCCCATCCTGCCGTATGCCATCAGCGGCGTCATCTGGTATCAGGGCGAATCCAACGCCGGACGCGCCTACCAGTATCGCACCGCCTTCCCGCTTCTCATCACCGACTGGCGGAGGGCCTGGGGACAGGGCGACTTCCCGTTCTATTTCTGCCAGCTCGCCAATTATCAGCCGAAAAAGGACACGCCTGGAGAGAGCTCCTGGGCGGAGCTGCGTGAGGCCCAGTCCCTCGCACTGTCCCTGCCCAAGACCGGTCAGGCCGTCCTCATTGACATCGGCGAAGCCGGCGACATCCATCCCCGCAACAAGAAGGATGTCGGGGAACGCCTCGCCCGCATTGCCCTGGCCAACGACTACGGCCGCGACATTCCGTTCTCGGGTCCGGTTTATGACGGCATGAAGATCGAGGGCAACAAGGTGCGCATTTCCTTCAAGCACACCGAGGGCGGTCTCGTCGCCAAACCGGTTCCGCCGACCCATGACGTCATGACCCGCGAAAACAAGACCGCCCCCACCGTTCGGAACAGTCCGAACAGCGAGCTCGAAGGATTCGCCATCTGCGGCGAGGACCGTCAGTGGGTCTGGGCCGACGCCCGTATCGACGGCGACACCGTCGTCGTCTGGTCCGACAAGGTCGCCGCCCCGGTGGCCGTACGTTACGGCTGGGCGGAAAATCCCACGGTGAACCTCTACAACGGCGCCGGTCTGCCCGCATCGCCGTTCCGCACCGACGACTTCCCGCCCACCACCCTGGAAGCGAAATACTGAGTTCAGGCCGTGAAGCGCCGTTGGAGTTCCGCTTTCAAGGCGTGAACTCCAACGCGCGGCGCTCGGGCGGAACAAGGGCCAAAAGGAGGGATCCGGGACCCGACTTCGGTATCCGCCTCATCCCCCAAACCTCACCTTATACCTCCTCTTACTCCCCACTCTGCCGGCCCGACTCCATTCCACCGGGACTCCTAGCGGAGCAGGAGCATGTTTAAGAGGGGAGTAGGCGCAAGGGGGAACTTTCCCACCCGCCTTCCGGGATCGAAAAGCTCTTTCCCGCCATCAAATCCCGCCGTAACGCCGGCTGCGTTTTGCGAAGTCGGCGAGTGCGGCCAGGAAATCCTCCTTGCGGAAATCCGGCCACAATTTCGAGGCAACGTGAATTTCCGTGTAGCTGAGCTGCCAGAGGAGGAAATTGGAAACCCGCATTTCGCCTGAGGTGCGGATGAGCAAATCCGGGTCGGGAATGCCCGCCGTGTAGAGATGCCGGGCAAAAAATTCCGGAGTGATCTGGTCCTCGTCCAGCTTGCCGGCCCGGGCATCCCGCACGACGGCGCGCACGGCATCCACGATTTCGGTCCGTCCGCTGTAGCTGAGCGCCAGAATGACCGTGAGTTTTGTGTTGGACGCCGTCGCGGCGATGGCCTCCGCCAGCTTGCGTTGGCAGGCCTCCGGCAGTTGATTCAGACGGCCGATCGCCTGCAGGCGAACCCCTTCGTCCACCATTTCGCGAATCTTTTCATCGAGGAAACGCTCCAGGAGCCGCATCAATCCGGAGACCTCCGCCGCCGGACGTTTCCAGTTCTCGGACGAAAACGCGTAGAGCGTGAGATATTCCACCCCGGCCTCCATCGCGCCTTCCACGCATTCGCGAATGGATTTCGAGCCCTGTTCGTGGCCGGCCAGCCGGGGAAGTCCGCGCTGCTGGGCCCATCGGCCGTTGCCATCCATGATGATGGCGACATGACGGGGAATGTTTTTCATCGACGAGGCACGCGCCCGAAAACGGCCCTGCGTCGCTCAGCAATATCCGATGAGATGCCGTTTGGTGAAAAATCTGTCATGAGCGAAAGCAATGCAGTTTCGGCCCCGCCGTCACGCCGCTCAAGATAAATCATGTGCACCGCGGGGTGGGAACCGTAACCGCCGTCCGCTCCGCAGGAGGAGGGGGTTCACCGGTCCTTCACGGAACGAGGGCCGCATCGCTCTGCCGGAGCGATTCCACGGTGTCATGGGCGATCTTGCGCAGACTCGCCGCCTGCCCGGGGGTCAATCCTTCCGGCACATAGTTCGTGAGCCTGGTCACATCGTCGTGGAAAAGGAATTCGTACCAGACGCAGCTGCCGAGGTATTCGCCGGCGGTGTTGGCATGGTGCGCATCGAGCAGGAACTTGAGCGGAGCGTCCTGATCGGTCGGTTCGCCTCCCCCGGGCGGAATGCGGGGAATCCGCCGCCAGACCCAGCCGGCGTGCAGACTGCCGGGCTGCTGTGGCACCTTCCCCTCCTCCGGGTTCCTGTAATCAAAAGTTTCGTCCTTCACATAGGTCCATTCCGGCGTCTGGCTGGCGGCGTGGAAGGCGTCCCCGATCGGAAGAAAAAGCAGTCCGTAGTTCTTCGCCAAGTTCAGGTAATTGGCGCGCAGCGCCTCGTGCATTTTTTCCGGGGTGAGCGTCCCGTCCCTGAAAAGGGGATCGTCGTGCCGGTAGGCCCAGGTTTCATGGACCAGAATTTTGGCCTCGGGTGCATGGGTCCGGATGAAGTCGATCACCTCCCCGGCATAAGGTTCGTAGCTGTCGGCGTCATGGCTTTTGACGCTGAACTGCTGGATCGAAACATAGTCCCACGGACCGGCCTGGATGGCTTCGAGGGCGTTGATTTTCTTCTTGGGAGCAAACTGCTCGCGGGCGTTTCCCCGCGGGATGTAAAACCGGGCCTTGGGCGAGTCGGGGTCGGTGGCGGCCGCCTTGATCGCGTTGGCGTGTTCCTCGAGCGAGCATCCGGATTTGAACAGATCCAGCAGATGGAGCTGCTTGCCCCCCTCCTTGGCGAGCGCGGGCAGGTGCTTCGTGCTGTTGCCGGAAAAACTGTTTCCAAAAATCAAAACGCGCGCCGAATCCGACGGGGCCTCCCCGGCCGTCGCCGAAGCCGGTCCCAGCACCGCCAGCGCCGCCACCAACAGAACGGCCAGCCTTGTTCCCCGGCCTACCGGGGAGCGGAACCATAGGGAAAAAAACGGGGGCAACGGGAGGGCTTTCATGACAACTCTGGTAAAATCAGAGACTTTCGTAAAACGAAACTCCGCGATGCGCAACCGCGCAGTTGGGTTTGCCCTTCCCCCCGTATCCGGGCAATCAGGCCCGTGGCAAAAATTGCACGTTCAACACCTCGTAGGACAACGGCCGGTTGTAACGGGATTCCCGTTCCACTTTTTCCTCGAAGGACAGCGTCACGATCCGCCCGACCTTTTCGCATAGAAACCGCAGCAGGGTGCGCACGACCAGCCGGGCATGGGCCGCTCCCAGGCAGAGGTGGGGACCAAAGCCGAAGGCGACATGCGGATTGGGTTTGCGGTCGAGGCGAACCTCCTCCGGTGCGGTGAACACGGTCTCGTCGTAGTTCGCCGAGGCAAAGCACAGTGAAATCCGCTCTCCGGCCGGAACGTGCACGCCATGCACTTCGGTGGGAACCGGACAGACCCGCGCGATGTGCGTCACCGGAGAAATCGCACGGAAAAATTCCTCGCTCGCATTGACGATCCGCCGCGGATCCTCGCGAAGATATTCGAAATCATCCGGACTGGCCGACAGGTGTCCGATCACGCCGGTGATGGAATTGATCACGGTGTCGCGTCCCCCCGCAAACATGATGCTGCTGTAACCGAGGCATTCCTCGCGGGTGAGTCTGCGGCCCCGGAATTCCTTCGTGGCCAGCGCGCTGAAAAAGTCGTCCCCGGGTTGCGCTTCGGCCCGGTCGAAAAGGCTGTTCATGTACCGTTCCAGTTCGGCGCCCTTGTTGACCCCGTCCCCTTCGCGGAACACGTGCGTCCCCCACCCGATCCAGATCTCCGCCTCCTCGTCGGGCATGTTGAGCAGCGCGGCCAGCGCGCGGGACTGCAGCGGGATGGCAAACTCGCGCACGGCTTCAAATGACTCGCGTCCCAGCGCGGCATCGATCAGTCCGTCCACCAGATTCTCCACCCGGGCAATAACCTCGGGCTGTTTGGCGCGGGCAAAGAACGGCTCGACGATTTCGCGGTAGTCGGTGTGGTCCGGCGGGTCAACCTCCAACGGCAGTTGCCGCACCGTGCGGACATTTTCCTCCGACGGAATCGGCACACGCATCGGCGCGTCGGAACTGAAGCGCCGCCAATCCTTGCAGGCCTGACGCACGTCCTCGTGCCGCAGGATCATCGGCACGGGCGTGCCCTGGAATTCGTTGACGAGAACACCCTCTTTCCGGCGGGCGGGGCCGAAAGGGTCCGGCTGGCTGTGAATGGGACAAGGCATGATGGAGAAGGAACGCCACGAGCATGGCGCGAAGTCCGGCGGGGCGCCACGCACCGGTTGACAAAAAATGATGAATGGATGTCGTTTTTTATCGGTTTTTTCCGTCAATGTGGCATTTAATACCTCATGCGCCTGCGTCCCGAGCCCCTGCTGGAACGGGTTCCCCTCACGGGTGCCGCCTCGGTGGCGGTGCGGGAATTTCGTCCCTCCGCCTTCCGGCACGCCCTGCACCAGCATCCCGAGATTGAACTGACCTGGATTCTGCGGGGCAGCGGGCTGCGTTATGTCGGGGACAGCGTCGAGCCGTTTCATCCCGGGGATTTCTGCCTCCTCGGACGGAACCTGCCTCATGCCTGGCTTTCGCCGCCGAAGGAAACGGGTCCCGTGCACAGCCTGGTGGTGCAGTTTGACACCGAACTCTGGGGTTCGGCCCTGCTGAGCCTGCCGGAGATGGCGCGGATCGCCGACCTGTTTGAGCGCGCGGGCCGCGGCCTCGCCTTTGATCCGGCCTTGGCGGCGCGTCTGCGTCCGCGCATGATGCGGGCGGCGACACCCCTCGCCCGGCTGGCCGCCCTGCTGGAAATTCTCGAGGAACTGGCCAATGCCAGGGAGGCCCGTCCGCTGGCGCTTTCCCCCTGGGCCGGGAACCGGCGGAATTCCTCGGATCCGCGCGTCCGCACCATCCTGGCCTACCTGTCCCGGAACGCCTCGGGGCCCGTCACCCAGCGGGAAGCCGCCCGTCAGATCCGCCTGAGTCCTTCCGCATTCAGCCGGTTTTTCCGGAGGGCGGTCGGCAAGACCTTCCGCTCCTACCTCACAGACCTGCGCCTCAGCGAAGCCTGCCGGCGCCTGCTGGAATCCGACGACTCCATCAGCCGCATCGCCTGCGATGCCGGATTCGAAAATCTCTCCACCTTCAACCGAACCTTCCGTCTCGCGCGCGGCCTTTCCCCGCGGGAATTCCGGCGTCAGGCCCGGGACGGGAACAACCTGTTTCCCGACCCCGCCCCCCCGGGCGGGCGCAGACGGAAATCCGCCCGATCCGCATGAACCCGGACTTTGGGCTTTGCTTTCGCGTCAGAACGCGTTTCCTCGTTTTCCGATGAGCCCGATGCTTCCCGAAAATCCGATTGCACGCTGGCTGCTCGTGCTCATGCTGCTGGCCGGGGTTTATTTCTTCAAAGGCTTCCTCATCCCGGTTCTGGCGGCCTTGATCATCGGTTTTGCCAGCTGGCCGCTTTACCGCAGACTGGTCATGCTCTGCGGGGGGCGTACCACGATCTCCGCCACGATTGCCCTGTGCATCATCCTTCTGGTTCTGGTGATCCCGCTGGCCATGGGGCTGGCCTATGCCATCCAGGAAGTGCGCTCCTGGGTGGCCTGGCTCGTCGAGGCCAACAAGGAGGGACTGCCCGCCCCGGAGGCGCTGGGACGAACCCCGTTCATCAGCGCCCAACTGCTCGACACGTGGCACAACTACCTGGGCAAGCCCAATGCGCTGAACGAGCTGGTCAAAAGCATCAGCGGCGAGCAGATCGGCAACATCTACCGGCTGATGCTGGCCACGGGCACCCATGCCTTCAATTTTCTTCTGAACGTGCTTTTCGTGATGCTCACGCTGTTCTTCATCTACAAGGACGGGGCAAAAATGGCCGCCCAGATCGATCGCGTGGGGGAACGCATCCTGCCGCGGCGCTGGCAGCGCTTTTCCCGGGTGGTTCCCGCCACGGTGAGCGCGACGGTCACCGGCATGACCATCATCGCCGTGGGAGAGGGCATCGTGCTCGGCATCGCCTACAAACTGGCGGGGGTGCCGTCGGCGTTCCTGCTGGGGGTTTTGACCGGTTTCATGGCGATGATCCCCGGGGGGGCACCGCTGGCGTTCACCTCGGTGTCGATTTATCTCGTCGCGAGCGGAAGCCCCGTGGCCGGACTGGCCCTTTTCGTCTGGGGTTCGATCGAGCTCTTCATCGTCGACAAGACGCTGCGTCCCAAGCTGGTGGGCGGTCCGATTCGCCTGCCCTTTCTGCCGACCTTTTTCGGCCTGATCGGCGGCGTCAAAACCATGGGCCTGGTCGGTCTGTTTGTGGGTCCGGTGTTGATGGCTTTGCTTTTTGCCACCTGGCGGGAATGGATCAATACGGTCGACGAGGATCTGGCGCCCGATGAGATATCCAATCCCTCCTGAGGCCCGGCATGCCCCTGCACAAAACCCTTTTCGCCCTCCTGGCTCTCATCGCCGTCCTGCCTTCGGCGTCGGCCGATGACAAGGGACCGGAAACCACTCCGCTCGATTTTGTGCGGGCGTTCCTCCGGGAACAGCCGCGCTTTCGGATCAGGGGCACCTTCACCATTCGCAAACCCGGACAGCCGCCCTTCGAGTGTGGCGCCCGGCTGCGTTTCGACCGCGACGTGGGCGCGGCGTTTGCCTTCAATACGACGGGGGCCGACGCCGAACCGTACGATTTTTATTTCTGGCACAATTCCCTGGTGCTTTTTGTCTACGACCGCGACCGGGAACACGTCACCAAGGCCGAACTGCTCGGCATTCCGTACCGGCCGGCCTTCTGTTTCGTCTGGGACGTGTTGCGGGAGGCCTCCAAGGGCGCGGGGGTCCGCAGCCTTCTGTTTTCCGGGCTCATGCGCATGGACATGTCCGCCACGCAGGGAGGAACGGAAATCACCTTCCGCAAACGTTTCGGTCCCATTTCGGTGGAAAAAATCACCTTCACCTTCGACAGGCACTACCGCCTGCGGTCCATGGTGCTCGTCGAAAGCGGGGGCGGCACCTATTCGTTCAAGACGGTGGCCTTTGAAAAAATGACCCGAAAACTTCCGCGTCCCAACGTCAAACGAAAGCTCAGCCCGGACTGGTGACGGATTTCCTTTTCCCCGGCCTCAGGACACGCGAGACCCCGGGGTGAACGCGAAGCCCGGCCGGGCGGGTCCTCCGCGAACGCTTCGTTCTCAGGCCGCGGCCTGCATGCTGAGCACAAAATACGCCGCGACCACGGCGGACAGGATGGCCAGGCCGCCGAAAGCGTAAAGCACGGCCGCCAGGGGATCCTTCTCCTTGTCCGAGCGGGAAATGGGCGACGTGCTGACAAAACCCGACGGCCGCGCGCTGCGCAGTCCCACTTCGGCCGCGGTGGCGGAGGATTCCGGCAGGGGTTGCGACTCGAAGCCCGCTTCCTTGGCCGCATAAACCGTCTCCACGCGGCCAAAACGCACCTCGTCCCCGTGCTTGAGGACCGCCTCGGTCGTGGCCTCCCCGTTGACAAATGTGCCGTTCGTCGACCCCAGATCGCGCAAACGATAGGTCTCGCCTTCGAGGATCAGTTCGGCGTGGTGGCTGGAAACCGACGCGTCCTCGATCTGCAGCGTGTTGTCGGCCAGCCGGCCGACGGTGACCTTTTCGTCGGTCAGGTCATGGGTGACCTGATTGTCCTCGGAGAGAAAGATTTGCAACTGGGGCATGCGCGGCAAGACTAGGAGTTTTTGCGGACAACATCAACTTCTTTGGCAAACTCGCGGAAAAAATACGACGCGTCGTGCGGTCCGGGAGAGGCCTCGGGGTGATACTGTACGCTGAAGGCGGGGTGCTTTTTGTGCCGCAGTCCGGCCACCGTGCCATCGTTGAGATTGACGTGGGTCACCTCCACGTCGTCCGGCAGGGAATCCGGATCGACGGCGTAGCCGTGATTCTGCGACGTGATCGCCACCTTGCCGGTCCGGAGATCCTTGACGGGCTGATTGGCGCCGCGATGACCGAATTTCAGCTTGAAGGTCTTCCCTCCCAAAGCCAGACCGAGGATCTGGTGGCCAAGGCAGATGCCAAAAAGGGGCTTTTTCCCGATGAGCGCGCGCACCGCTTCATGCGCATACCCCAACGCGGAGGGATCGCCGGGACCGTTGGAAAGAAAGACGCCGTCGGGATTCATCGCCAGCACCTCCTCCGCCGGCGTGGTGGCCGGCACGACCCTCACCGCAAACCCGTTCCGCCGCAGGGAACGGAGGATGTTCTTTTTCATCCCGAAGTCGTAGGCCACGATCCTCCGGGTGGCCGGCGGCAGATCTTCAAAAACATTGCCCAGGGCATCCTGCCGGCCCGTGGCGTCGACCCCGCTCCGCGCCACCACCCAGGGACGGCTCAACACGTTTTCGCGGTCCCAGTCGTAAGGACTCGCCGGAGTGACCTCCTTCACAAAATCCACCCCGTCATAGGTCACCTCCCGCGCCAGGCGGATGGCCTCCTTTTCATCGGTGCCCGGAAACACGCAGGCCCGCATGGCTCCGGAGGTCCGCAGCCGCCGCGTCAACGCCCGCGTATCCACCCCTTGGATTCCCGGAATGCCGTGCTGCTTCAGATAGTCGGCCAGGGTGCCTTCGGACCGCCAGCTGCTCGCCAGCGGGCTCAATTCCTCAATGACAAAGCCGCGCACATGCGGGGTGTGGCTTTCGACATCAAGCGTGTTGATCCCGTAGTTGCCGATCAACGGATAGGTCATCGCCACGATCTGCCCGCGGTAGGACGGATCGGTGAGAACCTCCTGATATCCGGTCATGGAGGTGTTAAAGCAGATTTCCCCGGCACTCGGGGTCGGGGCGCCAAAGGATTCCCCGCGAAAAATTGTTCCGTCCTCAAGGGCGAGCAATGCATCCATTACCCCAACCATAGCGGCTCGCACGCGACGCTCAACGTCAAAGCGTTTCGAGTTGGGAAAAGGAATCGATGAAAATGACCGGCAGGTCCTCGTGCTGGCTTACCGTACCGACCACCCGCACCTTCCGGCCGACATAGGAGGACATCTTCTGCAGTTGCTCCAAAGGGTTTTCGGTCGCAAAAAACGCCAGCGCGAGATCCTTTTCCCCGGTCTCGACAAAACGCAGGTAGCGGAAGCCGCCCTTGCCCGACATGACCTCCTTCACCACGCCCTCGACGATCACCCGCTCGCCCAGCCGATCCAGCACGGCCCGGCGTTCCTGCGGAGCCAGGACCGGCACCGTTCCGGCCAGCGATTCGGGCATGGAGATCCGGAAATAGCAAAACGCCCCGATCACCAGCAGCAACGCCCCCACCCCGAAATCCGCAAAATGAAAGCGGGACAGCCGGAAATGCCAGCCCGGAGAGCCGGCCGCAAGCCGGGAGGCCTGCGGGACCACCGTCACCACCGGGACGTCCGGAACCACCGTTTTCCCCTGCACGGCCCGGCGCAACTGCGCCAGCGCCTCGGCCGCCGACTCCGGACGATCCTCGGGACGCACACTCATCAGGCTGTGCACCCAGGCACAGAGGGCGGCGGGAAGGTCCGGGCGCAATTCCTTGATCGGGGTGCAACGGCCCTGCAGGTGCGCGGTGATCACTTCGGCCACGGTGTCCCCCGAAAAGGGGGACGCGGCCGTCAGGGCAAAATAGGCGGCACAGCCCAGCGAATACAGGTCGCTCCGTCCGTCCAGGGGCCGTCCCTCGAACTGCTCCGGCGCCATCATGTAAATCGATCCCATCAACGCACCATTCTGATCGCGGGTCTGTTCGGAGGGTTCGGGCGCCATCTTCGCCAGGCCGAAATCCAAGATCTTCAATTGCATCTCTCCGCCCGGCAGCCGGCTGAGCATGAGATTGCCGGGCTTGATGTCGCGGTGCAGCATGCCCTTCGCATGCGCGGCCATCAGGCCCTGCAACGCCTGCTCCATCACGGGGACAAAATCCTCCACCGTCAACGGGGCCTCCTCCGCGACGTCCTGGAGGGTCCGGCCTTCCAGCAACTCCATCACCACCACGACATCCCCGCGGTTCTCGACCACATCGTAAACCGTCACGATGTTCGGATGCTGAAGGGCCGCCAAATGCCGCGCCTCCTGCAGGATGCTTGCCCCGCCTTCCCCGACCTTTCCCGCAACACCCTGCAACCGCTTCAGGGCCACCGGACGGCAAAGCTGCGTGTCCTCGCCGCGATAAACCTCCCCCAGCCCCCCGCGGCCGATCATCTCCCCCAAACGATAGCGTTCGTTAAAGGAAATTCCTTCAGAACGTGTTGGGGCGATCTGCATAATCTCCATTTTATTCAACGTGTTGCAAAAGATCAAGCAACAGGTTTCATAAATTCTGCGTTTCCTCCTCCGGCCGAGCAGCTTTCCAACGGGGGACCGGCGTTCAGATTTCTTCGATCTGCGGGAGGGAATCGATGGTGATGCGGGGCGCTCCGTCGGCGACGCTGACGGTTCCGTGCACCCGAACCTTTTTTCCGACAAAGGATGTGAGGCGTTCTTCTGTGAAGTCCCGGGGCGCCCGTTCGACAAAAAAGACCAGGCTCACGCCACGCGGCGGGGCACCGGCAAAATGCAGGGATCGAATCGTGCCGGAGGGATCGACGCTCATCCTGTCGATCCTGCCGGTCACGACGATGGGTTTCCCTTCCCTCGCAAGGATGGCCGGGGTATCGGCGGCGGTCACCTCCGGCACCGACAGCGCGGCAGCCGGGGCGGATCCTGCGGGCGTCTTCAGCTGGTGTTGCAAATAAATCCCGCAAAGAACCAGCACGGCGACCGCCACGCCGATGCCGGCCCAGGGTTTGGGGGATGGCGCGGAGACCGGCGGAACCGGCGCCGGCACAGGCCGTTCGGACGGGACGGGTCGGCCGGCCGTGATGGCACTCAATTCCTCAAGCGCGGCGGCGGCCGAATCGGGACGATTGTGGGGATAGGTCGCCATCAAACGTCCCACCCACTCACAGATTTCCGGGGAAACATCCGGACGGAGTTCCTTCAGCGGGGCCATCCGGCGCTGCAGGTGGGCGCAGATCACCTCGGGCACGTTTTTGCCGTTGAAGGGATAATATCCGGCGAGGGAAAAATAGGCCACGCAGCCGAGCGAATACAGGTCGCTGCGCACATCCAGCGGACGTCCTTCGAACTGCTCCGGCGACATGGTATAGACCGAGCCCATGAGGGCTCCGGTCTGATCCATGGTCTGCAACGAAGGTTCCACCGCGATTTTCGCCAGACCGAAGTCGAGGATCTTCACCTGAAAGGCACCGCTGGGAAGATCGACCAGCATGAGATTGCCGGGCTTGATGTCGCGGTGCAGCATTTCCAGGGAGTGCGCGGCGATGAGGCCCTCGAGGGTCTGGCGCATCACGTTCACAAAATCCGCCTCCAGCAGGGGGGCCTTTTCGACGATCTCCTGCAGGGTCCGGCCGCGCAGGAGTTCCATCACGACCAGGACGTCGCCGCGGTCCTCGATGACATCATAGACCGTGACGATGTTGGGATGTTGCAGGGCGGCGAGATGGCGCGCCTCCTGGATCACCTTCCGGGCCCGCTCGCCGGCGTCGATTTCCTCGCCGTGGAGGCGTTTGATTGCCACGAGACGGTGAAGCTGTGTGTCCTCCGCCCGAAAGACCTCCCCCAGTCCGCCGCGGCCAATGGTTTCCCCCACGCGATAACGGCCGCTGGTTCCGGAAATGATTTCTGTGTTGGTTCCCACCCCTTGCACGTTCGAAAGGGAGCAACTTCCGTGCCTTTGTCGGAGGGGGTGTAAAAAAAACGCCGCTCCGTAAAAGCAAAGCGGCGTGAAAAGTTTTGCCCCGCTCGTGCCGTTCCAACGCATATCCCGTTCCCTTGATACAAGGGTGGATGACCTCCGGACGACGCGCTGGCTTCCAATTAAGGCCTGTCATTGCGCCGCCCGGTCTAGCCTCCGGGACTGATGATATTATCGGTTCGGGAGTTTGCGCCGTGTAATCGCGAACACAGCAGGGCAAAGGGTGCGGCCCGCCTCACGGCGGCCCAAAAATTTCGGGGAAAGAACTACCGGAAATCCACCGACAGGTCGCGCTTCAACCGTTCCTTCAAGCGCTCACAGGCGGCATTGACTTCCTCTCCGCTCAGAGTCCTCCCGGCGGTGCGGAAAGTCAAGGAGATCGCGATCGATTTCCGGTCGGCGGGAAGTTTTTCCCCGCCGGGATCCGTAAACACATCGAAAGGTTCGACGTCCACGAGCAATTCCTCCCCCGCTCCGCGCAGGACCGCCTCGATTTCCTCGTAGGAAAGCGGGAGCGGACACACGATGGCGACGTCGCGCGTCACCGCGGGGAACTTGGGAATTTCCCGATACGACGGGGACGCTTCCCGTTTCCGCAGCGCCTCGATGGAGAGTTCGATCACCACCACGGGCGCATTCGCATCCAGGGCGCGCGCCGCGGCCGGCGCGAGCTGGCCGATCCGTCCGATGGGTTCCCCGTCCACGAGAATTTCGGCAGCCAGCCCGAGCGGATCCGCCGCGCTGATGCGGACGAGCCGGTGCGGTCCCGCGAGCGCCTCCACGACCCCCCGGGCATCATGCCAGTCGAGGTCGCGTTCGGCGCCGCCGCGCCAGTCCTTTTTCTCCGCGCGTCCCCAGAGCGCCACGCCGAGGGCGGCGGATTCCTCGGGCTCCCCGGCCTGGAAGATGCGGCCGACCTCAAAAAGCCCGACGGATTTGGCCCCCTGGTGGATGTTGCGCTGCACGGCGGCGAGAAGTCCGGGCAGCAGGCTGGTCCGCAAAAAGGCCTGGTCCTCGCCCAGCGGATTCCGCACCCGCAGCGCGGGACGGTCCTGCCAGAGCATCGCCTGGGAGACAAGCGTGCTGGTCCGGGCCTCGCTCAGTCCGAGCGCCGCCAGTTTGTTCCGCAGGCTCATTTGAAAATCATACCGCGCATCCGGCTCGGCGGGTTCGGCGGGAGCCGCCGCCAGGCGTCCGGAAATTTTTTCCATGCCCACCACACGGCAAACCTCCTCGATCAGATCCACCTCGCGTTGCAAATCCCCGCGATGGCTCGGCACCTGCCAGGTGGTGGTTCCCCCGCCTTCGTTCAGCAGGGTCAGTCCCAGACCGGTCAGCGCGCCCCGGATGGCGGCCTCCTCCACCTCCAGGCCCAACAGGGCGCGGCAGCGGGCATGGGAAAGCGTGATCGGCGCGGGAGAGGCGGGAAGTTGACCCGCGGTCAACACCTCGGGGTCCGCCTCGCCGCCGGCCAGTTCGACAATCAGGGCCGTGGCGCGCGCCGAGGCCGCCAGGATGCCCTGCGGGTCGACCCCCCGTTCGAAGCGATGACTCGAGTCGCTGTGCAGGTCGAGCGCGCGGGCGGTGCGTCGCACCGAGGCCGGATCAAACACCGCACTTTCCAGAAGCACGTCGGCGGTCGATTCCGTCACGCCGGAATCCTCCCCGCCCATCACGCCCGCCAGGGCGACGGGACGGCCGTGGTCGGCGATGACCAGATGGTCCGCCGAAAGGGTGTACTCGCGTCCGTCGAGGGCGTGGAATTTTTCCTCCGCCTGCGCCGTGCGCACAACGATGCCGCCCTGCACCCGGGCCGCGTCGAAGGCATGCAGCGGCTGGCCGAGTTCGAGCATCACGTAGTTGGTGACGTCGACAATGTTGTTGATCGGGCGCAGACCCACCTTTTCCAGACGCTCGCGCAGCCATTGCGGACTGGGACCGACCTTCACGTTGTGGATGCGGCGCACGCTGTAGAAGGCGCACAGTCCGGGCTCCTTCAGGGAGACAAAATCCCCGGCGGGTTTGGTTGCGGGAGGCGTCCCTTCGGGCCGCCGGACCGTGGCGCCCGTGAACGCGGCGACTTCGCGGGCCACGCCCAGATGACTGAGCCAGTCGCCGCGGTTGGGGGTCACTTCGAGTTCGATCACCGTGTCCGCCGGATACAGCGTGGAAATCGGCTGACCGACGGGAGCGTCCGGCGGCAGGATCAACAGTCCCTCCGCATCCTCGGCGAGACCGAGCTCCTTTGCGCTGCACATCATGCCCTCGCTTTCGACGCCGCGCAGCTTGCCGGTCCTGATCTTGAAATCGCCCGGCAGCACCGCGCCCGGGAGGGCCAGCGGCACCTTGTCGCCGACCTTGTAATTCCTGGCCCCGCAGACGATCTGGCGCGGCTGGCCCGATCCGTCATCCACGCGGCACACGCTCAGACGGTCGGCATTGGGGTGCCGCGACGATTCGAGGATCTGCGCAATGACCACCTTGGGAAAATCCGCCCCCCGGGTCGCCACCTCGGCGACTTCCAGTCCGGTGCGGGTGAGCAGCGCCACCAATTCCTCCACGCTGCCGGTCCAGGCCACGTAATCACGCAGCCAGTTCAACGAAATCTTCATGGCTTAAAATTGTTTGAGGAAACGCAGGTCGTTTTCCACCAGCATGCGAATGTCGGGCACGCGGGTCAGATTCATGGCCAGACGATCGAGTCCGAACCCGAAGGCAAAACCGGTCACCTTGTCGGGATCAAACGCCCGGTCGCCGCGGCGGGAGCAGATCGCCTCGAACACCGCGGGATCCACCATGCCGCAGCCGGCGAGTTCCATCCACCTGCCGCCGAGCGCCTCGGCGCGAATGTCGATCTCGAAGCTGGGTTCGGTGAAGGGGAAAAAGTGCGGACGGAAGCGGGTTTCCGTTCCCGGACCGAAGAGCTGGCGGAAGAAATACTCCAGCGTGCCCTTGAGATCGGCCACGGAGACGTTCTCCGCAACGTAGAGGCCTTCCATCTGGGTGAACTGCGCAAGGTGCGTGGCATCCACCTCGTCGCGGCGGTAGGCGGCGCCCGGGGCGATGATGCGCACGGGCGGGGTCTGGGACTCCATCACGCGGATCTGCACCGTCGAGGTGTGCGTACGGAGAAGGCGGCCGTCCGGAAGATAAAACGTGTCCTGCTCGTTGCGGGCGGGATGGTCGGGCGGCGTGTTCAGCGCGTCGAAGCAATGCCACTCGGTCTCGATGTCGGGACCGTCGGCCAGCACGAAGCCCATGCGGCGGAAAATCCGGACCGCCTTGTCGAGGAGCCGGGTGAGCGGGTGGAGCGAACCCAGGTCGCGGACGGTCCCCGGCAGGGTGATGTCCAAGGCCGCGAGCGCCCGGGCGTCGGCCTCGGCCGCCAGGGCGGCCTCCTTCTGCTCGAGGGCGGCGGTGACCGCCTGACGGAGTTCGTTGAGGCGTTTGCCCAGGCGCGGACGGTCCTCCTTGGGCACATCCCGCATGCCTTCGCTCAGGCGGGTGATTTCGCCCTGTTTGCCGAGATATTTGACGCGGGCGTCGGCCAGGGCGCGGGTGTCGGCGGCGGCGGCGATGGCCGTCACGGCCTCGGTTTGAAGAGAAGCAATCCGGTCTTCCATGCAAAAATCAGGTGGAGAAAAATCTCCTGCTCCCGTCCGATCCCGCTTTCATGCGGGGAGAGCAGGGTCGGACGGGAGAATGAGAAAACGCGAAGCCGGCACGGAGGGGAAAGCTCCGTGCCGGTTCGAAGATGCGGAAATCAGGCCGCTTTCGCGGTTTCCCCGGCTTTCGCCTCGTAGGCCGACTTGGCCCTGCCGACGATCTGCTTGAAAACCGCCTCGTCCTGCACGGCGATGTCCGCGAGAACCTTGCGGTCCAGGGCGATGCCGGCGGCCTTGAGGCCTTCGATGAAACGGTTGTAGCTGAGACCTTCGGCGCGGACGGCGGCGCTGAGACGCGTGATCCAGAGCGCGCGGAAGTTGCGTTTGCGGGTTTTGCGGTCGCGATAGGCCCAGTATTTGGCCTTCATCTGAGCGTCTTTCGCATAGCGGAAGAGCTTCGAACGGCGGCCGCGATAGCCTTTGGAGGCTTCGATCACCCGCTTGCGGCGTGCGCGACTGGCGGGCGAGTTGGTTGCACGTGGCATGTTTTTATTCCCCGGCCTTTCGGCCGGAGCTCCCTGGAACTGGCTGTTTGTTGGTTGGGATCCGCGGACTCACCAGTTCCGTCATCCCCGCGTGGGCGGAGAAGTCCGGCGGATCGGTTTCTTCCTTACGCGAAGGGGAGGCAGGTCTTGATGCGGGCCAGATCGGATTCATGAACCAACGAGGCCTTGGCCAGTTGGCGCTTCCGTTTTGCTGACTTGCACTCAAGCAAATGCCGCTTGCCGGGGCTGCTCCGAAGCACCTTGCCCGTGGCGGTGACTTTGAAGCGCTTGGCAACCGACTTGCGCGTTTTGCTGCGTGGCGTTGTTTTTGGCATGGGAAAAGGGGTGGTAAATTACCCGGTTTCACCCGGGAGGCAAGAAAGTTTTGTCGGATGGATCGGACCGGCCGTCAATTCACCGCCGCGGGTACAAGGATCGCGTCACTCATGCCGTGGAGCAGCTTTTTGTCGTCGGGGCAGATCGTCGCCAGGGCGCCGCCGCAGGTGGCCGCCTTCTCCCCCACGAAGTAGTACGGGCAGAGCCGCACCCGGCCGCGCATGCGCACGAGGGTGCCGGAATTTTCGTCGAGGTAGTCGTGCCCGACCAGGCGGCCCTGGTGGAACTGCTGCAGGATGTGCGGGTGGGTCTCAAACTCCCGCAATGCGCGCTGCAACTCCTCCTGCCACTGTTTCTGCGGCACGTCCTGGGCCATCACAACCCCGCGCGACCCCCAGGCATTCTCGGAAAATCCGCTGATCTTCAAAATGAGCGCCCGCTGTTTCTGGCTGAAACGGCCCACCTCGTCCCAACCGTGGGCCTCCAGACGCGGCAGCACGGCGTGAAGCGGAAGCGGCGTCGGATCGACCAGCCACGTGTAGGGAATCACCTTGCGCAGGGCCAGGAGCGTCCGCTCCCCCAGCTCGCGACGCCAGAATTCCTCCAGCGGCTTGAGCCAGAAAAACGCAAACCACATCTTTTCCTCCAGTGCGGGCTTGAACGGGGGGGTCACCGTCAGCTCACCGGCCAGATGCTTCCGGCGGAGTTCGCCGGACACCGGCACATTGGCCAGGTCGAAAAGCTCAAAAAACCGGTAAACGCGTTCCCCCCAGTCGCCGGCGGTCGCCGCATCCCTCACCCGCCACCGCGGGGCCCCGGCCGATCCGCCGAACCTTTCGTTGAGGCGCGCGGCCAGCCATTCCATCTCCGGCCGGTAGGTGGAGGCTTCGTCGGACACGACGATGTCGCCCCCCGGAAAAATGGAGGCAAATCCCTCCAGCATGCCGTCCGGACCGCCGAGGATCTTCGAGCCGTTTTGCGAATACACTTGGTCCAGCCACGCCGTGAGCCCGATTCCCCCGGGCACGTTGTCGAGTTCCGCAATGATGAATCCGCCGTCCGTAAGCACCAGGTCGGGCCGGATCACGCGCGGGATTTCCATCGCCACGGCCTTTTCGCGCTGGAATTCGACCAGTTCGCGGGGTTTGCCGCGGTCGAGCATCTCCGCAATCCATTTCGGCTGCCGGCCCGCCACGCTGAACCGGTACAATTGATTGCAGGCCCGGACAAACAGGCTGAGCCGGTAGCCCAGCTTTTCGATTTCCTCCGCCAGCTTTTCATCGAGCGGAAAGGCGTCCGGCGAGACCCGCCAGGATTTTTCGTGAAACAATCCGCCTTCCGGCAGGGAGGCCCGGATGTCGCGGGCGCGTTGGAGAGGGTCGGGATTCATGCGAGAAATTTCAGGGCGAGACGCACCAGGTCCTCGGCGGACAGGTCGTCCTTCGCGCCGTCCAGAACCTTTTTGATGGCCTTGTGGGCCTCGACCTGTTTGTAGCCGAGGGAAATGAGCGCCAGCACGGCGTCGTGGACGGCCTGGTCACGCGGACTCGGCTTGTTGGCGGCACTGGCCGCCTCCCACTCGGCCGCCACCCCCACCTTGTCCTTCAACTCAAGGACAATGCGTTCGGCCGTCTTTTTGCCGACCCCGCTGATCTTCGAAATGGCGGGAATGTCCCCGCCCACCACGGCCGCCTTGAACGTTTCGACGCTCATACCGCTGAGCACCGCCAGCGCCAGCTTCGGACCGACGCCGGTCACATGATTCAAGAGGAGCCGGAAAAGGTCGCGTTCGCCGGCGGTCATGAAGCCGAACAGCATATGCGCATCCTCGCGCACCACGAGATGCGTGAGGATTTTCACCGGGGATCCCGGTTCCGGCAGCCGCTCAAAACTTGATAGCGGAATCATCACGTGGTACCCGACACCGTGAACATTCACGACGATCTGGGTGGGCAGCGCTTCCACCAGGACACCTTCCAAAAACGCAATCATGACTGGCGCCTCCTGTAGCAGACGCATGCGAAAACTCAAATGCGCACTGCTGACGTTTCTTGTCATAACCCCCGCGCTGCCGGCGTCGGACGGGTGGCACCTCCTCATCGAACCGAAGTTCATGCGCTACGAAAGCGCCTGGCCCGTCGAGGGTTCCGACCGGACGGTCATGGTCGCCGCGCGGGTTGTGGACGGGGAAATTGTCCCGCTGACCAAGGCCGACGCGGAAAAACAAGGGGGCACCCCGGAAAAGATTCTCGCCGACGCCCCCCGGACCGCCTCCGCCGTGCTGGCCGGACTGAAACCCGAATACGTGCGCGATGACAAAAAGGTCATTCAATACGCCATCCTGCGTTCCGAGAATCCCCTCACCGCCTCCGCCGTGCTGGCGCCCGAATTTGCGGAGACCTTCGCCCGCACCCTCGGTCCGGAACTGCTCCTCGCCATCCCCAACCGCTACACGGTCTTCGTTTTTCCCAAGCAGTCCCCCGTGCACCGGACGTTCGCCGACACGGTCTACGCGGAATACCAATCGTCCCCGCATCCGGTGAGCCGGGAACTTTTCGAACTGCGCAAGGGAAAACTCATTGCCATCGGCACCTACCGTTGATCAGCTGTTTCCCGCGCCATGCTCGAAGACATCCGTAAAATCCTTTATCACGAGTCCACCATTCTCAGCCGTCTCGACGAGCTGGCCCACCAGATCACCGAGGACTACCGCGGCAAGGATCTCACCGTCATCGCCATCCTCAACGGCAGCTTCATCTTCATGGCCGACCTGCTCCGCCGCATTCCCCTGCCCCTGCAGGTCGATTCCTGGAGCGTCTCGAGCTACCACGGCACCAAGAGCTCCGGGCAGGTCCATTTCCGCCAGACCCAACTCGCCGACGTTCGCGGACGCCACGTGCTGATTCTCGACGACATTCTCGACACCGGCATGACCCTGCGCGCGATCTACGACCGCCTCGCCGCCGAAAGCGGCGCCGCCAGCCTGAAAATCTGCGCCCTCCTCCGCAAAAACATCGGGGGAGAACGTCCCATCGACGCCGACTATGTCGGTTTCGACATCCCGAACGAATTTGTGGTCGGCTACGGTCTCGACTACAACGAACGCTTCCGGAACCTGCCCTTCGTCGGCGTGCTCACCGAGGAGGCCATCGAGCGGTACCGGTAGGCCCCTGTCCGGCCACCCCGACCGCGGGCTCCCGGGAGAAGCGGAACACAACGCCCCGACCGCGGGCTTCCGGCTGCCCGGTTCCGGCGATTTGCGGCAACCCGTCAACGAACCCGCTTGAATCCTCCCACGGCGGGCCTCAGGATGACCGGATGTTTTTTTCCCGTCTCTCCCGACCGGCCGACTGGCAGCCCTTTCTCAACGCGCCGGTCTTTCAAAAATCCCTCGCCTGGATCACCGCTCATGTCGGCGCCTTCCGGGAGGGCACCCACGAGTTGGGCGAGCCGGGCTGGTTGGCGATTGTACAAGGCTACACCACCCAGGCCCGGGAGCTCTGCAAGTGGGAAAACCATACCGCCACCATCGACCTCCAATATCTGATTGAGGGCACCGAGGGCATCGACTTCATCGGGGTGGAAAAACTGGGAGAGCCCACCGTGGTCAAACCGGAAGCCGATGCGCAGCTGTTTGCCCCGATTGCCGGGCCGGCCACCCAATTGGTGCTGGGCCCCGGCGACTTTGTCATTTTCCTGCCCGGGGAAGCCCATCGTCCCAAGGTGGCCGTCGGCACCCCCGCCCCGTTGCGCAAGGTCGTGGTCAAGATCCCCGTGGAGCTGCCCGGTCTTCCGTAGCCGCCTTTTTCGTTATTGCCGAACGATTTCCAACTCATTAGGACTACGCGGGGCCGATGATTTCCATCACGATCGACAATCTCGTTAAAAAGTTCGGCGAGCAGGTCGCGCTGAATGGAATCTCACTCAAGATCGAGCCCGGCGAAATTTTCTTCCTTCTGGGACCCAGCGGGTGCGGCAAGACGACGCTTCTGCGCAATATCGCGGGTTTTTACATTCCCGAGGGCGGCCGCATTCTCTTCGGCGACGAGGATGTGACCACCCTTCCGCCCCACAAGCGGAACACGGGCATGATGTTTCAGAGCTACGCGCTCTGGCCGCACATGACCGTGGCCAAAAACGTCGCCTTCGGTCTCGAGGAGCGCAAGGTTCCCCCCGCAGAAATCGGGCAGCGCGTGGCGGCGGCCCTGGCCTCGGTGAAAATGGAGCAGTACGCCTCGCGCAAGATCGCCCAGCTTTCGGGCGGTCAGCAACAGCGCGTGGCCCTGGCCCGCGCGCTGGTCATCCGGCCCCGCGCCCTGCTTCTGGACGAACCCCTTTCCAACCTCGACGCCAAGCTGCGCCTTGAGATGCGCACGGAAATCCGCCGCGTCTGCAAGGAATTCGGCCTCACCGCGATTTACGTCACGCACGACCAGAAGGAAGCCCTTTCCATTTCCGATCGCATGGCCATCCTGGAAGGCGGCCGGATCGCCCAGATTGGAAAACCGGAGGAAGTCTACCGTCGTCCGCTTTCCCGCGTGGTGGCCGATTTCATCGGCGAAACCAACTTCCTTCCCGGCAAGGTCGTGTCCGCCTCCGGTTCGTCCGCGCTGGTGGAAACCGAAGTCGGCCGCTTCGAGGGTGCGGTGAGCGATCCGGACTGGCATCCGTCCGCAGGCGAGTCCGTCACGCTGTCCGTCCGCCCGGAGGCCTGGAAGCTCACCGCCGAGCCCGCCCCCGTCAATTCCGCCCGCGGCCGCATCGGGGAATCCCTTTACCTCGGCGAAGTCGCCCAGTATCAGTTCAACGCGGGCGGCCATCAGCTCAAGATCTTCGAATTGAACCCCCACGTCGCCGACCGCACGACGGATCACGACCTCTTCGCCAGCGCGGATCCGGAGGATGTGGTCGTATTGAGAAAATGAACGGGCGTCACGAGGCCGGCAGAAAGGGTTTTTCCGGGGCCGGGTCCCGGATCGCCGCCTTCCCGCTCCGGCGGTTGACCAACGCATGACTGCGCGCGTTCTCATCGTTCTCGCCGCCCTCGGCGCCATCCTGGCCCTGCCCTTTCTCCTCAAGCCGAAGGAAAACCTGCTCGCCTCCGCGGACGACACCCTCGTCATCATCAGTCCGCACAACGAAGCCATTCGCTACGAGTTCAGCCGCGCCTTCGGGGAGCATTACAAGGCCAAGACCGGCCGCACCGTGCGGATCGACTGGCGCATCATCGGCGGAACCAGTGAGATCGCGAAATTCCTCGAGGGGGAGTTCTACAACAGCTTCAAGCAATATTGGCTCTCGCAGGGCCACGCCTGGAACGACGAAACCGCCGCGGCCTTCAGGAATCACCACACCGATTCGCCGGTCCGGCAGGCCTTCCTGAATTCAAACGTCGGCGTCGGCATCGACCTGTTTTTTGGCGGCGGGGCGTATGATTTCATCATGCAAACCAAGGCCGGCCATCTGGTCGACTCCGGGATCATCGCCGCGCATCCCGACTGGTTCACCGACGCGAGCATTCCGGCCTCGGTGTCGGGCGAACCCTATTATGATCCGCAGGGACGCTGGATCGGCACGTGCCTTTCGTCATTCGGCATCTGTTACAACTCCGACTCCCTGCGCCGGCTCGGGGTGGAGGTCCTTCCGGCGGGTTGGACCGACCTCACCAATCCGAAATTCCTCCATCAGGTCGCCCTCGCCGATCCCACCAAGAGCGGCTCCATTGCCAAGGCCTTTGAAATGGTCATCCAGCAGCAGATGCAGGAGGTCGTGGGCCGGGGCGAGACCACGGAAGACGCGCTGTCCGAAGGCTGGAAGCGCGGCATGCAGCTCATCCTGAAAGCCTCGGCCAATTCGCGGTATTTCGCCGATGCCGCCGGCAAGGTGCCGCTCGACGTGTCGCTGGGGGACGCGGCCATCGGAATGTGCATCGATTTCTACGGCCGTTACCAGAGCGAGGCGGTCAGGGTGGACGACGGCCCGTCCCGCCTGCAATATTTCACCCCCGTCGGCGGATCCTCCGTGGGAGTGGATCCGATCGGGCTTCTTCGCGGCGCGCCGAATCCCGATGTGGCAAAGGAATTCATCGCCTTTGTGCTGTCGATCGACGGACAGAAACTCTGGAACTTCAAGGTCGGCACGCCGGGCGGACCGGTCAAATACGCCATCCGCCGCCTTCCCGTCCGCAAGGAACTCTACGCCCCCGAATACGCCGCCTATCGCAGCGACCCCGACACCTTTCCCTACGAGGAGGCCAAGGCGTTCACCTATCACGAGGCGTGGACCGGACCCTTGTTTTCCGCGCTGCGTTTCATCATTCGCGTGAGCTGCATCGATTCCCATGACGAACAGGTCGCCGCCTGGCAGGCGCTCATCGCCGCCAATTTTCCGCCCAAGGCGACCGCCACGTTCCTGGATGTTTCCGCCATCGATTACCAGGCGGCGATGAACACCATCCGACCCGCCCTGCGCGGCTCCACGCCGCTCACCGAAGTGCAACTGGCCGCGGAGCTCGGCGAACGTTTCCGCACGCAATACCGCCGAGCCATGCGGCTGGCGAAGGAAGGACAATGAACTCCGGATCCCGCTCCCTCGGACCCAAGGCCGTCTATGTCCTCACCGGCCTTTATTTCCTCTGCTTCTTTGCCCTGCCCATTTGGGAAACCCTCGGCGGCGCGTTCCGCAATCCCGGCGGCGGCTTCACCATGGCGTATGTCATCGAGGTGTTCCGCAATCCCATCTACCTCGAGGGATTGGGAAATTCCGTGTTGATGGCCGTCTTCAGCACGCTGCTCACCTCGGCCATCGCCCTGCCGCTCGCCCTGCTCACAGACCGGTACCTTTTCCCGGCGAAGAATCTCTTCACCGCGCTGATTCTCATTCCGATGATCCTGCCGCCCTTCGTGGGCGCCATCGGGGTGAAGCAGATCCTCGGCCAGGAGGGTGCGCTCAACGCCCTGCTCATCGCCCTGCACCTCATGAACCCGGTCCATCCCGTCGACTGGCTGGGCCAGAGCCGCCTCTTCGGCGTGGTGGTGATGAACGCCCTGCACCTGTATCCGATTCTTTATCTCAATCTTGTCGCCGCACTGGCCAACGTGGATCCCGCCATGGAGGAGGCCGCGGAAAACCTCGGGTGCACCGGTTTCCGGAAATTCCGGAAAATCACCCTCCCCCTCATCATGCCGGGGTTTTTCGCCGGCGGCATCATCGTCTTCATCTGGGCCTTCACCGAGCTCGGCGTGCCGCTCATGTTCGACTTCAACCGCGTGACCTCGGTGCAGATTTTCAACGGCCTCAAGGAAATCGGCGGCAATCCGTTTCCCTATGCGCTGGTGGTGGTCATGCTGGTCTCCACGGTGCTCCTTTACGTGCTGAGCAAGGCGACCTTGGGACGGGCCGGTCATGCCATGATGGCCAAGGCCACCAGCCAGGGCGGACCGAGACCCGCCACGCCGCTGGGCGGATGGCTGATCGCGCTTTTCTTCGCCTTCATCACCTTCCTCGCCATCCTGCCCCATCTGGGCGTGATTCTGGTGGCCTTCTCCCGGGACTGGTACGGCACGATCCTTCCGTCGGGCTGGACGCTGGAGCATTTCCGTCAGGCCCTCGGCCACGACCTGACGCTCCCCTCCATCCAGAACAGCCTCAAATACGCCTC
>Ga0065721_10003725_pt1 | contig 117699 bp, 88 predicted proteins | sample Mesricmetagenome_FD_59108 | JGI IMG/M metagenome (GOLD analysis project Ga0065721, IMG submission 59108) | Mesophilic microbial community from rice straw/compost enrichment Sample: eDNA_1 v2 (version 2) | ecosystem: Engineered > Solid waste > Grass > Composting > Bioreactor | place: USA...
CAACGATTGACATCGAAAAAATGGGGAAGGATGTATGGAATTTCGCGCGTCAGCGCGAAATTCCATACATCAAAAAAGAGCAGTTCCACTCTGCCGAAGGCCTGTGTTCATAAGAGTCTGGAAGCAATCGAAACAACTCAATCGAATTTGGTATCACTAGAGTTTTTTGATAGTTGAAAAATCGGCTTGGGGTGTCTTGAGGCGAGCTTTGCTCGCGGCTAGAAGTTTGTTGTGGCGGGCATGCTGTTGATAGCCGTAGGCGGACGACGCCATAAGTGCTCTTTGGGGGAGGCACCAAGACGCCAGAATTGGATCGTATCAAGAGGATATGGTATCAACAGTTTGAGTGCTATCCATGGTAAAATTTATATAATCAAATAAAAAATGATGCTTTTGGATCTTGAAAAACGCTTGTGAGGCTGGCTATGATCAATCTATGACGTGCATCTCTGCTGACAGCCCTCTGTTTTTTGCTTGTATTACTGGCAGGTTGCAACTTGGTTCCTAGCTTAAGCATTACGGTTGCAGATGGATATCAAGGATTTTTGATTGTGCGCTATGAGTGTGAGGGTGGTACGCCCTTTGCACGCGAGTACAATGTCGCAGAAATCACGTTTGATGATACTGGAGCGCTTTGTCTCGATACGACGTTTGAAGAGATGTATCCCCATGGAGTACACCGCATTAGTTCGGTGCAAACAAGTAGCGGCACCTCTGTGCCTTTCAGAGGTAGTTCGTTTGATGAACCGGGCTACGCTTTAGTTGCTCTTCAGACGGTTCTGTGTACTCGAGCATCGTCAACTAAAGATTACGATGAGATCTATTCTATTATGTGGGTTGGTGAGCTTGAGGATCTTCAAGTGATCAACCGAGAAGATCGTTATATGCAAGAACGAGCATCGTTTGCAAGAAAGAATAGCGAACGTTTACCGTTTTGTGGGCGGTCAGAAAGACCTCTTTCAGCTACGCCAGAGCCTAGCAAATAACAATCTCTGTTTTGGTCACTAAAACAGCGCCTTGCTCAAAAGCCTGCTCGTCATATGAGCGGGCTTTTTGCTACTAGACATTTGGCGAGGCTATGCTATACTTCAAGTAACGTTAGTTGTGAAGAAGGAGCATAGGCTATGTTTGAGCAAGAAGTGATCGAACAAGATCTTGCGCGTCAGCTCTATCGTCGCTATAGCCAAATCCACGAGGCGCTCTATAGCTCGCAGGTGCCTCCCAAGCCCGCCTACGACGAAGGGCGTTTGCACCAAGATCTGAGCGTATTGCTAGCGGTCGCCAATGGCACAATCAAGCGCTCCGAGGCCAGCGAAGATCAGATTGCCGATATTTTGGAGATCAGTGAGCGTCTGATCGATCTGCTTTTCGGGCGCGTCTATAATCAATCTGCCACGTCTGTTCCTTCCTTCTTTTGGAACGAAACGACGGTCGGCCAGATGTTGGCCCATGTGCAGGCTTGGTTGCGCCAAGACGATCTGATCAGCTTGAGCGATGCGGCCCAACTGCTCTTCCCAGAGCTGGCCGAAACTAATCTGCAGGCCGCCCGTATGCGCGTCAAGCGCCTGACCGAGCAGGGCCGCTTGATGCAGTATCGCGATCCGCGCGTTAATAACCGCATGCAGCAGTTGCGGGTTAGTCGCCAAGCGGTTGAGGCGCTTGCTTACGCTCAAAGCGCTGGCACGCTGGCAAAGGCGCTTTAGGGGCGCAGACGGTCGGCTTGAGTGTAGTTGAGCAGCCCAAAGCCATAGGGCGCCAGATCGGCGATCGGCACAGGTAGATGGCCTTGGGGCGCATGCTCGCCAAAGATGGCCTCGGCGATGGCGCGATGGCTGGCGGGGCGGTTATCGAAGGCTGCTAGGTAGACTGGGACTTGGCTGAAGTGCTGCAACTCGTAGGGCAAGCGTAGCCCAACCACCACAAGCTGTTTGCCGCTGGCGACTAGCTCGTTGATGAGGGCTTGTTGGCCGCTGTAGAGCTGAGCGTCGTAGCTGCCAATGATGATTGTGTGGGCGCTTTGGGCCGCAGCGAGCAGGGCGACTCGCTCTTGCGGGCTTGGGTCGAGCGAATAGTTGAGAGCAGTGACCGGGCGTTTGGCCGCGATGGCGCTGCTCAGCGTCGATGGATCGGCGATAGGAATCTCGCGGCGGGCGACTTGAGCGGGCTCGGGCGAGAGCACCAGCATGGGGTTTGGATCGTTAGGATCGAGCGGCAAGAGGCCGCCTTCGTTACGCACCAGCGTCAGCCCGGCTCGGGCTACTTCGACGGCGGCTTGTTGGCGCTCCGGGCTAGCAAGCTCCTCCAGCCCGATCTGGCTACGCTCTTGAAACAGTCCTCGGCGCAGCTTGACGCGCAAAATGCGGCGCAGCGATTGATCGAGGCGGGCTTGTAGCTCTGGTTCGGCGTGAACAGCAGCGAGCAGAAGCTGGTGACCGTGCCGCGCTTGCTGGTGGTCGAAGCGAAAGAGCAGCAGATCGGCACCGGCCCGAAAGGCCAAGAGCGCGGCTTCGGCGCTGCCGTAGCGCTCGCTGATGGCCTGCATCTCAAGGTCATCGGTGATAATGATGCCGTCGAAGCCGAGGTAGTTGCGCAGTGTTGCGGTCAGGGTGGCGTGCGAAAGCGTGCTGGCTTGATCGCCGCTTAGGTGCGGCACAGCGATATGGGCCGTCATAATCGCGTCGATGCCAGCGCGGGCGGCCGCACCAAAGGGCACCAGCTCGGTGCGCTCGAACTCGCTGCGCGCTTTGTCGATCACAGGTAGGTCATAGTGCGAATCGACGTGGGTGTCGCCGTGCCCGGGGAAGTGTTTGCCGACCGCTACGATTCCTTCGGCCTGATAGGCTTCTATCGCCGCTAAGCCTAGCTCTGCCACCAAGTTGGGGTCGGCCCCAAACGAGCGCGGCCCGATCACGGGATTGCTCGGGTTGTTGTTGACATCGAGCACAGGCGCAAGATTCATATTGATGCCGATCGCGCGCAGCTCTTGGGCATTGCCACGCGCTGCCCGTGCCACCACTTCAGGATCGCGGCTGGCGCCTTGCTGCATTTGGCTAGGCCAAATTGTGAGGCCGTTGGTGGCTCGCACCACAATTCCGCCCTCTTGATCGAGCATGGTGAAGAGCGGAATAGCCGCGCCGCTGTTTTTGGCTTGAGCTTGCAACTGATCGATCAGATCGCGCGCTTGGCTCGGGTCGCGCAGATTGGCGCTCACCAGAATCACGCCGCCGATGTGCAGCTCTTGGATCAGCGCGCTGATCGCGGGCGAGGCGTAGTCGTCTAAAAATGCCACAACCATCAGCTGCCCAACCTTCTCTTCGAGCGTCATATCGGCGATCAGACGCTCGACTTCGCTTTCGAGATCGTGGTCGGTTTGGCTGATAGCTGTGGCCGTGCGGGCCGAAGCCGGAATTCCGATAAAGGTTGGCCGACGGGCTTGGTCGTTGGCTGCTTGGTTTGCGAACGGCGCGCAAGCGCTCAGCAAGAGCACAAGCGCGATAGCTTTCAGAAAACGCATGGTTTAGTGTTTGAGCCTCTCTCGAAGATGGGCCGCGATACGATCTAGCTCGCTACGATCGGGCAGATTGTAGTAGTTAGGCCCAAATGTGAGGCCGAAACCGTCGCCTTCAAAACGCGGGAAGACGTGCAAATGAACGTGAAAGACTTCTTGCATGGCCGCTTCGCCATCGGCTAGAAAAAAGTTGACGCCTTCGCAGTCGAGGCTGCTGGCGCGCAAAGCTGCCGCCAGGCGTTGAGCTACTCGAAACATGTGCGCCCCCGTACTGGGGTCAAGATCGGCCAGATAGGGCACATGCTTGTTGGGAATGACCAGTAGGTGGCCGGGATTAACGGGCTGAATATCCAAGAAGGCGCTACAGATGTCATCGCGATAGACCATACTTGAAGCAAATTCGCCGCTCAAGATCTTGCAGAAGACACAATCGCTCATGGCAACCTCCTTGAATGTGTTTGAGAATAGATACCCGCTACATCGATACTATTTCCACCTGTGACTGACGAAAGTAAGCTTTATTCCGATACAGTATCACGCAAAAGCTTTTGCTGTGTAAAGTATTATAGCCCGAAGCGCACAATTTGTCCTCACCTTTTTGTTCGATAGTGGATTCTTTCCTTCGTTTGCTAGAAAGAGCGACATCACAATGCCGAAGGCCAAGAAGAAATGAAGGGGTTTAGTATCAGCTTTGGCTGCACGATGGCTAGCTCGTTGGATGGGCGGGCAGAATGGTGGTAGCCGTAGGCGGACGCGCTAAGGACTGAATGGGTGCTAGCAGCCTCTCCGTCTTATGCTTGACATAAATGAAGGAAGGGAGCGCTTGCGGCAAACGCTGCAAAAGGGGAAGCCGAAACCGCTTCCCCTTTTGCGCTTTTTTAGAAGTGATTGTGTTTGCAGATCGCGAATGCGCGCACTGGGAAGGTGCCGAAGCCGCTGATCTTGGGCGGCACGGCGAAGAATGAGAAGGGCGAGGAGGGCAGCTGATCGAGCCCGGTGAGATGCTCGACGATCGGGATCTCGGCGCCTAACAGGATAGTGTGGACCGGACGGCTGTTGCCGCGTGTATCGTCGATGTTGTGCGAGTCGATGCCCACCAGTACTGCTCCGGCCTGTTTGAGATAGAGCGCGCTCTCTTCGGTCAAAAAGGGGTGGCCTTCGAAATAGGCTTCGCTGCCCCAATGGCGGCTCCAGTTGGTCTGAACCAGCACAGCGCGTCCTGCTACATCGATCTGTTGGAAGTAGTCGGGCGTGATGGCGACTGGACCAGGCTGTTCGACCCGCACGACGATGCCGGGCAGGTCCGCCAGCTTTTCGAGGCTGAGCTGGGCTAGATCTTTGCCGTCGGCGTAGCGATGGAAGGGACTATCGACGTAGGTGCCAGTGTTAGCGACCATTTCGATTTTGCCGATTTGAAACTCGGTGCCGGGTGCGTAGAGTTTGCGCGATTCTTCGCGACTGAGGTAGTCGCAGATGATGGGGCCGGGCAGGCCTTTGTAGGTGATAGTGCCGTGTGCGATGGTGTGGCTGAGATCGTAAAACGTCATAGGTTCTCCTTTCGATAGATTACAAACGGAACCTTCCGATGATCGCTTTCGAAGCCTTTCGCGAAAGCAATATCGCTCAATGAGCTGGTTTAGAAGTGTTTAGGGGCAACAGATGGGGTAAAAAGAGTATACTCTAGAGCGTGCTAATCCATCCTCAGCCTTTGGTTTGAATTTGTTAATGAGGGGCAGTTTCTATTAAGCAAAATAAAGAGGGGAAACCAGTTTTGGCTCCCCCTCTTTGCTCGTTTATGCCGAAGGATTTAGGACGGGCTTTGACCTGCGGGAATGATCTTAACCGCAGGATCTTCGCGCAGAGCGGCTTCGGGGCCGTGCGGCGAATAGATCGCGATCAGCTTGAGCGGCTCCCAGCCGGTGTTCATAGTGCTGTGGTAGACATCGGCGGGGATGTGGAGCGTCATACCGGGGCGCACCGGGAAGGGCTTGCCGTCGTTGACGCCGTCGATGGTCTGCTCGCCCTCGCCGCTCACCACGTACAAAACCTCTTCGACGCCCGGGTGGTTGTGGCGGGTGTGGCCCTTGCCCGGATTGAGCAGAACAATGCCCATTGAGAAGTTCTGAGCGTTGCTTACGCGCGGCTCGCTGGTCCACTTCAAGGTGCCCCAATCGAAAACCAGCGTCTCAACATCTTCGGGATTGATAACACGCTTATCTGCGCTCATAGGTAGTGCTCCTTATGCTAGAGAGGTTTATCTACAGCTATTATTTGAGCGTAAGTTCTTTAAAGGCGCGGGCTTGGTTGGTGATGGCAGGTTCGACGGCCAGACGCTCGATGCTACTCGCGCCGAAGAAGCCCGCGATGCCTTCGGTGTGTTCGAAGATGTACTTGGCATCCTCTGGCTCGGCGATCGGGCCGCCGTGGCAGAGCACCAAGATATCGGGATTGATCTTGACGGCTGCGTCGCGCATGGCTTGCACGCGCTTGGCGGCTTCTTCGAGGGTTAGCGCGGTGTGTGCGCCGATCGTGCCCTTGGTGGTGAGACCCATGTGGGGCACCAGCACATCGGCTCCGGCTTTAGCCATCTCTGCGGCTTCGTCGGGGTTGAAAACATAGGGACAGGTCAGCATATCGAGCTCGTGGGCCATGCGGATCATATCGACCTCTAGGCCAAAGCCCATGCCCGTCTCTTCGAGATTGGCGCGGAACACACCGTCGATCAAGCCAACGGTTGGGAAGTTCTGCACGCCATCGAAGCCTTGGGCCTTCAATTCGCGCAAAAAGACCGGCATCAGGCGGAAGGGATCGGTGCCACAGACACCCGCCAGCACAGGCGTATTCTTGACGATCGGCAGCACCTCGCGACCCATCTCGACCACGATGGCGTTGGCATCACCATAGGGCATCAGACCCGCCAAGCTGCCGCGTCCGCCCATGCGATAGCGGCCGCTGTTATAGATGATGATCAGATCGACACCGCCCGCCTCTGCGAACTTGGCGCTGATGCCGGTGCCTGCTCCGGCGCCGATGATGGCTTTGCCGCTGGCAACGGTCGCACGCAGGCGGCGCAGCGATTCTTCACGGGATATAAATGGCATATCTCTATGCTCCTCTCGTTACTAGAAAAGGATTAGTTAGGCTTCGAGCATTTCCAACAAAGCCTGAGCGCAGCGCTCTGCGAAGGCTTGGTCGTTGATATTCAGATCGTGCTCTTCCACAGGGATATCGCTGCGCAGGTTGGCTTTCAAGCTCGCGATAAAAGCGCCGTCGGCTTCGGGATCCCAGAAGCGCTGGCCCGGGCTATCGAGGATCGAGAAGCCGCGCAATGGGATCAGAACGCGCACTGGTCCAGTGGCAGCGTTGAGCTTTTCGGCAAAAATGCGGCCCAACTGGGTGTTCTCTTCGACAGTGGTGCGCATCAAGGTGACGGCGGGGTTCCAAACGTAGAGGTTGCGATCTTTGTAGTGGGGAGGTACGGTCTCTTCGCCACCGAAGTTCGCCATGTCGATACAGCCCGGCACAACGATCTGGGGCGTTCCAGTTTTCGCAGCCGCTTCCAGACGGTGTGGGCCAGCGCTTAAAATGCCGCCGGTCAGCTCGTCGGCCCACTCGGTGGTGGTGATATCGAGCGAGCCTGCGATAAAGCCGCTCTCGATCAGATGCTCCATCGAGCGGCCGCCTGCGCCTGTGGCGTGGAAGACTAACACTTCGTAGCCTTTGGCCTCTAAGAAGGCGCGCGCGGTGTTGACCGCCTCGGTTGTGTTGCCGAACATACTAGCGGCGATCAAGGGCTTGTCTTGGCCATCGCTGACGACCTCGGCTTGCACCATGCCTGCGATCGCGCCCGCAGCGCGCGTGAAGACGCCTCGGCTGATGCGGTTGATGCCCGCCACATCGACGATAGACGGCATCATAATGATGTCGCTGCTGCCGACGTAGGCGCTCACATCGCCGCCAGCCATAGTCGAGATCAGCAGCTTTGGCACGCCGATCGGCAGGCTACGCATCGCAGCCGAGACGACCGAAGAGCCGCCGCTGCCGCCCATGCCGATGATGCCATCGAAGCGGCCTTCATCGTAGAGCTTTTTAACGACAATGCTTGCTCCCTTGGCCATGGTGTGCATAGCCGCGCCGCGATCGTTGGCGCTGCGCAGTGAGGCGAGGTCACTTCCGGCTGCTTCGGCCAGCGTTGCTGCGTCGATATCGACAGCTGTGAGTGCTTCGCCTAATACGCCGGTATTGATAACGAGGGGGTTGATGTTTAAACGTTTGAGGGCGGATATGAGAAAGGCGAACTCCTCGCCTTTGGTGTCCATAGTACCAATGACAGCTACCGTCTTCGTCATTCCAAAGACCTCCTTGTCTTTTCGGCTGCTTGTATCTAGGTTTATGTTATCCCGCGCTCTATTGTACCAAAGATTTTTCGCTTGTTGGTTAGAAAGACTCAACGACAGCTTGCACTTTGTAGCGAAAGCGTACGCTCGAATGATTATGGATACTTTTAAAAGCGAAACCTATATGAACAGCTAAAATACAAACCGATGTGATATGCCACAGTTTTTATGTGACGTATCACATCGGTTTTGGCTCAAATCGCTACTTCAACCCTGTTTGAGTGGAGTGTCGACTCATGCTTAAAACGCTCGCTAGCCTGCCGCTTTAGAAGAAGTCGACGGCTCGCGACCAGAGTTCGGCGCTTAAGCGCTCGGGATCACGTTTCACTCCATAATCGGCCCAATAGTCGCAGATATTGCTGATATCGCGCTGTAAGAGCGCATAAGCGTTATTATTGAAGCGCGGATCGACCGATTGCGGGAAGTCGATCGTAACCAGGCGACCGCGATGGTACAAGATGTTAAAAGCCGAGAGGTCAGCGTGCACCCGCCCGTGGCGCAGCCAGATCTCGATATCTTTGATCAGGCGCTCGAACAGCGGGCGCGCCTCCTCAGGTCGCAGTGTGACGCGGCTGAGCGTCGGCGCTGGCGCATCTTGATCGCCGTAGTAGTACAAGAGCATGGCGTTGCTGCTGCTGGCGAAGGGAATCGCTACCTGAGCGCCCGCCCCATAGAGCATACGCAAGGTTTGGAACTCGTGCTCGATCCAGAGCCTGAACTGTACTTCGCGCCCGATACGGGTTTTGTGCTCGACTGCACGGCGGAGACGCTTGTCGGGCACAACGCGCCCTTCTTGGTAGATCGCATCGTTTTTGAAGCTGCGATTTTCGCGCGAACGGTAGACTTTGGCCGCAATTAAGCCTAACTCGGTGTCGGGATGCGCTCTGCAACAGTAGACGGTCGCCTCTTTGCCGCTTTTGACCACATGCAAAATATCGCTGATCCAGCGGTCTTGAATAAAGGGCGCTAAGATCTCGTAAGGATCATCGATCTCGCGCTCTTCGGGCTGTGTGCTTGCGCTCGCCTTGGCGTTGCTCGCGCGCGGCGCCTTAATTCGTTCGAATGTAGCTCCAGCATCGTCAAAACGGCTGCTCCCCACATCGTAGACAGAATGTTTTCGTGGCATAAAAAACCTTTTAAGTAAAACGTGTATTCAACGACGCGGACGCACGAAGGCTAGGGCAGACGCTGAGCAAATCGCACACGAATGCCAACCGCACACGAAAACAGACTGATACAGCAAAAAGTTAGGCGCAATCGAGCGAGGTTTTGGGCATAGCAAAGGAGCTATTGCTCAGAATAGCCGCGGCCTTCGCATCACCCATTGGGGATTGCTCTATGGTTTAGGGAAGCAGATGCGCAATGGGTGCTAGACGAGAACCGATCAGTTGTGTGGTAATGGTTTCTTTGGCCATGTAGCACCTCGCGTTTCTCGGTAGCAACCGAACTAGGGGAAGAGTACTAATCTCAGCAGAATATCAGTTCAACACGATTTTGTCAATGATCAGTTTTTTGGTATGTAGATGCGCGATCTGTCTGGTTTTGGCGCATATCTGTTTTGGGTGGCGCATCATGTTGGCGGAGAGGTCTCCCGCTCCCATACGGTCCTTAGCGCGTCCGCCTACGGCTATCAACATTCCACCCAACAAACGAGGGGAGTCGTTGGTCCGCCCTACCGAAGCCGCATCCCCTTATAGCAAATCCCCTAAAAGACTTGTACTCCCTCAGCGCAGGAGAACAAAAACCAGGGAAGGACACGTTCCACTCTGCCGAAGGCCAAATGCAAGGCAATCAAGCGGATTTCGTATTACACGAAAAATGGGCTTTCGTGGTACACTCCTAGCGTGTTCCCCTATTGAAACAGCAGGTCGGCAAAGTTGCCTAATGGAAGCAGCCTCTTCCAGATCTAGCCTGCTCCGAAGTGAGGTGTGCTCATGTCATCACTACCGATCGGATGTGGTCAGATTACTTGGGGTCAGTTCCGTCCCGAGAACGTCGATGCGCAGGAGTGGGAAGCCAAAGTGTTGTCCGAGATCGCTCAGGCGGGCTACGATGGCGCGCCCGCTGGCCCCTACGGCGGCCAGACGCCCGAGCAGTTGATCGAACAGTTCCAGAAATATAGTTTGCGCCCGGCGCCCGGCTATTTCGGTGCCGAGTTCTGGCGCGCCGATAAGACCGAAGAGATCTTGCAGCAGGCCCGCAAACAGGCGGCCTTCGCCAAGGCTGTGGGCTGCAGCGAGCTGTATGTAGCGCCTAACGGCTTCGACTATAAAACCAAGCGCGGCCTTGTGCGCGCTCAGGTTGCGGGCCATGTGCGCCCCGAAGATAGCCTGACCGATGAGGAGTTTCGTCAGTTCGGCGAGACGCTCAACCGAGTCGGCGAGATTCTGCTCGAACACGGTGTGCGGGCCAGCTTCCATAACCACGTCGGCAGCGTGATCGAAACGCGCGAAGAGATCGACCGACTGCTGGAGCTGGTCGACCCAGCCTTGATCTTCCTCGGCCCCGACACCGGCCACCTCGCTTGGGCGGGCGCTGATCCGACCCAGTTCTTCCGCGATTATGCTTCGCGCATCACCACCGTTCACCTCAAAGATGTCGATGCAGCCGTGCGCGACCGTGGTGCCGCCGCCGAGTGGGACTATATGCAGTTCAATCGCGAAGGCGTGTTTATCGAACTGGGCGGCGGCTGCGTCGACTTCCCGGCCCTCTTAGAGATTCTGAACGGGGTGAACTTCAAGGGCTGGCTGATCGTCGAGACCGATGTGACACAACGTTCGAGCGCTTTGGAGAGCGCCCAGATCAGCCGCGACTATCTGCGCACGCTTGGCTTGTAGGTGAGGGTGTGAGACGATGATTTTAGCTACTCTGCCGCTTTGGGAAGAGGGTGCTCCGGGCGCTTTAGGCCAAGGCCCCGAGCATAGGCCCGATATTACACCCTACCTGCCTTCTGAGGGCAAGGCGACCGGCGCTGCGATGGTGATTCTGCCGGGCGGCGGCTACCGCATGCTGGCGCAGCACGAAGGCCGCGACTATGCGCTCTGGCTGAATACGCTCGGCATCACCTGTTTTGTGGTGAGCTATCGTCTGGGTGGGGCGGGCTACCGTCACCCAAGCATGCTGCACGATGCGGCGCGCGCCCTGCGCTTTGTGCGCGCCCAAGCCGAGCGCTGGCAGGTCGATCCCGAGCGGATCGGCATTATGGGCTCGTCGGCGGGCGGCCACCTCGCCGCGACCTTGCTGACCCATTTCGACGCTGGCGACCCCGAGGCGAGCGATCCCATCGATCGGGTTAGCTCGCGGCCGAGCTTGGGTGTGCTCTGCTATCCGGTGATCTCGATGGGGCCGCTGGGGCACGATGGTTCGCGCGAAAACCTGTTGGGTGAGTCGCCCAGCGAGGAGCTGATTCGCGAGCTGTCGAACGAGCTGCAGGTCAAGCCCGATACGCCGCCCTGTTTTATCTGGCACACTTGGGAAGATCCGGCTGTGAAGGTCGAGAACAGCTTGGAGTTCGCCCAAGCCCTGCGCGCCCAAGGCATTCCCTTCGATCTACACATCTATCAGTCTGGGCGGCATGGCATCGGCCTCAACGACACAGAGCCGTTTAGCAATGTACACCCTTGGGCCAATAACCTCGCTTTTTGGCTTAAAGAGCAAGGCTTTTGTTAAAGATTTGCTCTAGCGCAAAGGCATTCCAGTGGTGAAAAAACAACATTGGAATGCCGCTTTTTTATTGACAAGTGCCCTTTTGTAGCGCAAGCTAAGGATAGCTGAAAACGCTAGATCGCTCTCTTGCTTGATTACGGCAGAGTGGAGCGTGACGAAGTTTGTTGTGTGAGCTTTCGCCCGAAAGCTCACACAACACTTCTCTCGTCTTTTCGGTTCTTTAGATAGCAAGAGTGCGCATTTTTAAGGAGATTTGGTATAGTTTGGGGCTTGTAGCACTCGGGTCGCAGCGAAGCTGCGAGGTGTTTGACTGAATGGCTGGGCGGCGTGTTGGTAGCCGTAGGCGGACGCGCTTGGGACCGAATGGAGGGGCAAGATCTTTCCGCCGCTATGGGATTTTCTGGCGTTAGGATGCGAAATAGGATTTATCGCTCGTTCAAGGGAGTGGAGCCTGGGTTGTAGGACAGGTTTGTTTGCTGCGATAGCTTGGCGCTATACGGACATATGGCTTGCCCAGGATAGGACTAATCAACTAGTTGAGTCAATTGGTTCAGATTGCAACAGCAAGTATAATAACGAAAACGTTTATGACAAAGGAGCAAACCATGCTTGAAGTTGCTAATATCCCACTAAAGAACGCTCCTTTAGGTTTTGAAAGTATGACAGCAGACTGCACGGTCGTTGTACCTACCTACAACGAGAGAGAGAACATTGGGGCTTTGTTACCACACATTATCGCACACCCTCGTATGCGAGTTTTAGTTGTGGATGATAACTCCCCCGACGGAACAGCTGATGTAGTACGGGCTTTCGCACAAGAACACGATCGTGTTTCCTTGCTGTTGCGCCCCGGCAAACAAGGGCTAGGACGTGCCTATATTGCAGGTTTTAAACAAGCGCTTGCCGATGGCGCTCAATATATCTGCGAGATGGACGCCGACTTTTCGCACGATCCTTCGTATCTGCCCAAACTGCTCGAGGCCGCTGAGCAGCGCTATGATTTGGTTTTGGGTTCGCGCTATGTGCCGGGCGGAGCGACGAGCGATTGGGGCATCGGCCGTCAGTTGATTAGTCGAGGCGGCAACCTCTACGCACGCCTTATTCTCGGCTGGTCGATCGCCGATGGAACAGGCGGTTTTCGCTGTTATCGGCGTTCGGCGCTCGAAGCGATCGATCTCGACAGTGTTCAATCTAACGGCTATTCGTTCCAGATCGAAATGGCTTATCGTGTGATGAAAGCCGGTCTGAAGATCGGAGAGATCCCCATTATTTTCCCCGATCGGCGAGTTGGTCAATCGAAGATGTCGCGCCGCATCGTGATGGAAGCCCTTATCACGGTTTGGAAGCTGCGGCTTGGCATTCGCTAGTTAGCCCTTCTTTTGAACATACAGCTGAATAAGCCGATGCTTGATCCAAGCCTCTGCAGCTTGGCGCGTTGTGATCTGCCCGTCGAGTTGAGCTTTGCGCAGATCGCTCAAAAGCACGCCAAGGTGCGGCCCGGCTTTTAGGCCCATGTTTTGCAGATCGCGCCCATTGAGCAGAGTGGCTTGCGGTCGGAGCTGTTCGATATAGCGTTCGACCATTTCGGAGACCAGCCCAGCTTCGGCGATCTGAATCACACAGAGCGCATTGAGACTGAAGGGCTGTAACAGGCGGTCGAGGCTGCTGTTGGGCAGGGTTGGCGTGGAGAGCACGCTGCGTAACTGCTGCAGGCTGGTTAGTTCTGCCAAAAGCCGACTGATCTCTTTGGGCAGACGATAACGGTTGACAAGCTGCTCGAAAGCGCTTGGCAGCAGATCGTAACAGAGCAGGCCGATCATAATCGAGCGACTGTCGACTTCGGTTGGCAGGTTTGCGACATACCGGGCTGCGTCCATGCGCGCGGCTAGGGCCGGGGTGAACTTTAGCGAGGGAATCAGGTGGGGCGTGAGTTCGAGCTGGTCGGCCAAGCGCAGAACAGCCTCGGGGCGTGGCTCGTCTAAGACCAAGCAAAGCTCGTTGCGGATGCGATCGGGGCTTAGATCTTCGAAGCGGCCCGAGCGCAGCTCTTCTTCAAGCAGGGCGCGCGTCTCTGTTTCGAAGCGCAGATTGAGACGGCTGGCGAGCCGTACTCCGCGCAGAATGCGGGTTGGGTCGTCGCTAAAGCTTTGGCTGTGCAGCACACGCAGCAGTCCGGCTCGCAGATCTTGTAGGCCGTTGAAGGGGTCGTGTAAAACCAGCGATTCGCGTAGCAAATGGCCGTTTGTCTCGCTTTGGGTTGGCAGTTCAAGCGCGATGGCGTTGATGCTAAAGTCGCGTCGGATCAGGTCTTCTTCGAGGCTGGCCGGTTTGACGCTTGGCAGAGCGCCGGGGCGCTCGTAGCTCTCGCTGCGGGCTTGGGCGAAATCGATTGAGAGCATGAAATCGTCTGAAGGGCTAGCGAGCTGAATGGTCGCGGTTCCAAAGGCTTTATGCTCGGCGATCAGTTGCCCACCTGTAATCGCTAGCAGTTGACGGACAAAAGAATTGACATCGCCTTGAAGCAAGAAGTCGAGGTCGCGTCCGGGCAGGAGGCCGAGGGCTAGATCGCGAACGACGCCGCCCACAAGCGCGACGCGCAGCTTCATCTGGCAGCCCAAGCGTGAGATACTAGTAAATAGCTGAAGCGTTTCGTCTGGGATTTGCTCGAATGTATCTAAGAGGTGGGAATCTAGTGCAGCAGGCACACACTACTCCTCTTCTGTCAGGATGCGCCTAAAATAAGGCTGCCGATTTTCTTTTCCAAGCATCATACCATACCGAGGCCAGTTGTGGCGATTGACGACAGTCATATCTGCTTTATATCTCTTGGATGCTTGGCTCGAAAGAACGTTTGACAGCCGATTTGCATTTTTCGGGGAATTGTGTATAATAACAGCCGTTGGGACGCTGAACCAAACGAAAGCGAAACCAACAAAACTCTGAAAAGTGTCAAATGTGTTCTCAAACGAACCGATTTGACAAATCATCGCAGAGATGATACTATATGCGACGTCGGGCGATTAGCTCAGTTGGTTAGAGCGCAACGTTGACATCGTTGAGGTCACTGGTTCGAATCCAGTATCGCCCACCAAACCAAGTCGACAGGCTACAAAGCCTGTCGATTTTTTATTTCTTCTTTTAGCATAATCGCAGTTCACCCCCATTGTGCATGAGGACAACGGTTCGACGGGTCGTTATACCATTCCTGACGACGGTTCACCCCCATGTGTGTGGGGACAACTACAGTGCCGCGATGATTGCCGCCGCTCTGTGCGGTTCACCCCCACGTGTGTGGGGACAACGTCCGCACCGTGCCCATGGCTATTACCGTGCGCGGTTCACCCCCACGTGTGTGGGGACAACTACTCAGCAGCGTGTGGTTTGGATAAAATGTACGGTTCACCCCCACGTGTGTGGGGACAACGATTGGGGCCCGCCACTCTCTGAACCGCCTACCGGTTCACCCCCACGTGTGTGGGGACAACAACCAAGATGAGAATTTTACGGAACAATGGAGCGGTTCACCCCCACGTGTGTGGGGACAACTGTCCGACTCTGTATACGGCTGGAGTATGGTACGGTTCACCCCCACGTGTGTGGGGACAACAATTGTCTTGTCTACAAACGGATACACCGTGACGGTTCACCCCCACGTGTGTGGGGACAACCCTACACCGATCGCCTCCATATCTTCGACCAGCTGGTTCACCCCACGTGTGTGGGGACAACATCGCAGCCGCTGCTCTTCGAGAAGACCAAGACGGTTCACCCCCACGTGTGTGGGGACAACGCGCCGATCGCATCAGCAACACTTAGAACAACCGGTTCACCCCCACGTGTGTGGGGACAACGCGCCGATCGCATCAGCAACACTTAGAACAACCGGTTCACCCCCACGTGTGTGGGGACAACGTGTGAAATTGGAAATGTATCCGCAAGGTCATCGGTTCACCCCCACGTGTGGGGACAACTGCCTCCAACATTTGCGCCAGATGCGCCTTCTCGGTTCACCCCCACGTGTGTGGGGACAACACGAGATTGAGCCTATGTCCGAATACGAAAGACGGTTCACCCCCACGTGTGTGGGGACAACGCCTGACCCCCCTTATTAGTTAGCCACTCTATCGGTTCACCCCCACGTGTGTGGGGACAACACGAGATTGAGCCTATGTCCGAATACGAAAGACGGTTCACCCCCACGTGTGTGGGGACAACTTGACGCCGATTTTTTGATATTGGTCGTAGCGCGGTTCACCCCCACGTGTGTGGGGACAACTCCAGCGGCGACCACACACCGCTGTTGGAAAACGGTTCACCCCCACGTGTGTGGGGACAACGGACGAGCGCCAGAACGTTAAAGCGTATCTGGCGGTTCACCCCCACGTGTGTGGGGACAACTCCAGCGGCGACCACACACCGCTGTTGGAAAACGGTTCACCCCCACGTGTGTGGGGACAACGTACACGCGCACCTTATCCCGCCCGATGACCCAGGTTCACCCCCATGTGTGTGGGGACAACGATTCTGCGTCCACCTCGGAGAACGTGCGAATCGGTTCACCCCCACGTGTGTGGGGACAACCTAGCATATCCCTCAGCACGGCAAACTCCTTTCGGTTCACCCCCACGTGTGTGGGGACAACTTGACCTTCTGAGCAGCAGACCACAATTCAAGCGGTTCACCCCCACGTGTGTGGGGACAACAGCTGGTCCGCAACTAGTCGGAACACGAGTCCGGGGTTCACCCCCACGTGTGTGGGGACAACAGAGTTCAATTTAGCCAAGAAAGGTCATCAAACGGTTCACCCCCACGTGTGTGGGGACAACTGCTGTCGACATTGTCGGTATGGACGCGACAGCGGTTCACCCCCACGTGTGTGGGGACAACGCCTTGATTGGCTAGTGCGAGTCGTTCGCGCGCGGTTCACCCCCACGTGTGTGGGGACAACGCGCGTGATCAGGTCTTCAAGGTCCTTCATCGCGGTTCACCCCCACGTGTGTGGGGACAACTGGCCCCGCCAGCGGTCACGATTTATAGCGTGCGGTTCACCCCCACGTGTGTGGGGACAACTGCCAAGTTGGTAGTCAGTGCTGCCCATGAGACGGTTCACCCCCACGTGTGTGGGGACAACGTGCGGGGGTACTACTATTTAAATACCACCTCCGGTTCACCCCCACGTGTGTGGGGACAACTTTGACATTAGCTTCAGCCGTTTCTACACCAGCGGTTCACCCCCACGTGTGTGGGGACAACCAGTAAGCGTCAACCAAAAGTACAACGAAGAGCGGTTCACCCCCACGTGTGTGGGGACAACTGAGTTTGATAGCTCTAAAGCTGCTGACCGTGCGGTTCACCCCCACGTGTGTGGGGACAACATAACAATCTTCTGACCGTGGATAGGTTCAAACGGTTCACCCCCACGTGTGTGGGGACAACGAGGGGGCGGCTGGGGCTTTGCCTTAGAAGGTCGGTTCACCCCCACGTGTGTGGGGACAACCTGGAGGTGCCGGGCCAGCGCTCCAATATGGTCGGTTCACCCCCACGTGTGTGGGGACAACGCTTTCGGCAAGATGCGACCGGTAACTATAGGGCGGTTCACCCCCACGTGTGTGGGGACAACGCGATCCGCCTAATTGAATTGTGGTATAGACGCGGTTCACCCCCACGTGTGTGGGGACAACGCGATCTTTGGGGGGCGCTATTGGGTTTCACACGGTTCACCCCCACGTGTGTGGGGACAACCCTACTACCGGGAATTGACTGGATAACGTGTACGGTTCACCCCCACGTGTGTGGGGACAACTAGTTCCGCCCCTCTTTGGCTGGCCTGATGAGCGGTTCACCCCCACGTGTGTGGGGACAACAAGAGTTGTTGGTACTCCACTGTTCGATCTGGCGGTTCACCCCCACGTGTGTGGGGACAACGCCCTACTTTCGGCGCATTGTTTCCACCGGGGCGGTTCACCCCCACGTGTGTGGGGACAACGAGCAATGGCCGCGAAAAACTGGAGCCGGATACGGTTCACCCCCACGTGTGTGGGGACAACCGGGCCTCGTCTCCCGTCCATGTAACTCTCACCGGTTCACCCCCACGTGTGTGGGGACAACAAAGCCCATGTCACTTCTGACATGGGCTTTTGCGGTTCACCCCCACGTGTGTGGGGACAACCACATTTTCTATCATTCGAGACAACGCGATGGCGGTTCACCCCCACGTGTGTGGGGACAACCTGGCGACAGGCGTAGTACACGCGATCCCTTTCGGTTCACCCCCACGTGTGTGGGGACAACGATATCAAGCTGCCGAGGGTAAGGGCGCACCGCGGTTCACCCCCACGTGTGTGGGGACAACCTCACCGCGCCGCCGATGCGTCGAGCATTGATCGGTTCACCCCCACGTGTGTGGGGACAACAAGATACTTCAGATATTCAGGCCAGGTCCGAACGGTTCACCCCCACGTGTGTGGGGACAACGTCCGGCGAGTTATGGGCTCGGAACAGCAACGCGGTTCACCCCCACGTGTGTGGGGACAACCATCAACAACAATCGTTTCGAGCGGTGGAAGGCGGTTCACCCCCACGTGTGTGGGGACAACGGCGACTTTGTGGCCAAAGATATAGCAAATATCGGTTCACCCCCACGTGTGTGGGGACAACGAGAATGATCATTCCCAGTATGGCAGGTAAAGCGGTTCACCCCCACGTGTGTGGGGACAACGCCTTGCTGTTTGTTGCCGATCTCATCAGCCGCGGTTCACCCCCACGTGTGTGGGGACAACGTACTTTTTAATGAGGTGCAGGTGCTCGGCGGCGGTTCACCCCCACGTGTGTGGGGACAACAAGATCAAATTGAATAATCATCTCTGCCGCCTCGGTTCACCCCCACGTGTGTGGGGACAACTCCGCAGGAAGAGCAGCAATCTCATCAAACAGCGGTTCACCCCCACGTGTGTGGGGACAACCTGCTGCTACTGGGCCAGCTGGCCCTAATCCCCGGTTCACCCCCACGTGTGTGGGGACAACGATTTGTTGCTGCGTTTCCACTGCTGTTACTCCGGTTCACCCCCACGTGTGTGGGGACAACCGCTATGATATTGAGGAAATTATAGTGCCTGACGGTTCACCCCCACGTGTGTGGGGACAACCGGACGCTGGAAGATGGACGCCGCCAATCGGTCGGTTCACCCCCACGTGTGTGGGGACAACTTCCGATTTACGCCAATATGTATCAAGTCACACGGTTCACCCCCACGTGTGTGGGGACAACCTGGTGCAATGTATTGGGATGCATTCAACCCGCTGGTTCACCCCCACGTGTGTGGGGACAACGTCGTACCAGCCATTCAAAGCTGCTGTTGCGACGGTTCACCCCCACGTGTGTGGGGACAACTTGATGACTCGCTCTCGCTCCTCATCAGACATCGGTTCACCCCCACGTGTGTGGGGACAACTATCTCAGAAGGCTTTCGGCTCAGCCCCGACACGGTTCACCCCCACGTGTGTGGGGACAACAAAAGCCCTTGATCCGTATCAAGGATCAAAGGCGGTTCACCCCCACGTGTGTGGGGACAACTTCTTGATATTCGCTCCCAACTGGCAGTGCGGCAATCAAAGGCGGTTCACCCCCACGTGTGTGGGGACAACCCCGAGCTGCAAGAGCGCCGCTGGGAAACGGCCGGTTCACCCCCACGTGTGTGGGGACAACCTGGCCTCTCGATCCGAGCAATTGCTTCGCGACGGTTCACCCCCACGTGTGTGGGGACAACGCTTCGTCTAGTCGTTGCATCGAGCTCAGCGACGGTTCACCCCCACGTGTGTGGGGACAACCTACGCACACACACCCTAGTTACGTACAGATACGGTTCACCCCCACGTGTGTGGGGACAACATCGCTCGAAGCCTCTTATATTCGCTGCCTTCCGGTTCACCCCCACGTGTGTGGGGACAACCACAAAAGGTCAAGGGGCGCTACGCTCAAGCCCGGTTCACCCCCACGTGTGTGGGGACAACGACCGCCGTATTGTAATCAACATACGCCCCTGCGGTTCACCCCCACGTGTGTGGGGACAACTGTTTGTGCTGTCCGGTATTCAGGCTGCTATTCGGTTCACCCCCACGTGTGTGGGGACAACAAACGCGACGTCGCCGACAGAATTTGGGCGGACGGTTCACCCCCACGTGTGTGGGGACAACGATCTTACTCAAGTAAGCCACTTGGAAGAAAGCGGTTCACCCCCACGTGTGTGGGGACAACAACCCACCAAGTTATTACGATACGCTTAACCGCGGTTCACCCCCACGTGTGTGGGGACAACGTACCATACCTGCCCGAAATAGTGGGATTAACCGGTTCACCCCCACGTGTGTGGGGACAACCGCGGAGGTGGCGGCTCAAACGGGCGGCCACACGGTTCACCCCCACGTGTGTGGGGACAACGCCTTGCTGTTTGTTGCCGATCTCATCAGCCGCGGTTCACCCCCACGTGTGTGGGGACAACCTGTTCAGGAGCGGGCGGGGTTTGGGGCGTTTCGGTTCACCCCCACGTGTGTGGGGACAACCCGACCAAGATCGAAGAATTCTATCGGTCTGACGGTTCACCCCCACGTGTGTGGGGACAACGGGGGAATGCAGCGACGAAAAAAAGAGATGTGCGGTTCACCCCCACGTGTGTGGGGACAACTCTAGCCCTTCCTGTTTTTCGTGAAAATCCTGCGGTTCACCCCCACGTGTGTGGGGACAACGAGTGCTATAACAGCTCCTCCCATAGAACCGGCGGTTCACCCCCACGTGTGTGGGGACAACAGAGTGAGAGTGACATCTACACGTTATATAGTCGGTTCACCCCCACGTGTGTGGGGACAACCTCCATATCGCCTATCCGGTCGTGGTCTTTCTCGGTTCACCCCCACGTGTGTGGGGACAACTCGGGAGGAAGGGCCACGACCAAAGCCGGAGACGGTTCACCCCCACGTGTGTGGGGACAACTTTTCGTAACGTTTCTTTTGACATGTAATCGACGGTTCACCCCCACGTGTGTGGGGACAACTCGGGAGGAAGGGCCACGACCAAAGCCGGAGACGGTTCACCCCCACGTGTGTGGGGACAACCTCGTCGTTGGCTGTATCACTCGTGCAGTAAGCGGTTCACCCCCACGTGTGTGGGGACAACTATCCGTACATCGCCGCAGGGTTACAGAGTCGCGGTTCACCCCCACGTGTGTGGGGACAACTGCTGCTGTTCGTAGCGCTTGTGTGTATTCCCCGGTTCACCCCCACGTGTGTGGGGACAACGTGACGGTCTCGCTCAAGGTCTGGATGTAGCCCGGTTCACCCCCACGTGTGTGGGGACAACCTGTGCTTGGGTGCGGGGAGGAGCGCGAGCGGCGGTTCACCCCCACGTGTGTGGGGACAACAGTAAGGGCCTCCAGGTTTGCAAGACCGGTTCCCGGTTCACCCCCACGTGTGTGGGGACAACCTGAGGGGAGATCTGATAAATTGGCTGCGGGACGGTTCACCCCCACGTGTGTGGGGACAACAAGCGCAAGCTTGCCGATCGGGTCTGGGGAGACGGTTCACCCCCACGTGTGTGGGGACAACTGCCGGAGCCACCGCAACGTCCGCTCGTTATCCGGTTCACCCCCACGTGTGTGGGGACAACTTGGCGGAGGTACGGGGCGGTTCAAATTGCCTCGGTTCACCCCCACGTGTGTGGGGACAACTCAAGCAAATAACGTGTATCGTCGCTCATCAACGGTTCACCCCCACGTGTGTGGGGACAACCACGCTAGCATCGCCGTGGCGGTCGGTGAGCGCGGTTCACCCCCACGTGTGTGGGGACAACGTCGAAGCTGCGCCCGCTTGGGTTGTAGCCTTCGGTTCACCCCCACGTGTGTGGGGACAACGATCCCCTCCCAGTTCGCACCGTCAAGGAGCGCGGTTCACCCCCACGTGTGTGGGGACAACTCGATCATTGAAGATCAGCCCGCAGCCCAGCGCGGTTCACCCCCACGTGTGTGGGGACAACCGCGGCGGCGCGATGGCGGGCGGCGGCTCGTTCGGTTCACCCCCACGTGTGTGGGGACAACGGCGGCACGTTTATGACCAACGGCCCGACGACCGGTTCACCCCCACGTGTGTGGGGACAACCTGCTCGTTGGCGGCAAGGACGCTGAACGCCGCGGTTCACCCCCACGTGTGTGGGGACAACTAGTCCGTTGCGGATGTGGGCCTCGATAGCTGCGGTTCACCCCCACGTGTGTGGGGACAACGCAACGCCTTCAACCCGAACGGGTACACGGGACGGTTCACCCCCACGTGTGTGGGGACAACTGGGTGGTGGGTATCCCGAACGCAAAGCCCTGCGGTTCACCCCCACGTGTGTGGGGACAACACTGATCGCCACGGGCGCGGGTTCGGTGTACTCGGTTCACCCCCACGTGTGTGGGGACAACGGTGAGCGCTTTGATCATTGCGTCAAGGGCTGCGGTTCACCCCCACGTGTGTGGGGACAACGCATCAAGCCAGATAACATGCTTTGGCATGTCCGGTTCACCCCCACGTGTGTGGGGACAACTGATCGTAGACAATCCCCCACGGCAAACCCAGCGGTTCACCCCCACGTGTGTGGGGACAACCGCCGTGAAGAGCAAGACGACGACGATCTGGACGGTTCACCCCCACGTGTGTGGGGACAACGCTCTCGCATACGGTCCGAATTTCGCGGAATACGGTTCACCCCCACGTGTGTGGGGACAACGGGTATGGAGGGTATGGAGCCACTTTGCAAAACGGTTCACCCCCACGTGTGTGGGGACAACTTCAGAGAGATCTTGCTGTGTTGGAGCATCTTCGGTTCACCCCCACGTGTGTGGGGACAACGGCCGGCCGGCCGGCGCTAGCCAGTTCCCGCGCGGTTCACCCCCACGTGTGTGGGGACAACCTCTTGTAGCATGGTCCTGAATTCTTTTTGCCCGGTTCACCCCCACGTGTGTGGGGACAACGTCTTGCGCATGACCCGCAGAACTTCCCTGCTCGGTTCACCCCCACGTGTGTGGGGACAACGTTTTAATTTTTATGATCCGCCGCATCCACGGCGGTTCACCCCCACGTGTGTGGGGACAACCTGGCATCTCGCCATATCAGTGCAGCGCGCAGCGGTTCACCCCCACGTGTGTGGGGACAACCTCCGCGAGCGAGATCGATAGCACGATCCAAACGGTTCACCCCCACGTGTGTGGGGACAACCTCCGCGAGCGAGATCGATAGCACGATCCAAACGGTTCACCCCCACGTGTGTGGGGACAACTATAGGCTAGTAGGGGATTGTGTCCGGATGAACGGTTCACCCCCACGTGTGTGGGGACAACAACAAGTAATACGGCTCGTCGTTTCGAAAGATCGGTTCACCCCCACGTGTGTGGGGACAACGCGTCGCGTCGCACACATGCCGATGCCGAACGCGGTTCACCCCCACGTGTGTGGGGACAACGCCGCGTTGGGCGACGATCACGTTCATTTTGACGGTTCACCCCCACGTGTGTGGGGACAACCCCACTGCTGTTGAAGATATGACAGATGATCGCGGTTCACCCCCACGTGTGTGGGGACAACTACACCGGCAGGTCACACCTGCGGTGGTTCGTCGGTTCACCCCCACGTGTGTGGGGACAACGCACTCTGCTATCGCGCAACTCTGACAAGCGCTGGTTCACCCCCACGTGTGTGGGGACAACTTCACAAGCAACACGAACAAGAAGCATGGCATCGGTTCACCCCCACGTGTGTGGGGACAACGTCACTGACTGCAACAGGCTCCACATCTCCCGCGGTTCACCCCCACGTGTGTGGGGACAACCTAGGCGTATTGTTCTTCGTGGGTTGCGATCTCGGTTCACCCCCACGTGTGTGGGGACAACGAAAACGTGCTCGTGTGATCGTGTTGGTCGGTCGGTTCACCCCCACGTGTGTGGGGACAACGTGTCGGCCAGCATTGTTCAATTCGTGGTGATCGGTTCACCCCCACGTGTGTGGGGACAACACGCTGTTTGTAGTTCCGCTGATCTACATTGGCGGTTCACCCCCACGTGTGTGGGGACAACCTCATTGAAGTCGATGTTCTCGCGTTGCAGCTCGGTTCACCCCCACGTGTGTGGGGACAACGCCGCAGTCGAAGCGGCAAGGCTGACCACCGCGGTTCACCCCCACGTGTGTGGGGACAACGACCTTATCACGACCGGAGAGGCCGGGGAGATCGGTTCACCCCCACGTGTGTGGGGACAACGTTACCAATTCCATACTGCACAGCAATCGTGTCGGTTCACCCCCACGTGTGTGGGGACAACGATCACCCGTGGGGAGCGGCAATGCGTGATTGCGGTTCACCCCCACGTGTGTGGGGACAACTGAGCCGACCGTGCTGCTGTAGCGGTCGGTTTCGGTTCACCCCCACGTGTGTGGGGACAACCGCTCTTGAGGGTGTTGGCCTCGTCTTGAAGGCGGTTCACCCCCACGTGTGTGGGGACAACGCCGCCCCATTCAATCAAGGAGCGAGGAATGAGCGGTTCACCCCCACGTGTGTGGGGACAACTGCCTCGTCCAAATCTTGGACGAATGACAATCCGGTTCACCCCCACGTGTGTGGGGACAACCGATGGAGCGCGTGAGCGAGAAGGCCAAAGAACGGTTCACCCCCACGTGTGTGGGGACAACATGTTCAGGCGCGGTCGGGGTTTGGGGCGTTTCGGTTCACCCCCACGTGTGTGGGGACAACACGCTCACTCTTGGCACAAAGATCGTCGGTGACGGTTCACCCCCACGTGTGTGGGGACAACTCAGTATGGACTGATTCTTGATAACACAACGGCGGTTCACCCCCACGTGTGTGGGGACAACAAGGAGGGGTTCGTGTTTACGTTAACCAAGGCCGGTTCACCCCCACGTGTGTGGGGACAACGGGAAACCGTACAATTGGGCAATCGCAGCCGCGGTTCACCCCCACGTGTGTGGGGACAACGTGTCGGCCAGCATTGTTCAATTCGTGGTGATCGGTTCACCCCCACGTGTGTGGGGACAACACGCTGTTTGTAGTTCCGCTGATCTACATTGGCGGTTCACCCCCACGTGTGTGGGGACAACTTCGCGGATCTGAGCACGCAGCTCGGCGATCTCGGTTCACCCCCACGTGTGTGGGGACAACGGCCATCATCAGCTATAAGAGCGTGATCGACGAGCGGTTCACCCCCACGTGTGTGGGGACAACTAGCTGCTGCCTAGGAAACATCGCTAGCCGGGCGGTTCACCCCCACGTGTGTGGGGACAACCCGTTCTGGCATTGCCACAACGGTCAGCCAGTCGGTTCACCCCCACGTGTGTGGGGACAACCGGCGGCCTGTTGACCTAGATCAGCCTGAACGCGGTTCACCCCCACGTGTGTGGGGACAACCCAATGGGCACCGCAAGCCCTCTGGCCTTTTTCGGTTCACCCCCACGTGTGTGGGGACAACGCTGGTCTTGGCCGGGGCCAATGCACAATCGTCGGTTCACCCCCACGTGTGTGGGGACAACCCATAAGCCGCGCGACAACGAGCGGGGTCAATCGGTTCACCCCCACGTGTGTGGGGACAACTATTAGTCAAGAGATCCAATCGTGCGGGTCATCGGTTCACCCCCACGTGTGTGGGGACAACAGCAGCTTCGCGTCGATAAGATCGGCAATGTGCGGTTCACCCCCACGTGTGTGGGGACAACTTGCCTTGCAGATAGTTGTTCAAATCAGACCGCGGTTCACCCCCACGTGTGTGGGGACAACATCACCCCTTATTTACAGTCGATACCGTAACGCGGTTCACCCCCACGTGTGTGGGGACAACGTGTCGATCTGGAACGTCAAATTCGCTACTGGCGGTTCACCCCCACGTGTGTGGGGACAACAACGGCAACGGCACGCCACCGCAGATCTTGGGCGGTTCACCCCCACGTGTGTGGGGACAACCGCGAGCCTTACGACGTTCACGAGCGGCAAGGCGGTTCACCCCCACGTGTGTGGGGACAACTCAGTATGGACTGATTCTTGATAACACAACGGCGGTTCACCCCCACGTGTGTGGGGACAACACGAGATGAGCGATGAGCAGCACATCTCATTACGGTTCACCCCCACGTGTGTGGGGACAACGTTGGCACGAAGCGGGCATCACGCTGCGCGAGCGGTTCACCCCCACGTGTGTGGGGACAACTATTTGATGACCCACTATTAGAAGGTGCTGTGCGGTTCACCCCCACGTGTGTGGGGACAACCATCGTGTGTCTCTCGCTCGTCAGCAGGTCCACGGTTCACCCCCACGTGTGTGGGGACAACAAAGAGCACCTGACGTCCATATGTCGTCATCGCGGTTCACCCCCACGTGTGTGGGGACAACAGCCGCTCTTCGATTCAGATGAAGTCATCGAGCGGTTCACCCCCACGTGTGTGGGGACAACAGCAGCAACGTGCTGAACATCTAGCGCGTGAGCGGTTCACCCCCACGTGTGTGGGGACAACTGCATCGATCGCACCGACTCGGTGACGAGGGGCGGTTCACCCCCACGTGTGTGGGGACAACGCTGGCAAGATGCCACGCAAGGCGGCGCGCATCGGTTCACCCCCACGTGTGTGGGGACAACGCTGTGCGCTCTTTCATACAATTCCCCTCCTACGGTTCACCCCCACGTGTGTGGGGACAACGATTTGTATCGAGCCACTCACCAACTGAGTGGCGGTTCACCCCCACGTGTGTGGGGACAACGGACATGCCTACAGTTTCGGGCCTCGGCCTAACGGTTCACCCCCACGTATGTGGGGACAACGACTATATGACGCTCTCAGAGATCGCCACGATCGGTTCACCCCCACGTGTGTGGGGACAACTGATCACCGTCAACAATAGCGCGGATATAGCGCGGTTCACCCCCACGTGTGTGGGGACAACTGCAGATGCTCCATTACAATTGCGGTTTTCACCGGTTCACCCCCACGTGTGTGGGGACAACACCCCGTGAGCATCACATAGCTATAGTCAAGGCGGTTCACCCCCACGTGTGTGGGGACAACTCGAACGGTGTTGGTGATCCAGTCATTGAAAACGGTTCACCCCCACGTGTGTGGGGACAACTTGAGCGATCGCGAAAACAGGATCGATGCCAACGGTTCACCCCCACGTGTGTGGGGACAACCCTGAAACGGTTACGACCATTCAGGAGGCCATCGGTTCACCCCCACGTGTGTGGGGACAACGTTGCTCTTCACTCATGCCTAATTCTCCCCTACGGTTCACCCCCACGTGTGTGGGGACAACCGGCAATAGGGAATATGCCGAGTCTTGCGCGGCGGTTCACCCCCACGTGTGTGGGGACAACGTTTTCCTCTTCGAGTGTCGATAGTCGGGCTACGGTTCACCCCCACGTGTGTGGGGACAACTCGACGATCCAAGCAACCAAGGCCAGTGACCACGGTTCACCCCCACGTGTGTGGGGACAACCTCGACCTGATCGCCAGCCAGCCGCATCAGATCGGTTCACCCCCACGTGTGTGGGGACAACTAACAGAAGCCGAGCGCAGCCAGTCGAACGCGCGGTTCACCCCCACGTGTGTGGGGACAACCACTATGCCAACGCGACGTGCTGATCAACCGGCGGTTCACCCCCACGTGTGTGGGGACAACGGCGCGATCGAGTTGTATAGCGAAGGTCGCTTCTGGTTCACCCCCACGTGTGTGGGGACAACTACACGCCCGCGTATCGAACAGGGCGCCGATGCGGTTCACCCCCACGTGTGTGGGGACAACAAGTGCATCGGCCTCCTCGATCAGGGACTGCTCGGTTCACCCCCACGTGTGTGGGGACAACGCTCAGTGGCGCGAACAGGGCTACACCGTAGCGGTTCACCCCCACGTGTGTGGGGACAACAACACTACTATTTAATGCCATTGATCGTCTCCCGGTTCACCCCCACGTGTGTGGGGACAACGACAACACGAAACGACGCATGTATGTCATACGCGGTTCACCCCCACGTGTGTGGGGACAACCACTACCACGCCGCTGGACTGCTCGTACATCACGGTTCACCCCCACGTGTGTGGGGACAACGGTTGTGACGGTTGTGGTCACCCAATCCCTCGCGGTTCACCCCCACGTGTGTGGGGACAACGCCGCCGAATATGTGACCGCGGCATTGAACGGCGGTTCACCCCCACGTGTGTGGGGACAACAGCTGATCGAACGCCTTAGACAAATCATCTTGCGGTTCACCCCCACGTGTGTGGGGACAACTCGTATTTTGATGACCATTGTCCGATGCGGGACGGTTCACCCCCACGTGTGTGGGGACAACGCTTTAGCCTGAAACTCGGTTGTGGCGATCATCGGTTCACCCCCACGTGTGTGGGGACAACAACTCTTTTGTGAATAATTCAAGAAAGAGTTGCGGTTCACCCCCACGTGTGTGGGGACAACTACATCAGCGACGATGTACTCTTTGCGAGAGTCGGTTCACCCCCACGTGTGTGGGGACAACTTCGGGCTGCGTCGATTGGGCGGGTGCAACAGCGGTTCACCCCCACGTGTGTGGGGACAACCGCGTATCTCGCGAGATGTTGACCGCGTGGGGCGGTTCACCCCCACGTGTGTGGGGACAACGAGCACGAGGCCGGCGGCACTCCACACGCCGTCGGTTCACCCCCACGTGTGTGGGGACAACGATCAATCACGCTGTTGATGATCGCGGTTGCACGGTTCACCCCCACGTGTGTGGGGACAACCATCTGCGCTTGCGAGGCTTTGGCGGCCACGGCGGTTCACCCCCACGTGTGTGGGGACAACTGCTTTTGCGCGAGCTATCAGCGGCCCAACGGCGGTTCACCCCCACGTGTGTGGGGACAACAACTCAGCAGCACGAGAATCGTAAGCGTACTGCGGTTCACCCCCACGTGTGTGGGGACAACTGCTTTTGCGCGAGCTATCAGCGGCCCAACGGCGGTTCACCCCCACGTGTGTGGGGACAACTGCTGGCGCTCCATGGCCTCATCTTTTTCAACCGGTTCACCCCCACGTGTGTGGGGACAACTTCCGTGATGCCGTGCTCAGCGTACAAATGCACGGTTCACCCCCACGTGTGTGGGGACAACGTACACAACCGGCGCAATGGCAAGTGCAGCGACGGTTCACCCCCACGTGTGTGGGGACAACAGCTTGAGTGCCCCGTTTGCAAGGTTGCGCACCGGTTCACCCCCACGTGTGTGGGGACAACTGTTCAGCTACAGACGTCATAAGCTCTACGATCGGTTCACCCCCACGTGTGTGGGGACAACGCCAATGCTCTCGGCGAAGTTACGTACATCGGCGGTTCACCCCCACGTGTGTGGGGACAACTTGCCGATGCGTTCCGTCAACAAAACCATGACCGGTTCACCCCCACGTGTGTGGGGACAACTTGCTCTTCTCCAAACAATCCCTGTTGCTCATCGGTTCACCCCCACGTGTGTGGGGACAACGCCAAACTAGACGAAGTGTTGGCCGTTATGAACGGTTCACCCCCACGTGTGTGGGGACAACTTCAATACCCATTTCAAGTAGGGCGCATCGTTCGGTTCACCCCCACGTGTGTGGGGACAACGAGGTGAGTAATGAGTGCGATCATCGTTAAGGCGGTTCACCCCCACGTGTGTGGGGACAACCAGAGCGCAGCGGCAGAGGCACGCCAAACGCGCGGTTCACCCCCACGTGTGTGGGGACAACACAACGTGATAAATCATCGCCTCAACATCTGGCGGTTCACCCCCACGTGTGTGGGGACAACCTGTTCGCCGGGTGTACTCCAAAATAGATATCCTGGTTCACCCCCACGTGTGTGGGGACAACACGTTCGGTCGTTCTCCGCTGGGCGCTTGAAACGGTTCACCCCCACGTGTGTGGGGACAACTAGGCGGGCGCTTCAATCGCCACACGATCCGGCGGTTCACCCCCACGTGTGTGGGGACAACTCTTCACCACGGGCACGATTCAGCTCATTAATCGGTTCACCCCCACGTGTGTGGGGACAACCCTTCCTAGCCTAGGCGGGGAATTCATTTTCGCGGTTCACCCCCACGTGTGTGGGGACAACATCGCAGAGCCGCTGCTCTCGGTCAAGCTGGACGGTTCACCCCCACGTGTGTGGGGACAACTCGGCTAAGGGGTCAATCACAACCAATGCGGGCGGTTCACCCCCACGTGTGTGGGGACAACGCTGTGCCGTTGTACTCAAAGCGGTGCACGCCCGGTTCACCCCCACGTGTGTGGGGACAACGAGAGCGCCCTCCTTATGATTATGGTTCGTGTCGGTTCACCCCCACGTGTGTGGGGACAACGCGGTGGCAAGGATTCGCTTGCAGTCTTGCACCGGTTCACCCCCACGTGTGTGGGGACAACTACCACAAACAGCAGCACGAGCGCATATTCCGCGGTTCACCCCCACGTGTGTGGGGACAACGTGCCCCAAGAGCCTATGCTCTGCCTATCGATCGGTTCACCCCCACGTGTGTGGGGACAACTCTTTGCGCATTGCTCTGCCCTCCATTTTCTTGGGTTCACCCCCACGTGTGTGGGGACAACTCGAGATAGTCGGCCGGATTATGGGGATTGTCCGGTTCACCCCCACGTGTGTGGGGACAACGCCGGAGGTCGCACGACAGTGGATTGATCAGTCGGTTCACCCCCACGTGTGTGGGGACAACGTTGGTGCTGGTGTCGATGGTCCACTCGCGAACGGTTCACCCCCACGTGTGTGGGGACAACCCGATTGTGCGCAACGCAGACGGGAGCGAGGTCGGTTCACCCCCACGTGTGTGGGGACAACGCCGTCCAGATCGATCAACTGGCCAAGAGCTACGGTTCACCCCCACGTGTGTGGGGACAACGATCACCGCACTCCTTTCGAGTGTCGGGTTTTCGGTTCACCCCCACGTGTGTGGGGACAACACCGTGCGTATCGGCAAACTCGCTGATCATCGCGGTTCACCCCCACGTGTGTGGGGACAACATTGTCAATCGTGATCGTTTTGCCGTGATGAGCGGTTCACCCCCACGTGTGTGGGGACAACGCACAGCAGCAGCTCGTCGAGCAAGCGCTCGCTGGTTCACCCCCACGTGTGTGGGGACAACGACGACATCAAACATTCAAGAGCTGTTCAACGCGGTTCACCCCCACGTGTGTGGGGACAACGCTCTGCATCCGATCATAGCGCTGTTCAACGACGGTTCACCCCCACGTGTGTGGGGACAACGATCAGCCCAACGCTCCTCGCCAACGGCACTACGGTTCACCCCCACGTGTGTGGGGACAACTACAGCAGCGCCGCGCAAAGCGCGGTCGATGGCGGTTCACCCCCACGTGTGTGGGGACAACAAGAAATATGATCCAATGCGCTTGGCAATATTCGGTTCACCCCCACGTGTGTGGGGACAACTCGCAGAGTCGGCAAGCCAAGCCGCTGGACCGCTGGTTCACCCCCACGTGTGTGGGGACAACGCACCGTCGTGGCGCTCAAGCTGACCGTATCACGGTTCACCCCCACGTGTGTGGGGACAACTTGCTCCTCCTTGTAGCTGTCGTCATTCAACTCGGTTCACCCCCACGTGTGTGGGGACAACTTCCGGCAAGCCAGTAATGCAAAGCATTCTCGCGGTTCACCCCCACGTGTGTGGGGACAACTTTCCTCCCACCTTCCATCGCAGGCACAGTCACGGTTCACCCCCACGTGTGTGGGGACAACCGCAGCCATAGGGCCTCCTGTCCTTTTTTTCTCGGTTCACCCCCACGTGTGTGGGGACAACTCGTTGTTGGATCGACTCAATCAACGCTTCGACGGTTCACCCCCACGTGTGTGGGGACAACTGGTCTGTTCGCTCCCGCCGCGCATTGTGACACGGTTCACCCCCACGTGTGTGGGGACAACCACATTTCATTTCGTATGATGCGATGCGCTGGCGGTTCACCCCCACGTGTGTGGGGACAACGACTGCGACGAATGATCATAGTGATCAAGTTTCGGTTCACCCCCACGTGTGTGGGGACAACATTTGTTATCCCGTTTGGAATGACCTTTCTGGCGGTTCACCCCCACGTGTGTGGGGACAACGGCAACAAGCTGTCTCAGCCGGAAACGCCAATCGGTTCACCCCCACGTGTGTGGGGACAACCAACATAATAAACATCAGGCCGATCCATGTTCAGGTTCACCCCCACGTGTGTGGGGACAACCTCCGCCTCTGCCTCCGTCTGCGTGCTATTGGCGGTTCACCCCCACGTGTGTGGGGACAACTACGGGCTGATCAGCTCTAAGATCTCAGAATACGGTTCACCCCCACGTGTGTGGGGACAACCTCCGCCTCTGCCTCCGTCTGCGTGCTATTGGCGGTTCACCCCCACGTGTGTGGGGACAACACTTGCTTAAAACGCATTCTTATGCGATTTGTATATTATTATAGCACAAGAAGTCATATTTGGCATTAGGAAGGGATCTGGACTAAAAAGAGGCCTTCATAGTTTATCAGACGTCTCTTTGTTTGCCCACAGGTCCGTAGTGCAAAGCCCTGCTCATTGTTAGTTTGGTAGGCCAAAAAACCGGCTCCTTCTCGGATCTGACTACAAATATACTTCCAGAGCGTATCACGCACAGCTGCCGAAAGTTTTCCTATAAACATACCTGCATGAAGCTCCAGCATCCAGCGGGTAAGTTCACCGCGCACACTCTCAGGAACCGACTCAAGCACAATAACTGTCATATTTCCTCCTCATCTGCATAATTGACACCACCTGGCACCTCACCCTCTTCAGGATCCCAAAGCCCGCCAGGTTTAGCATAATTTCGATCATAGAGGGCAGCCTGTTGAGGATCGAGGTTGGCAGTGTCGAAGAGGTGTTCTAGATCCTGCACAATCCGAGCAAGGATTCGTTGCTCTCGCAAGGTATCGCGCAACATATGTCGGACGCGGCTCTCAAGTTTCTGCTCACCATTCGCCGTGCAGCGAAAAGCAACTGGTATGGCAAGCTCGGCTTTATAGAGATCGGCTATATCGTACACAAACGACAGCATTTTGCCTGTATGAACAAAACCGAGCGCTGGTGAATAGCCTGCTGCGACAATTGCGGCGTGAACGATGCCGTAGATACAGCTGTTTGCGGCTGAGAGAGCTCGATTGATCGGCTCGGCTTTTCGCCAATCGTTTTGCTTATAAAAGCGTCCATTCCATTTCACACCAGTTACTTTGCTCCAGTGCGCATAGGTATCACGCACTCGCACACCCTCTTTGCCGCGTATTTGTTTCAAGCTCAACGAAGGATCAAGCTGTTCTCCGAAGCGAATTTCATACATGCGACGAACTACTAAGAGACGGAGCGCCTCATCGGCATGCATGGCAGCTTGGCGCAATAGATTGGCAGATGATCGGGTTTCGCCCAGACCTACCGCGTAAAAACGCACGCTCTCTTCCCCTGTCCAAGCCACTAAACAGCCCGATTCTGCTAATGTACGAATAGCCGCATGTGAAATTTTGGTACCTGGACCAAGCAGAAGCAGTGAAAGCGCAGCACAAGGAATCTGGGTTTTACCCTGCTGATCAAATACCGCAATCGCCTTTGAATCTTGTTCGATCACACTATGCTCGAGGTAGAGATAGCTCCAACTATCGCGCACTTTGGGTAGGATATGTAGGTCTTTCATAACATACTCTTCTGTACGTGGAGCACCTCAAAGGGTGCTCCACGTAGGGTTATAGCTCTATTGTTAAGGTACAGGTGGCTAAAGGCCAAGAACTTCCTTGCAATCGCGTTTAACCAACGCTTGCGATAGAAAGTAAGCCAAAACCAAAGGCTTTCCCCGAACCGATCCCTTGCTGCAAACTATGAATAAATGCAGCAAGATCGGTTATTTCCAAATATCCTTCGAAAAGGACTGCGCCAAAGCTTAAACCCATAGCAGCACGCCTGCCGCGTACTCCTTCTTGGGCTGTTATCCGTAGATCTAGCACATCTGGGTGGCTCTGCAAGGTAAGCAATCGAAACCCATGCAGTTCGCCTTTGCGCTGAAGCCAAGCCTGCTGCTCTTCCTCTTTAAGCAGCGCAATCCTTTTTCCCAGCAGCCTATCAGTACGTTGAGTATTACGGCTACTCAGACGCTTGGTAGGATTGGCTCGTAAACGAAAACGAAGCTGCTGACCCACAACAAGTTGCGCATAGTCTCCATCGATTCGGCGCACGGATGGGTTGGCTTGCGAGTGCATCGCATGGGCCAAATAGCCCCTTGGCAAGCGACTCCAATCGGGTTCATATACCGACTGTACCAAGACGCGTATCAGCGAGGGCTCGCTACTCAGCGCTTCTGGACGATAAAGCAGTCCGAAATGGTTGCGAGCTGCCTCCGTAGGAGCCTGAGGAAATGCAGATAGCAAGGTGCGATGCAATTGGTAACAATCACTCAGATCGCGACGTACCAAACGGTTATGGGTATCGAGCAATAAGCGTGATAGGTACATGCTTATCCCTCCAAGGTATTGATGCTTGGCTGGAGATTTGGCACCTGCCAAAAATATTCCCGAACAGCGCGCGGGTGAAAGACCCGTCGAGCGGCATTGCCAATCGCATCGTTTTGGTGGTTTCCTTGTCCTAGTTCCACTTCGATCAATAGACGAATCGGACCCCTGATCTGTTCAGCCCATCGCTGAGGTATTGGTTGTTGTTCGAGTGCGGTTTGAAGATCGGGATAGTCGCCACTTCCCGCAAGAATCGGCACAGAGGGAACGCAGGACTTTCGACCAAGAAAATAGGGCCAAACAGGGTCGGCTATAGCTTGTTCACAGCGTTCAAGCAGCGCGGCTGGCCCTTGCAAGGCAACCAAAAACGAGGCATCCGCCAGATAATAGCGGTTTGAAACATCCGTCTCTGGCAACTTGGTCGCTTCATTGACCTTCACGTAGATGCGCCCTTTGGGATTCACCTCGGCGGATAAGACGCCCCCAACATAGTTGTTATCGTGAAACAGCGCTTTCCCATCGTGCCTTCTTCCGCCAAAGGTGCCACCACCTGTTGTATGGTAGTCGCGCAGCAACACACCCGGGCTGTCGACACGCACGCCCATGTGCAGGGCTTGGCTGAGGTGCTGCAATTCGCTTGAATCGCGTCGCAGACCCAAACAACAGCCGAGCAGCCCAATCACCCCCGATTTGGTTGGTTCGCTCGCTGTATCGCGCTCGCCCCAACGTGCCCGCAGGCCCCAACTTTGGAGCGGCCCTTCAAGCCGCAAAAAGAGCGTATGCATAGCCTCATCTCTCCTAGAGCTGCGCTTGAAGCCAAGTCAACAAGTCGTTGAGCGTTGCAACCACTTCAACCCCCTCAGCGCCTGAGCGGTCAAGTGTGGAAAGGAGCGCTTGTTTAATCTCAAGCCCATAGGTTCGATTGATCGTAGCCGCATAGCGTTCCAAGACATCCGCCGAAACTTCTACGAGCGAGCGATCCCCCGTCGCTTTCACAGGTTTGACAAAAGCATTGGCATAACTAATGGGAATATTGCGCGGGCGCACCTCAAGTAATACAACATCCGGCGGATTATGGGCTGCAAAGCTATTCTGTTTTCCACTCGGATTGGTCAAGAGCGCGGCTCGGATCAGGGCTTGTACAGCCAACTGAGCGATCGCCTTATCTCCTTGTAGATTGTTAATCAGCGCTTCCCAATGGATATTGAAATATTTGTAGTAGGTTGCGCTATTGAAACTGGTCTCGCCTAAGAAACCCGCTCCCGCTTCGCCAGAGATATCATCGACTGCGGTATAGAAATCGAATTCCTGTTCAACTATATGGGTGGATATGGCAGGGGCAACCTGCACTGCCGCTTCGACATCTTTAAATGGACTCGACGTTGTCATTCGTCCAAACATGGCAATATCGATTGCATGGGCCTCATACTGACCTAAGGCTTTCAGCATCTTCGTCGAATCTAACGCTAAAAAGCCTTCTAGACCAAGCTTTTGAGCAAGAGCCACGAATTGCTCTGCTAATTGATCGACCTCTCGGGTTGTGAGGAACATCAACTGCGCTGTCTTCCGGCGGCTCTCTTCAGCATCATCTTCGCCTTTTTTACCTTTTTTGCCTTTTGATACACCTTCAGAATCGCCAGCACCATCTCCTTTGCCGAGCCGTTCGGCCTGCAACACAATGGCGTTTTTGATCTCATCGGAAAGTTCAAGCCCAGCGATCCGCTCGCGTATCTGTTCTGGTAGGAGTTGCGTGCGATAAGCAAGCAGTTCTGGTCGATCAGCAAATGAAGAGCGGAAGAGTTCAGACCAACGGATACTTCGTTTTATGGCTTGGCTGGAGATCCGTGCTCGGCGTTTACCTCCAAAGAGCGTATCTTTGGGGTCGCCATTATCGTCACGGTTCAGATTCGAAGGGGCGTGATTTTGCAAGACATGCAAAGCGATCAGTGTCATGAGTAGTTTCCTTTCAAGAACTTATGAGGCTTATTCTGAGTTGGCACCGAAGTAGTCGCGCATCCAACGGAGTTGTACCGGACGATTCTCATAGTCCCAAGCGAGCAGATCACTCAAGAGGCTTTCCCAATGTAGCGCCTCTTTTGAGGCGTTGATCAGTCGCACCATTTGGCGCAAACGGAAAGGCAACTGCTCGCGGTCACTATCAATAAGATTTTCAAAGCGGCGATCAAGGCTATTGTAGTTTTCACTCCTACTCCGCTCTTGGCGAACCCGCCGCATGGTTGCACCAAAGCTCTCAGGGCTGGTGCGCGCTTTACACAAGGGAAAAAGAGTGGCAATCAGGAAATAGTCCTCTTGCACGTTTGGGTACACCACGCCAGAGGGCAGTATTTGGAAAAAGACACGGTGTACGTTGCGTGCTTCCCCCAAGCTCCTGCCTGCATTACGCTTGAGGCGTGCCCGTCCGGCAGCATCAAGTTGATGCAGTTCGGCAATAAATGCAGCGATAGTGCGCTGACGAATACTCTGCGTGTCGGTCATCCGATCCAATCCTTTCGTTTGCTTGCAAGCCTTCTTGCACAATCCGCTTCTGCTTGAACGCGCTCACGTAAGGCCTCTGCATGCTCACCCACTTGAGCCACTGCTTCCTGAAATGTCTGTTGGGCAATTCCTAAGACCTGATCTACCCACTCTTCTTCGACATCCATTGGGTCATCAGCTACAGCGAAGGCAAAAACACTTTCTCGAAAGGGCAGGGCAAGACGTTGCCAATAGGTCGCCTCCATGCGCGCCCGAACAAGTTTCAAACGCGCTTGTTTGGCGTCTCCACTACGCTGTGGGCGGATATGCTGGGTAAATACTGAGCTCAGCACAACAGCGATCTCGCTTGCCCGCTGCAGAGCCATTTGCACGCTCATAACACGATCAGGGTCTTTGAGCAGCTCCGGGGGAACCTCTAACGCTTCATCAAACCATTCAAAAAACTTCGCTTTCCCATCAGTACGTACCCCTACACAGCGAAAACGGAGATCGCTGCTGACTATTGTTGGCCAATCATCCATCAGGCGCTTCAGTTGCTGAACGACCTTGGGACGCTTCTGGGTCTTATCCTCTTGCAAGAATAAGGCAGTATATTCACGCCAGAGGGCTTGACCTTCGCGTGGCCGAATGGGGCTGAGGGCTACATTCTCTTTCGCTTTTCCACCTGGCTGGCGGAACGCCACAAAAGGATCGCTCCAACCGCCAAAGCTTTTGCTTAATGAATAACCCTGTTCAAACACCATCTGTTGTGTCACTGTTGAAGTATGCTCCCCACAAACGGTGCAGTGCTGGGGCGCGTGCTTCGGAAAGAGGCGTACACGACGCGCTGGGAAGAGCAAACTCTCGATATAGCCGACTTCGGAGCTTACTGCATTTTTGGGAATGATCGTTGATCCATTCCAAGCGGCCACTGCTTTGCGAGTGCTACTCGCTTCAGGAGGCTGATACTCCGGTATAACAAGTGAAAGTGCGAGGCTCTCAAATAGCGTATCGCCAAGCGGAATCACATAGATCGGAGGCACACCGTTAATTGATGGGAAGTTCCCGCGCCCACCCGCAGAGACAAAGGGCGGTAGGGTCAATAACGCCCGAGCACAACAGGCTGGGCAGATCATATGATCTGCATCAGTTACATGGTGAAAGAGTGTTCGGTTAGTTGCCGCAGGTAATTCCACAAAGATCGATGCAATCGACTTTGGCTCAGCCCACTCTTGGTTGGCTGTCCCTTTAGTGGGCTTTTGCCAGCTATCAAGCGGGATATCACCGCTTTGCAAAAATGGCTGTGTCGGATGAAACAGATCGAAACGATCCTGATACTGCTCCGCAAACGCATCGAGCCGCGCACCATCAAAGGCACCAGTCGTAATCAGGTGATGCAGATCCGTTAAGGACTGCGGGTCGTAAATCGCTTGGGTAATCGCTGTCAATAAGCGATGGGTCCCTACGACCACTAAGGGAGATGGGTCATAGAGCGAGCGCAAGGTATGGGCCTCGCGTAAGCAGGTAGCCACACTGACCATCTTCAGTGTTCCTTCATGGTCTAGCACACGGATCCAAGGCATGTGCCAGAGATTAAACTCAATGGGCGGATCACTCATTAGTTCACCTTTTCGATAACTAAACCAAGCTCACGGTCAAGGGTTACTTTACGATCGCCAATGATGGCAGAGTGGTGTTCATCGAGATAGAGCGGGAATATGGAGCGAAGCATAACAGGCAGCTCACCCCATGAAGCGGGCCAACGCAACAGATCATGCTCTGCGCGATAAGCCGCCACAAGCGCGCGATCACTAACCGGAATAGCATGCTGTAATAGCTGCTCTATTCCAACAAGCGTTGTATCCTGTAAACGAGGTGGAATATCGAGAGAGAGTTGCCAGGTTCCATCACTGTCGAGCGCCAGACCACCATGAACTGTATAGATTGGCACAAGACTGATTCGCTCTCCAAGGCGGGTTTTCGCCAATTGTGCATGTATCTCGTGGCTCTCCTCGTCATAAAAAGCGGTACCACCATTGACGATGATCGGATCAGGCGAGGTGACATCCGGTATCAGTGGGCGACGTCCTTGTGCCTGCAACTCATGTTGATGGCGTTGAAAACGCTCCCAAGCCTTCTCGATCAACGCGGCTACTTGGGGCTCACTGGCTGAAGGATGTGATGCACCATAGACCGCTTCGATCAATGGGCGATAGTCCTGCGGTAAGGTGATGGTACGTTCGGTCTCTCCTCGATGGCCGCCGAGAGCTTCCCAAGTCTTCCAAAGAATGTACGGTTCGTAGATCGCTTCCCAGCGTTGCCAATTGGGAAGGCCATCTATGCCTTGAGGGAGGCAGACTTCTAGCACTGGTTGACTATAGTGAGCAGGGCGACGCTGATCATTAGGACGCTGGTGGCGATGTAACCGCCCTGCGCGCTGGAGAAGGAGATCGATCGGCGCAAAGTCGCTAATCATTAGATCGACATCGTAATCGAGAGATTGTTCTAGCACTTGTGTCCCAACGATAATGATCGGCATTGCAGCATGTCGTTCTGTTGCTTTCCCTACCCATTCCTCAACGCGCTGTTCATGCTGCTGTCGTTCGATTAAAGGGAAGCGGGCGTGTATAAGCACACGTTGGCCAGCAAAAAGGGTACACAGTTCCCGATAAATCTCTTGTGCTTCATCCACCCGATTACAGATTCGAGCAACAGCGCCTCCTGCACGCACACACTCGACCAAATAGCGCGCCTCAGTAGCAGCATCGGCCCGTACACGCGACCGCATTACGAAGCGCTGCTCACCTCGAAAGACTGCACAACTACGATAGTGGGCTTCGTGCTGGCGATAGAGTGCAAGCGATGGATAGGGAAGTTCTGGCAATTCAACAGGATCAACTTCTCCCAAGCCTTCCCGATAAGCTTGGGCAAGTGCCCGATGGCGATCCCATGGTAACGTTGCCGATAGGAGAATGACGGATGTACCCAAACTCGCAAGCCAACGCAAGGCCGCCTCAAGAATAGTGTTCATATAGGCGTCGTAGGCATGCACTTCGTCGATCACTACAACTTTACGGGCAAGGCCAAACAAGCGTAGTGCATAATGACGAACGTTCAGACTCGCTAATTCGATCTGATCAACCGTACCAACCCCAAAGGGCGCAAGCATGGCTTTCTTCGATCCAGTAAACCACTCAATGGCCTGAGTACTACTTGCACCTTCCTGATCGGCGGGGTCCGCATCCGCTGCCAAGGCGATGCGATGTCGCAACTGCTCTTCTACCACAAGTGACTGGCTATGGGTCAAGCGCACGACACCCATATCACCATACAACCGGCTATAGATCTCCTGAAGACGCAAGAACATTTGGTTACTGGTCGCCATGGTCGGTAGCGCGAAGAAGATCTCGTCGATTCCGAGAAGCGCACCTAAGCGCCGTGATAAGGCAATAGCAGCTTCGGTTTTTCCCTCTCCGGTAGGCCATTCCATTATGGCCAATATAGGCCCAGCAAGCTGATCGTTCGTCAGCATATCGATCAGCGACTGTAAAGGACGAGGTGTCGTTTGTGGAAAGAGTTCGCGAAAACTGGTATAGCTCGGTTGAGACCGCTGGATCGCTAAGTGAGCGTGTTCTACAGCATCTTGGGCGCGTCGTCGCGCTACAGCGATATAATCGGTCAGTAACAAGGTCGGCTCGGCTGGAAAATCAAGTTCATTTGAACCCATCCAGTCGCACCAAACAATAAAACCTGTAAGTGCTGCTGTCGCAGCTCGCACATTGTGTGGTGCACCAACGCTTGATAAGGAGACCTTCGGCGCAAAAAGCTGGCGCAACAAGAGATAAGCATCATCTCGCCATGCCGCCCAAGGAGAAGCACATCGCTCGGAACGCCGGATCTGTAGCTCAAGGTCTCGCAAGCTCTTTTGTGGAAAGCGCCCGTGATGGCCGCCCATAGCATCGCGAAGAGCCCAGATCAACCGAGTTTCTGTTCCTGGTTCAAGTTGTTGTAAGCGGGTATGGATCCAACTAGCGCTGATTTCGGCATGATACAAATCTGTTGCTGGGTGGCGTGGAAACTGGATCCCTTGCGCTTCTAGACGCTCTCGTTGAGCTTTGGTTGAGGCTTGTGTTGCTTGGCCCTGAAAAGCAGCCGAGATTTTGCCAAGATCATGAATTGCAATCAAGAGCGGGAGCCATTCCAGTAAGGCCTCTGCATTGCAACCACGCCAAGCATACAGAAGCGCATCGCGCAAACGAGGTGAGCCCATTTGGAGCAGCACCTCTGCAACGCATGCAACATCAAGCATATGGTAGAGTGCAGGGTGGTAGCGATCAACAGCTGCCCCAAAGGCCGGGGTCTTCCCCCAAAAGCATAATAGTTGCTCATGATCGATTGACATTGGCTCTCCTTCTCCACGCTTCGTCATAGACCATTCATATCAAATCCGCTCAAAGGCTTACATTCTCTCAATGCGGAAAGACAAAAAATCGGGAAAAATAGTCGAGTTCAGCTCTGCCGAAGACCAAAAAGTTAGTGATCTAGCAGATTTGTTATCACATAGTTGCTGTGATCGTTTAGGACAGGCCATAAATCGCGGATAACTTTCGTACCTCATCAATGAGCTCTTGGCGTAAGTCTGGGGGTGCAAGCACTTCAACAGCAGAACCCCATTGGCGTATCCACGGCTTCATTTCCAGCGTACTGCCCACCTGCACCGTAAAGAGGCAGTACCCATCGGGCAGATCTTCAATTCGCTGGCTAAAGTGCCAAACACTCTCTTTGAGACGACGGACTACGCTTGGGGCAAAACGTAAAACCACTTCTATGGTCCCTTCGTCGCGCCAAATCACACCCCAAGCAGCCGCTAACAATCGCTGTGCATCAAAAGGTTCAGGCACCTGAAAGTGTTCATCGCTGAGTTCTACCCGTGAGATACGCTCAATCTTGAAAGTACGAAGCTCTTGTCGCAGCTCATCAAAGCCAATCACATAACAGGCATAACCAATGCTTGAAGGCTCGATAAAATAGGGGGCGAAGGTTCGTTCCGTATACTCACCTTTTGACGAAAAGTAGTGCAGTTTTACTTTGCGTCCTTCAGCCCAAGCTTGAGTGATGATCTCAAGGGTTGCGACATATTCGGGCCGGATTCTGCGCTCCCGCACAGCGGCGGCTGCGCGGGCAATGTGCCCAGCGATAAGGGGTGATTTAGATTGAAGCGCATCGCTCAATTTGTCGAGGGCTTTCACCACGTGCGGATTATGTTCATCGCTATGGCGCGAGAGCAGACGTGCGGCAAGGTAGAGCGCTAATACTTCATCATTGGTCATTTTGATAGTGTGCAGCGCGCGACGATGATCAAGGATATAACGGCGCCCTTCTTTGATAAGCCCTGTCCCACGGCTCTCTAATAAGATGAGATCACGGTAAATCGTGCTTGGATCGACTTCCAATTCGCGAGCTAATTCACCCGTTGACATGCCTTCTGGGTGACGAACTAAACAGCGTTCAATCGCATCCAAACGCTCATATTTGCTTTCGGTGCTTGACATCACATTTCCCTTTCCAAGAAGCAGTATACAAAGCGAATCGTGCAGATCCTGCACGATTTTCAATGGATGTCCGGGCTTGGAAGATACCTATTGCGCGCCTGGCCGCGTATAATCGAATATAACTGGTGCAAGCTCCCATAGATGAAATAAGCAGTCTGGGATTAAAAATATCCCCCTTTATGCTATATGTACCAATTTAACAAAAATGTGCTTGTTTTTGTGAAGGAGGATTCATAAGAGGAAGTAGAGCAGCACAGAGGTGATAGCCGAAGGTATCGTAAAACGGTATACAGTTCCCAATGACACCAGAGGAATGAAGAAGCAAACGTATAGCGAAACCGCTTGAGAAGTTCAAAGCTCTAGCGGGCTCGTCTCTTGCTTCCATTTGGCCTCTAGCGCGTCCGCCTTCGGCTATAAACAGCCGTCCGCTAAAATACACTTCTATTTGTGAGCCGAAACTCCCCCGAACATGCGACGAGAGCGGATTTCGAGCTAGTAGCCTGATTCGGGTTGATAAGCTCGTAGATAGTCGATGCTAAAGGGCTGGGGATGATCTGGTGTGCTTGATTCAGGAAAGCGATAGAGCGTGAGCATCCACTGCATGGGATAACGCGGAGATTGCCGGATGCGGCGTATGTGCTGGTTATCGACATAAAAATCGATATGGCTGGGCGTCCACTCAAGCGCATAGATATGAAAATCACTTGCGACGATCTTCAGATTATCCTTGTAGAATTCGTCGCGAAGATTAGGGTCTTGCCAAGGGTGTACGCCGTATCCGATTGTGCTGTTGCTTTCACTAATATGCTTCCCAAAGACCTCAAACATACAAATTTCAGCGCTCTCTTCTGCTACTTCTTCAAAGCCGATCAGCCAAAGCGCTGACATAAAGCCTGGCGTTGCAGCCGCTTTGGCGCGGCACTCAAAGTAGCCGTATTGAGGAGTGTAACAGCGCTGTGGAGGCTGCTCTTCACGCACCACAAGTTCCGGTCTGAAGCGGTGTTGGCCAAGGCTGCTTCCCAATGGGCCGGAAAAAACTCCCGTTTGCAGGCCTGAAACTCGCAACTCACCATCGAATTCTGGGCACCAAGCTTGTTGTTCAGTCTGGATCTCTAAGTGGAGTAGTGAGCCATCGAGACGGTAGGTGGGCTTTGAGCGTTGGCGCGAGCTCCATTGTGGTAAGTAAGCAGGGATCCATTTATTCGGGTCTAGTTCTGCTTGGTCGAATTCATCATGCCACTCAAGCCGATAACCAGGCTTTTCCAGCGGATTTGCAGGGTAATCGCTCATAAATACGGTCTCTCTTTCTCTATGGCTCAAGCGAACAACCGGAGACGATTGTCAAGATTGGCGTGAACAAATGCATGTTAGCACACTGATCAGCAAGAGGAAGGTCAAATCAGATTACTGTAGCTCTTTTTGGCTTTCGGCAAAGTGGAACGCGGCTATGTTTCTTGGTCGTTCGTTGTTCTCGCATTGCGAGCAGACACGACGTTAAGCGGATGTGCTGGGGATAGATTGTTTTATAATGAAGCGGCATAAACCCATTTCACAGGCACTTGAAGCGACAGCACTATTCTTTACAGGCTGCATGCTCTAACGATTCAGCCTGTAAACTCTTCCATGACAGAAAGGTTGAGCCTTCTCTTGCGCTGGCTTAAGAGCGGGCTGCTACCTTCTGTCTGCAATAGTTGACCTTCAAGTGCGGGTGAAAGCAAGAGAGCAAAGGAGCTTACAAGTCATGGAAAATCCGCGAGTCGTTTTGACCTCAGGTATTATCGAAGGAACGATCAATCCAGAGACCGGGGTGCGCAGCTTTAAGGGCATTCCCTTTGCAGCGCCGCCCGTCGGTGAGCTTCGCTGGCGCGAGCCGCAGCCTGTGCCTGCTTGGGAAGGCGTGCGTTTGGCCCATTCCTTTGGCCCGCGCGCGATGCAGTTGCCGGTGTTCGGCGATATGAACTTTCGCTCGAACGGCCTGAGCGAAGACTGCCTCTACCTCAATGTGTGGGCGCCTGCGGTTGAGGGCGATCAGAAGCTGCCGGTGCTGCTCTATTTTTATGGCGGCGGTAATGTGGCTGGCGATGGCTCTGAGCCGCGTTACGATGGCGAACGGCTCGCTCAGCGCGGCATCATCACGCTGACGGCCAACTATCGTCTGAATGTGTTCGGCTTTTTTGCGCACCCCGAACTGTCCAAAGAATCGCCCAACGGCGCATCGGGCAACTATGGCTACCTCGATCAAGCGGCGGCTCTGCAGTGGGTGCGCAACAACATCGCGGCCTTCGGCGGCGACCCCAACCGCGTCTACATCGCGGGCGAATCGGCTGGCTCGATCTCGGTCAGCGCTCAGATGGTCTCGCCCTTGGCCAAGCATCTGATCGCGGGCGCGATCGGTTCGAGCGGCTCGCTGATGGGCGCGCTCTCGCCGATCAGCCGGGCCGAGGCCGAGCGCCATGGTCTAGAGATAGCCGAGAGCTTGGGCGCCAAGTCACTGGCCGAATTGCGTGCCATTCCCGCTCAGGAGCTGCTGGAGAAGGTGGGCAAGCTGCCGCCCCAAGCCTTTACGGGCGTGATCGATGGCTACTTCCTCGATCGTTCGCCGAAAGAGATCTTTGCCGCGGGCGAGCAGTCGCGCGTGCCGCTCTTGGTCGGCTGGAACTCCGAGGAGGCGTCCTACGCCTTCTTGCTGCAAGGCCAAGCGCCCACGGTTGAGAATTACCAAGCGGCGGTGCGCGAGCGCTTTGGAGAGCGGGCCGAGCGCCTGCTTGAGCTCTACCCGGCCTCAAGCGATGAAGAGGTGCTCGTCGTCGCTTCGGAGCTGGCGGGCGATCTGTTTATCGGCTATAGCACGTGGAAGTGGGCCGATCTGCACGGCCAGACCAGTGGCCAACCGGTCTACCGCTACCTCTACGCCCACCCGCGCCCAGCTATGCGCCCCGAGATGGGCGACGCTGTGCCCGGCCTCGCTGGCGGTGTGATTCGCGGCGAAGAGGCCAAGGCCAATCGCCAACCCCCCGCTCGTGGCGCGGTTCACTCGGCCGATATCGAGTACTTTATGGGCAACCTTGCAACCAACACGGTCTATGCTTGGACGGAAGAGGACGAGCAGCTCTCCGATATTATGCAGCAGTACTACGTCCAATTCGTCAAGCAAAACGATCCTAACGGCGAAGGCCTGCCCGAGTGGAAGCCCGCTACCGACGAGCCGAAGGGCCAATACCTCTATCTCGATGTCGCATCGAGGATGGAACAAGAGCGCCATCGCGAGCGCTACCTCTTCCTCGACGAGCTGATCGGGAGCACATTAGCCTAGGCAGCTCAAGGCTAGCCGCTTATGCTACAAACCTGTCTAAGCTGCCGATTGTGGGCTTAGACAGGTTTGTATTGCTCTCACCCTGTTTCGTTACCAGCTCATGTCAAATCCGCTTGTTCACTTCAGGTGGTTTATTAGGTTGGCGGAGAGGTCTCAACCTTCCATTCGGCTTCTAGCGCGTCCGCCTTCGGCTATCAACAGGTTGCTCACTACATTCGGCTTCTCATCTGCCTGCGCCCAAGCGCTACCTGATAGCAAATTTGCTAAAAGCCTTGTACTCTTTCAGCGCAAGAAGTCTCACACAACAAAAATAGTCAAGTTCCACTCTGCCGAAGGCCAAATAAAAAGCAATCAAGCGGATTTCGTATCATCCACGATCTACAAGCGTGGTGTTAGCCTTTACTAAGCCCAAACCAAGCAACAACCTGCTGATAGTTCTCCTCTAAGCTTTGGCTGCCATCAACGAGGCGTGTGTGATAGCCAAGGGCTTGAGCTTGTTCCAAAACCTTACGCCCGAAGAGCTGATCGCGTTGCATCCAGCGTTCGAAAGCCGCATCAGGATCAGCGCAGTCCTGCAAAATATGCTTGATCCAGGGGCGTTGGCTATAGTATCGGTATTGAAAATGCGCTTCAGGAACCAGATAGGCTACTTGAGAACTCGCTCCTAGCCATTCCCAAACCAGCTCTGGCAAAGCGCTGGCTCCTTCGACTAAGAGCGGCGACTCGAGCGAGCGCAGGTCTTCGCGAACCATAGGCCAGCGTTCACGCGCGATGGCGAACTCCTCTTCGACTTGCAGCTCGACCGGGCGCATCCAGCGCTCGTTCCACGATAATTGGAGATAGCGGAACAAGACTGGCTGCTGTTTGGCCGTGCAACGCTGGCAGTGGGCTTGTTCGTAGTCGTCGATTTTGTAATAGTTCAGGCTATATTCGGCCGCCAGCCGTTCGGCGATGCTGCTCTTTCCACTACAGGGCGAGCCGTCTAACACATAGATCTGCATAGAACTCTTCCATTGAACAGGCGCTGAAGCGCAAAGAGACTCGGCAGCGCTTCAATGCTATCTGTGCCGTACCTGTAGGATAGGCGATACTGCACGATCTAGCAACGCTGCCGATTCTGCGGCCTGCGCTCGGTAGCCTAAAACTGTTTTAGGCTTTCAGTAGGATCGCTCCGTTGAGTTCAACTTCGAGCCGATTGAGCAGCTCCATTCTGCTGACGGGGATGCCTGTACCGGAACGACTAAGTGTGATATAGAATTCGCTGCCCGTGGTTGGGAAGAAGTCAAGCTCTTGGACAGGGATAAGGCCTAACTGAAAGAGGTCGTGGATCAAGAGGCGGAACGAGCTTGGGGTGAAGCACCAAGCGTGAGCATCCCTGTAGTCACTGCTTTCAATGGCTTGTTGCATAGCGTCGCGGGCCATTTCGAGCGAGTGAATAAAGCTGAAGTTGCCGACCGAATTATGATCCCAGATGATATTTCCGTTTTGGGCGACAACGTTGAGGTAGTATTCTGCTAGGCTTCCGGGCGAATGGCGCTTGTAGCGATAAAAGTGAGCGTCGATGACGCGCCCAAGGCTTGAGATCGGGCGAAAACGATCGAAGCAGTAGCGTTTGTCGGGCACAATCAGCGATATCACGCCGCTGGGCTTTAGAATCGAGTCGCAGTCGCAGATAAAACCGATCAGGTCAGGCATATGCTCGATCACATGTGAAGCGATAACCCAGTCGTAGGCGTGACTTTTGCCGGTAAGCTCTTGATATGACTCTCCTCGCCAGATAAAATCGACCTCTTCGATCAAATCGATATTATGTCCCTCCGGCCCATATTTGTTGCATAATCCCTCGCGATCGGTGTGATCGATCACATGTGTTTTGAAGCCCGCACGTTTTGGCAAAATAGGATTAAAAACCGGCCCTATTTCGACGCCACAGCCTTGGAGATCAACATGAGCTAAGATTTTATCGTTGCGACTTCTCATGCTCAATCCTTTGGATTATCTTCAGATCTCGCGCAATCTTGCCGATTTTAGAGACTAGCGATGGGCTGAAGCGAAACTGTTTGTAGCAAAGCAAAATGCGGGGCATATGCGCTATGCATAGCGAAGTGAGAGATATAGTGGTCTAGCGTTATGGTACAACCGATTATATGAAAGCACAATGATATATAGCTTATAAAAAGAAAGTTGTAGCAATTGTATGGCAAGCTCACTTCTGCTTGAAAAAGCGCACTGTTGATTGAAAACAGATCTCTTTTTTAGTCGTTATTCGAAATCCGTTTCAAACGTCACGTTTTCGGGCGGCTTCGCTCACAGATAGCAGCCTATTTCGGAGGGCGGGATGTTGATAGCCGAAGGCGGACGCGCTGAGGACTGGATGGGAGGAACAGCCCTCTACCGCCAAAGTAATTTGAGCCAGCAGAGCCACTTTGGCATAAGAGCGCGGAATCGCCCATAAGCTTTTGGCAGCGATTTGCTAATAGCGGATTGACGTTTTTGCCAGCCTGACCTATAATCAGATCAATTGAGAGGCAACGGGTGACTGGCGAGAGAACGTGGTTAGAACCACGGGGAAGCCCGTTCGCAGATTGTTTGATACAGCCGCTCGCCTGGGCTGGGGCCAACCGCTTGGTTGATGCCCTTTTTTTATTGCCTAAGGAGCAGTTATGTCGCTCGAAACAACAACGATACCGGGACAGTACCTCAAGCGCTATTTGGAGCAACACCAAGGCCAAAATCTTAGCTCTGCGGCTATCGCGTTTTACGCTTCGCTCGACCAAGTGAGCAGTGTGTCGCCCAGCATCGCCAACTCGATCTTGCAAGAGCTGCGCGACCAACGCAGCAACCTGAAGCTGATCGCCAGCGAAAACTACAGCTCCTTGTCGACCCAGTTGGCGCACGGCAACCTCTTGACCGACAAATACGCCGAAGGTTATGCCCAGCATCGCTTCTACGCTGGCTGCGATAATGTCGATGCCATCGAGAGCGAGGCGACTCAGCTGGCTTGCGAGCTGTTCGGGGCCGAACACGCCTATGTGCAGCCCCACTCGGGCGCCGACGCTAACCTTGTGGCTTTCTTGGCCATCCTCTCGGCCAAGGTGCAAGCGCCCATGCTGGCTGAGTTAGGCATCGATAACCCTTCGAACGCCACCCGCGAGCAGTGGAACAAAGTGCGCGAGGCCTTTGGCAATCAGCGCCTTTTGGCGCTCGACTACTACTCGGGCGGCCACCTGACCCACGGTTATCGCCACAATATTTCGAGCCAGCTTTTCGATGTCTATTCCTACACTGTCGATAAAGAGAGTGGCCTCATCGATCTCGATCAGCTACGCGCTACGGTGCACGAGGTCAAGCCGCTGATTCTGCTGGCTGGCTACAGCGCCTATCCGCGCAAGCTCAACTTCGCCAAGATGCGCGAGATCGCCGACGAGGTCGGTGCGGTCTTTATGGTCGACATGGCCCACTTTGCTGGTCTGGTGGCTGGTAAAGTCTTTACGGGCGATTACAACCCCGTCGCCCACGCCCACGTGGTCACGACCACAACCCACAAGACCCTGCGCGGCCCGCGCGGCGGTATGGTGCTCTGCACCAAAGAGTTCGCCGAATGGGTCGATAAGGGCTGTCCGGCGATTTTGGGCGGCCCGCTGCCCCACGCTATGGCGGCCAAGGCGATCGCCTTGCGCGAGGCCAATACGCCCGCCTTCCAAGATTACGCCCGACGGATCGTTGAAAACTCAGCGGCTCTGGCTCAAGCCTGTGTCGATGAGGGCCTCGATGTCTTGACGGGCGGCACCGATAACCACTTGATGCTGATCAATGTCTCTAGCTCGTTCGGCCTAACTGGCCGCCAGGCCGAGGGCGCGCTACGCGAATGCGGCTTCACCTTGAACCGCAACTCGCTGCCCTTCGATGCCAACGGCCCGTGGTACACCAGCGGTCTGCGCATCGGCACGCCGGCGACTACAACGCTCGGCATGGGCCCCGACGAGATGCGCGAGATCGCTGCGATTATGAAGCTGGTGCTGGCCAATACCAAGCCCGCTGCGGTGAAGAGCGGCGGCCTAAGTCGTGCCAAATACCAGCTCGATCCGGCTATCGCCAGCGAGGCGCGCGCCCGTGTGCAAGCCCTACTCAAGCGCTTCCCGCTCTACCCCGAGCTCGACGTCGAATAACTCCACGCGATGCAACAAGGTCTTGTGGTGCCTAACCGCAAGACCTTGGGTCTATTTCATGGTGCCTATTTTTCACCTCAGGCGGAGAGGTCTCAAGCATCCATTCGGCTTCTAGCGCGTCCGCCTTCGGCTATCAAATGGGCTAGCCTGCCCTCATCCCCAGCCCTTTTCCCGCCAACTATGCATTACCCAAAAGTCGTGTCGGCAGCAAAAAGGCGATAGTTCGCATACCATCGCGGAATTATTCTTGAGAGCACAGAACGGGGAGAGGTTGTATGCGATTTCGCTACGCGAAATCGCATACAACATCAACATTTACCCCCTCGCCCGCAGTGCGGGAGAGGGGGCCGGGGGGTGAGAGCAGATAACGCTGACCGTATGTCGATTTGTGAGTAATGTACAGCTCCCGCCAATGCGGGAGAAGGGAGCTCTGCTCTACGCTCTCCAAACGCTTTACTACCAGATCAAAACACTTCGTCTTTTTTGGCCTTCGGCTATGGGTCGAGATTCGACTACAATGCAAGCGAATTGTCCTTGTATGCAAAGGGGTGAGCGATGCATTCAGACGACCGTTTTCAGCTCGATCTGCTCTTGCAGCGAGCGACGCTTCCGGCGGCCCAACAGCTAGAGCCGATTGTCGGGCGCGGCTTTGAAAACCGCATCTACCGAGTCGAGCTTGTGGATGGGCAGAGCTGCATTTTGCGCTGTTATCCGCAGGCGCGCCCGCTCGAGACAAATCGGGCTGCGTTTTTAGCGCAGTTCGATCTGCCCGCTCCCAGACTGCTGGCTTGTAGCGAGTGGGCGGCGCTCTGGAGCTATATCCCGGGCCGCTTGCTGGGCGACCTGATCGAGGCGGGCCAAGCCGATGAGCGGATCTGGCGAGCGCTCGGTCACGCCTTTCGGCGCGTTCATAAGGTTCGCTTTCCGCATGGCCTGACCGGAACTGTTACTGCCGAGGGCCTAAACTTGGAGTTTTGCGATCCGGTCGAGCAGCTGCATAGCTGGATCGAGCAGGCGCGAGCGGGGCTTGAAAGGTGTCTGCCCGAGATCGTTGAGCTCTTGCCTGAGCTGCAGCGTTGTGTCGATCGGGCGGCTCAAGCGTTGCGCCAAGACAGCGTGAGTTTAGGCCACGGCGACATCCATATGTGGAACACCATGGTCAATGCAGAGGGCGTCTATCTGATCGACTGGGATCTTCCGGTTGTCACGTGGACGACCAGCGAGATCGCTCTGCTCGACAAGCATACGGCGCTCTTCAATGGCCTAGGACTGCCTGAAGCCTTCTTCCAAGCCTACGATTCTGAGCTCAACCGCGATCTGCTGCTGCTCTATCGGGTTGTGCACAGCTTGACATGGCTTGCCAGCGATGATTGGGAAGAGTTTGAGCAGAGCGGCCTGCCCAGTGAGCAGATTCAACGTACTCGCAACTGGTATGCCTATTTGCTCGCCTATGCAAAAAGACTTGAAGAGCAGCTTCAGACCCTTTCAAAAGCATCGTTTGAGCATAGATCGACATAAGATCGAGCTATTGATACGAAATCTGTTTCTGGGGAGATATTGGGATGCGGAGAGATAGCCCATCTTTTGGAGGGCGGGATGTTGATAGCCGTAGGCGGACGCGCCAAAGACTGCATAGAAGGAAAAGACCTCACCGCCAAAGCGATGCCCTTTTGCAAACAGGCGAAGTTAGGCCACATGATCAAGCAGATTTATTCGGATAGTCTAAATTGCCGCTCTAAGGCTGCTAAATTGAGGCGTTTATAAGCGCGGGTTTTATATTTGCCTGTATTGGGCAGAACGTCCCAGATCTCTAACAAACGCTCTACTTTAGGATCAAGGCTATGTGGAACAAAGAGATGTGCCTCGAAACTATCTGTTATTTGGTTAATAACAATTTTGAGTGGCCCTTCTTCTTTAGCGACAAAACTTGTTAGGCTCTCTTTTATGGAATGCATGTCGAGAGGAGAAGGGAGATTATCGCCGGATTCAAAGCCATAGAGCGTGATTGATCGCCTATAATCACTCTCGTTTTCTTCGAGCAAGTCATTGTGGAGATCATGTTTGGTTTGGGAACTGAGCACAGTTAGGTCGCGAAACTCGGGCAAGCTCAAATGTTGCCATTCCTCGGTCGCAGCTCCATGGCGCGTACTGTGCCAATACCAAAGCAAGCCGCTGGTTTGCAAATCTTGAATCAATTCGCTGAATTCTCTTTCCCAAAGCTCAAATTCATAACAGACCACTCCATGATCACGCATAAAACGCTGGAGTTGCCTTTCGCTGTTTTGCGTTTTTTTGATAGCATAAACGAGCCAAAAGGTGATAGTGACAAGAAAGAGGCTTATTAGGAAGAAAATGACCGTGGTTGGCATAGGTTGGCCTTCTTTCAAAAGCGCTGATGCTATAATGCCAAGAGCAGTCGTTCAGCAATAAAAAGGTGAATAAATATGGCTCGCTTCCCCGCCAATGTTGTAAGAATGGTACGAGAAGGCATTGATGTATTGATTAACCGCCAGCCTCGCATTTTTTATGCCTATAGCTCGCGCGCTTCCGATAGCGATTCCTTGACCTATATCGCCACGGTAGCGATCCTTATGCTCTTGGTCGATATGTTACTGAGCGGCTTCGGTGGCGGTGCGGTTAACTTTTTATCGCGCTTTGTGAATGAGCTCTTCGGCTTTTATATCTTCGCGATTCTGAGCTTTTATATCGCTAAGCAGCGTGGTGGCATAGGCGATCAAGAGCAGTTGGTCTACACCTTCGCGCTATTTTATATCCCGATCAGAGTACTGTTTTGGTTGATCAGTTGGCTGTTTGTGATTAGGCCCTTCGCTGTTGGTCTGCCGCTAGGTTTGATTATGACCGTTTTAGAAGCGGTTTTACTGATCTACTACGGCCAGCTCGCGATCCAAGGAGTGATGGCTATTCGTGATCGGCGCGAGGGCTGGGTGGTGGTCGGGGCCGCCTTGATGACGATTTTTGTGATTCGTGCGCTCTTTAGCGGTGGCGCATTTATGTAGGCCACCTCGCTGCTTTAGAGCACCTTTGTGGTGCATGTCGAATCCATTCGCTTACTTTAAACGAAACTTTCGCTCGTTTTAAAACGATAAGCTGTCATACTACATGCGCTGAAAGACGTTTCGCTTGAGCAACACAGGAAAACGAGGGAAGGACTTGTGGGAAGTTTCGTGCGACAGCGCAAAAAACTCTCAGCAGAGGGGAAATTGACAGCCTTGAAGGTGAGGGATGTTGCATACCGACGCAACATCCCTCTTCTGCTTTTTAGGCGACAACGCCAGCGGCTCGGGCGGCCAACATGGCTTCGGCGTGGGCGATATGGCGTCGATCTCGCTCGCTATTGATCTCGGCGATCGCACGTTGACGGTGCTGCTCGGCAGCTTCTAGATCGCCTTCGAGCAGCTTCCACATCCACCAGTAGGTGTGCATGCCGTTGACACGATGCTCGATCTCGGAGCGACTCCAAGCGTTTTGAAAGTCGCTGAGGGCTTTGGCATCTTCGCCGCGCGCCATATGGATGTAGCCGCGCGTCGCCCAAGCGACGTGGCAGAATGGCCCGAGCAGAACGGCGCGGTTGGCCAGTTCAAGCGCTTCATCGAGTTTATTGTCGTAGCCTAACAACTGAGCCAACTTCTCGTAGGCGTTGTGTTCGTCGGGATGGGTCTGGCGCAGCTGTTCATAGGCGGCGATGCCGGCTTCGTCGCCTTCCAGATCGTGCAGACTCGAAGCCCGCACAAAGAGACCTGGGAACGATTCGGGGTCGAGCTCGAGGGCGGCGTTCGCCATATCGAGGGCGAAGCGCATCTCTTCGGCGTGGGACGCCTCCCAAGCGGCGCGACCGTAGAAGAGCGCATCGCGTTCCTGCTGCTGAACTTGTGTGTAGGCCTCATCGCTGCGTTCCAGCTCAAGCAACTGGCGAATACGCTTGATCTCCCAATCGTTGATCTGGCTTTGGCGTCGCTCTTCGAAATCCTCGTCGCTCTCTTCGCTCTCGGCGGGTTTGCTCAGATTGTTGAAGAAAGCCAGTGCCCGCTCGCAGACCTCAAGCGCCGCGAGGTAGTCTTGTTGGGTCCAGACCAGATGATATTCCGCAAGCAAGAGCAAGCCCTCATCGATCTGATCGGCGCGGGCCTGATCGATAGTGGCTTGGGCAGCGGCGTAATCGCCGTGATCGCTTTGAGTTTGCGCCAGCAAGATGCCCAGATAGTTCCAGTCTGGGAAGTTAGCGATCGCAATCTGCAGGGTTTCGATCGCTCGTTCAAACAGGCCAAAGCGGCTTTCGGCCAGCCACTTGTAGTAGTAGTCGCGGCCGCCTAAGCCCTCAGCCTGCTCAAGCAGCTCCTGATAAGCTTTACAGGCTTGATCGGAATGACCTGTATGCAACAGGGCTTCGGCGTGCAAGCGTAAGAGAAAAAGATCGTTATCGGTATAGCCCGAGGTTAACTCGAGCACTTCGTCGTGGCGATTCTGATCGTTGAGCAGATCGGCCAACAAGAAGCGGGCGTAGCTCCAGTTGGGCGCGAGCATCAAGGTTTTGCGCGCCAAGGCCTCTTTTTGCTCGTCATCTTGGCTCAACTGCGCCAAGCGATGGGTCACCAGCGGATTGTCCGGTTGGGCAGCGTGGGCCTCTTCGAGCAAGGCCGCAGCGCGCTCAAGGTCGAGCTGCTTATCGACCAACACGACGCCGAGCGCCATTTTGCGCTGAATATCGTCGCTGAAGTGATAGGGCGTTGTGAAGACCACCTCGCTGACCCGATCGACCGTATCCTCTTGCAGTGCGATGACCAGCATGCGGAAGATCTGATCGTCTTCGCTAAGCGGTTCGGGTTGCTGGAAAGCTTCGATGATGGCCTCGGCCGCCTCTTGGCGTTGGCCTGCCTCGTTCAAGAGAACACCGCGCTGCCAAGCGAAGGAACGCTCGGGGTGTGCGCTCTGTAGGCGATCGAGATAGGCAAGCGCCTGCTCAAGATCGCGACTATGCCTGATGATGCGCAGGTGATTGATGATCTCCCAAGGGCTGCAGCGCTTCTGTTCGAGCAAAGTCTCGAAGATCTGTTGCTGCTGCTCGAGCTCTTCGTCGCTGATCGGCTCGTCGTTGGAGAGCTTGCGGAAGAGCAACTGCGTGCGCCACTCGAAGAGCGATTTCAGCATGGGCGGATAGTTGGGATTATCTTGCAGCGCCAGTTGGGTCAGCTCGCAGGCTTGTTCCAGCTCGCCAAGCCGGATGTACAGACAAGCGAGATCGTAACGCGTCAGATAGCGCTGGTAGGGCGTGAGCTGCTCGATCTGTTCGAGTGCCTGCTCAAAGACATAACTTGCGCTGCTCGACTCGCCGCAGTAGATCTGGATATCGGCGTGGGCGAGGCGAGTCGGCCAGCCGGTTGGGTAGAGCGATTCGGCGTAGGCCAAGGCGGCTTGGGCTTTTGCGATGTTGCGAACGGCCAGATAGGCTTCGCCGAGCGCCAGCTGTGTCATCCACCAAGCAGGGCGGCGTTCGACAGCACATTCGGCGTAGTGCAAAGCTTCCGGCTTTTCAAGCGCCGCCAAAACGCGCGCCATCCACAGGTCGGTGTAGGTGTCGCTTGGATCAGCCTCGACAGCCTTTTCGGCCGCTTCTAGCGCGGCTTGGAATTCGCAACGATCGAAGTGAACACCAGCCAGCATCGCTTGGACAAGCGCACTTTGTGGCTCCTGCTGAGCTGCATGTTGCAATTCGTTTAAGGCCCAATCGAGGTCGCCGCTCAGTTGGGCGAAGTGTCCGATCCGCGTGCGAACCTTGGCCGCATCCGGCAAGCGCTCCTGAGCCTCAAGTAGGATGGCGCGATATTCCGCCGTGGCGCCTTCAAGCTCGTCGCGTTGCGGGCTGAGGCGAGCCGCCAGCGAGTCTTTGGGCCAGTTGCCACTGCTATAGATGCGATCCCAGCGCTGGAACGAGGCATTGATGTAGATCAGCCAAGCCAGCTCGAAGTCGGGATAACGACTGATGGCCTGCTGCAACAGCTCGCAGCCTTCTTGAAGCTGTCCTTCATCGACGGCGATACAGGCTTGATCGTACCAGAGAAAGGCTTGTTCGTTGTAGATATCGAGCAGGGCGAGGCTGCGCTCGTGGCCCTGTTTGGCAGGGAAGGCGACCACGCTGCCGTTCAGGGCTGAAGCTCGCAACTTTTCGAAGCTCTCGATCGGCAACTCGGTGATGATATGGCTGCTCGGATCTTGCAGAATCATCGTCTCTTCATCGTCGTCGTAGCCGATCACAACGGTGACATGGAAGGAGTTGGGAAAGGCTTGCTCAATGATGACCGGGAATTTGGCGTCGATCAGGCGCTTGATCTGGTTGGTGCTCAGGCGACAACGCAGCGTATCGAAGCCGACCAGATGGAAGAATTCGCGTAAGCGATAGATCGGCGTGCCGCTTTCGGGCTGCTTCACCACGGCGGCGATTTGGTCGTTGGTCAGGTCGAGACCGCCCTTCCAGTAGCGCAACACCAGCTCGATCGTACACGGCCCGCAGTAGCTACGGCGCTGAATCGTGCTGGGAAACTCCTCTAAGATCACGCGCTTGCTATCGCTTTTGGCTTGGCGACGCCGCATGTTCTCGACATCTTCACGCAGCGCTTCGAGCATTTCGCAACCTGGGCTGCGCTTTTCGATCTCCTTGCCGCAAGTTTCGAGCAGGTCGGGATCGTTGGCGCGCAGAGCGTTGACGGCTCGCAGTTGCCATGGGTCGATAAACTCGTCTGAGCTCGCCAATGCCGCCGCCAGTTGGGCCTCGGCTTCGTCGAACTCTGCCAGAAGGTAGGCGACTGATGCCAGTTGATAGTGGGCGAAGGCTGGGAAGCGTTCGAGCATACTTTCGTAGATCGCGCGCGCTTCCAGCCGCTGGTCGAGCATCAAGGCCACCCGCGCTCGCGCGGTTAGGCTGGGGAAGCTCTGGGGTGCGGCGCGCTCGGCCAAGTCGAGCTGGGCCTGGGCCAAGTCGGGGCAACCCTTGCTGGCGTAACAGCGCGCTAGACAGCCGTGGGCGAAGGCGCGGTAGTACGGGCTGACATCGGCGCTGAGACTCTCTTTGACCTGCAGCATCCCTTGGTCGATCTTGCCTGAACCGATCACGAGATAGGCGCGCAACACCTGTGCATAGAGCTGCATATCAGCTTCGAGCGGCTCGGTAATGCTATCGAGACAGGCTTGGGCTTCTTCGGGCAGCGCAAGGTCGAGCAGGGCTTCGGCTTTAAAAGGCAGCAGTTCTCTCGGGGTTTCTTCAGAATCAAAGGTGCGTAGGACGCTTAGGGGCCGCTGTTGTTCGATCAGGTCTCGGAGTTGGGCGGGTGTGATTGTTTGCATAGATTTTGAGGTAGTAAAGAGGCTTCATAGGTTACCACCGACGAAACCAAACGGCTTCTGTTCTCAAACGAGCTTGCGTTACGAGCTTTTCTTCATCCTACAGCCACGTTGTGACATCGACCGCCACATCGATCGCACGCTGGCATATTGTTGTTGCATTGCTGCGCCAAATAAAAAGCGATACCGGACCTAGGTGTTCAGTATCGCACATTTTGTGAGCCTAATCAATGATTTTTAGGCTCTGTTCGTTTTTGTAATCTTAGCGTCCCCTACACAGAAGGGCAGCAGACGAGCGACTTTTCTCTGGCTGGTAGCGTCTTTTGATTACAGCATGTCGCCTCAAGATCAACTACAAGATAGTGCTTCGCCGTCATGTAATGTATTTCCATATGACCAATAACGCTAAAAAGGTCATTATCTATTCAAAATCACTTCACAAGGGTTAATTGCTCGCTTGGCAGCCCCAGCCTAGGGCGCGACCAGCTTTGTGCCGCTTGAATCCCAGAAGCCAAGGTTTTGGCAGCCATAACAACCGTGCCCAGGGCGAAGATAGCGCGGGACACATGCATAGCCTTGAAGGGGATCTCTTCGCTGAGAAGCAGGGGCAGCAGATTGAGACTCTCGAAGAGGTTCGGCGCACCTTGGGCGACCAGCCATTGATCATGCTGGATCAGTACGATCAGAAGCACAATCGCACCAACAAGGTTGAGGGCACATTCAGCTAAGCGCGTCTGCCATTTCCATTCTTGCTGCCACATAACGAAGATGTTGAAGACAATGTTCGCCAGCGTTAGGCTTATCCACAGAGGCAGAAACGGCATAAGCAGCGGATCGCGCACAAGGCTGCCGTCGATCCACGCCAAGCCGCCAGCTTGCAAAATACGCCCCAAGACCAGCAATACGACTAGATCGCTCACGATCGCCCCGATTTGGCCCGCATAGCTGACCTTCTCTGCTTCGGGTGCTAGCTCTGGAAGCCGAAAAGGATCGAACTCCTCGACTTTGGGCCTAACTTCAAGCCGCTGCATGGCCCAAAAGATGGCGACCAAGAAGCCTAGGCCAAAGGCCATCGTCATAGCCGTCTCGATCAGAGCGCTGAAGAGCTTTGTGAGCGAGAAGGAGTCGATCAGGCTGATGCTGTTGAGGATGATCTGGACGACACACGTAGCGATTAAGGCGATGCGAGCCACCATGCGGAAGAGCGGGTAAAGCTGTGGCCCGATCAGATATTGCCCTGCCGGATAGTAGGCGGCTGCGACCTCTTGGGGCGAACCAGTGCGCTTGAGCAAGGCCGCCACATCGTTTTCACTGACAGGCTGATCGTACTCGTTTTCGAGTGTATCGTAGAGCGATGAACGTAGTTCAGAGAGAATATCGGCCCGTTGACCTATAGGTAACAACTTGCCAACCGCTTGAAGATACCGTTCTACTAGATCCATATGGCCCTCCCTAGAGCGAAAGGAGACGTGCCATCACTTCGGTTAGGCTCTGCCAGTCTTTGCTGAGTGCTTGAAGCACTGTGCGCCCTGTTGGGCTCAGCTGATAATAGCGGCGCGGTCGCGAACCGTCCGTATTCCATTGGCTTTCAAGCAATCCTTGGCCTTCAAGTCGTCGTAAGAGAGGATAGAGGGTGCCTTGGTCTATCGTCAGGCCATGCTCAGCAAGCCTGCTCAACAAGGCATAACCGTGGCTGGCTTCGTGGAGCTGGCTGAGCACTGCAAGCACCAGTATGCCGCGCCGCAGCTCTTGATTGATCTTTTCGTATGTCTCTTCTGGCAATGCTTCAGATACCATATGACAAACTATACTGTGTGGCACACAGTATATCAAGCTTTTTCTCTCGTTCGGAAGTCTTATTTTTATAGCTTGTGCAGTGGCCCAAATTGGATATCTCGTTCTTCTGCGTCGCTCGCCAGCCAGGCCAACAAGGCCTCTCCTTCGGCGATCAGCTCGCTCTGGCTGGCCGCGTCGATCGGCTCTATCAGCTCGATTTGTAGAACGGCACGTTTGCGCAAATGTTGGATCACCCATTGGCCCGCGAAAAAGCCATCGACTAGCAGATTGCGCGGCAGTAGTCCTTGGGGAATGCTCAGCAGACGTTGGCGATGCGCTTCATCGATGATGCGGCTGCGGTCGGCGTGGCCTAACAAGATATTGTCGTAATCGGGCAGAAAGCGCACTGGCGCGGGCGTTTCGGAGTCGGGGCGCGGCGCATCGGGCAGGTCGAACAGCTCAAGGCCGTCTTCGTTTCGGAAACTGCGCAAACAGGGACGCAAGCGCTCGAAGACCTCGCGCAGCTTGCTCAGGCCCGACCAGTTTTGCATGTCGCGCACGCTTGCCGGGCCGAAAGCGGCCAGATAACGAAGCACAAGCTTCTCGATCGAGGGCGCATGCTCGAGCGGGCGACCCAACCAGTTTTCAATCGGAGTATGGAGTGCTTGGCCGCTCTGGCCCCAAATTGCGCGGGGTGGCGGCTGAATCAGGGCGAGGTAAGCCCGAGCCGCTTGGGCCAGAGCGCTAGCATCGCGTTCGGGCCAGAAGGCTTGCAGACGACGCCCAAGCTCGTTGAGCATTAATGGTTCTTGCTCCAAGAGGGCGCGGCTACGCTCTGCCAGCGCTTGGAAATCGAAGTCGACTAAGTATTTGCCGTGTGAGCCGCGCAAACTGCGCTCGAGCACAGGCTGCACCAAGGGCCGCAGCGAGAGCGCATCGTCGGCGCTGACCAGATGCACGGTCGAGCGCATCAATGCCATACGCACCGCCTTGCGTTCGATCAGCAGCGCCGAAAGCTCTTGGGGATCGAAATGGCTTTGGCGCGACCACAGGCTGATGTAAGGCGAGTGCGGTTCTTGGGCTTGCAGACCCACCAAATGCTCGATCAGCTCATAGGCCGAGATCGGAGCGCGTACAAGCAGAAATTGGCGCGCCAACAGAGCTCGATTGAGCGCCCGTTTGCTTAGGGTCTGCGATCCAAGCGATGTTTGAGGCATAGTGCATTCTCCTCTTGGCTGTAGCGAATCAACCTGCATGCTTTTGCTCTGGGTGGCTGCTTCTCGCAAGCGGCTAGCGCTTCGCTGGGGGGTAGGAAAGCTGTTTGTAGCCGTAGGCGGACGCGCTAGAAGCCGAATGGGAGCTAGAAGCCAAGCCGCCAGATTCATACAAAGCGTCCAAGCCGATTCGTGACCTCTCAAGGCTCGTTCATAGTTTGATTCTACAGCCAGAAGCGGATGAAATTATTCCGCTATTGTTGAGCGATCTGCTGCTGTTTGCTGCGGCGTCGAATGATCACCCAAGCAGTTAGGAGCAGTCCGCCGCTGATGCCTCCAAGATAGGTGCCGAAGTGAGCGCAGGCCACGATGAAGAAATTGCGTTGTCGTTCCGCTGCGATCCACGAGGCCCACGGCTCGCCGACCGCGATGTCGACCACGCCTGCGTTGTACCACGCGCTAAGCCCAGCGATCAGGCTGGCAAGGGCAACACCCCCCACCAAGCAGCCTAAAGGACGAGTCAGTTCGTGGCCTTCTAGATGCGGCCAAGGCCCGAGCGTAGCAGCCAGTGTGACCGGGATGCCGAGCACGATTCCGCCCGGAAAGCCGCCTAAAAATCCCCAAGCTAAACCGAGCAGGCTCGGATTATCTAGCCCTTCGATTGGAGCGTGGCCTAGGGTGAAATACTCTTTGCTGAGGCGGACGCTGACTTGATCTTGGAGCATGGCATAAGCGATCACTGCCAGACAACAGCGCAGCAGAATCGCTAAAAGCGGACGTTGTGGCGAGCGGCCTAAACCGAGCAAAACGAGAAAGACGAGGATTGGTGCGGCGATGCGCCAGAGGGGTAAAGGTTCGGGTGGCATAGTTTTTCGGCTTTCGCTGGACGATTTTGCTCTTCAAAGTATCTTCTATTTGCTTTCAGTCAGTCAAACACCTCTATAGTTGACATACATGATTGAATAAGTTATTATTTGAAAACCGAAACGTTTATTCCAAGAAGGAGTAGCGGCCATGACGGGCACCTATGAGCGCTTACCAGTGCTAGATCTGCGTCGTTTGGAGCAAGGTGAAGCCGAGCGACAAGCATTTTTAGCAGAGATTCGCCAGACAGCCTACGATTTAGGTTTCTTCTATGTGGTTGGGCACGGTATTTCGCAAGAATTGATCGACGAAGTGCTTGGACTCGCACAGCGCTTCTTTGCTCTGCCGGAAGAAGAGAAGCTCGCGATCGAAATGGTGAATTCGCCCCATTTCCGCGGCTATAACCGCAAAGGTCAGGAATTTACTCGCGGTCAACGCGATTGGCGCGAACAGCTCGATATCGGCGCCGAACGCGAGGCGCTGCCCTATTTTCCTCAAGATCCAGCCTGGAAGCGTTTGCGCGGGCCTAACCAGTGGCCTGCTGCTCTGCCCGAGCTGCGCGAGACGATTTTGCGCTATCAGAGCGAAGTAAGCGGCCTCGCTATCCGTCTGATCAAAACCTTTGCCGAGGTCTTGGGCCAAGATCCCAACGTCTTTGAGGAGATCTACACGCCCGAGCCGCACTATCTGCTAAAACTGGTGCGCTACCCAGGGCGCGACGCTACCGAGAGCGATCAAGGTGTGGGCGCGCATAAGGACGGCGGTTTTGTGACCGTGCTGCTACAAGACGAGCACGAAGGTTTGCAGGTCGAAGTGAACGGTACGTGGATCGATGCGCCGCCTCTGGCTGGCAGCTTCGTGGTCAATATCGGCGAGGTGCTCGAGCTGGCTTCGAACGGCTATCTGCGCGCCAATGTACACCGCGTGATCACGCCGCCCGCTGGTGTCGCGCGTATCTCAGTGCCGTTCTTTTTCGGCGCTCGCCTCGACGCGACCGTGCCCGTGCTGCAACTACCGCCCGAGCTGGCCGAGCGTGTGCGCGGCGTGACGGTCGATCCGCTCAACCCGCTCTTCCGCGAAGTGGGCAAAAATCACCTCAAGAGCCGCGTGCGCTCGCATCCCGATGTGGCTCAGCGCCACCATCCCGACCTGCTTGAGGAGTTTGGCGTGGTGGTTCCGGCCTAGGCACGAACTGTCTAGCTAAAAAGCGAATTTGATAGCGTAGAGACTTCAAACACGAGTCACCCATGTTGCGTGGGTGACTCTAATCTTTTTCTGCCAGTAGATTGTTTTTCTCGAGCTTTGGACGAAAAGAATGCGAAATTGAGCTGATACAAGCTTTATTCTTATACAATTCGCCTCGTTTTCATACTTTCGAATAAGCGAGGATTTCTTGCCAAACGGTTTTATTCGGGCACAAAAGTGGAGATATTGGTGTTTTCTCATCAAAAAACGCGTATTTACAGGGCAAATTGCGCATATAATAGAGCTCTTGTCTCTTTAAACGACCCGTTAAGCATCAAGCGGGAGACACAACCGATGAATGGAGAAGAAGCTCACACATGTTTACCAAACTCGCATCGTTGCCGAAAGCATGGATCTACACCTGTATCGTGCTGTTGCTTGGCATACTGACCGCACTTTTGCCGGAAACAAATTCCGCTCTCTATATGCTCACCCCGACGATCGCCGTCTTGATTATGCTGTTTGTCGTCACCCGCGATGGCTATAACAAAGCTGGTCTCAAGCAGTTGGGTTTGCACAAATTGGGCTTGAAGACCTGGGGATACGCGCTTCTTGTTCCACTCATCGTTCAAGCGATCGGTTATGGCGTCCTCTGGTTGAGCGGCATCGGAAGCATCACCTATGCCAATCTCGACGGTTTTAGCCCGCTTATTGTGCTGATCGCAACCATTCCCACCTTGATTGTGCATACCCTCACCACAGCCCTGACCGAGGAGCTAGGCTGGCGTGGTTATCTGCTTCCTCAGCTGATGCAGCTTGGGCCTAAGCGCGCATCGTTGCTCAGCGGCTTTATCCATGCGGCTTGGCATCTGCCCTTCATCTTCTTCACCACTCAGTATCACGCCGAAGGCCCGCGCTGGCTTGTGATCCCGCTCTTTCTGCTGACGCTGACCGTGGTAGGAGTGGTATTCGGCTATACACGGCTTGCGAGCGCTAGCGTATGGCCCGCCGCCCTGATCCACGCCGCTCACAATACGTTTTGGGGCCGTTTCGCGCTGTTTACCCACAGCGATACGTCTTGGTCAGAGCTCTTGACCGGCGATGCCGGCATCATTCAACTGCTGTTGTACAGCTTGGTTGCAGCTTATCTCTTGAAGAATACGCCTCAATTTGCTGACACCAAACAAGGAGCGGCGACGCATGCTTAAAAGGGGATTGATCATCGCGATCATTCTGCTAACATTCTACCTACCCAACGCCGTATCGGCCCAAGCGCCGACCCTCGACCAACAGCTTTTCGATCGGGTCGATGAGTATGTGGCGCGCCAGTTCCGCCAAAATGCGCTCACAGGCGGCTCGTACGCTATCGTCCATCAGGGCACGATCGTGGCTGCCAAGGGCTTCGGCGTTGCCGACGACCACACCCAAGCGCCGGTCGGCCCCGAGACCATCTACTCGACCGCGTCGGTCACCAAAGCCTTTACGGCGGCCGCCATTTTGCGCCTCTACGAGCAAGGTTTGATCGACCTCGACGCCCCGGTACAGCGTTACATCCCGTGGTTCAGCTACCGCGACCCGAACGCCTCGGCCAAGGTGACCATTCGTCATCTGCTTACCCACTCGGCGGGCGTCGATCGTTTCGCGGCCGATGGCTCGATCTTCCAAAACGAGCGCCAGAACCGCAACTCGCTCGAGAACGGCGTGCGGGCCTTACGCACTGTCGACGTTGTTGCCGAGCCCGGCACGCAAGGCGCTTACTGCAACACCTGCTACAACACGCTCGGCTTGCTGATCGAGAAGGTGACCGGCATCGATTACGAACAGTACCTTCAAGAGACGCTCTTCCAAGCCTTGGATCTGGAACGAACCAGCTTCGACCCCGCGAACGCGGCCAGCGAGTACAACTGGCTGTTCGGCCAGAAGCACAAATCGGCCCCCAATAACCAGGTGTTTGGAGAGAGCCAAAACCCCGAGGGCGGCATTTACTCCACCGTGCTCGACCTCTCGAAGTTTCTTGCGGCTATGCAGGAGCAGGGACTGCAGACCTATCTCAGCCGTAAGACGCTGGCTATGGCGCATAAGGGCGAGGTCAACACGGGCAGCGAGGGCGTTTTCTACACCCTGAGCGGCTTCGAGGAGCGGACGCTTTATGGGCAGCGCTTGCTCTACAAATCGGGCGATGGCATCGGCTCGTCGGCGATGATTGTCATGCTGCCAGAGCAGCAAATCGGCATCTCGATTCTGGTTGGCGATTCTGTCCCCGAGTTCGCCGAGCCTTTGGTCGAGGGCATCGTGGCGATCTTGCTCGGCGAGACGCCCCAAGAGGTTCAGATCAGTATCACCTTCTGGAAGCTGGCCGGATACATCGCTCTGGGCTTCACCATCGTTGGCCTGATTCTGCTGGTGCTGCTGCTGAGATCGCTCTTTAGCCTCCGCAACAGTCCCAAACTCGCGCCGACCTGGTGGCTGATCTGTCGCAGTCTGCTCTGCGCCATCGTCGGGCTGCCGCTGGCCTATCTGATGATCGCGGTGCGTCCCACCCAGATCGCCTTCTACGGCTATCCCTACGATCTGGCCATCGGCCTACTCGCTTTGAGCGTGCCCAGCTTGTTGTGGCTGATCTACAGCTTGCTGCTGCTGTTTGGGAGTAAACGGCTTTTCGCCCGCTGATCTGAGGATTGCCAGATCCGCGTAGAGCCTTTAACGTTCTTTCTGGCGGAGAGGCTGCTAGCTCTCATTCGGCTTCTAGCGCGTCCGCCTTCGGCTATCAGATTCCTTTCCACCCATTCGGTCCATTAAGCCTTGCGCTGCCTTCATTGCGACCTGCTCGCTGCCCACACCGAGCAGGTTCGCTGCCTTTCGCTGCGCTATCCTCGCAGAGCAGCGATAACCCACTGTGGATCGATCGCCTCTTGTTCAAGCTTCTGATCGCTCTCGAGCAGGTGATCGATCAGCTCGAAGCAGTCGCTCAACAGCTCTTCTTGGCGTAGCTCCGTCAAGCGTTTACGGTCGCTCTGCTTGAGCGCTTGGGCCAAGCTTTGATGGGCCGTAAAGCTCGCCGCATCCATAGCCAAGGTTTGAACGAGGCCCAAGCGCTTGCGCAGATGCAGCAGAATCGCTAGGCCGCCCGCATCAAGATCGCCCCAGTGGTAGTGCGCCATCTGCGGCTGGGCCTGCCGAATGCGACTCAGCAGCTCAATCAAGCTCGGGCTGGCGAAACCGCCCGTATAGACCAGCAGCCAGTTTGCGGGCCGCTGCAGCAGCAGTTCGTTGAAGCTGGTGGCGTTTTCGACGCTGATAAGGCGCTCGGCTTGGCTCTCGAGCGCTTTGATCTTGGGCAGGCTCGCAGCCGAGAGGGCGATGCTCGGCTCGATCGCTCCGAGCGCGATCCGTTCGCCCGTCTGTAGTTCGAGGTTAAGCGGCCCTGCCAGCGCGAGGTACTCAGGGGCGCGGTCGAGCTTATGGCTGCGCAACAGTGCCCAATCGTCGTCGCCGAATTCGGGGGCGGCTGGGTCGTGGCGACGCAACACGCTGAGCAGCGCGCTGCGCAGGTTCTCAAGGCGCTTGCTGTCGCCGAACAGCCGTGTGCTCAGGCTGCGCTCGAGGGTCGGCGTTGTCAGCTCGGCGAGCGCGCTGAGCGCTTTGAGCAGATCGGCGTTGTGCTGCGCATCATCGAGTTTGAGCGGGGCGATCGAGCGTTGGGCCGCCAGCTGAGAGCGCACCCATCCCACAAACGAGCCTAACCAGTCGCTCTGGCTCTGAAGGGCGGCTAACTGTTCTTCGAGCAGCGCTTGCTGCTGGGCGCGCGGCGAGCGCTTCAGAAGCTGATAGAGCTGCTGAAGTCCTTCCGGTTGAAGGTCGACCGCTGCGAGCCAGTTGCCTTCCTCCCATTTTTGCCAATGCAGCCTAATCAAGCCTTGCGCCGCTAATTCGCCTAACTCGCGGTGGCAGTTGAAACGGGCTGAGTGATCGTCGCTGGCGTAGTAGGCAGGGTGCTGGCGTTGGTCGAGGCGCACGCGTACCACCGTGCGTCTGTCGGGCTGCTCGGCCCGATCGAGCAGACTATTGAGTAGATCGCGCGAAAGTGCTGAAAGCTTCATGACTCTGTTTCAACTGGCTCGGCAAAACGCTCCAAACGGGCCGCATAGTTGCGGTATGGCTCGATCCAAACGCCGTCTCCCACCGCCGACAGCACAAGGCTGGTACACATTTTTGGCACCAGATATTCGCAGCGTTCCAAGGGTGTGGCGGTGATAATCTGCAGCCCAAACTGCTGGAAGAGTTCGAGCGTGGCACCGATTCGATCTTGGTCCATCTTGGAAAAAGCCTCATCGAAAGCAACTAAACGAATGGTCGGTCGGCTGTGGCGCTCGTTGATGTGGTAGAGCTGCACAAACGAGGCGGCGATGGTCAGATAGAAGGGCGTTTGGGTTTCGCCGCCCGAAGTCTGCCCCATAATCCGGCTCAGGCGCGAGGTTTGGCCGTTAGCATGGATCACTTCGATGTCGTAGCTGAGGTAGCGGCGGTAATCGATCAGGCGCTCCTGTTCGCGGCGCTCTTCCTCAGACTGCGGTTCGCGCACCAATTGCTGATAAAAAGCATCGAAGCTGGCCTGATGCTGCATGTAGAAGTCGCTCTCAAACAAAGAGCCTTTTCCGATCGCTTGTGAGCCTTCGATCAGCTCGAAGAAGTGTTGTACATCTTCGGCGGGCTGGCTGCGGAAGCGGTAGCTTTCGCCGTGGAAGCTCAGCTTCTTGAGGGCGTCGTTGATCATATTGAGCTTGCCGCGCGCTTGCAAAATCTGCTCGTGCAGACGGTGCAAGACGTGCTCGCGCAGCTCCTCTTCGGCCTCGCGCTGGGCTACGGCGATGCGATCTTTGTAGCGCGGCAACTCGCTCGATTCGAGGCGATCGAGCTCATTGGCATAACGATCATCATCGATATTACTGGGCTGTCCGGCAAACTGGTGTTTGGTATTGTAGCTGCCAGCTAGTATGCCCAGCTCAGTTAGGGCGTTGTTGGCGCGGGTTTCGAAGTTGCGAGCGCTGTTATCTGCGTTACGAATCGCTTCGACTAGATCGTTGCTGGTGGGTCCAGCACTCTGTAGGCGCTCTTGCAGCAGCTCTTCGGCGCGCGGCAGGCTATCGGGCTTAGCTTGGCGTTCTTGGGCGGCGATCTGTTGCTGTTCGATCAGCCTGTTGTGGGCCTGTTGAAGCTCGTTGTTCACTTGCTCTAAGCTTATTTGAAACCTAGTGAGCTGTTCATTCGCACGATTCATCGCGCGCTGATTTGAGTGGTACTCGTCTTTCAGGCGTTCGACTTCGCGGCGCAGCGCTTCGACCCCGCTGAGATCGAGGGCATCTAGCTCGCGTTGTAGCTCGGCGATCTGGGCGCGTAGCTCGCGGTCGTCGAGCGGGTGGTCAAGGTGTTGGGCCAGATTCGAGAGCGCACGCCCGTGGTTGAGCTGTTGCTCTTGGCGCTGCAGCTGGCTGATCTGGGTCTGAAGCTGGTCGATCTGCAGATCGAGCTCAGCGATCTGCTTTTCGAGCGCTTCGATCTGCGAGCGTTGGGCGCGCTTGCCGATAAACCAAGGCTGGTAGCGTCTGGGCGGAATAGCGCGCGCCGTCCACTCGCTGTAGACCATCACCTCGGCTGTGATGGCGCGCCGATACTGACGCATCTCGTGGGGCGTCTCGCAGGTGATGATATCGCCCAAAATGGTATCGATATAGCCGCGAATCAAAGGCGTCTTGGTGCTGACTTGCAGTGCCAGCGAGTTCGGCTGGGCCGGCTTGGCCTCGTTCGTAGCTTTAGCTAGATCGATCAGACCGACATCGTAGATCTGTTGCTGGGCGCGCGCCTCATCGAGCAAACTGAGCGCTTGGCTGAATTTTTCGGGCGGCACGATGATGTTGAAGCGGCGTTGGCCCAGCATTGCTTCAACAGCGTTTTGCCAGCGCTCGTCGGGGATCTCGAGCAGCTCGCAGAGCAGGGCAGGTTGGATGCCTAACGCGCTACTTAACAGATCGCGCATTCGCTCGATGTTGGGATCGTAGTTGGCGCGCTGGCCCCTCCGCAACCGAGCTAGCTCTTGCTGGGCTTGGTTGCGCTGGCTGCTGCGTTCGTCAAGCTGCTGCTTCAGGGCGATGCGCTGTTCGGTGATCTGCTCGCGGGCCGCGTCAAGCTCTTGTTCGCTATTCGCCAACAAGTCTTTCAAACTTGGGTCGGGCGGCGCCGCAAGGCTCAGGCTTGCGATGGCGTCGAGCAAGGGCGCGATGCTGCTCAGATTCGGATCAGAGCGTAGTGGCTCTAGCAGCGTCGCTTGGCGCTGTAAATCGTTGAGCAGAGTCGCATAAACGCTGCGAATCCGGTCGGCCTCTAGGCTGATGCGCGCGATCTCCTGTTGTAATCGCTGCTGGCGCTGCACCACATCCGATTGGCGCAGGCGCGTTTCGGCATCGACCAAGGCCTCGTGCGAGCCGTCGAGCAGAGCTTTGGCGTCGCTGTGTTGGCGCTGGGCTTGCTGCAAGGCTTGCACGGTCTGCTCGCGTTGGCGTTGTAGCTCTTGATGCTGGCGCTGAGCTTGTTCGAGGCGCAGCAGGCAAGTCAAGAGCGTGTACTCTTCGTGGTTGCGCCGCCAAGTGCGCACCTCTTGCTGCTGCTTAACGATCGCTTGCAGCTCACCGATGCGTTGCTCGACATTGTTGGCCGTCGCTTCAAGCGAGCGCAGATTATCGACGACCCGTTTCAGATCGCTGACCTGCAAGGGCTGCGCTTCGAGCAGCCACTGCTCGACAAAGCTGTTGATATCGCGAATGGGCTGGAAGGTTAAGGCCCGCAGAAAGAGATCGAAGAAGCGCTGATTGAGGCCGCCCAAACGGTTGAGCATATCATCTTGGTATTCGCTCACTTGGTCGTAGAAACGGGCGCCTTTGCGCTGACGCAGGCTTTGGCGCAGTTCGCGTCGCGTGAGTGGACGGTCGTTGACAATGAACAGGTCTTGGTCGAACGGCTCGTTCAAGATGAAAAAGCTGCGCTCGGGCGACTGATGTTCGCCAGCCTCGACACAGACGCCGATACAGACCTGACTGCTGGCCGAGCGAAATTCGAGCGCGACATAGGCTACCGTATTGCCCGGGCGCAGATAGCGATTCTCGCCGATTTTGCCGCGCACATAGCTGTTGAGGTTGCGGGCCGAGCGCTCTTGGGCCGAGCTGTTGTAGCGAATGCGGGTCTGGTCGGCGATCAAGACCAGTTGAATGGCATCGAGCACCGAAGACTTGCCAGAGCCGTTATGCCCCGCGAGATAGAGGCTATCTTGCACGTCGATCACATGGTGTTTGAAGCGATGCCAGTTGTGCAAGAAAATGCGCGTCAAAGAGAGATAATCGTTAGACTTCATCGCTGCTCTCGCTTTCCTCACTATCCTCACCCTCGGCGCGTTTGCGATCGTAGCTTTGCAGACGCTTGGCCAGTTCGTTGATCGAGCTGGCGGGCACGATCACTTCGAGGCTGGGCAGCAGCTCGATCTGCTGGTCGCCGCTGTTGGCGCGAATCGTGCCTCCGCCTGCGGCTCGAATCAGCTTGAGGCTTTGGAAGCTGCGCAGCGCTTCGTTGAGGCTGCTGCGTTTGCGCACCGCTTGGCCGGGGAAAAACGCGGTATAGCGCTGAATAATCTCGCTCTGCTCGACCACTGGGTTGCGGGTGAGGCTGACGCTCAGTTGCTCGCGCTGCTCGGCGTAGATGAGCCGCAGCAAGAGCAGCCAGATGGTTGTGTCGCGGTTGAGGCGGCGGCGATGCGCGCCTTCGCGATGCACAACGTGAAAGAGGGCGAGGCGCTGATCGTAGCGAAGCTCCCAGCCTGCCACGGCCAGATAGTCGGCGACCAACTCGCGTCGACGCAGCACAAAACTAAAGATCGGACGATCGTTCTCGTCTTCGCGCCAGATCAAGCCATCGCTCAGCAGGCGTCGAATCGCGTTGCTGAATTGGTTCTGTTCGCCGGGCCCTAGTTCCGAATACTCTTGGGCAAAATGTAAAAGGCTCATGCTGTGTCTACTCTGCTAATCGAAAAGTCGTAGAGGCCGATGCCGTCTATTTCGATCCAAGCCTTCTCAGGATCTTCTTGGACTTGGTAGCCTAACGAACCATCGCCATATTGGCGCAGATAGATCAATAGCGGCAGCGTATCTTCTTGGGCCTTGATCACTGTGCTGATGCGCACTTCGTCCCGATCTGCCAGCAGTTGAGCCGCAAAACGGCGTACCCGCTCGCGACTGACGCTGCGGTTGAGCTGGGCTAGCGTTTGAGCTTGCGCCGCGGCGATCTCCTCTTCGGAAAGCTCGAAACCCGCTTCCTCCACCACTTCAAAGGGCTTGCTCGCGCTGCTTGGTGCGCTGAGCGATTGCTCGTCGAGCAAGCTCAAGGCATAGAGCTCGATGCTCTGGTTGACCTCTTCCAAGAGCTGATCGTCGCCCGCCAGCAGAGCGCGCAGAATCGTGTCGAGTTGGCCGCTGGTGGTGGTGTTGGCGTTCAAACGCAGTTCGATCGTGCGCACCGCCGAGTCGACGAAGAGGCTGTGGCGGTGGTCGATCGTTTCGAGCAGATAGTCGAGTGTATCGAACTGCTCGCGAATATCGCGGATCTGATTGAGTAGCTGTTGGCTGGCCTCTTCGATGCTGCTGGTTTGGCCGAGCGCGTAGGTATGTTGGGCGATGGCGGCGATCTCTTGCGGATCTGAAAAATGCTTGAGCGCCTCAAGAATGCCGGGCCGGAAGCGCGAGACGTGGTCGCTTGTGCGCAGTTGGTGATAGGCTTTATCGAGGATCTGGTCGCGATAGTGCAGAAAGACCTGTTCGAGAATGGCGCGCGCCTCAAGCTGGTGCAAGACCTGTTCGATATGCTGGCCGATGTTGTGCTGCAGCTCTTTCAGCCCGTTCATCAGCATATTGGTTTGGCGGTACGCCTCGGGAATCGAGATATGGGCGTTGCCTTCGCTGACGGAGTTGTGCAGCATACTGTAGATGGCGAAGATCAAGCCTTGGAGCGGTAGAGGCTCGTTACGCGCCAGCTCGCTCAAGAGGTTCAACAGACGGAAAGCATAGTCTGGTAGCGTAAAACTACGGCTAAAGTCGCTTTGGTTTTCGCCTCGCAGCCAGCCGCACTGTTGCAGATAGCGCACGATCGCGCCGGCTCGCTGCACAATCGGCTCCTCTTCGGGATCCTGCTCGAGCTCTAATTCGTTGTCCTCGAGCGCCAGTTCGTTGTGCTCTTCAAGCAGGCGACACACGATATCGATCACCAGCTCGCGTGAGAGCGGTTGATGATGCTGGCGCGTTTCGGCGAAGATCTCGAGCAAAATGGTGCTGTAGAGAGGTGCATAGGGGGAGGCAAGTGGCCTGAACAGCTGCTTTGGTAGGACCGTAAAAAGCGACATAGGCTATCGAAGAGATTGTGAGATTGTACCAATGTGTTCATTATAGCCTATGTCGCAAACGACCAAGTAGGGTGGCTATAAACAAGTCGTTTCGCTTCTGGGCGGCTTCGCTTCAGGGAGGGAAAAGGACCTCGTTTGTTGGGCGGGATGTTGATAGCCGTAGGCGGACGCGCTAAGGACCGCATGGAGGCTAGAAGCCTCTCCGCCAAAATGTGGTTATGCTCAATAGGATGCGCATTGAGTCTTCGCTCGGACGTTTTCGCAAGCTCTTAGACCTGACTCAAAGCTTGTTGGGCTTGGGCGATGGCGCGCTTCGCTTGGCCGATATGGTGCTCGTTGTGCATAATCGTGATGCGGAACGAGTCGATGACGCTGTAGGTGGCGACGGGGACGAGGGGCGACTGGATGATGGTCTTGAGCTGGGCGGGCTGGTTGGTCTGCTCCATCAGGGCCAGATATTCGCGCTGAGTCTGGATGAAGGCATCGATGCTCTCTTTGCCCTGCAGCGACTGCGTGGGGCGGATCGAGGAGGGTGAGTTCATGGCCATGCCTTTGTAGGAAGGGTCGAGGGCCCACATAATGACCCAGGCGAAGAACGACGGCAAGCCCGGAATGCGTTCGAGCAAACCTGCTTTGTAGCTGCCCTGTTGCACGGCTGGAAGGATCGGGAAATAGAGGCGCATAGTTAGGTTCAGGTGCTCGAAGCACTCGGCGGCGCTCCACTCTCGGGGCGCTGGCTTGGCGCTGATCAAGGTTCCATCGAGCGATCCGAAGGTCTGTATGACATCTTGTTCAAGCTGCTGAGCGCGCTCGCGGAGCTGTTTGAGATCTGCCTTTTGGTAGAACGCTAACACAGGTTTCTCCTTTATTTGCTTCAGCTATCGAGGGCGAGATGCACTATGCTTTGTTGCATCCTAACATAGCAGATGGCAGTATGGAGGCTGTGAAATATACATATTTCGACTGATTGTGGCTTTTTGCCTGCTGTTTTGAAGATTATTTAAAGACTTGGTGAAATCACTATCCACCAAGCCTTTTAGTGTTTATACAAGAGCTTGCTTAGTTAATGCGTAGAATCTCTCTTGAAAAGCTTGTTAGTTATCCGAGCGACGTTGTTTCACACTGATGCCACCGCCGATGGCTGCGCCGATTGCGGTGCCGATGGGGATGCCTAACGCAAAGTTGTTAAATGCCACCCCAATCGCGATACCGAGAGCTACGCCCACCCCCAAGCCCATGCCCAGAGGAGATTCGATTCGACTCGACTTAACCGGTTGAGCATCTTCTGAGTGCTGAGATTGCGTTACTTGCGACATAAAATCCTCCCTCATTGAATCACGAGAAAACGTGCAATTACGGCACGGTCCAGTGATCAGAGCTCATGCTGGGGATGTAGTGCGCAGTGAATGAAGATGCGAGATTGAGGTGAAGATACCGAGGCTGCTCTGCCAAGAACCGAGTTATACTAGTATTAACGGTCTCAGTATGCCATATTCTGAGACGAATTGCATCAGTCTTTTGAAATACCGCCGATCGTCTGTCAGACGATTCCCCATCGAGATCGCGCACTAAGCCTCACGATCTCCCATTACATTCGTTTCACCGTTAAACCTGCAGTTCTCAGCTCCATTGGCGGCCATTTTGTGGCGGCTCTGTTCGTTCGCTCATCCAGCCATTTGCATGCAAGAGGAGGGTTTATGTGCTTTGTACGCTCATTTTTATGCCTACTTGTTCTGTTGGCTCTAAGCGCTTGCGGAGGGGCTTCGAGCACGGCAAGCCCGACGCTCGCAGTTACTTCGTCGCCGCTTCCAAGCGCAACGATCGCCGCAACGATCACCATCGAGCCGAGCTCGACCATCGCTCCTACGCTTACGAGCGAGCCGAGCGCCACCTTAGCCCCGACGCTCACAAGCGAGCCGAGCGCCACCCCAGAGCCGACTGCGACCGAAGTGCTGATTGTTGCTGCAACGCTCACCCCTCAGCCTGAAGCGCCCGCGGGCGGGAGCTCGAGCGGGCGAATCGAAGCTCTGATCGCGCAGCTGGCGGCCGATGGCGTTGAAGTAAGCAGCGACCAGATCGTTGTGGAGGGTGATATCGCACGCGTCACCCGTGAAGCAAACGGCGATACCATCTTTGTTTTCTATAGGTGGGAGGCTGATGTTTGGAATTGGCTGTCTGCCGGAAGCATGTTCGATCCCGAGAGCGCAGCGCGTTTGGGCATACCCGAGAGCCTGCTGCCTTAGCTCTCTTTTTAGGCGGCGAGATCTCTTGCTCCCATTCGGTCCTTGGCGCGTCCGCCTACGGCTATCAGATGGGAGCTCCTGCCATTCGGGCCATCGGCCCTCACCCCCCGTCCCCCTCTCCCGCACTGCGGGCGAGGGGGACGGGGGGTGATGTTGTATGCGATTTCGCGTAGCGAAATCGCATACAAGCTCTCTCCGACCACAACAACAAAAGCTGTATCTTGAGCCTGCCGAAGGGTACGGTTAGTGACACTGTGCCTCAGCGCCTCGGGTGGTGAAATGAAATTCTAGCGCAGGCTCTGCCTTGGCAGATCGATCACCTCTTTGGCTAAGGTGGCGAGCGCATCCCAAGCGACCTGCACTTCGGCGGGGTCTGGCGCTTGCCCGTTGTAGCAATCGAGCAGCACATAGTGGGCGCCTAACTCGGCCAGCTGCTCGAGGTCGCGCCGAATCTGAGCCAGCGAGCCGTGGCCGGCGATCCGATTGGTCTCGGGCAGATCGGTTTCGCTTATTTTGAGGCTGATGCGAGGTGCAAATCCGGGCATAGGTTTGTGGGCGGCCTCGGCGATCGCGCGCAGGCGTGCGAGACCAACATCGCGCATCCACGCCACCGATTGATGAATAGGATGCCAGACCGCCGAAAAGCGCACCGTTCGCTGGTAGGCGGCTTCGCTATGTCCAGCGACCCAGATCGGTGGGTGCGGCTGTTGCAATGGCCTTGGCGCGGTTGCCACATCTTTGAATTGGAAGTGTTTGCCTTGGTAGCTGATTTGGTTTTCGCTCCAAAAGTGCAGCATAATTTCGAGCGCTTCATCGCTGAGCGCGCCGCGCTTGTTGAAGGGCACGTCGAGCGCCTTGAACTCTTGCTGGGCCCAGCCCACGCCGATGCCAACGATCAGCTTGCCGTTGCTCAGCTGGTCGATATTGGCAAACATGCGCGCCATCAGCAGCGGATGGCGGTAAGGTAACACGACCACGGTGGTGCCTAGTTCGAGGTTGGGGTTGCGGGCCGCCAGCCAGCTCATGGTCACAAACGGGTCGTAGAAGGGCGGCGGGTAAGGCCCAGACACATCGGGCGTGTGGGCGACGTGGTCGGAGATCATCAAAAAGTGGTAGCCTAACTGGCTGGCAAGGTCAGCCCAAGCGCCCAGGCGCTCTGGGGTGGCCCCCGGCCCGGCGTTAGGCAGATTGATGCCAAATTTCATTGCTTCCTCTTTGTTTCAAAGTAGATTCATCGCTTCGAGCGCTTCGTCTTCTAAGAGTGGACCGACAATCTCGATCGGGCGCTGGCTGCGGGCGAAGAGTTCGCGGCAACTAAGGCGCAGATGTTCGGGCGAGTCGCCAAAGATCTCGAAAAGGCGCGCTTGGGATGCTGCAAAGACCAAGCGCCCGATGTTGGCCCAGTGAATGGCGGCGGCGCACATGGCGCATGGCTCGGCGCTGCTGTAGAGCGTTGCCCCAGCGAGCACCTCGGGGCTGAAACGTCGCGATGCTTCGCGCACTAAGTTGGTCTCGGCGTGGCCAGTGCAGTCGCGTTCGCTCACTATGGTATTTTCGGCCTCGAGCAGAATCTGCTGGTCGGCGCTGACTAAAATCGCCCCATACGGCTCGTTGCCATTGGCACGGGCCGAGCGGGCACGCGCGATCGCGCGCCGCAGAAAGTCGGCATCTAGCTGCTGCATACTTCTCTCCTAATTGGGCGCTACAGGTACAGAAACGCTGCTTAGATAGCCCCAATTATTTCAAAAGAGATGCTACACTACAATAACGTTTCGAAGGAAAATCTTGCCTTTCGCTGGCGTTTGGAAGGAAGTCTATCGATGATGAAACATACTGCACAGCCCGTGCTCGATGAGACCGATTGGAAGCTGATCGAGGCGCTTCAGCGTGATGCGCGCCAATCCTATACAGCCCTGGGCCAGCAGGTCGGCTTGTCGCGCCCGGCGGTGGTTGAGCGGATTCGTCGTTTAGAGGATTCTGGCGTTATTACGGGCTATCGGGCCGTGATCGATCCGAGTAAGCTCGGTTTAGATATCACCGCTTTTGTACGGATCAGCACACAAACTGTGGAGGAATCTCAAGAGCTGAGCAGGTTGATCCGCGAGTCGCCCGAGGTGCAGGAGTGTTATTGCGGCACCGGTAGCGACTGTTTCACTATGCGGGTCTTGGTCGCTTCGCTCGAACAGCTCGACGCCTTCTTGGAACGCATTCGAGTCTATGGCAACCCTATTAGCTCGGTGATGCTCTCTTCTGTCGTGACCCAGCGCGATTTCCGCCTGAGCGACATGTGGCATAGTTAGATGCTTATTCACCACGCGGCCCATTTCTTATCTCACCACGCGAGGCAGCGCAAAGTGTTGAGGAGGCCCTCACCCCCCGGCCCCCTCTCCCGCGAAGCAGGAGAGGGGGAGAAAAGGGCGGCTGAAGTGCGCGGAACCCCTCGCTCGTAAAGGTGTGGAGACGTGCAGAACCTCTGGCCCGTAAAGGTGTGGAGACACGCAGAACCCCTCGCTCGTTTACGGGAGAGGGGTAGGGGAGAGGGCGGCAGGATTGGGAAGGCCCTCACCCCCCGACCCCCTCTCCCGCGAAGCAGGAGAGGGGGAGACAGGGAGCATGCCTGTGTGGATGTGTGCGCGCAGAACCCCTCGCCCGTTTACGGGAGAGGGGCAGGGGAGAGGGCAATAGCCGTTTACGGGAGAGGGGTAGGGGAGAGGACATGCATAGGAGAGCCGATGAAACGCCGTCGTTCATCTGCGTCTATTCAAGAACGGGCGCAGCAGCTACGTCAAGAGCAGACGCCCAGCGAGGCTTTGTTATGGCAGCACCTTCGCGCACATCGCTTTGGTGGGTATAAATTTCGGCGCCAGCATCCGATCGGGCGCTTTATTGTCGATTTTTATTGTGCCGAGCGACGGCTGATTATCGAGCTTGACGGCCCGATCCATGAACGGCAACGAGAGTACGATCGCATTCGTGATGAAAGGTTGCGCCAACAGGGCTATACCATCTTTCGAGTTACAAACGAAGAGCTCGTTACCGATATGAATGGAGTGCTAGAGCGTTTATCAGGCTTGCTGCATACTTTGCCGCGGGCTTTTGCAGAATGAATGTGTGAACTTTTCTTCCCTCAACGTTTCAGTTGCTACTCAAAACAAAACCCTAGACAAACCAAAAACGGATGGAGACACCCATCCGTTTTTAGTGTGCGAAGGTGGAATGTTTTTATGCGATCAACCCATTACGTAGCCTAGTTTAACATGGTATTGTGACATGTAGTGTCACAAATTGGTCGAGTTTTGAGGATATTTGCTAACTAAGGGCGCTTGCTTGGGCGAGCTGGGTGGGTTTGCAGCCGATCAGTTGGGGGTGGTTTTGTTTTTGGGGGCGGCTTCATTGGGGGGCGGATAACAGCCTGTATGGGAGGATAGGATGTTGGTAGCCGGAGGCGGACGCGCTAGAAGTCGAATGGGAGCTAGCAGCCTCGCCGCCAGAGCGATGAAATGGTGATGCTGTAGCGCCTCGCTAGTAGGAGGGAAGGAGCTTTGGCCTTCGTCTTAGATGTAAGAAGTGAACACGCCACCAAGCGGCGGCGTGTTCGTAGGGGGAAGGGAGGAAATTATTGTGTGGCGAGCGATAAAATCAGTTCTTTTTCGTCGGGATTGACGGGTGAGGCGACCATCATAACCGTGAGATTCTGCTTACTCTTCTGCCAGTTGGCGGTTCGGAACCGATCATTGCTCTGATTAGCCTGCTCCATAATTCCGCTTACTAGATTGTTGGTGCCCCAACCATCGGCCTTGAGTTTTTCATCGTAGAAGGCTTTAACATCGTCCCAGCTTGTATCGGCGGGCAGACTGAAGCCCTTTTGCTCGACCGAGCCACCAAGACCCAATTGACCTCGGAAGGCGGCATCGGTCTGATTGTTGTCGGCGAGGGTATCGGCGATCACGCTTTCGCCCTCTTTCAACTCGACAGCGTCGGGATAAACCGGTAGATCGTTAAGGCTTACTTTGGAACTTCCACCACAGGCAGCCAGTACAAAGAGAGATACTAACGCTAAGAGTGCCATTCAGCGCTCAATCGGCGAGCCGCGCCTGTTTGAGGCGGCTTGGAGGCGCGGTTATCACTGCCCGAGCGAGCAGTTTGTCGAGCAAACCTTGGCTAAGCTCCCGCTCTTGAGCAGCGATCTGTTGTTCGCTGCGCGGCCGTTCCTGGCACAGTCGCTCGAGCTCGCTGCTCCACCTCAACAAGATCTGATCTTGAGTTACTGATGCCGAAGCAGCTTGATCGCTGCTGTGTTGTCGCCTGATACGCCTTTTACCTTATTGGCGGCGAGCTTCCAAGCTCCCATTCGGCTTCTAGCGCGTCCGCCTTCGGCTATCAACATCCCCTCCTCGCAAGTGAAGTGCTTATGCTGCCTTCGGCAGATGGATTTCGCGCTACTGCGCGAAATCTCACATAACACTTTCCCCTTTTGCGTTTTCTCACGTTGTGAGAGCATTAAGCGAATTTGCTATCGCTAGGGCGCGTTTTTGATAAAACCGATAATTCCTTGGAAAAAGTTAAGTGATTTTACAAGCTCGATCGTCTCCCTTACTTTTTTGCGTATACTTTCGCTTCATAAGCTTATTGCCCTTTCCTTGCTTGTAAGAACACTCTTTGACCTCTATCGCGGGATCTACTAAGGTATGTACTATTAAATGAGGCTTAAGATTAATAATTGTTTTATTCTAACCAGTTATGCTATATAATCTGTTTCAAACGTTATTTTAAAAGCGAGATATCCGAAATTCATTTGTATCGCAGCATTTTGGGGTGGCCTTTCGGCGCAGATAGAAGCGCGTTGCGGCGGGCAAGATGTTTGTAGCCGTAGGCGGACGCGCTTAGGATCTTCGTTGGGCTAGAGACCTTAACGCCAGCGCGCAGAATGTATCAAAAGAATTTGCCATACATGGACCTGTTTCGTTTGTAATAGTTCGGAGATTTGACGACTATGTGAGCTTAATACCTGAGAGAGCCGGTCGCTTTGCGGGTGGTTTTATCCCAATTGAGCAGGTTCTTCCTATCCAACTATTGAGAAAGCAATACATGACGCATTTACGTCCCTACTAAGGAGGACCCATGTCTTTTTCTTCTCTGGTTTGTCTGCCAAGGAAAAACGCTATAACTCGAGCATCGCTTTTATTTGGATTGATGCTTGTTGTTGGATTATGCCTGGCTCCCTCTCAGGTATCTGCAGCTGGCATTGTCGTGACAACCACTGCTGATACGATCGATGCAGCAGCTAGCTGTTCTGGTGTTACGCTTGCCTCTCTGCCCGGCCCCGATGGCAAGGTGAGCTTGCGCGAGGCGATCTGTGCAGCCAACAGTAATCCTGGCTCTGATACGATCCTATTCAGTGTAAATGGCACCTTTTTCATTACTGGTACTGCAGGTGAGGAGGCGGGAGGTACAGGCGACTTTGATATTAAAGATAGCCTAACCATTCAGGGCAATGGAACCAACAATACGATCATCGACGGAAACGAAATCGAGCGCATCTTCGATGTGTTCCCTACATCTGCTATCAGTTTTGAGCTCAGAGACCTGACACTTCAAAACGGGGATACTCGTTCAGCATCGCTTAAAGAGGGCGGCGCTCTCTATTTACATAATAACGTCACCACTACCCTCACAAATTGTCGGATTATCAACAATTATTCGGGCGCTAACGGAGCAGTGGAGAATCGTGGAACTCTGACAATCAATAATTGTTATTTTGCGAATAATAAAACCATTCCAGATTCAGGAACTGTTGTTGGTGGAGCGCTGCGCAATGCTGGCCAATTAACGATCAGCGATTCGACCTTTGAGAACAATACGGTTCATGGCGAAGGTGGAGCCATCGCTATCACAACCGCCTCAGGAGTGGAGGTACGTATCGAGAATACAACCTTCGCCAATAATCGAGCGCTTGTTACGGGCGGTGGCTTGGGCAATGGTGGAGCGATCGCTACGACCGGCAATGAGGGTAGCATCATTATTACAAATAGCACGCTTTCGGGTAATTATGCCGATAATAATGGCGGTGCTATTTACCATGTTACTCCGGCTGGTACTCCTACAGGTAATCTTACCCTAACCAACGTTACGATCGCCAATAATTATGCAGATCAGGACAATAACAGTAGCGGCGTAGGTGGAGGTATTTATCAATCGCTTGCGAATACAATCTTATACAACAGCCTTGTAGCTGTGAATCTGCGCTCGACGAGCAGTTTTCGCGATGATATCAATGGTCTTGTGAACGCAAGCAGTTCGCATAACTTGGTGAGTGTCAATACTGGTTTAAGTGGAATCAGCAATGGTATCAACAATAATCTGATCGGCACATCAGCCAGCCCTGTCATTGCATTGCTCGGCCTCTTAGCAGACAATGGTGGTTCTACGCAGACCCATGCGATCTTGCAGAGTAGTCCTGCAGTTAATGCGGGTAATGATGCTACGTGTCCGCCTACCGATCAGCGTGGGGTGCTTCGCGTTGCTATCTGTGATATTGGCGCTTTCGAATATGTGCCCGATACTACTCCGCCTGATACAGACATTACCAGTGGTCCGCCTAACCCGTCGACGGCTTCAACTGCAACATTCAGCTTTACTGGCACTGATAATGTTGGCGTGGTTAGCTACGAGTGCCGAATCGATAGCGCCTCTTTTGCAGCTTGTAGCAGCCCGTATAGCCATCCGACGGCCTTAGCCGACGGCTCGCATACCTTCGAAGTCCGTGCTGTCGATGGCGCAGGAAATCTTGATCCGACACCAGCTTCGTATACATGGCTCATCGACACAACTCCACCGAATACAAACATTGATAGCGCTCCGAGCAGCCTAACGACGAACCCAAACGCAAGCTTTAGCTTTAGTGGCGACGACGGCAGCGGAACAGGTGTGGCGGGCTACCAGTGTCAGCTCGATGGTGCTGGATATACCGCTTGTACTAGCCCACAAAGCTATACGGGCTTGAGCGAAGGATCACATACCTTCGAGGTGCGCGCGCTCGATGCTGCGGGAAATGGTGATCCGACGCCAGCCTCGTATACATGGCTGATCGATACAACAGCGCCCGATACCACAATTGGCTCCAACCCAAGCGACCCGTCGGCCAGCCCTGATGCCAGCTTTAGTTTCACTGGCGACGATGGCGCTGGCAGCGGTGTGGCCAGCTTCGAGTGCCAACTCGATGGCGAAAGTTATGCGGCTTGTAGCAGCCCTCAGAGCTACACAGGTCTAAGCGATGGAACGCATACCTTCAGTGTGCGCGCGATCGATGCGCTAGGAAACGTCGATGCGACACCTGCCAGTTATACTTGGCTGGTCGACACAACAAGCCCAACGCTGCTTGTGAGTTCAGTTGTGAGCGGTGCAGTGAATGTCTCTCCGATCCCAGTACAGATCAGCTTTAGCGAAGCGGTTACTGGCTTTAGCGCTGCTGATGTCACTGTTACCAATGGCACGCTCGGCAACTTCACAGGCAGTGGCAGCGTTTACACCTTTGATGTGACGCCTACAACTCAAGGCAGCATTACGGTCGATGTCGGCGCTGGGGTCGCGAGCGATAATGCTGGAAACCCCAATCTGGCTGCAGCGCAGTGGTCGATCATCTACGACACAACTGCTCCGAGCGTGACGGTCGAGCAAGCGGCTAGCCAAAGCGATCCCACCAATCTCTCGCCGATCAGCTTTACGGTGACCTTTAGTGAAGATGTTATCGGGTTTGATGACCCAAGCAGCGATCTGCTGATCAGTGGAAGCGCTGGCGCGACCACAGCCAGTATCACGGGGAGCGGCAGCAGCTACACGGTACAAGTAAGCGGAATGACCAGCGTAGGCGATGTTGTGCTCAGCGTTCCGGCGGGCGCGGCCAGCGATCTGGCGGGCAACCCGAACACAGCTTCAACCAGCGTCGATAATACGGTTAGCTTCGATAGCGTTGCACCAGTCGCAACTGGCATCGCGCGAGTCGATGCGAATCCGACCAATGCTGCTAGCGTTGCCTTTGAAGTGACCTTCAGCAAAGCGGTCTTCAATGTTGATGCCAGCGATTTCTCCATTGTAAGCACAGGTATCACCGGGGCAAGCATTACCTCAGTGAGTGGCAGCGCAACAACCTGGACTGTCAGCGTCGACACGGGGACGGGCAGTGGTACGCTGCGGCTCGATCTGCTTAACGACGGCAGTATTGTTGATGGCACCAACAATCCCTTAACGGCTGGCTTTACAAGCGGTCAGAGCTATACCATCGATAGAGCTGCGCCTGTGGTGAGCAATCTCGTGGTGCCAAGCGTGATCGCCGATACTAGCAGTCTGAGCTTTACAGTACGTATCAGCGATACAACGGCAGTATTGCGTAGCAGTATCGTTGATGGTCTCTTCAATGTTACTGGCCCGAACGGCTACGATCAAATAGTCAGCGTTGTTGAAGTAACGCCTAACAGCGATGGATCGCCTTTGAGCGTTCTCCTAAGCATTCCCGCTCCGGGCAGTAGCTGGGATGCTGCCGATGATGGAAGCTATAGCATTCAACTGCTGGGCGATCAGCTCCAAGATACCCTTGGCAATAGGACGCAAGCCGCGCTTGTTGGCAGCTTTACAGTGAGTTTGACCAAACCTACCTATACGGTTTACTTGCCGCTGGTTAGCAACAAGGATGTGCCTAAAGCAGATCTGGTTGGCAAGCTGGAATTGCGGCCTAACAAGCGGCAATTCAGCGCTGGCGAGCAGCTCGATTTCGCGATTACGATCAGCAACCAAGGTGATGCACCAGCTAGCGGCTTCTGGGTCGATCTGATGATCAATCCAAAGACCCAAGCGGGCCAGCCCAAAGGTGCTTGGAACGATAACTGTTCGCTCCAGCCCTGTTACGGTTTGGCCTGGTTTGTTGAAGAGCCGCTCGCTCCGGGCCAGCAGATCGTTTTGTCGGCCAGCACACGTAGAGCAGACTATTCGAACTGGCCCGGCTTCTTTGCAGCAGGCACGACCGATCTCTACCTTGTGATCGATAGTTGGGGCCCACAGGGTGCTACCAGCCTGATTGATGAGAAGGACGAGAGCAATAACATTGCGCATCTGGGTGGGCTGCAAGTGCTGGCGAATCCCAGTTTTGTAGCGCCTAGCTCAACTTCAATTGCTCAAATCCCAGCTTCATCGGCTCAGATCTGTGTGCCGAGCGGCTGCCGTCCTTTGCCAGCTAACCTTCGCCGATAGCACATGCGATTGTTTCGGCTGACTAGCAGCTAACTCTTGAGAGAGATTTCACATCATAACGCGAAATCTCTCTCAACGCTTTTGCAGACTGTTTGTGGCTATGCCAAATCTGTTTACTTTCTTCAGATTGCTGCGGCAGGGAGCCGATCGCCGGAGCATGAGCCTGATGAGCGGGATGTGCTTGAGGGTGAGGATTACAAAGGCTGGCTTAGAGAGCATCCTCTAGCCAGCCTTTTGGGTTGCAAGCGCTTTAGCGAGCGCGCTCTTTGGCGACCAGTTCGCGCGTGGCGGGGGCGATCTGGCTGGCGAACAGCTCGATCATGTAGGGATCGTCGGCTGCCAAAATAAAGGCGCTGATGCCGTGGTTGATTGTCAGATCGGCCAGATCTTCGACCCACTGCTCGGGCGGGCCGATCAGCAATCCGCCGCGCTGCTGGCTCAACTGACCGCCGATATTGAGCAGGCGCCGGATCTCGCGCGGGTCGCGCCCGACTTTGGCCGCGCCCTCGTCGATGTACTCGTTCATAGTGTCGATCTCGGCCGTTCCGCCCTTGAGATAGGCCAGCGAAGGCAGCGAGCCGTCGGCCAGCCGCCCGACCATGCGTAGGATACGCGGCTTATAGGCGCCGACCCAGATATTGATCTTGTGGGCAGGTTCGGGGCCGCGCTTGATCCCTTTGACGCTGTAAAAGTCGCCCTCGAACCTGACTCGATCGGGCTTATCGGTGTCCCAGATCTCTTTGATGATCTTGATGCCCTCTTCGAGCGCTTGAATCGATTCGCCCGGGGTGCGGCGCGGCCCGCCCATGGCTGCGATCGCATCCCAAAATCCTCCGGCGCCGATGCCGAGTTCGAAGCGTCCGCCGCTCAGTCGGTCGAGCGAGGCCGCAGCGCGTGCAACCACTGCAGGTTGGCGCAGGGGCAGGTTGAGTACGTTGCTGCTGATATGGGCGTGCTGGGTGCGCGCCGCAACATACGACATCAGTGTCCATGTGTCGTGGAAGCTCGCTTGATAGGGATGGTCTTGGAAGGAGATCAAGTCGAGCCCAGCTTTATCGGCGAGCATGGCAAGGTTGACCGCTTGCTGCTCGGGCTTGGCGATCGGCGTAATAAATGCGCCGAATAATAGATCGTGACCATAATCGCTCATTATCGTGCTCCCTTCAACTCTGCAACCTCCTCGCTGGCGACATTGAAGTTGTCGCGGAAGAGATTTTCAGGGTCATATTGCTGTTTGAGCGCTCGTAAGCGTTCTAGGGTCGCGGGCGGGAAGGCATCGTGAATGCGTTCCGGGCTCGTGTCGCTGTCGAAATTGGTGTACAAACCTGTAAAGTACGGGTAGAGCTTGGCCCACTGCTGGTTCAGATAGTCGCGCCTGCCGCCCATAGCAGAGACGGCGAAGTTGGCCGAGCGGTGGGGGTAGGCGGTCGCATCGGGGCTGACATCGCTGACCGCGCCGCCGACCGCGCGGATCTGGAAGAAGTAGGTCGCTCCGCTCTTAAAGAACCTCTCGGCCTCTTGGGCGAAGGCGGGCGTGATATGTTCGAGCAGGCCCGAACGTGAGCTTGGCTCGCCTTGGCCGTTGTGATCGGTGTCTTGGGCGTTTTCGATGATGTTGGCGTATGAGCTGATATAGACGTCGTGCTGATAGAGCGGCGCGATCTCGGCCATGGGCTGCAAGAGGCGCAGGATGGTCTGCTCATCCTCGCTATCGATCATGGTCATAGCCATGGCGATCGCTGGCTGTCTGATGCGAGCCGGAGCCATGGTCAAGAAGCTGGTCAGCTCGCGCGGTGACTCCTCGACGAGCTTGCCCCAGCGCTCCATCAACTGGGCGGTGTTGCTAGCATCGAAGATAAACTGTGCCCAGGCTACGTTGCGCACCGGATCGGCCTGGAACTCGAACGATGTAACAATGCCCAAGTTGGCACCCGCGCCGCGCACACCCCAGAACAGCTCGGGGTTCTCTGTTTCGCTGGCGCGCATCACCGAACCGTCGGCCAGCACGATCTCGACCGCGCGAATATGGTCGATCGTCAGGCCGTATTTGCGCGACATAAAGCCGATGCCGCCCGCCGTGGCCAGACCTCCCACACCGACGCCGCCGTAGTCGCCCGAGGTGATCGCCCAGCCGTAGGGTTCGAGCGCACGCGCGACCTGCATCCAACGCGCGCCCGGGCCGACCCGAACGCGGCGCGTTGCGATGTCGAGCACTTCGATGCTGTTCATCGCTCCAAGGTCGATCACGAGGCCGCCGTCGTTGGTCGAGCGTCCGCTGATGCCGTGGCCGCCGCTGCGCACCGAGAGCGGTAGATCACGATGGCGACGTGCATAGTTAACCGCCTCGACCACTTCGGCCGTGTTGCGCGGTCGCAAAACCAGACCCGGTGCGCCGCCGCGCATATAGGTCGACTTCACGCGGGCATAGTTCACATCGCCCGGCTCGACAGCGCTGCCCACCAAAGAGGCAGGGATGCCGTCGTAGTCGATTCCGGGCCGTCGCTTGGCGCGAATCGCAGCAGGACGCATGACCGTGCCACTAAAGGCCTGTGGATCGTGCAGCAGCACCGCCTCGCGCAAGGCCGGAATCACCTCGCGGGCGAAGGTTGCCAGATCGCTCTGCTTGTCGCTCACCAGCAGCAGACCGCTGATGCCCTGTAGCACAAAGGGTACCAGATCCTCGACCCACTGCTGGGGCGAGCCGCTCAGCAAGCCGTTTTTGCCATCGCCGAAGCTGCCGCGCAGCATCAGAAAGCGCCGGATCTCGCGCGGGTCGCGGCCCACCTGTTGGGCGGCGTTGTCGATCTGGCTCTGTGCCCAAAGCAAGGCATCGAGCGACAACTGCTCGTCGTAGATCCAACCTTCGGCCTTCTGACCCACGAGGCGCAAGATCTCTGGGCTGCTGCCACTCAGCCAAAAGGGAATCTCGTGGCGAGGGTAGGGGCCGCGCTGCAGGCCGTTGGTGCGATAGTGTTTGCCGTTGAAGCGTACTGCGCCGTTCTTGCTGCCATCCCACATCTCACGAATCAGATCGATCGTCTCGTTCAGTTGCTCGAACAGCTCCTGTTGCGAGCGCAGCTCTTGGCCCAGTTCGACCAGACCATCGTACTCGCCTTCAATGCTGCGGAAGGCCAGCGCGAGTCGTCCGTTCGAGAGCAGATCGAGGCTGGCCGCTGCGTGTGTCAGCACGCTAGGCAGTTGCACGCTCGGCATCAGCGTGACGCTCAGCCCGATCCGTTCGGTTTGGGCCGCGATCCAAGTCAAGAGGCTCCAACTTTCGAGCTGGTCCTCGTAAGGGCGATCGTTGATATGTATCAGGTCAAAACCAAGTTCTTCGCTTTTACGCGCTAGATCGACCAATTCCTGCTCGTTGCCGCTCTGAGCTGGCAGGCTGGTACCAAATAGTATTGGATGTCCATAGTTTGCCATGGTATAATCCTTTTTAGTTGATTTATCAACCAATTAGGTTGATGCATCAACCATTATAGCACAAGAATTACAAATTGCTAGAGTGTTCAAATGAAATCAGAGCAACTTTCTCAGACGAATCTTGAGATTTGGACCGCATACCAAAGAATGGGCCTACGATTGGATGCGATTTTGGCTCAAGAATTGGCTCGCACAGGCCTTTCTCAGGCCGACTACGAGATCCTCTCGGCCCTGCTCGAGTCGCCGAACGATTCGATGCGCGCTATCTCGCTACGCTGTGGCATCGAGTGGGAGAAAAGCCGCCTCTCGCATCAGCTGCGGCGTATGGAGCAGCGCGGCCTGATACGGCGCGAGGCCTGTGAGGAGGATAACCGAGGTGCGGTGGTGCGGATCACTGAACGTGGTCGCGAACTTGCTATAGAAGCTAAAGCATGTTATGAACATGCTATACAACGCTATTTTGTCCAGGCTCTTAGCGAAGGAGAATTGCAACAACTGAAACAGATCTCTCAAACGCTTCTCGGCCACCTCGATAATCTACTTCCTTTAAAACATTAATTGCCAGTAGTACGTGCGCGCACGAATTAATGTTAGCTTCAGAAGGGAAAAATATATGGTAAGTCCTCATCTCGAGACCTATCTGAACGACCATTTGGCAGGCTCCGAAGGCGCGCTCGAACTCCTTGAACATCTTATTGGCGAACAGAGCGATTCTGAGCTCCGCCAAGAGCTCGAACGCTTGTACAACGAGATCAGCCTCGAGCGGCAACAGCTTGAGGCTTTGATGGGACAGCTTGGAATCGAAATCGACCATCCGCGCAAGTTTGTCGGCTGGATCGGCGAAAAGCTCGCTTGGCTTAAACTTCAGTTCGAGTCATCAGAAGATGGCAGCATGCGCCTCTTCGAAGGCCTCGAAGCTCTCTCGCTTGGTTTAACCGGACAGCAAGCCCTTTGGCGTGCGCTCTCTCATATCGCCCCCAACATCCCCGTACTCCAATCATACGATTACGAGAGCCTGATCGCCCAAACTGAGGATCAATACCGACGAGTCGAGGCTATGCGCCTAGCACTAGCATCGTCTGCATTGGTTCATACCGGCTCTTCCTAACCACTGGTAGGCCCTTTGCACTACGTCTTCTCTGCCTACTGTCGCTCAAGATAACGCTTGCTATCGATGTCGCTTGTGCAATCCAGACTGCATTGCAAGACAGGAGCAGGTCTATGGCTGAGATTCAGATTAGTTGGCTTTGGGTGGTTTTTATGGTCGTGGCGATTCTGCTCGAATTCGCCGCACCTTTGGCTTTATCGGTAGAGTTGGCGCGGCGCTTTGATCTTTCCTGGCGCTTCTTTGGCATCGGCATCTTCATCTTCCTCGTTTCGCAGGGTATGATGCGTATTCCGCTTGAAAACGAGGCGCGCAGTCAGCTCTTCCCCGAAGATATGTCCTCGCTTGGCGTCCAGTTGTCGTGGATCTTCTTCTCGGCTCTGCTTACGGCCTTCTTTTGCCAGTTTGGGCATTTCGCCGCTCTGCGCTGGCTCTTCAAAGAGCCCGAGCGCGATGCCAAAAATACGATGATGTACGCGTTGGGCTTCGGAGGGATTCAGCTCTTTGCGATCGCCTGTCTGACGCTATTCGGGCTGCTGGCGGCCTTTATTTTGCCTTTTGTCATCAATCGCGCCTCCTACGACGCCCAACTCACCGCGCGCGAGCATCTGGCCAACCTCGCCTCGCAGGCGACCTGGTACCCCTTGGTCAGCGCCTGGGATCGGCTGCTCAAGCTGATCGTCCATATCGCCCTAGCCCTGCTGGTCTTGCAAGTCTTTAAAGGCGGTGGTATGCGCTGGCTGTGGTATGCCATGGCCGCCCATTGGGCCGTGATCTTTGTCTCGCTGGGCCTGCCCGCCGTCTTCCGCCTAGAGGGTGGCGCATCCTTGTTGGCGAGCGCCGGGATCATGACCTTGATCGCTGCAGGCGGCTGCTGGCTGATCTGGCGCTATCGCGATCCCGACCTGTTTGTATTCCAGCGCGAACCGCAAATCGCGCCTCGCGTCAAAACCAGTTAAACCGAATCCACTTGATACATCTTTGGCGGTGAGGTCCTTAGCTTCCATTCGGTCCTCACCGCGTCCGCCTTCGGCTATCAACATCCCATCCAACAAATAAGGTCGTATCTGCCGTGTGCTGAGGCCGCCCCCACACTTGATGCCCCATCCGCTGAACAATTGCGTTTTTGGCCTTCTGCAGAGGGAACTTGACCATTTTTGTTGTATACAACTTGGAACGATACAAGCTGATCGTGTATGGGCTTTGGGAGCGGGATAAACGAAAGGATGGCACTGTTTATGGCACCATCCTTATTTTTGTTGCCTTGCTGCTTGTTAGTGTCGGATCAGCGGTAGATCGATCTTGAAATCACCATCTTGAACTGGCTGCTCACCATTGTCGGGCGGATTCTCACCTTCGTCAGGCGGGTTTTCGCCCTCATCAGGTGGGTTCTCACCCTCATTTGGCGGGTTCTCACCAGTATCAGGAGGGGTGCCACCATTGTTGGGCGGATCCTTCCCTTCATCAGGAGGACTGTTCTCTTCGATCACAAAGGTATAGACTGCACCTGAGGCAGGAGCGCTATTGTCGGTTTGATCTCCATTGATGCCTGTTGCGCCACTGGCTTCATGTATGGCACTGATTGCTATCATTTCTCCGGAGAGCACAGCCATATAGCCAAAATAGTCTCGGGTATCTGGATTAGGCGCGACGATCTTCATTGCATCTTGCCATCCATCGGCGGTTTTTACAAACAAATGAGCGGCACCTTGATAGTTCCAATTGCTATTGCTATGGAAGGATACACCAACCAACACCTTATTCCCTTCAATCACAACTGTATGTCCAAATGCTGCATTTGGAGAGTAACTATTCGCTTTGAGATAGGTTATCTTTGACCAATCGCCTGGGCTGGCTTGCTCAAAGATATAGGCCGCACCTAGTTGAGGACTGGTTCCAACTGACGAAGTGATTTCGGGGTTGACACCGAATAGCTCATTTTCATCTGTAGGAGCACCAACCACAATAGTTTCATTATCGATATCGAGTGAATAACCGAAACTATCGAAGGTCGGGCTATCGGCCATATGGGAATAGAGCGTACTCTCAAGCTGCCACGTTGACCCACTTCGGCGGTAGACCTCAACATAGCTGTTTTTTTGCTGGGAAGTCATATGCTGATGGCCTAGGACATGACCGAAATAAGGTGCCCCAAGGAATTCTCCATCTTGCAAATTGGAAATCGCTATCAGATCTTGATCGATAGCTACATCGAAAGCATACATTACATTTGCTTCTGGCGCTTCTTTATGGAACTCTTGGATCCATTGGCCTTCTTGATTGCGCCGAAAAATGGTGAATGCGCCTGGATGCTCAGTTGTACCCATACTTGAAACAATAGCTGTGTCGCCCGAAAGATCAAGGGCGAAACCGAATGCCCCAAAAGCCCACGAGCTTGGTGCAAAAAGTTGACCTTGTAGTTGCCAAGAATTGTTATTATCTCTTTCGTAAATATAAACCGTTCCTGCTCTGAAGATGTCATTGTCACCTTGTTGCAGAGTGTAGTCAGGATCGCCTATTAGTAGACGATCGCCTTCAAGCGCTATACTACTGGGGAATTCATATATATGAAGAGGGTTTGGGATTGTGATTTGAGCTTCCTTCTGCCAGGTTCCTTGGGCTGTACGTCTAAAAATACTGAGATCGTTGAATTGTGCAACCGCTAAGGTGTCGCCAGACATAGCCATAGGATAGCCAAAAGAGTAGCTGTGGCTAGTAGGTGTGTTGTTTTTGATATAGGCATCAAAAACGACGTTAACGGATGGCTGTTGACTTTGAGCGAAGATATCCGGAGTCAGCCGAAGAAGTTTGCTCGATTGATGATGAACAGCGACAAATCCTATCAGCAGAAAGAGAGCTGCAAAGCGAACCGTTTTGATAAGAGCAGATCGTGTGGGCTGCATTGGATACCTTTTAAGCCGTTTTCAATGTTCTTAAACCTTTGAGGGCGAAAAGCATTGTTCTATTCTAACAGAAACCATTAACAAAGGGTTGGCTTCAGTAGCCAACCCTTTGCTTTTGAGCGGAGGAGGAATTACTTGCGGACAAAGGGCAGAGCGATAAAGTATTGGTTGTTAGGTTGTTCTTGCTTCTCGCTGGTGCCCATACCTTGGATGACAAAGCTAAAGCTCGGAATGGTAGGATCCTCGCTCTCGATAGTGACGATTGCGCTGCGCAGACCGCTGGCCTTGGGTGTGAAGCGGATCTGGAAGCCGCTAGCCGAACTAGGAGCGATAGTGCTGTTTGGCAATTGGCTAATGCTAAAGTCGCTAGCATGTGTCCCGCTGATGCGTAGCTTGCTAGCGCTTAGGTTGAGTGGCTTGTTGCCGTAGTTGGTGATGATAAAGGTGTGGCTGAGCGATTGATTTACTGGCACGCTGCCAAAGTCAGTCTTGTTTTCGCTACTAGCCTTTGTTTGACCATTCTTAATCATCACTCCGCCGCCAAGTACAGTAAACAGTTGCTCCTTTGCTTCCTCTGAACCAGCAGCGCTTGCAGCATACCCTTGGATCTTGAAACGGAATTCAGGATAGACGAGATCGCTGCTGCGAATGGTTACAAATGCCTCATGCAAGCCAGGGTTGGTAGGGTTAAAGCGAATAGTGAGCGTTGCCGTAGTGATCTCGCCCATCGGTGTGTTTATAACGCTAAAGCTGTTGGCTTGAGGACCAGTGATCGTGATCGGCTGAGAAGGATGCATAGAGAGCGTGCCAGTGCCAACTTTTTGAATGACGAAGCTATGATCCTTCTGGCTATTTACGGTGATTGCGCCGAAGTCGGTATTGTTGGTAGGCCAGATCAGCCCTTCGTTATGCTGAATGCTATGCCCATTACCGGTGATCTGGATGTTAGTCGAAGCTGGATTGGGCTGAGTGGGCGAGAGATAACTCGAGGCTTGAACAATAAATTGGTGTTCTGTGACTACCGGTAATTGAGCTTTGATTGTAACGGTTGCTGTATGGACTCCTGTTGATGGAGCGGTGAATTTGACGTTGAAAGGAGCGCTAAATCCTACTGGAAGCGAGTTCGGCACTATATATTGGTTACTAGAGAAACCTTTACCGGAGATGTGTATGGTAAGGTTCTTCAGGTCGCTCGTTCCATTGTTCACTATGTAGAATTGGTGAGTAGCAGTCGAGCCTACTTGAACATTGCCAAAATCGGTCTGGTTATTGATGTTAGGCGTGCTAGAACCATTAGGAATGTCGATGCCGTTTCCGGTCACATTCAAGACGATAGAGGAAGCGAAACCCTTGATTGGGAAGCTGTAGACAGGCTCATTGACGGCAGTCGAAGTGATTGTGACGGTGGCCTCTTTGGGACCTAAGCTTGTAGGTTCAAAAACGATATCTAGGTCTTTAGGCTGGGCAACGTAGACACGATGTGTTATTGGCGAAGTGATTCGGAACTCGCTTGCGTCTTTGCCACTGATGCTGATATCACTGATATCGTAGAAGTCAGTATTGCTATTCATCAGTTTGAAGGTGCGAGTGGGAGTTGTGCGTCCGAGATAAGCTGTGCCGAAGTCGGCAGGCTGTTCTGGAGTACCTGCGTCTTCAACCTTAATGAAAGGTCCACTCCCAGTTCCTTTGACTAGGAAGACTTGACGATTTTGATAAAACGCACCGTTGGTCTCGATCAGAACAGTTATAGCCTGTTCCCCAGCAATCGTCGGGTTGAAGCGAATGCTGAAGGTGGTCGACGATTGTGGTGGGATGACCGGTTCAGCTTGTTGTACGATTGTAAATTGATTAGGATTCTTTTCCCAACTAATCTTGATAGGCTCTTGTTCATCAAGAATAAGCGGATAATTACCTCGATTCTCGATTGTAAAGGTATGAACTCTTGTGGAACCTAAAGCGGTTGCATAGAACTGACAGTAACCTGATACTCCAACAACACAGCCGATATCTTCAGTTATTGTCCAGCTTCTTATCTCTCGTAACCAAAAGACAGGCACTTGGCCATTACCTGTTACATCGAATTCATAGACAGGTGTGTCGGGGTCATTGCTCCGAATCGAAATCGCTGCTCTGTTTTCATTGGGCGTTTCAGGTGTAAAAGCGATTTGAAGAAAAAATGATTCACCCGGGTTTAAACTTGTAGGAAAGTCGTTGAGAGGACGAAATGCTGCGATAGAGGAGATATGAGAATAGTTGTTGAATGTAAGGACGCCGGTACCTTGATTCTTGATCTCAAAGGTATGGACGACCTCTTGACGTGTTACAACGGTGCCGAAGTCTGTACCATTAGTAACACTAGGGCTCACATTAGGATCAACGCTTTTAGGAACGATAGGTTGGTCGTCTGTACCAAAGATAACGATATCCGGTGTCCCAGTTTGGGCTAGAACAACATCTGAGTTTTGAAACGAGCTATCGATTGAATGGGTTGCGTAGGCGAAAGATGGCAGTAAGAGAAAAACAGTGAGACCGAGCAGAAGGAACCGCCGAATTTTAGACGCCATCTTTTCACTCCTTTGCTACAACGGATCGGCGAAGAAACTCTTCATTATTTGATAACTTTACCCCATGAATTTATCCTTACTAATTTATTGTACGGTAGAGAGAGTAAAAAGTTTCAAATAGTAGTTAGTATTTTTCAATTGGGTTACAAGCCAAGCTATCAGGAGCGGTTGTGATCTGTCAATAATGAATAAGCCTTCCGAGAGTTAGATAGTCTATATCTGGTTCCGGTTGATTGCTTTCTATCTGGTCTTTGGCAGAGTAGAACTTGATTTTTTTTGTGAGAGATTTCGTGCTGCCGCGCGAAGTCTCTCACAACCCTTTTCCAGCTTTTCATTGTTCTGTGCTAAGAGAGTAGGTGCCTTTAAATTAAAAGGATTTGATATGACCTAGTGTAAGGTTAGTTATATCCTAAAATAATGGATTGTTGCTAATTATTTGCTGAACATTAGATGACAGTTATCAAAGATAGCGTTGAGCCAAGCGGCATAGGCTTCTTTGATCGGCAGTTCGAGTTCGCGCCGAATTCGGCGGCGTAAGCTAACGGTCGGCTGCTTGCTGCGCGGGTCGAAGCCCGGCTTCTCGTACTCTCCCAGACGAGGCCGCTGCCGCGTTTCTGCCAAGCGGGTAGATCGAGGCGCGCCACCATCCAGATGCCGGGCAACACACAATGGTCGTGGGCCGTTTCAAAGACCCGCATACGTTTGTCGAAACTATCAAAGTCCATCCTTCCACTCCTCAACCACAAAGCCTGTCTCGTCGAGCTTGACATAAAAGAGCTGATCGAAACCGTCGCTGAGCTGGGGCCGTTCGAGCCGACCGAGCGTGCCATAGATGGCTTTGTCGGGCACGACGCCGTAGCCGCGCTGGGCGTTGCGCCGCAGGCAGGCTTCAACATCGGCTTGAAAGTAGTAGCCGATCGTGCGGAACTTAGCCGCTTGCGCCGCTTTCAAGAAGGGCGCTCGTTCGCTGTGGCTAGTGTTGGTGTTGTCGATCACGCAGGGCTGGCGCAGAGCGAGGCAGGTTTGAAAGAGCGTGCGCTCGCGATGGCGCGTTTTGAGCATATCGAGGTTGATGCGCACATGGCTGTGAAAAAAGCGCTCTTTGTAGAAGCTCGATTTGCCCGAGGCCTGCAAACCTATAAACAAAATCAGTTCCATGCTAGAGTTTGTGCTACTTTCGTTTGATCACTTTGTCTTTTTGGCCTTCGGAAGAGTGGAACTTGATTATTTTTCCGGCTTTTTGTTTTCCCGCATTGAGAGAATTCTCTCCTTTCTTTTTGGCCTTCGGGTGGGCGAAACGTTTTGATTTGCTTGCTGGCTGACGGGACGCCGATTCAACCAGCCGAATGGATGGAAAGGATGTTGATAGCCGGAGGCGGACGCGCTAGAAGCCGAATGGGTGTTAGAAGCCTCGCCGCCAGATGACTCAACCGCTGGATAGGCTGAAGCTTCGCTGGAAGGATGGGCTAGCCCACGAAAGCCGGCCCATCGCGAGCATTCACCTATTCCTCGTCGGCCTCTGCGGCGCTTTCGGGCGGGAAGATGAAGTGAGCCGGGCCTGCGACCTGCGGATCGGGATCGGCACGGTAGTGCTGCAAGCGCTTCAACAAGCTCGGCTGCCAGCCGTGTTGGCGGGCCTCTTCTTGCAAGAGCGTCAGCGCCAAACGGCGGAAGCGACCGTCGCTGTGGCTGGCAAGGCGCGTCTCAAGCTGCTGGTAGGCCTGGTTGAACTGGCTTATAAAGCGCAGGCCCTGCTCGAAGCTCTGCAGCAGATCGCTATAGAGCAGCTCGCGGCTGCGAAACTCTTCGAGCAGATTGTAAACCTGATCCCAGTCTTGCAGGGCGACCGCGAGTCTGATCGCCAGAGGCGCGCAGTAGGGGTCGGTTTTGAGCCGCTCGACGAGCTTGAGGAGCGCGCTGGTGTCGGTTTTGCGTGCTCCGATGAGGAAATGCCGGATCTGCTCGCTGATCAATTGCAGCCAGCGGTAGTCGCCATGCTCGAGCAGGCGCTCAACAACGGCGAGCATCAGCTCCGGATCGCTGGCTCCATGCGGCGAAAAGATGTGGGAGATGGCCGCGCGGCGCTCGTTGGGCAGCTCAGAGATACTCGCTTGTAGCAGCGCTTGATTCAGCTCGTTGTGTTTGGCGATGAGCTGGCGTTGGCTCAGCGAATCGATGGCCGCGATGCGCACTGCGGGGTCGGAGTGCTGCATCAGCCTGAGCGTCAGCTGGAGCAGGCGCTCTTGGGTTCGGGCGCTGGCATTGGCGCTTGGGATAGTGCAGAGCGTTTTGACTAAAACAGCGTCTTCCGAACCGGCGGTGGCTTCAAAAACCTCCCAAGTCTGATCGTATTCGAGATAGTTCCAGAGCGCCTGCAACAGCGCGATGCGTAGATCACGGTGCAGCTCTTGGCTGTGTGTTGCGATCAGATAGGCGTAGGCTTCGGGTGTGCCCAACTCGCCGATCAGTCGCAGGGCCTCTTTGGCGATGCTGACGCGCTCGATCGGCACCCGCTTCAAAATTTCAAGCGCTTCGGAGGAAGGCAATTGCAAGAGCGTGCTGCGCAAGGCATAGATCGCGAAGCGGGCGCGCTCGTCGCCGAGCGCTTTGATCAGGGGTGCGATAGCGGCTCGCGGGTTGTCGAGGCGGCCGAGGGCGCGCAGCGCTCTCTCGCGCACGAAGGCACGCTTTTCGCTCAAGCTCGCCAGCTTGATCAACAGATCGGGCCGGATCGAAGGCAGCTCGCTGAGTTGTTCGAGCGCCTTCACGATTTGGCTCACGTTGGCATTGCGGGCCGAGATGATGCGTTTGAGATAGTCGGCTAGGCGCTCTTGTTGGGACGCGCTCCAACGCATAAAGCCTTTGCCGAGCGGCAGAAAGATCAGCCAAGCTTCGGGATTGAAGCGGCCTTGCGGCGCGGGTCGGGCTAGCGCTTGGGCCAGCGGCTCTTGCTGGTAGCGGTGCAGCGGCTCGTAGACGGCGGAGATAGTGATAAAGCTGGCATCGCGCCGCACAAGCTTGGGCAAACCTGCGAGCAGACGCCTTGGTGCTATGCGCGCTAGCAAGAAGAGAGACGATCGTACGATCTGATCGTCTTTCACCGCGAGCAATTCCTCAAGCAGGACGATCAGCGGGCTATCCTCTTCTAAACGGCTCTCGAGCTGGTAAGCGATATTCAACACGTGATCGTAGTCGCGGGCCCGTTTGGCCTTTTGCGCCAACGGCAGAAACGCTTGCTCTAGCAGCGCAAATTGGGCCCGATTCAAACGTGTTTTGAGATCGACCTGAAGCGCGTGGCGGCGCTCCTCCCAGAGCTTGATCAGCCAGGCGATGCTCCACTGTGGATGGAAGGGCAGTAGGTGCAGTAGCAGCCCTTGGATCTGTTCGAGCGATTGCAGCGAGAGATCGCCCGCATCGAGGGCGGCGCGCAGCAGTTTGTCGAGCCCGGCGAGCTGCTCGCTCTTCCAGCGGCTGGGCGGCAGCTCGTTTAGGCTGCGCAGCATAGCGAGGCGCACAGGATCTTGCTCGTTGCGGTGCCGTTCTAGCAAGCTCAACAGATCGGCGTAGCGATCTTCGTAGCGGGCGCTTTCGATGAGCGCTGCCAGAGCCGCAGAGCGATAGCTCGCTTCGTTGTGCTGAATGCTGCTTTGCAGCTCTTGCTTGGCTTCCTCCCAAGGCAGAAGCGCCGCGTAGGCGATGCGAGCGTAGTGATCGCCGCCTAGCTCGGGCAGCTTCAGATTGCGGCGCGCCTCTGCCATGCGCTCTGCGCTCGGTAGGAGCTTGATGACCCCGACCGCTAGGCGGCCCTCTTTGTCGCGCCAAGCGTGGCGACGTTCGTGATAAAGCTTCGCACGCCAAGCGGGCGGAATACGTTGGAGATAATACTCAGCTCCATAGAGAGCGCCCCTCTGCTCAAGCTGCTCGACCTGTTTGTAGCTCAGCTTGGCGATAACAGGGCTAAAGTCGGGCGTTTGCTTCTCTTCTTGCTGCAAGGCAAGCCCGGCTAGGGCTTGCGGTTTGGCAACGATCAGCTTGTCGAGCCGAAGTTGGTGCAGCGCGAACGAAGCGGTGGCGACCTTGACCAGCTCCAAGGCGGCATCGGCGGCTTCGCTGGGGCAGACAGCGAGCAGGCTGTTGATCGCGGCGAGCCACTGTTCGGCCTGCGATACATCCTGACGAAGTTGGCTTTGCAGCCAGCGACAGGCGAGTTTGGGCTGATAACGTCCTAGCTTGGTCCATTCTGGCGCGCTAAAGCGTGGAAAGTGCGAATCGGCCAGCTCTGCGAGCAGCTTTTCCGAAGCGAGTGGCACGAGTTTGATCTGGCGATCTTCCGGAAGGCTTTGAATAAAGCGGTCGATCGCTGCGAAGCGCTTAAAGCGGTGCAGTTGGAGCAACATGAGGCTTTGCAGCTTGGGCCCTAAACGCGCCAAGCAGGTCTCGATCGCTTGATCGTCGCCGAAACGCGCCAAGAGCTTGAGGGCCTGCCGCTGCACCGCGCGCGATGGATCTTGGCAGAGACGCAGGATCAGAGCTTGATCGCGGCTTCCAAAGCAGCTTTTCAGCGCCAGCCAACGCTCATCAGCTGTGCCATCGGCCAAGGCAGCGATCGTTTGGGCAGCCTGTTTATCGTGCCGCGCACGAAGGCCTAAGGTTACCACTTCTCGTACACGTTGGTCATATTCCAATTCTTGAAATCTCTTTGGAAGCGCGCTTGTTCGCATAAACCACCTATTCTAGAGCGGCTCGGCCGTAAGCTAGCCGCGTTCGTACTACAAAGTCGTTGAGCGCCTCGTAGCCGGGCGGCATCTCGGGCGGGTGACTGGCCTTGCGGGCCGCATGCAGTTTGTCTGATAGACGCTCGAATTCTGCTCTGTAAAGCTCAAAACCGTGATCTGGCAGAGTTTCTTGTTGGCTGCCTTGGGCTTTGCGGGCAACTAACTCTTCGATGTAGGGCAGTTTAAAGTGCTGGTTCAAATCGAGAAGGTTTACGATAAGCTGGCCCGTCTGCATCAGATAGATACCGCTCATTAAGCTACGAAAGACATAGAGCAGCGGTTTCACGCGCGGCGTCGCTTCGCGCTGCACCAGCTTCCACTGGGTAGTGGCTAGGCCGAGGTAGTGCTGGGCGTGGTGACAGGTGAATAGATCGGGCACGAGGGCCACCAGCTCTTCAAAGGCTGGGCTGCGTACAAAACGATCGGCGAGAGCAACTGTTCGAGCAGAACGCAGTTCTTTCTCAGCAAAATCTGGCAGAATTTCAGCAGATCGTGGCTCTCGAAGTCGAGCTCGACCTCATCACTCGTGACGCTATGGTGACGCGTCTCGTGGTTGACCTGTAAGCCGAGTACATCTTCGAGCGGCAGAACGTGCAGATTGTAGTCGGAATCGGGCGACGGAAAGCCATAAATGTGCGCTCCGCTCAGACTACAAAAGACTAAGGGAAAGGTTGCGCTTCGATCGACTGTTGGATTTGGGATGCTGCGGCAGGTTCCATGATTTGTCCTTGTTGTTGTTATGCGTCGACCATACTGCGTCGGGCCTTCAGCAAAAATTGATTGATCCGCTCGAAGTCGGGCCGCTCGGGAAGCTGGCATGTTGTGAAAGCTTGATCGAACTCGCGATGGAGCTGCAAGCGCCATGCGTTGATCTCTTCCCATTCCATCTGGCCATGTTTGATGGCCAATAAGCGCTCGCGTTGCTCGATCACGCGCACAAGCAGCTCGCCCTCGCGCAAGACGTGAATGCCCGCCAAAAGCAAACGAATCAGGTGCATGGCGTGTTTGAGCTTGATCGCGCCTTTGGTACGCAGATCTTGCTCGAGCCGTTTGAACTGCGAGAGCACATAGCCGTTGTAGGTTTGGTAGATTGCGCGAGATAGAAAACAGGCGCGCAACGAGAGCAGCTCTTCAGCCAATGGCGTTGCATATTCGACCAGCGGCGTCGAAAGGCATTCCAGCGCGTTCGGGTTGGCCTTCAAAGCCAGAATGAGGAACTTCTGCAACTCCCAATAGGTGTCACGAGTCTGCTCGTCTTCGATCTGCTCGGGCAGGCCGCCCAAGGCCCAGTGAAAGCGCGCCGGCGGCAGATAGATCCCGCGTCGATCCGAGTCGGAGCTCTCGTCGTCGAGCCCATAGGCGCGCGAACCTACCACGCAGCGATAGATAATGTAAGGCGCTAGTTCAGCGGCGTTATGGCTTGGCAAGAGCCCTTCGCGTTGGCGCTGCTTGTGGATCTGCAATTCGTGGCGAGCGAGCAGTAACGACGAGCCATCGGCTAGCTCAACCCGATAGCGCTTCTCTGTTTGATCGGGCAGCGCCGCGATGCGCCCCAGACTGCCCGCCACATGGCTTCGCCCCGCTTGGTCGGGCGCTTCCACGAGTGTGACAACTTGAGTTCCTATTGGTAGTTGAAGTTCAATCGCCATATCTCTCTTTCTGCTTCGTTATATTGTAGTATACCGGCTTTGGCTTGACCCTTAAAGAACCATTCTGGCAATCAACGGCCTAAGGCTTGTGGGTTCGGGGGCGAGTCAATTCAGTGTGCTGACGCAACCGAAGACCAGCTTGGCGGTTGGCGAAAGCACAACCTTTGAGATCGCCTTTACACCGAGCGCTGTGGGAGTCTATTCGGCTAGCGTCATTGTGGAGAGCGACGATCCAGTGACGCCCAGCTAGAGCTTTACGATTGGAGTCGAGGCCATCGCTCAGGCGATGAGCAACTATCAGATCTATCTGCCGCTCGTTCTAGCGAGCTAGGTTTACATAAAAAGGGCTAGGAGTACTTCAGCAGTACTCCTAGCCCTTTTACAGTTTGAATAGCTCTACTTGTTGGCCACTTCGTTCTGTAGGAAGGCTGTTTCCCAGGTGCTGCCAAAGGCGATCTGCGAGAGGTCGAGGCGGGTGCGCGGCTGATGATCGCGCTCACGCAAGCTCTCGTCGGCCTGGTCGTAATCACCCTGCTTGCCCACCACCGTAATGGTGATCGGCTCGTAACCTTCAGGGATGTTGAACAGCTCGCGGATCTTCTCGCGCGAGAAGCCACCCATCTGGTGAACATGCAGACCGCGCGCATGGGCCTGCACGCTTAGATGCGCGACAGCCTGGCCAAGGTCGTAGAGCGCGGTCGGGTTGGGAGCGCCGTTGTCGCGCAGATGTTTGACGATATTGATGATGAAAACCGGTGCCTCACCGGCCCACGCCACATTGCCCGGATTGAGGGCGCTGACCACCTTGGCGTGGCCTTCGCTGTCGCTGCGCGGAATGACCATGAAGCGCCAAGGCTGACCATTGCCTGCCGAGGGCGCCCAGCGTGCAGCTTCCAAGAGGCTGGCGAGATCTTCCAAGCTGACCTCGTTTTGAGCAAAAACGCGCGGGCTCCAGCGATTGGCAAGCAGTTCGTGGATGGGGGTATCAGTGGTGGCGGGTTTCGTTAACATTCAAGCCTCCAAGTAAGATGTATCGTCAATACCCAGACCTTTTCGAGCTGGGCGGATTGGCAATCTGTTCGTTTAAGCGAATCGAAAACATAAAAAACACCTCTGCTGTCGAGGTGCAACTGCGTTGTTTTCTAGATCTAACTGTAACTATTATGATTACAGAATAGCTCAATTGCTAGCTTCTGTCAAATTGAGCGCTTGCTTATAGGTGGTCCGAGAGTATTGTTGGCTTTTGGGGCGCTTCATGGCACAGATCGATAGGCCTTTTTTGGTGGGCAGTATGTTGATAGCCGTAGGCGGACGCGGTTAGGACTGAATGGAGGCTGGAGATTTTACCGCCAGAGCGCTGAAATAATATGCGGATTTGCTATTTGCTGCTGATCTATAAACTCTCCACACGCGCTCTAAACATCTTCTGAAAATCTGCTTGATATGCTACTTCCATACGACGATGACTGAAGTCCGAGACGAGGGATGGAGGTAGTTTTAATGGCAGCTTCAATTCCCCTGCCAAAGTCCAAAGGCAGAATGAAATTCCCTACTAAGCGCTGGCAACGCTGGTTGCTTGGTTTACTTATTTTGGCACTTATTGGAGGCGGGGCAGCATGGTTCCTTTTAGCGCGCCGACCTGTTGCTCCTGCATTTTCGACCGTACAAGTCACGCAAGGCCCGATCGCGTTGGTTGTAAGTGGCGCTGGCTCGGTGCAGGCGGCCCGTACTAGCGAGCTATCTTTTCAGCAGAGCGCTAGCGTGACCGAGGTCGCTGTTGTGATCGGCGATGAGGTTAAGGCTGGTCAAGTCTTGGCCAAGATGGACGTTTCGGCGCTTGAGCTGGCTGTAAAACAGGCTCAGGCCAATCTCGAGTCGGCTCAGGCCAACCTCTTGCAGGTGCAGAACGGCTCGGCGACCGAGCAAGATATCGCGAGCGCAACGGCCCAACTCAACAGCGCTAAAGCTCAGTTGGAAGAGACGCGCAGCGGTGGAGTGACCGTCGCCGATATCGCCAACGCTCAAGCCGCGCTCGATGCGGCCCAGGCCAAGCTCGACGCTTTGTTGAACCCGACCGCTGCTCAGTTGAGTGCAGCTCAGATTACGCTGACACAGGCTCAGAAGAATTTGGAATCGCAGCGCGATAGCCTGTCGCAAGCCAAAACCTCGGCCTACAACGCCATGATGCAGGCCGTTGAAGCGCTTAAGCAGGCCCAGACCAACTATGGCACGGCTAAAAACAATTGGGATACGGTGCAGAGCACAGGTAGCGATCCCAATCAGACTTCGACCGATGGCGCAAAGGTCGATTTGAGTGATAGCAAGCGCCAAGAGTATTACAACAGCTATATTCAGGCCGAAGCCTCGCTGCGCAGCGCAGAGATCGCTGTGGAGCAGGCTCAGCTCAACTACGACGCTGCTCGCCAAAACGAAGCGACCCAGATCCCGCTGCTTGAGGCCCAAGTCGCCAATGCTCAAACTCAGCTCGAAGCCTTGCAGAACCCGAGCGAGAGCGATATTCGCCAAGCCAAGGCGGCTGTGACCCAAGCCCAAGCCAACTTGACCAAGCTGCGCCAAGGCGGCACCGCTGCTCAGATCGCTCAATCGCAGGCATCGGTGATCCAAGCGCAAGCCAATCTCGAAAGCTTGACCGCCCCTGCCACGGAGGTTGAGCTGGCCAGCGCGCGCGCTCAGGTGACCCAAGCCGAGGTCGCGCTCGCCCAAGCTCAGACCGAACTCGAGCAAGCCACCTTGCGCGCGCCGTTCGATGGTGTTGTCGCGGCTGTTTCGGTAGTCGAGGGCGGCAATAGCAATGCAGGTACAGCGGCGGTAACGGTAATTGATATTTCGAGTTACTACATCGATGTCAACTTGAGCGAAACCGATGCGGCTCAAGTCAAAGCGGGTCAGAACGTAGATTTGAGCTTTGATGCTCTGCCAGATGATAAGTTAGAAGGCACGGTTGCGAGTGTTTCGCCGATCGCTAATTCCGAATCGAATGTGGTGACCTACAAAGTGCGTGTGAACTTTGTGCCGGGCGATCTTGAGATCAAAGTTGGCATGAGCTCGACTGCCGCGATTCAAGTGCAGACTGTCGAAGATGCCCTGATTGTGCCGAGCCGTGCCATCACCACTTCGGGCGGCAGCAAGAGCGTGATGGTGATGCGCGAAGGCGCAGGCCCACAGCGTGTGCCGGTGGTGACAGGCTTGGTGAGCGAAGGTCAAACCCAAATCGTGAGCAGCGGCAACGACAAAGTTGCGGCTTTGGCGGTGGGCGACATGCTTATGGTGGAAAGCATTGCCACGGGCACAAGCACCAACAATCGCAATACTGGTGGCCCCGGCGGCCCTGGCGGTATGATGCCCGGCGGAATGATGGGAGGCCCTCCCGGACGCTAGCGCAGGAAGAAAGGGAGGAGAATGATTATGAACGATGCAATGATTCAGGTTCGCAATCTGCGCAAAACCTACCATATGGGCGAGATCGAAGTCAAGGCGCTGCGCGGGGTGAGCTTCGATATCCAACGGGGCGAGTTTGTAGCGATTATGGGCCCATCGGGTTCAGGTAAATCGACTTTGATGAATATGCTCGGCTGTCTCGATACGCCGGACGAAGGTCAATATCTGATCGATGGTCTGGCGGTAGAGAAGCTTGACCGAGATATGTTGGCAGCGGTGCGCAATCGCAAAATCGGCTTCGTCTTTCAGCAGTTTAACTTGCTGGCGCGCCAAACCGCGCTCGAAAATGTCGCGCTGCCCTTAGTCTATCAGGGCGGCATCCCGCTCAAAGAGCGCATGGAGCGCGCCCAACGTATGCTCGAACTCGTCGGTCTTGGCGAACGCCTCGACCATCGTCCTAAACAGCTTTCCGGCGGTCAACAGCAACGTGTGGCGATCGCTCGTGCCCTTGTGACAGAGCCAGCCCTGTTGCTGGCCGACGAGCCGACGGGTAACCTCGACTCGCGCGCAAGTGAAGATGCCATGGCGCTCTTCAAAGAGCTAAACAAGCGGGGTATAACGATCGTGCTGGTGACCCACGAGCCGGATATCGCAGAACACGCTCAACGTGTCCTCACGGTACGTGATGGCATGATCGCTAGCGATAAGCTCAACCAACCGCAGGCGCCAAGTCGCGTCGCTCAAGCAGCTGGAGCCACGTCTGCTCCAGCGCTGGGAGGTATTTTATGAGCGCAGCAGAACAAGCATTGCTTTCGCACGAGCAGCCGAGCATCCTGCCAGAGTTGGCCCCGATTGACGAATCCTCGATCGATCCTCAGCGCATGGCCGCCAAGCTCGCGGCTTTGCAAGAGGGCGGCATCAGTTTTATCGAAACCTTGAGCATCGCGCTTAAGAGCCTGACCGCCAACAAGCTGCGCAGCTTGTTGACCGCGCTCGGTATCATTATTGGTGTGGCGGCCGTGGTGGCTCTGATGGCGATCGGCCAAGGCTCACAGTCCTCGATCACTGCATCGATCGCTGCTAACGGTGCAAATCGCCTGACTATTCGCTCCGGTGCGAGCAACTCGGGCGGTATTCGGGGCGCGATCGGTGGCTCGCAGACCTTGACGATCAAAGATGCTGAGGCCTTGAAGAAGCCCAATAACGCGCCCAGTATTTCGGCGGTATCGCCCGAATACAACGGCAACGCCCAGTTGGTGGCGGGCAGCCAAAACACCAACGCCAGCGTGATCGGCGTCGAGCCTGCCTACACCATTGTCAATAATGTGAGCGTCGCCCAAGGCTCGTTTATCAGCGACGATGACAACACCTATACCAACAGTGTGGTCGTCTTGGGTGCCAATGTGGCCAAGACTCTCTTCCCAACCGGCGATCCGATCGGCCAGAAGGTGCGGATCGCTGGCCAGCAGTTCGAGGTGGTGGGTGTGCTAACGGCTAAGGGTGGCAGCGGTTTCGGCTCGACCGACGACGCGGTGATGATCCCCTTGACAACCGCACAGCGCAAGCTGTTTGGCGGCAAGGCCTTGAACGGTGCCAAATTGGTGTCGTCGATCGCGGTGCAGGCCAAAGACGAAAACAGCATCGACCAAGCGATCAGTGAGGCCACCTTGACTCTGCGCGAAAGCCACAAACTGCCCATGGACGGCAGCGCCGACGATTTCAGCATCATCAATCAGCAGGATATCCTCGAGAGCATCAACGAGACGACCCAGACCCTTACGATCTTTTTGGGCGCCATCGCGGGTATCTCGCTTTTCGTAGGCGGCATCGGCATTATGAACATTATGCTGGTTTCGGTGCGCGAGCGCACCCGTGAGATCGGTTTGCGTAAAGCGGTCGGCGCGCGCGAAGGCGATATTCTGCTTCAGTTTATGCTCGAAGCCCTGATTATTAGCATCGCGGGCGCTCTGATCGGCCTACTGATCGGCTTGGCTATCGCCTACGGCGTGAGCGCGGCTGGTCTGATCCAAGCTCAACCAAGCGCCGGATCGGCGGTGCTTGCTATGGGTTTCGCGATGGCGATCGGGCTCTTCTTCGGCATTATGCCCGCTCGTAGTGCGGCCCGTCTCGACCCGATCGAATCTTTGCGCTACGACTAAAGCTTCTGTCGTTTACTGTAACACCTTGGCGGAGGCAGCTCTCTCGCCTAAAGAAGGCGTGAACCGCGTCCGCCTTCGGCTATCAGAGGCCAATCCAGCAAAGAGGCGGCTATCTGCTGCGCGCAGGCCGCCCTCCAAAACACTGAATCCGGTAGATTACTTACTTTTTGGCCTTCGGCAGAGTGGAACGTGACTATTTTTGTTGTGAGACATTTCGCGCGATCGCGCGAAATGTCTCACAACGCTTTCCCCGTTTTTGCTTTCCTGCGCTACAAAAACGCACGTCTTTAAACTGATTTGCTATCAAAATTCCGTCTAGCTGGCTGGCCAGACGGGGTTTGTTGTACGCGCTTAGAGCTCGACGGTCTGGCCGACCGTCACAATCGCCTCGCGCCCCGCGAAGCTGACCGTGATCGGCTGCGGCCCATCGAGATGCTCGATTTCGAGGCGATTGGCGCCGATGCGCAATGAGAGCATGTGCTGGCCGACCAGCAGGCCGCGAATTCGCACTTCGTCCCAATCGGCTGGCAGGTGCGGCTCGACGCTTAGGGCATGTTTGTGGGCTTGGGGCTGAATGCCTAGCACTCCTTCGACCACGCCTTGCAAGAAGAGACCCGCGCTCCAGAGCTGAATAAAACACAGCCCTTCTGGAATCAGCTCTTTGAAGGTGCCGAGCGTACCCGTTTCGGTTGTGATGGCGATGCTCTTGAGCAGCTTCAGGCCCAAGTCGTTTTCGCCCAGTTGCAGGGCGGCCAGAGCCAGCAAACCGGTTGGCAGCGTCCAGACTAGCGGCTCGACCTCGCGCGTGTGCACAAGGCCCCACTCGTTGACCCAGCCGCCCTCCATAATGCGCTTCAACATCAGCTCGGAACGCTCGCGGTCGCTGAGACCGAGCTGAAGCGGCACAACCACGGTCCAGTGGCCGTCGAAGCGCAGGCTGCCGTCGAGTTGACGCGAGTCGGCGAAGAGTTGCTCGTCTTCGTACCACCACTCGCGGTTGAAGCGCTCTTTGAGCTGGGCCGCTCGCTGCAGATAGTGTTCGGCCCGATCTTTGCCAAGCGCGGCGCTTAGTTCGGCCATGGCTTGTAGAGCGGCGTAGTGGTAGGCAGTGCTATCGAGCTTAAAAAGCCCCATGCCCAAGCGTTCGACCATGCCGTCGCCCGCCGGGTAGAACTCGGTTCCGGCGCACCACATTGGCAAAAAGATGTCGATCGCCTCTTGGCAGAGCGGGTAGATCTGTTCGGCGAACTCGAAATCTCCCGTCCAGCGCACAAAGTCCCAACAGGCGATCACAAACTGGGGCGTCTCTTGAATATTGCCCGGGTGGAAGACCCGCCCGTTGGTGATCAGCTCGTGCGGCACTCGTCCGCAGGCCCGCGCCGCATAGCTGCCCAACTGTTGCAGCGCGCTTCTGGTTGTCTTGACATAACCAGCGGCGAGCGCGCCCGGTACGCTGTAGGTGGTGTCACAGCCGAACAGTTGGGGGTATTCTGGCAGGCCAGCCAAGAAGTACGAACCTAGATCGGGGTAGGTCGCTTCCAGCAGGCGCAGATTGGCTTGGGCTAGGTCGATTCCACGGTTGAGATCGTGGTCGGGCGTTTCGATCAAGATGCCGTCGGGGAACATCGTTGAGGCTTGGCGCTCTAAGAGCGAAGCATCGTCCTCGAAGAGCGAGCTACAGGCTCGCTGGGCCTCTTCGGCGCCGTGTTGGCTCTCGGCCGCCAGCGCGAAGAGCAGTTCGTACTCCTCGCCCGCCTCGAGCTGCCACTGGTAGCTGAGAGTCGCTTCGCAGCCCGCATCGCGCTCGAGCAGACGATAGCTGCTGAGGCTCTTGTTTGCGCCACAGGCTACGCCCCAGCTATCGGGGTAGGCGCGGTCGCGCCCGAGCAGCCAGCCGTTGTCGAGGCTGTATTGGCCGCCGCCCGACTCGAGGCCCGACATCCAAGCGGGCACAAACTTCAGCCAGACTCGAATATGGATCTCGCCGCTTTGGCTGGTATCGCTGGTATTGCGCAACGAGATCTGCGAACAGATGCTTGGGCTGATCGAAGGTACCACAGCGTCGCGGCGTTCAAAAGCGATGGTCTCGTTTTGCCAGCGCCAGACCACATGGCTGAGATGTTCTTCGAATACGATTTCGTTCGGCTCGAAGAGAATGGCCTGTTCATTGCTGACCTCAACCACAAAGCCTTCAGCGACTTTGAGCGGATGGGCCCAGATGCCGCCCATCTCGCCTTTGATATGTTCGGCACCGATATCGCCGAGCCGACCCGATGGGCGGCTGATCACATACATATTTGGACCAGCGATCAGGTAAGGTGCTTCGTCGCTTTCGTCGCGCGGCGCGCCTTTGAGCCGATGAGACCCTACAACAAGTTGCCGGTTGATGATCTGCATGGTGCTGACACTCCTCAATTTGCAGTTCGTTCTGCAAGCCCTATCGACATCGACGATGTTTGCTGAATGTGACGCTCAATGCGGATCACACGGCGTACACAACTCAACTTATCGCTGATAGGCTTAAGATGATCTGGCTGTTAACTCTTGTAACTTTTTATTTTTTGGCCTTCGGCAAGGTGGAACGTTGCTATTTTTTCCCCGTGTTTGTTCTCTTACGTCTCAAAAGCGCAAGTCTTTCAAGCGATTTGCTACGATCTTGCTTTAGGCAGCAAAATCGACATCATATTTTGGCGGAAAAGGTTCTAACCTTGCATGCGCTTCTCACCGCGTCCGCCTACGGCTACAAAGTCGGCTAAGTATCCATTCGGTCTATCGCCTCGCAGCTTGCGCTGCGAACTACTTGGTGCGCGCACCAAGCAGCTGCAAACGCCGCTTTGCCTTGCTTGCGCTGATCTGCTCTGCCGCAGGCGACCCGCCCGATGTAGCGAGCAGGATGTTGATAGCCGTAGGCGGACGCGCTAGAAGCCGAATGGGGCCTAGCAGCCTTGCCGCCAGAGTTTGAAGCGACTTTGCGATACGCTACCACAAGCTTGGCTCGCTCTTGAGTTGCTAGTTGGATGCGGTTTAGAGCGCTTTTTCAAAATGAGTAGGTTCGCTGAGCCGTGCGTAGAGATAGTTGAAGATGTCGCGGGCGACCGCCGAAACGGGGGCAGCCAGAATCGCGCCCAGCAGGCCGAAGACGGTCGAACAGGCGATCAAAAGCACCATCAAAATCGCAGGGTGAATGCCGACGCTTTCGCCGACGATGCGCGGCACCAGCAGTTGGTTTTCGAGCTGTTGCACCAAAATGTAGAGCGCGGCCACCGCGAGCAGGGCGGTGGCAACCGAGCCTTCGGTAAAGAGGGCCAAGATCAGGGCGGGGACAGCGCCGATAATGGGGCCGATCACCGGAATTAGCTCGGTAACGCCTGCGAAGATGGCTAACAGCAAGATATAGGGGATTTTGATACCGAAGAATTGTAAGACCAGCAGGCCGATACCGACACAGGCTCCGACCGCGAAGCCGAGCACGATTTGACCGCCGATGTACTTGGTGAAGGTATCGTCGATAATGTGCATAATCGCCCAGAAATCGCGCCGTATAAAGCGCGGGAGCAGATTATCGATGCCCTGGATGGCGGATTCGTGGTCCATTAGCAGGTAGAAGAGCCAGAAGGGAATGACTAAGAAGCCGAACAAAAAGGTGACGGTGTTGAACAAGCTGAGCAAGCTGTTGATCGCGAAGGTGCCGATATTTTGCAGATAGCGCGTGAGGTTCTCTTGCAGGGTGTTGGCACCTTGGCGAATGGCGTCGTCGATTGGCTCGCGCACGTAGTTGGGAACGTGGCTCAAAAAGTCGTTCAGCAGCTTGTTGGTCTGATTGATGATGGTGTTGATATCGGGAAAGCTGGCTATCAGCTCTTGTGCTTGCGCGATAATCGGCGGAATGATGAAGGCGAAGCCGCCCACGATGATGATCAGCGCCACAATGTAGACCACTAAAATAGCGGCCCAGCGCGGCATAAAGTTATTGAGCCGATTGACCACCGGCAGCAAGAGGTAGCCCAGCACGCTGCCGATCACAAAGGGCATGAGAGCCGAGCCGCTCTGCCAGAACAGCCAGCCGATGCCTGCGATCGCTACGATGACTAAGAGCGCGCGGGCGAACAGGCGCAGAAAGCGCGCATCTGTCGACGACAACAAGGGCTTCGAGGTTTCGCTTGGATCGATGATGCTTGTGTCGCTAGAAGGTGGTAGCGGTGGATTGCTCTCCTCTAGAGCAGATAAAACTCCCTTCTCTGGCTCGATATTTGGCCTAATCGATGGCGAGTCAAGCTCATTAGGAGGCGTGATAAAAGCGCTCTTTTGGGAAGCAGGAATTGGTTTTTTCGGTTTGTTGCTCATACACCTATCTTCTTATCTTGAACTGGTACGGCAGAGACCTCTAGGCTTCACGCTCGGTGAGCGCTTCATTCTTGTGTTTCTCTGCAAGCTGCGCACCAAGACTTATCGCTTGATTAGACGTTGCGATCGTTGCGTTTGAGCAGCAAAGCTGTGATTCCCATACAGATCAGGCCATAGAGCGCGAGAATGCTCCAAGTGCTGAGCAGATGAGTTACGGTATGATCGTAACGCGAGTCGGGTGTTGTGCTACCAAAAGCCTCTGCAAAGGCGGGTAGACGGTTCATATTGACGATCGAGCCATAAGCATCCATAGCCCAGCGGCTGATGGTCAACCACGACAGCGGCTCGGCGGCCCCCTTGAGTTCGAAGATCAGGCCAGCGAATACGATCTGTGGAATAAGCGCTAAGGGCACGATACTGATCGAGCGGTCGGGCGTTTTGGCGAAGGCGCTGATCACAAGGCCGAGCGCGAGGCCTGCCAGTGAAGTCAGGAAGGTCGTGATAAACAGCTCTAGCCAGATCGGTAAGAAGATCCCTTCGCTGGGGAAGTCGACTTTTAGCCCGACAAATGCAAGCAAGATCAGACCTTGAATCAACACAAGGAGCGTGAGAATAATAACCTTTGAGAGCACATAAGGCACGATACTCAAGTTTGCGAGGCGCTCGCGTTGATAGATCGGTGTCTCTTTGGTGATCTCGCGGGCCGAGTTGATGATGCCAAACCAAACCGCAACCGTCGCCAACATAAAGAGCACTTTGCTGGCTTGGTTTTGGGCCGCTCCATTGCCCACAATCGAGTCGGCTTTTGCCACGATCCAGAGCAGCAGGCCGATGATGGGGGCTTGTAGAAGCAGAATGCTCAGATTACGCCGATCTTGCAGAATCAGGTCGGCGTAGCGTTTGGTCAAAATGGAGAGCTGGCGCAGGGGTGACGGGCGTTTCTGCTGCTGCTCGTTGTGTTTGCCGACGACCGGAACTTGGGGCGCCTGTTGCAAACGGGCCACAACATAGGCCTGATATTGCGGGCTGAGACGGAACTTCATCTCCCAAAGCTCGCCCAAATGGGGCGGCGGCTGATTGGGGTTGGTCCGCTGCCACTGTTCGTACTCGGCTTTGAGGTCGCGCTGCACGATCTCGCCCTGTGGGTCGGCCATGCCCTCGATTTTGGTGTAGATATCGGCAAAATCGCCGCTCGTGACGCCGAAGAAGTCCAGTGCTTCGTTGGGCGGCCCGAAGAAGACCATGCGTCCGTCGGCCATAAAGATGACGTGGTCGCATTGGGCGATATTGGCCGTGGCGTGGGTAACCAAAACGATGGTGCGTCCGCTGTCGGCCAAGCGCCGCAGGGTATACATCATCTTCTTTTCGAGGCCCGGGTCGAGGCCGCTGGTCGGCTCGTCGAGGAAGAAGAGGCTAGGATCGGCCAAGAGTTCGGCGCCGATGCTGACGCGTTTGCGTTGACCACCCGAGAGGTTCGCGACCAGTGTATCGCCGTGGCGCACCATATCGACGGCTTCGAGCACGCTGATGATGCGCTGGTTGATCTCGCTGGGCGCGGTGTCGGCTGGCAGGCGTAGTTGGGCGGCATAGGTGAGGGCGCGTCGTACGGGCAACTCGCGATGGATGATGTCGTCTTGGGGCACATAGCCCAGCACAGTGCGGTAGGCGTCGAAGTTTTGGTAAAAATCGTCGCCGTTGACCATGACCGTGCCGCTGCTTGCGCGTACCACGCCGCTTAGGGCTTTCATCAAGGTCGATTTGCCTGTACCACTGCCTCCTACCAGCGCTACAAATTCGCGCGGTGCGATCGAGAGCGAGACATCTTTCAAAATCAGTCGCTTAACGCCGTTACGTGAGACTTCTCGGCTCAGATTGCGTACATCTATACGGAGAGCGCCGCGCTGGTCGTACTGGTCGAGGCTTGTGAGGTTGTAGACCAGTTTGAATGCGCCGATCTGAATCAGGTCGCCTGGTTTGAGCTGATAGGGGCTTGTGATGCGTTGGCCGTTGACGAAGGTGCCGTTGCTCGAACCCACATCGCGCAGCCAAGCTTGCCCGTCGGGTGTGCGATCGATCTGGGCGTGAAAGCGCGAGACCTGCGGGTTGTCGAGCGTGATATCGCAGCCTAAGCGACCGATTGTGATCTGGGTATCGGTCGGATCGAGTTTGTAGCTTTGGGGCGCAGGAACTTGCCGTGCAGCTTGAACGAGCGGGTTATAGTAGGTGAGTGTAACAAAATTACCCGTTGTTGGGTCGCCAATACGCAACACATCGCCGTCTGCCAACGTATGAGCATGGTGAGGGTTTAAACGCTGGCCCTCGTAGAGCAGACCATTGGTACTGCCGATGTCGATAATCCGGTGACCGTGGCCCTCTGGTTCGATACGAGCATGGCGGGCCGAAACGAAACGCGAGGTCACTACGATATCGTTATCTGGGGCGCGTCCAAGGCTATAGACTTGTTGCCCCAGTTGGATAACTTGGTTTTGGATGCCATCTTGGAGCAGGAGAATCGGGCCGCTATTGTTCTGTTGACCAAGAAGCATGGTGCTTTTATGCACCTTCTGCGCTGGCAACGTTGCAGGGGCTGCAGCCTGTTGATTGGCTTGCAGGGCCGACCCAGGAGTAGGAACAGGTTGTTCTTTGCCACATGTAGCGCAAAAGCGAGCGCCAGGACGAGTTAAGGTTGAGCCACAATAAAAACAAATTGTCGCTTGCACCACTCTCAACCTTTCTGCTAAAGCGAGAACAGGGAACTATAACGCTTCGTTATGCTGCATATATGTTCATTGATAACATAGGATATATCATATTGCAACTTCTGGATAGGGAAACATCGTCTCTAGGCCCTATTTTTTGGCTCCATTGTTCCACATCAGGCAGGTCAAGCTCGATCGCCAGACCAATACAATCGCTTGGGCCGCTTCTTGCACCTGTTTGTCAAGGATGCTAAGATGAACTATAGCTATCTAACACCGTTTTTCTGCATCCTCACTAGGAAGTCGATCGTCAAAGCGAATGAGATGGATATGGCTTGCCACCGACGAATTTGGCAGGAGAGGGCCTGAGCTGCCACTTGGAAGGATCTTTATTTAATGAAGACTACAACATGCCGAAAGTGTGGTACAGCTCTTAGTCCAAAGGCTCGTTTCTGTCCCCATTGTGGTTTAGCAGTTGGGCCAGCGCAACTCAGTGCTGATGAGGTGATTGTGCCGGGCAGCAAGCGTCTGCATGTTGGTGGGGGTATGTTAAGTATCCCCGAGCTTCAGGCGGTTGTGGAAGCGAGTTTGAAACTGTGGCAGAGCAAACTCGCCAGCGCCGATAAGTACTCGCGCGAGCAGGCTGCTTCGGCCATTAAAGAGCTTTCCAATGTGCTTAATAGCCTTTCGGAGCAGTTAGCCCAGGGGCGCCAAACGGTTCGTATCACCAGTCGCTTGCCGACACCACGCTTGTATCCGCTGGGCTGTCCGAACTGTGGTTCGGGCAATCGGGCCAAAGCACGTTTTTGTCATCGCTGTGGTTCGCCGCTTCAAGCTAGCAGCAGCGAGCCTACCAAAAAGCTTGCTACGCCCCTGCCCGCCTTCAAAATCACCACTGCCTATAGTACGAATGTCGGCCAAGTTCGTGAACAGAATGAAGACCGCGTGTTTGTTGGCATGCTTGGTTCACCCGATGCACCACGACTACTTTGTTTGGTGGCCGATGGCATGGGTGGAGCGCAGGCGGGCGATGTGGCAAGCAGCTTGGTGTGCGATACGATTCGCGTCAGCATTCAGGCCGCCCTACTACAGAACCAAGTTCGGTCCGAGGAAGCATGGCGAAATCTTTTACAAACAAGTATCATAGAAGCAAACGCACAAGTCTATGCCGCGGCCCAAAGTCGGCCTGATCGGCATGGCATGGGATCAACAATTACAGCGGCTTTGTTTGTCGATACGCAGGTTCATATCGGCCACGTTGGCGATACCCGCGCGTTTATCATCAATCCGAAAGGCGCCAGCGAGGAAGGTGCCCTTTGGATGCCGCTTACCACCGATCATACCCTCGTCGCGCGTTTGGTCGATATCGGACAGATCACCGCCGACGAGGCGCGCACCCATCCCCAGCGTAATGTGTTATATCGGGCAGTCGGAACGGATCCGCAAGTCGAGGTGGATACAGCCAGTTTCACGATCGAAGCGGGTGACTACCTTTTAATTTGTTCAGACGGCCTTACCACCTACTTGAGCGACGAAGAGATCGCACAGGGCGTTTTGCAGGCAGAGAGCCCTGCTGCTGCCTGCGATAACTTGATCGCTCTTGCGAATAGGCGTGGTGGACGGGATAATATCAGCGTTGTTCTTGCCAGAGTTGAGGGATAACATGGCACGGTTATGCTCACGCTGCGGTACTAAAAATCGCACAGAAGCACTTTTTTGTTTTCGTTGTGGTGAAAAGTTTGTCCACCCACGGTCGTCCCCAGCCTCTTTTCAACCATCGGATGATGATCATCGTTGGCTTGAGTCGAGTCTGACATCGGCAGAAGAACAAGATGTATTACCTCGGGAAGCGGATATATCGACGGCACCACTTGTGCTCGAAGCCGCTGGAATACCAGTGAAGGAGAAAACGATGGAGCAAGACTCCCCACCCAAAGAGCCTTTGTTCGCCGGTCGTTATGAGCTACGATCTATCACCGGAGAGGACCTTGATAGCTCGCTTCCTCAACATGTCAATGCACTCGATAACCAACCATGGCAGCGTTGCTGGAGCTGTGGTTCGACAGCCAACGAAGAGCCGGAACCGGATGCCAAAGCTCTCTACTGTAACGATTGTGGTGCGAGCTTGATCGGTAAAGAGTATCACGGTTGGCTCTCTAACAGCAACGAACCAGTCGGTTCGGCTCTAATCAATACAGTCTATTCGGATAGCGCGCGCGCGATCTTACCCGAAGTATGGGATCAAGTCAGCGATGGCGAGCGCACTTTGGTATTGCTGCGCGATGAAGGACGGCCATCGTTGAGCTTGCCGCTCGACGAAATGAGCGCTTTGCGGGTCGGTATTGGCCTTGCGACTCTGCTAAGCGAACTGCACAAAGAAGGTTTGCTCTTGGGTTCGGTCAGCCCTAGCGATCTTGAGATCGGCCCCGATGGCGCACCTCATCTGCGCGATGTGCCTAAAATGGCCCGTCTAGATGAGGCGGAAGGCCCAGCGCGTGACAAAGCCCTGCGCGAAGATCTGCGCAAGTTGGCCGTCTTACTGGAGGCCTGTACCGAAACCCCGCGCACAACCCAGCGCCTTCAGGAGGATGAGGCTGACGCCGTGATCGAGGCTGGCGACCAAGAGCCGCTCTTTAGCACGATTCTGCGCGAAGTGCGCACCGGTAAGATCGACGATCCTCAGAGCTTGGCTCAGACCTTGCAGAACTTGCTCGACGATCGCACCAAGCCCGTCCCGCTGCGAGCCGTGATCGGCGCCGCTACCCATACCGGTATGATCCGCGACCATAACGAAGATAGCTACCTAGCCTTCGAGATCGGCATGAACAACAGCTCGACCGATCGCACTTGGGGCCTGTACATCGTGGCCGATGGTATGGGTGGGCACGCTGCTGGTGAAGTGGCGAGCGGTTTGGCCATTCGCGGCGCTGCCAACGTCGTTTTAGACGAATATATCGCGCCGACCCTCGATGCTAACAGCGAGTTTGATGAGGAAGCCGCCAAAGAGATTGTGCGACGCGCCATTCTGCGTGCCAACGAATATGTGATCAAAGAGGGCCAAGCGCGCGGCAACGATATGGGTACCACCATCACAATGGCACTTGTTATCGGAAATCGTGCGATTATCGGCAACATTGGCGACAGCCGAACGTATATTTATAAGGGGAATGAATTACGGCGCATAAGCAAGGATCATTCACTGGTGATGCGCTTGGTTGAATTAGGGCAGATCAGCGAGGATGATATCTACACCCATCCTCAGCGCAATGCGGTACTTCGCTCGTTAGGCGATAAAGCCAATATCGAGATCGATATCTTTAGCGAACGCCTTGAAGCCAACGATGTGCTCTTTTTGTGTAGCGACGGCCAGTGGGAGATGACCCGTAATCACGAGATGGCAGCCATTCTACAATCGGCAGCTTCACCCCAAGCTGCTTGTGACGAACTGATACGTGCTGCTAATGCCGCCGGTGGAGAAGATAATATCACATCAATTGTCGTTAAGTTTGAGGCAATGACGTGATTTGAAGCGATCATCGCTCGATAAGGAGTTATCAATGGCCGATAGCGTAAGCTTAACCTGTACGTGGGGGCGCTCGCCAATGCCAGCATCTGCGAATGCTCAAGTTGGCTACTTGTTGGTAGAAGCGAACCCAACTACGCCGCCTAGCGCTGCGGTGCCACTCAATTTTTGTTTGGTGCTCGACCGGTCCGGCTCGATGCAGGGTGCGAAGCTTGCCGCGATGAAAGCGGCGACTCAATTGCTTATCGATCAATTGACGCCCGAAGATATCGTTTCATTAGTGATTTTCGACGATACGGTTCAGGTTGTGGTTCCTGCCACTCCTGCTTCCGATAAAGAAGCCCTCAAAGCCCAGGTCGCTACCATTCAAGAGGCGGGCGGAACAGCTATGTCGCTCGGCCTGCAAGCAGGTCAAGCCGAGCTGCAAAAGCATCTCAACCCGAACTACCTTTCGCGTATGCTGGTGCTGACCGATGGTCAGACCTGGGGCGACGAAGAGCTCTGCCGCCAAATCTCCAAGAGCTTGGGCGCTAGCGGCGTGAGCATTACGGCCCTAGGTTTGGGCGCCGAATGGAACGAGAAGCTGCTCGACGATATGGCAGACGCCTCGGGCGGTAGCTCAGACTATATCGCTGATCCGAACGAGATCGGGAAGTATTTCAAACGAGCCGTCAAAGAGGCTCAGGGCACTGCTATTCACGAGGCGCGCCTCTTGCTGCGCCTTGCCCGCGACGTGACCCCTCGCGCTGTGCATCGCGTTACGCCTGCGATCGCAAACCTTGGTTATCAGCCGATCGGCGAGAACGAAGTGGCCGTTAAGTTGGGTGATTTAGCGTATGGAAGCGGCGGCAGTATTGTGCTCGATCTGCTCCTACCCGCTCGTTCCAATGGCACCTTCCGTATCGCTCAGGCCGAATTGCACTACACTCCGGTCGGCCAAACGAGCGAGCAGATCCTCAAGAAGGATGTCTTGTTGGAATTTACGAGCGATCCTAATGCGCCAGCTCACGACCCTCGTGTGATGAACTTAGTTGAAAAGGTAACTGCCTTCAAACTGCAAACACGCGCATTGTCGGATGCTGAAGCTGGAAACGTAGCTGGTGCAACTCAGAAGCTGCGTGCTGCTGCAACCCGTTTGCTCGAATTGGGCGAATTGGAATTGGCCGAAAAGACCCAAAAGCAGGCCGAAGAGCTGGAGAAAGGTGGTCAGATGAGCGCCGAATCCCAGAAAGAGTTGCGTTACGCTACCCGTCGTTTAACCCAGAAGCTGGAAGAGTAAAACCGCCGCGTGCAGTTTGTTATAGAGGAGATTTGAATGAACACGTGTCCAAATTGTGGTGCGCAAAACGACCCTTCGAACCATTTTTGTGATCAATGTGGCTTCCGCCTTGAGGCGACCAGCGCTGCGGCTCCTGTCGCCACACCTGCTGCTACACCTGCTGCAGCACCCGCTGCCGCGCCCGCTGATGCCTCGGCTGGTGCAACCCTAACCTGTTCTTTCTGCGGTGCTGCGGTGGTGCCGGGCGAAGCGTTCTGCGATACCTGTGGTGCTCCCCTGCCGCCGGCGCCGGTCAGCGCTGATGCTCCGGTTGCGCCCGATGCTCCGACCGTTATCGCGCTGCCCACCAATGGCGCAGACACAACCCAGCAGCCGACCGACGATATACCAACCATCGCTGCGCCGAGTGTTCCCGCCGAGCCGGCTGAGAGCCCCGCTGAAGCGCCAGTCGCTACTCCGATCGAGAACGAGCCGGTTACTCCTGTAGCTCCGGCAGCAGAAGAAGCGGCACCTGTAGCTCCTGTAGCAGAAGAAGCGGCACCCGTAGCGCCTGCGGCCGAAGAAGCGGCACCCGTAGCTCCGGTGGCACCCGCCGAAGAGCCTGAGGCCGCTGCGGTGGCGCCCGCTGTTCCGGCTACGCCAGCAGTCGATGTTGCGGCCGAGCGCGCACGTTTGGAAGAGGAGATCGCGACCCAAGACAAACTGATCGCTCAAATGGAGCAGATGCAGGCGACCTTTGGTGCTGCGACGCCGCAAGCGATCTTGGACGGATTGCAGCAGGCGCGCGATACCAAGGCGAAGGCCGAGGCCGAGCTGCAAGCGCTCCCGACCGTGCCGAGCGTCGATCCAGCCGAGATCGCACGTTTGGAAGAGGAGATCGCGACCCAAGACAAACTGATCGCTCAAATGGAGCAGATGCAGGCGACCTTTGG